>Ga0116180_1002547_pt1 | contig 14334 bp, 12 predicted proteins | sample AD_UKC073_MetaG_FD_89804 | JGI IMG/M metagenome (GOLD analysis project Ga0116180, IMG submission 89804) | Active sludge microbial communities of municipal wastewater-treating anaerobic digesters from USA - AD_UKC073_MetaG | ecosystem: Engineered > Bioreactor > Anaerobic > Digestate | place: USA...
CCGGCCCCTGAGCCTGTCGAAGGGCCCACCCGATCCGGTCCCTGAGCCTGTCGAAGGGCCCACCCGATCCGGTCCCTGAGCCTGTCGAAGGGCCCACCCGATCCGGTCCCTGAGCCTGTCGAAGGGCCCACCCGATCCGGTCCCTGAGCTTGTCGAAGGGCCATCAACTACCCGAGGAGAACCATGACCGCTGTCACACCTGAAGGCTGGGCAAACGTTGGCCTGCCGCTGAACTTCGGCGTTTCCGCCGGCGACTACATCTTCGTCTCTGGTCTGGTGGCCACCAAGGAGGACGGTTCGTTCGTCACTGGCTCGGTCGAGGACGAGGTCAACGGCGCCATCGACCGCATTGAGGAGGTCATGAAGGCCGCTGGCGGCTCCCTGTCAGACGTGGTGAAGGTCACCGCCTACCTGTCCAACGCGCTGCTGTTCAAGCAGTTCAACGAGGTCTACGCCACACGTTTCGGCCCGGTCATGCCGGCACGCGCCACCCTGATCGTGGGCTTCGCCCACCCCGACGTACGGGTCGAGATCGAGGCAATCGGCTACCTGCCGAACCGCTGACCTTTACGGACGACCCAAGGAGGAACCATGGCCGTCCTGGCCACGATGACCACCGCCGAGGCTTCGGTTGCCATCCCACAGGTAAAGGTGGCGATCCTGCCCACCGGCGCCATCGAGCAGCACGGGCCGCACCTGGAGGTGCAGTGTGACTGGGCCGTCGCGGGTGCGATGGCGAACCGGCTGGAGGCGGACCTAGGGGCCGATGCGCTGTTGGTGCCGGGGATCCCGTACGGCATGTCGGAGCACCACACGAAGTTCGCTGGCAGCATGACGCTGACGTACGAGACCTTCAGCGGCTTCCTGACCGATGTCGCGATGAACCTCAAGCGGCAGGGCATCCGCAAGGTGATCGTGGTCAACGGCCACGGCGGCAACATCGAGCCGGTCAAGACGACCGCCCGCGCGCTGCGGCGTGACCACGGGATCCTGATGGCGCACGCCATGTGGGCTCGGCTGAGCGGGGCGGAGGTCGCGGCCCGGATGCCTGGTCGCGACCTCTACAACCACGCCTGCGAGATCGAGACGTCGATCGCGCTGCATCTCGCGCCCGGGATCGTACGGGAGATCCCGACCGCAATCGGCGATCGGGTCGCCGCCAATGGCCACACGGATCCGCCCCATGGCGTCGTCGACCTGCCCACCTGGTTCCATCAGTGGACGACCGATGGCGCCCTGGGCGACCCGCGCGAGGCGACCGCCGAGCTCGGTGCCCAGCTGCTGGAGCCGGGCTACGACCGGTTGCTCGCCTTCGCTCGCTGGTTCTGTGACGAGCCGCTGCCGGAAGGGATGGCTGATGTCTGACCTGCTCGTGGTCTCGGAGTCGCCCGAGAACCTGGTGCTGTGGCGGGTGTCTAGCGGCGGAGCGGCGGAGGTGGCCACCGTCGATGTGACCGCCGGATTTCACGTCGCAGTCCACCCGACCCTGCCGTACGCCTACCTGACCAGCGGCGCCGATGGTGGATCGGTGGTCTCGGTGGGTCTTGCAGGTGACGACAAGGGGGCCACCGCGCGCGTGACCGGGGTGGGCGGCTTTCCGTGCCACGTCGCTGTCTCGCCAGACGCTGCCCTGCTGGCCACCGCCAACTACGTGGGCGGGACAGTCTCGTTCATCGACCTCACCGATGGGGTGCCGACCCAGGTCCGATCTGTCGTACCGCTGCCGTTCGATGCCCCGGGTCCGGATGAGCGGCAGGATGCCTGCCATCCCCACATGGCGTTCTGGCGCGGCAGCCTCCTGCTCGTACCTGACCTTGGCACCGACACCATCTGGACAGTCGACCCAGCGTCGGGGGCGGTGTCGGCTGCCTATCAGTGCCCGGCCGGGTCGGGGCCGCGTCACGTTGCGGCTGACCCTGGCGGGCGGCTCTGGGTCGCCTTGGAGCTGACCAGCGAGGTCGGCCTGCTCGAACCGCCACCCACCCGCACAGCTGCGTCAGCCAGCACGGTCAGCGAGGAACGGAGCTACCCGGGGGATCTGGTGGCGGCTGGGCGTTGGATCGCCATGGCCAACCGGGGCGACGACACGATCGGACTGTACGACGGCCGCGGCGACGCTCCCCGACTCGTCGCCGACGTGCCCTGCGGTGGGGTGTGGCCGACCGCCTTGGCGTCGGATGGTCAGACCTTGGCCGTCACCCACCGCGATTCTGACTCGGTGGCACTCTTCCCGGTCACCGGCGAGGGCTTGGGAGATCCGGTCCTGGTCGGGTGCATCCGCCCGATCGCCGTAGCCGTGCTCCCGAAGGGGATCTGACCCGGCCAGACCGGCTCGTTTGTAGCCAGGCTTGGCCATGCGGTCAGGGGTCGCCAGGTGGATCAGGGTCTGATGGGCAAGCTCTCGCCGAAAGCGATCACCGAGCGGGCCGCGTCGGGGGCGGCGTCGTGCAGTCGAGCCGCCATCGCCTGGGGGACGAGGATCGGGGCGTGCGTGCCGCGCAGCAGCCGATCGGCTCCGACCTCAGCCACCAGGTGCCGGAGGGTGTCCTGCGACTCAGCGTGGGAGGTCTCGCACCAGATCCGCGCCCCCGAGCCGAGCAGTTCCCTGGTCTGGGCAGAGTTGGCTGCCGCAACGATGATCGTCGCCTCTGGCTGGCTCCTGTCCAGATCGAGGATCTCCACCACCGCCGGTTCGGGCAGGATGAACGACGGGTGGCTGATCCGCTGGTCACGCACCTTCATCTGCACGATCACGGCGATACCGACACTGGCGGCCGCGGAGACGAGCGACCCCGCTTCAGCCACTGAGTAGCCGTGGGCCCCCGGCAGCAGTCGGATCGCCTTCACCCGGTCATCTCGGGCCCAGAACGCGAGCTCTTCCTCCCCGCGCCGGAGTGGGTTCAGCACCGGCACCGGAGAGAAGAACGTGTTAACGCCGACCGCCTCGACCATCTCCTGGTTGGCTGGCCCAGGGCTCGGCTGAGTGATGGCCGCCACGGGCGACACCCACGCGTGGGTCACCCCCACCTCCCGCAGACCTGCCTCCAGCGAGCCCGCGTCGGTCAGCGGGACCTCCCTGAACGGCCAGTGGCCGAGGAAGGCGGAGAAGTCGACGAACGGCACGGGTCCGCGGGTCTCGTCGTCCGGTGCGTCAAAACCCGCTTCTCGATGATCGATTCGGGCCTTTGAATCGTCCCGATCGCCATCGAGAAGCGGTTTCTGACCGGAACCCGTTCCCAACCGGCTGTACAGCCGCAGCGCATTGCCGCGAGCACCAGCTCCGCCACCTCCTGCGCGAGCCGGTCGGCGGTGACCTTCGCGAGTTGCACCCCCATGTCACGCGGATCTCCGCATCGCCGATCCGACGTCCGCGTGCGTCGGCAACCGACGCAGGTCGTGAGTGGTTATCTTGTGGTCCCTCCCCTGGCCTGGACGGCCTTGTCCATGGCTTCGGTGATGCTGACGACGTCGAGCAGCTCAGAGCGAGACTGCAGCCACACCTTGGTGGCGAACAGCTCTTGTGCAATGTCGGCGACGGGGTACATGTAGTCGGACATCAGCTCGATGGGCCGATCAATGGCGCCCCCCGCGCCCTGCCCGATCAACCGGAAACCGTGCGCGACGGACGGGTGGCTCATCACCAGAGTTGCGGTGACCCCGTTGATGGTGACGTCAGCGACCACGTCGTCGCCGTCGAACCGTACGGCGACCGTCTGCACCGGCCCGCCCAGCAGCGCAACGGCGAGGTCGGCCAGGTGGACGCCGTAGAAGCCGATGCCGCCGAACTCGCTCTCGGGATCAGCGGGGCCCTCGAGCCGCAGCTCGGTCAGTCCCATCCGGCCAGCCACCGTCGCCACTGACGACCAGCGCAGCGCCGACCAGCTGGCGACCGGTACCCCGCCGCGGGAGGCCGCGTCGAGGATCGCCTCGGCATCGCCCATGGTCGCGGCGAGCGGCTTGTCGACGAAGACGGGGATGCCGGCCTCGAGCAGGGGTACGGCTGCCGCCCGATGCTGCGTGGCCCGGCGATGCCCCACGACAGCGCCATCGACCCGACCGACCAGGTCAGCCACTGAGTCGACCACGGTGATCGCCGAAGCCACGTCCGCATCGGCCGTCAGCTCACCCGGCGGTCGGGTCGCCTCAGCCAAGAACAACTCATGCCGGCCGCCCCACCTCGCGACGAACTTGTTCGTGTGGCTGCTGTCGCTCCCAACAAGAGCAAGCTTCATGGCTTCATCTCTCCCGTTCCTCGTCCTTCGGTGCTGCTCAGCGACCCTCTCGATGAGCGTTTGGTGTAGATCGCCGTGGGTGACGTGTACAGCCACACATCGGTGCCGTCGAGCTCGACGGTGTCAGCCATCGTCTCCCCAGTCAGGCACCGGGCTGCCGATCCCCGTGTCGGTGATCTCGTCGTACGGCTCATAGGCAATGTCGAGCTCCGGAGTCGGCCGCGCCACGGGCTCATCCTTGCCGTCAGCCAGCGAGCGCATGGCCGCGTCGAGGATGCCGGTCGTGAGCAGGACCCGCTCCAACGGCCAGCTCTCCCGCCCGGTCAGCATCACGTTCTCGGCGTGCCGGGTGAGGAAGACGAAGTGGGAGAACGGCGTGCTCGGCTGGAGCATCGCCCGTGCGGCCACCCGGTGGTCTGGGCCAGCGGCGGCGAACGAGAACCGCCCGCTCGCGAAGTGGTTCACGTGGGCTGCTTCGAGACCGTCGCGGTGCTTGACGAGGAAGATCATCGGGTCATCGTCGTTGGCTGAGGTCGTCACACTCTCGGGCGGCGCCGCGCCGCCCACGACGAGGGCGGCCTCGTACAGCTCACGATCGACCCGGCCGTCGACCAACGCCGCCCGCGCCCGGTCGCCGGTCAGCGTGAGCACCTCGGCCACCCCGGTCTCGCCGCCCGCGCGGCGCTCCTGGTAGGACTGCGCCAGCTCGAGCAGGTGGGCGCCGTAGGCGTCGTACGAGGAGTAGCCGACCGACACCGACCGCGTCATCTTCGCTCCGAGGGGCCACTCGGGATCCCCGATCCGCCACGCGATGGGCACGCTCGAGCCAGCGAGCAGCGGCACGCCGAGGCGCCGTACGGTCCTGTACAGGTCGACCGCGTCGCGAACGTCCCAGGCGAGGTGCTTGTCGTTGAAGATCGGGACAAAGCGGCCCGCGGCCACCATCGCCGACAGAGCCGAGTCGATCAGCCGGCGCCGGGGGTAGAGGGTCTGACCGTACGCGCTGGTCCCGTACGCCCCGTGTTCGCCGACCACCACCACCCCGTCTACGTTGACCCCGCCACGGCCCACGCCCATCGCCTCGGCGACAGTGCCGTACACGGGGATCCCCGCTCCCGCAAGCACCGATGCCCCGATCTCGGGCCGCTCATCGGTGGGCAGGCCGGGTCGGTCGACGTACGCCGAGACGACCTCCACGCGGGGCTCGACCCAGGTCGCCCCGTCGACACACGGTGGCCATTCGTACCCCTCGATCAGCCGACGCCCCAGCACGTCGGCGTGGGAGTTGGCGTACCAGGCGGTCAGCACCAGAGCGATCCGAGGACGGGACATACAAGCCTCCAAGTCGCCGATTATTGGAACGTTCGTTGCACGGTATGCACCATCCTGGCACGCGCCGTAGGTGTCAGGAGAGCCAGTCGTCCTTGTTCTCGGCGACGAAGTCCTCATCGAGCAGGTCGGGGTAAGAGTCTCGTACCTGCGCGATCAGCCCAGCCTGACCCGGGGACAGGCGATCCGGGCCGAGGACTGAGGCAGTCTGCACCAGCCCCTGCTGGCGAAGCACCTCGTTGACGCCAGGCACGCAGCCGGCGAAGTCGTGCAGCACGTCGAACACTGCGGCGTTGACCTCGACCAGATCGGCGCCGAGCGCCAACAGCTCGTTCGGCACACTCCCGCCAGCTACGGCTGCGGTGGCCTCGGCGACCAGCCGCGCCGCCGCGCGCGTCCCGACCGCCCACTGCCCCAACAGCCCTCCGGTCGCACGGATCTCGCGGCCGCTGTGCCGGTACGGGGTGACGAGGTCGGCGACGATCGCGTCATCGTTGCCAGTGAGCACCGCGACCTGATCCCAGCGCTCGTGCTCGAGCAGGGTACGGACCACCGTGTTCGTGCGGTACCGGTCAAAGGGGGCAGTCTTGACCGCCACCACCGACGGCAGGTCGAACAGCCGCCGCCAGAAGTCAGCTCCGAGCAGCCGCCCCCCGACGCTCTCCTGGAGATAGAAGCCGATGATCGGGAGCACCTCACCGACGGCTCGGGCGCGGTTGATGGTGGCATCGTCGCCGCGATCGGACATCCCCCATGACGACAGCAGGACGGCTTCGTAGCCAAGCTCTCGCGCGGTCTCCGCCTCGGCGATGGCCTGATCGACGTCGCCCGCCACACCCGCGACGAGCAGTGGGTCGCCCACGCCCTGCGCCGTCTCCGCCGCGAGCTGCCAGACATCCCGCAGCAGCGTCTGGTCCAGGTGCAGCTCGAACTGGGTCGTGTGCACCCCCACAGCGAGGCCGGTCGCGCCAGCTGCCAGGTAGTAGCGGGTCAGTGCCCGTTGCGAGGTCACGTCGAGGCGCCCCTGGCCGTCGAGCGCCATCGGGTGCGCCGGGATGACCGCGCCATGGAACCGGTCCACCAGCGCCAGCTCGGCTTGCCTGGTCTCGAGCAGTGTCATCTCAGTACGCCCCATCTCGCCGCTGGAACTTGGTGGCCTTCGCCAGCTGCCGACCGCCTGATCCGACCCATTCGGCCACCCACGCCATCAGGGTCCGTACGGGAACGGTCGGGTATCCGTACGCCGCATGCAGCACGCTCGAGTCGCTCAACAGCGCATCGGAAGCCTCGGCTCCGGTGAAGGTCACCTCGCGACCGAGCAGCCGACCCAGCTCCGTTGCGGCAGCCCGGACCGACACGATCTCCGGCCCGGTCGCGTTCACGATGGTGGGATCGGTCGAGGCGAGCTCGATGCTGCGCAGCGCCCAGGCCGACGAATCGCCTTGCCACACCACGTTGGCGGCCGGCATCGTGATGTCGACCGGGTTGCCGGCCAGGATCGTGTGGGCCAGGTCGACGAGCACCCCGTACCTCAGTTCGCAGGCGTAGTTCAGCCGGAAGATGGTGGCGGGCGTTCCCCACGTCTTGGCCGCGTAGGTGAACATCCGCTCCCGGGCCAGACACGACTGGGCGTACTCCCCGACCGGGCCGGTGGGGTCGTTCTCCTTGGATCCGCCGTGGTGCAGCGGGGTCAGCGGATAGACGTTGCCGGTGGAGTAGACCAGGGTCGGGATGCCGCGGTAGCGGCTCGCCACCAGCGCCGGGATGGCCGCGTTCGACCACCAGGTCTCATGCTCCGCACCGGTTGTGCCGAACTTCATCGCAGCCAGGTAAAACACTCCGGCCGCCTCGGGCAGGTCCCCGTACGCCTGCGGCTCGGAGAGGTCGACGGAGGCGGTGGCCACACCGTACGACTCCAGCCGCTCGCGCACCCCCTCCTCCCGATAGCGGGAGACCGCGATCACCTTCGATGACGAGCCCACCTCAGCAAGCGCGCGAGCGGCCATGCGGGCCATCGTCGGGCCGATCTTGCCGCCAGCGCCGAGGAAGACCAGGTCACCGCCGAGCGCGGCCAGCGCTTCGCCAACCCCTGGCGTGGGGCGCGACAGCTGCTCGTCGAGGTCATCCTCGGTGCGAGGTCCAGGTGGTGCGGCGACAACCATGCTAGAAAACCTTTTCTCTCGGTCAGGCCCAGCATAAGCGAACGCATGCGCATGGTCAACGCCTGGCTAGCGGTCCGCCCCTACCAGAACTCATCACCGCGACCCGGTACGGTCAGGCTGTGACGATCCGCACCCGGCTCCCGCTGCCGCCCGGCCACCGGGGCCTGCGGTGAGCGTCAGCCTGCGTGACGTGGCCGAACGCGCAGGCGTCTCGGTCGCGACCGCATCGCGGGTGCTCTCGGGGAGCGACTACCCCGTACGGGCAACGCTGCGCGAGAAGGTCCAGGAGGCCGCGGCCGCTCTCGACTACGTGCCCAACGCCCAGGCGCAAGGGCTGCTGGCAGGGCGCAGCAACACGGTTGGCGTGCTCGTGGGCGAGGTCGGCGATCCCTACTTCGCGACCATGGTGAACGGCATCCACGACGTGGCCACCGAGCAGAACCTGCTCGTCACCATCTGCGGCACGGCCCGCGACATGGACCGTGAGCTCGCCTACTTCCGACTGCTGCAGGCGCACCGGACGGGCATCGTGATCCTGGCCGGGTCCGGGATGATCGACGAGACCTACGCGACCGCGATGGCAGCGCGCACCCGCTCCTTCGTCGCCTCGGGCGGTCGGGTGGTGGCGATCGGGGATCCCGCGGCGAAGGTCGACCGGGTCCTCGTCGACAACCGCGCCGGCATGCGGCTGCTCGGCGACCATCTGGTCTCGCTCGGCCACCGACGCGTGGGCATGGTGGCCGGCAACCCAGGCCTCGCTTCGACGCAGGAGCGCATCGCGGGTGTCCGCGAGGCCATCGAGAACGCCGGTGGCGAGGTCCATGTCCGCCACGTCCCGCAGACCCGAGAGGGTGGGCTGGACGGTGCAGCGGCCCTGTGCGCCGAGCATCCGAACCTGACGGCCGTCGTCGGCTCGGCCGACCAGATGGCTCTGGGCGCGATGCAGTTCATCCGAGACCAGGGCCGCCGGATCCCCGAGGACGTCGCGGTCGCAGGCTGCAACGACATCAGCGCCGCCCAGGACGCCTACCCGCAACTGACCTCCGTACGGCTGCCGCTGCGCGAGATGGGCGCGACGGCGCTGCGCCTGGCGCTGGCCGACGCGTCGGCAGAGCCGGTCACCCGGTTGTTCGAGCCCACGCTTGTCGTACGGGGATCAACCGCCCGCACCTGACGCTCGCACCCCGAACGCGGGTCCCCCCGGCATGGATAGGGTGGGTGCGCAGTCACAAGGGCACTTCACGAGGGGCGACGCCAGATGAGCACGATCAGGTTCGGTACCGGCGGCTGGCGAGAGATCATCGGTGATCTCTTCACCCGCAACAACGTCCGTCGGATCGTCCAGGCGTTGTGCAACCGGATGCTGGCCGAGGGGGTTGCCGACCGAGGCGTCGTCGTCGGGTACGACCGCCGCTTCCTCTCCCGAGAGGCAGCGCTGTGGGCTGCGGAGGTGTTCGTCGGCAACGGCATCCCGATCACCCTGGTCGACCGTCCGGCGCCGACGCCGATGTTCATGTGGACCGTACGGAACAAGAACTGCGCGTACGGGCTCGCCGTCACCGCTTCCCACAACCCGGCCCTCTACAACGGGCTCAAGCTGTTCACCGAGGGCGGCCGCGACGCTGAGCTTGAGGTGACCGACGAGCTCGCCGCCGTCGCCAACGAACTGACACCGGCCGACGTTACCTCGATCGCGCCGGACGAGCTGCTGTCATCACCCCTGGTCACGCTGCAGACGTCGCTGAACTGGTACATCGACGCGATCCTCGACTCCCTCGACGTCGACGCGATCCGGCACAGGCACCTGTCGGTCGTGCTCGACCCGATGTTCGGCGTGGCCCAGACCTGTCTGCAGACGATCCTGATGACCGCCCGCTGCCAGGTCGAGGTGATCAACTCCCGCCACGACACCCTGTTCGGCGGCCGGCTGCCCTCCCCCAGCGCCGAGACCCTCGACCAGCTTCGCCAGGAGGTGCGCCACACCAAGGCCGACATCGGCATCGCGACCGACGGGGACGCCGACCGGCTGGGCATCATCGACGACCGCGGCCGCTTCCTGCACCCCAACCAGATCCTCGTGCTGCTGTACGAGTACCTGCTCACCGACAAGGGCTGGAAGGGACCGGCCGTACGGAACATGTCGACCACCCACCTGCTCGACCGGGTCGCCGAGGCGCACGGCGAGGTCTGCTACGAGGTGCCGGTCGGCTTCAAGTGGATCTCCGCCAAGATGACCGAGACCGACGCGGTGATCGGTGGCGAGTCGTCGGGCGGTCTGACCGTACGAGGCCACATCCCCGGCAAGGACGGCATCTACTCGGGCTCGCTGCTGGTCGAGATGGTCGCGAAGTCGGGCAAGAAGCTCAGCGAGCTCTGGGACGGCATCGTCGAGCGGTACGGGCAGCTCGAGATGGTCGAGGATGGCTACTCGTTCACCGCGGCCCGTCGCGCCGAGCTCACCGACCGGATCTTCGCCGACCGCGATCTGCCGGACTTCAGCGCGCTCGGGCACGAGGTCGAGAAGGTGACGTGGGTCGACGGCTGCAAGGTCTACTTCACCAACGGTGGCTGGGCGACGATCCGGTTCTCCGGTACCGAACCCCTGCTGCGCGTCTTCTGCGAGATGCCGACCGAGGCGGAGGCGTCAACAGTCAGCCGGACGATCGCCGAGTATTACCAGCTCGTCTGAGCTCCCCCTTGACGGCTTACTCGCTTCGCTCGTTGCGCTGGTGCCGCTCGCTTCGCTCCCGCTCTTCGTCGTCGACCCGACAGGCTCGCCCGCTCCGCTCGTTGCGCTGGTGATTACCTACTCGCCACCCGCCACACACGTCCGCGAAGCTACTGCTTGGGCTCCGGCCGGTCCATGGCCCCCACGATGGGGCGGGGACCGGGTGGCGCGGTCTCATCTGTCTGATCGGGCTCGACCATCCAGTGCTCGTCCATCCGGTCCAGCGGCTCGATGCCGAGCATCTTCCAGGTCCGGCGGTACTGGGTGCGGCGATGCGGGTTGGGCACGAGCACGTCGAGCCGCGGTGACGGTTCGGGCCAGTCAGTCACCTGGGTGGCCGCCGCGACAGCCCGGCCAGAGTCGCGCCACGACACAGCGAACGACAGCAACGGGCGCCCGTCGTACAGGTTCGGCAGCAGCTGGTTGAACAACAGCTGCGGTACGGCGATCCTGACCGACTCCGCGAGCACCCGCGACGCCTCAAGGCCCAGCATCTTCGACAGCCCGTACACCCATCTCGCCGGCCGCACAGGAGCGTCGGCGGGCACGTCCCGGTCGTACGCGAAACCGCCCGGATCCCCCAGCAGGGTCAAGGTCGGGCCGGTCTGGACCACCCGGTCGATGCCGAGCTCGACCGCAGCGCGGGTGATGTTCCAGGTGCCGAGGGCGTTGACCAGGAACGCGACGCGAGGGTCGTCGCGCACGACGCTGGTGTTGACCAGGCAGTCCGCCCCGCGCGCCGCGTCGAGCACCTGGGCGTAGTCGGTGACGTCGACCGTACGTTCCAGGTGCGGCTCGATCATGGGCACCGGCAACGGCGCCCCTGCCGACTGGGGCGGACGGGCTGCGAGCTCCGCCAGCGGGCTGCGGTCGGTCGCGGTGACGACCACGCCAGGCAACCCCTGGAGTGCCCCGCAGACAGCCACGCCCATCGGGCCGCCGGCCCCGTACACCGTGATCTGCGAAGGCGAGCCCGGCACATGGACCGGATCGGCGTCGCCGGGCCAGACCGCTTGACGCCGTTCTGCTCGGGTGGACTGGCTCGGGTACGTGGGCTCCCATTCGAACGGTGAGCGCAGCCCGCGCTCCTTGCCGAACCTGACCGTGTCGCCGCTGACGATCAGCTCCCGGTACGACGACGACAACGCCGACGGCGCCGCGCCGCGCAGCGCCCCGATCTGGTTCACTGCCGTCACGATCGCCTCTGCCCCATCGCGGGGATCGAGGAATGCGCCCGCTGCCACGTCCCCGAGGGTGTCGAGGCGGAGCACCCAGACTCGCAGCCGTCCCTCGCGCGCGAGCTCTCGGGCCGTCATCTCGGCGAGATGGGGCCCCAGCGATGCCAGCTCCGGGGTCGGCTGCGGCGCGAAGTCTCCGGTGACCCGCCAGCCGCGGTCGAGGCCGTCGTACACCCGGGTTGAGCTCAGCAGGACGACGACCTGGGCGTTGGTGGAGACGAGCTGCTCGTAGATCCCGTACGTGTGGTCGAGGAAGCTGGTGGCGTCATCGGTGTCATCAGTGCCACCGCGGGGGAGCCCCAGCACGAGCACGTCCGGCGCGCTGGTCTGGGTGACTACCTCGTGGCCCGACGCCACGAGAGCACCGCCGAGCAGCCCAAGTTCCTCCGGAACATCCCTGAGCTGAACGAGCATCTCCGCGCGACCTCCCCTTCGAGAGCGTCAGGCTACCGCCTGCCTACCCGGCCCGGAACCTCGCCAGGATCGCGTCGAGCATGTCCTCGGTCAGCTTGCCGGTGAACGTGTTCTGTTGCGAGACGTGGTAGCTGGCGATCACGTCGACCCGCTGGCCGTCGGGGGTGACGGCCTCGTACGACGCTCCGTGCCCGAACGCCGGGACGGGTTGGGGGAGTCGCCAACCGATACGGGCCGCGGCGCGCTTGAACGCGGTCCAGGCGAGGCCGCCCAGGCACAACACGCCGGTCAGGGACGGCTCCACGAACGCGAGCTCCCGGTCGAGCCACGGCGCACACGTCGCCTCCTCGACAGTCGTCGGCTTGTTCGCCGGCGGAGCACAGTGGACGGCTGGCGTCATCCTCGCTCCGACGAGCTCCAGCCCGTCGCCAGCTGCCACCGAGGTTGGCTGAGTGGCATAGCCAGCGCGGAAGAGCGCGGCGTAGAGGAAGTCGCCGGACCGGTCCCCGGTGAAGTTGCGGCCGGTCCGGTTGGCGCCGTTGGCGGCGGGTGCCAGGCCCACCACGAGCAGCTGTGGTCGGGCGCTGCCGAAGCCAGCCACCGGGCGTCCCCAGTACGGCTGATCGCTGAACGACGCCCGCTTCGTACGTGCCACGTTCCCGCGCCACTCCACCAGCCGAGGGCAGGCGCGGCAGACACTGACCCGGGCGTCGAGCTCGGCGAGGTCGGGCGCGGTGGCGGCCAGCTCCTTCACGGCGACGCAGTCCCCAGCGATCAGAGTCAGCTCCGTGGCCGGGTCGCCCGGCCAGCCGGTCCCAGGTTCGACGGGCGACGAGAACAGTTGGCCAGTGACCGGATGGGGCAGCTCCCTCACGCCCCCACCTGCACCTTCAGCAGGTGGTAGCCCTCGGGACCGTCGGGGTCCACCGGTACGGGTCCAACGCTTTGCACCTTCCCATCGGCCGACCAGGCTCGGCACTCGATCGTGTGAGCACCGGGGGTCGCGTCCCAGGTCAGGTACCACTGCCGCCACGAGTCGACCCCGCCGTCGGGGCCAAGCGTGGCTTCCTGCCAGGCGCCGCCGTCGATCCGGACCTCCACCTTCGACACCACTACGCGGGACGCCCACGCTGTACCGCCGATCGCGACCGGCCCCGGTTTGAGCGGACGGAAGGACGCCGGTGTCGCGATCCTGGAGGCGAGCTTGATCGGCGCACGATCCGACCAGCCGCGGGTCGTCCAGTAGGCCGTGCGGTCCTCGAACCGGGTCACGGTCAACCGCCGTAGCCACTTGGTCGCGCCGACGAACCCGTACAACCCCGGCGTCACCAGCCGAGCAGGAAAACCGTGCTCAGCGGTCAACAGCTCACCGTTCATCCCGAACGCGATCAGCGCCTCGCGGTCGTCGATCAGCGCTTCCAGCGGCGTAGAGACCGTGAACGAGTCGGTCGAGGTGGAGAGCACCATGTCGGCGCCTGGCTTCACACCGGCCCTGGCCAGCAGGTCCTTCGTACGGACCCCGCGCCACCGCACATGCCCGACATAGGTGCCGCCGACCTCGTTGCTCACGCAGAGCAGGGTCGAGTCGCGCTCGACCACCTCCAGCCCGACTAGATCGTCCCAGGTGAGGCTGTAGGGGCGGTCGACCATCCCGTCGATGTCGAGCCGCCACTCTCCCGCATCGAGCTGCGGCACCGCCACGTTGATGTCGACCCGGTAAAGCTCGTCCTGAGGGGTCAGGTACGGGGGCATTCCCTCCACCGGCAATGACGCCACCGGCGGCGGCAGCGGGCGAGCAGCCGTGGGCAGGGTGACGATCCGGAACTGCTTGGAAGGCGGTACGAGCGCTCCCGCGACTCCACTGATCAGCCCCAGGCTGATCGTGCCAGCCACGCCGAGCAGCAGCCGCCGACGGCTCGCCTCAGCCTCAGCGAGCTCGAAGTCTCCAGCCGCCCCGGTCCCTGAGCCACCCAGCCCGCTCCCCCAGCCAGGCCTCTCGGTCCCTGAGCCTGTCGAAGGGCCGCCACCCACCCAGGTCCCCGAGCCACCGTTCTCGGTCCCTGAATTTGTGGAAGGGCCCTCGGCGAGCGGAAGCAGCCGCCACAACGCGAACCCCCCGGCGAGCATCGCTGCCACCCCGGGAAGAACGGACCGTACCGATGCGTTCGGCCCCACCACCGCCGCCGCGATCACCACGCCGCCGAGCCCACCCCCGAGCGCCCAGCCGTACA
>Ga0116180_1002554_pt1 | contig 14311 bp, 10 predicted proteins | sample AD_UKC073_MetaG_FD_89804 | JGI IMG/M metagenome (GOLD analysis project Ga0116180, IMG submission 89804) | Active sludge microbial communities of municipal wastewater-treating anaerobic digesters from USA - AD_UKC073_MetaG | ecosystem: Engineered > Bioreactor > Anaerobic > Digestate | place: USA...
GTATCCCCGAAAACGTTCCTGAGATGTCGCCAGCGACATGGGGCCGGAGATAAAGGCGATACTGGTGTGGCCGAGGCCAATAAGGTGATTTGTGGCCAGTAATGCTCCTGCGATATTGTCGGTCTTCACAATGTCGCATGAATCGCCCAAATCTCTGTCGACTAAGACTACCGCAATTCCATCGTCCGTCAAAGCGCTTACCCTCGACTTCGACGCCACGCTGACTGCGAATATCACGCCGTCCACTTTTCTGGACCGCAACATCCTTACATAGTCAGACTCTTTGCGCGCGTTACCGTCTGTATTACACAGTATTACACAATACCCATTGTCAGAAGCGTAGTCTTCAACACCCCTTGCAACCGCAGGAAAGAACGGGTTGGTGACATCGGGCAGAACCAGAGCGATGGTGTAAGTTTTCCCGCTGGTAAGGCTGCGCGCGTTGACGTTTATGTGATAGTCCAGTGCTTTTGCAGCGGCCAAGACACGGTCCCTCGACTCCCTGCTCACGTAACCGCTGTCATTGAGCGCCCGAGAGGCAGTGGCGACCGATACTCCCGCTTTCTGCGCCACCTCATATATGGTGCTTATTGCAACCCACCACTTTCTCATAACTGGTTGTCTGGCAACCGCTTCTCTCGCCTTATGATGAGAAATCTATATTGCAGATTCTAGGCATCAACACAGACACAGTGTAACAGGTTTCACACTACTAACCGCCCTTGCCTCGACGTTTTTCTGTAGCGTCATGGCAATGTGTATGCGGTTCCACATTTATATTCCATGTACAGTATGCAATTCCTTCCTTGTGTCAATAATTATTTGGAATGGCCGACAAGTTATGCCGAGGGCGCGTTCACGAATACGCGGTTGGCGGGTTCTGCCTGTGCTTTAGCCACAGTGGATACAAAACGGTGGGACAATTCGATTATCACTCTTTCTCTCGGCCAGCGTCTCTTGTAGATCTCGAATGCGGCGGACATAACAAAGAGGCTACCCGCTCCCTGATATCTCCACAGCCATGGCCACCAAGTAAACTTGGGCAGACAAAGACGGACAGGAGGACGCCCACTTGTGGAGAATCCTCTCGTGGACATCATCGTGAGACTATCTTCGCAATCTACCGACTAAGAACAAGGCAGGTATCAATGGCATGTCTACCAAGGACTCACCATATGTAATAGGTGTTGACGGCGGAGGCACCAAGACCCTCGCAGTCGCCGCCACCCTCGCAGGAGAGATTATCGCTGCGGCAAGATCCGGTCCCGCCAACTACCAAAGCGCAGGCAAGGATGTAGCCGCATCCAACATCAGACAGGTCATCTCCGAAATCGCCGAGATAACATCCGCTCCTCGAGGATGCCTCGCTGTCTATTACGCGCTTTCCGGAGCAGATCGTCCCCTCGACTTCGAGATCATAGAGGACATGATAGGCGGGATAACGCCCAGTCCTCCGTGGCCGCACTGGGAGGTGGACAATGATGCCCTTGCACCCCTCGCACTAGGCTCAGAGGATGGCACTGGAGTTGTCGTGATCTGCGGCACAGGAACCAATTGCATCGGGATAAATGCTACCGGCCAAAGAAAACAGGTTGGCGGACTGAGTCCTGCTTTTGGCGATGCCGCAGGCGGGTCTGTCATCGGAATTCGAGCTTACTCCGCCGCCATCAGAGGCGAAGACGGACGGGGACGCCCCACGCTTCTGTCTCAATTGATCCGTAGCCATATTGGCTCATCCGATTTGCTATCAGTAGTCCACCATACCTACGCCGATGGCGAAGGCTTTGCCTTCTCATCCATCGCCCCGCTGGTGTTCGAAGCAGCAGAACGGGGAGACAGCGTAGCCGTGGAGATACTTATCGACAACGGGCGCGAGCTAGGAATATCAGCCCTTGCAGCCCTGAGAGAGCTTTTTTCGCCAGAAGATGATCCAACAGTCGTTCTGGCAGGCAGCATAGCCCAGAACCCAAACCCCATCACCCTCACCGCCGTACGCGAGGCAGTACTTCCCGAATACCCCAACGCACGCATTATGGTCCCTACCGCCGAGCCAGTCCTCGGCGCGGTCTTACTCGCAACACGCCTGGCAGGCAAGGGTTTGGCTGTAGAATCCAGCAGGGAATTCATGGAGAGGCTCGAATCCTCATATTCAACCTTCGACAGGAGTGAGAGCTTACAATGAAACTTACATTAGTAGGCGCTGGCAGCACTTATACACCGGAGCTCGTGGACGGCCTCATCCGTCGCCGCCAGGACCTCCCCGTGGAAACCCTCAGTCTCATGGATATAGACAAAGAACGTCTCACCACCGTTGGCTCTTTCGTCAAGCGGATGGTAGACGCATCCGGGGAAAGCTTAAACATCGAGATGCATACACAGTCCTGCGATGCAATAGCCGGCGCTGACTTTGTAGTTACCCAAATACGCGTCGGAGGCCAACTCTGGCGAGATCTCGACTGCAAACTCGCGATGGAACACGGGCTCATCGGCCAAGAGACCACCGGGTTCGCGGGATTTGCCAAGGCTATAAGGACCATTCCTCCCATCCTCGAGATCTGCAAAACCATGCGCGAAGCGGCCCCTGACGCTTGGCTGATCAACTTCACCAACCCCTCCGGAATCATTACAGAAGCCATTGCGCGCCACGGGAGAGTACGCGCGATCGGCCTCTGCAACGTTCCCATAAACATGAAGCTCGAGGCAGCTCGAGCTCTGGGAGTCCCAGCGAACGAGATCTCCCTCGATTACATTGGACTGAACCACTTGAGCTGGATACGAAAGGTGCATTGGCTGGGCAAAGACGTAACCGATCAGGCGCTGACCATTGCAGCCTCTTCTATGCAGAAAAACATATCCGGCACCCCGGCGACTCCAAAGCTGGCAGAGGCGCTCAGTATGGTGCCATCCCCATACCTGAAATACTTCTACCGCCCGGATGACTCAATAGCAGAGCAAAAATCTTCCCCAAAAACCCGGGCAGAAGAGGTAATGGAAATAGAGGCAGAGCTGATGAGAATCTACAAAGATCCCGCTGTAGTCTCAAAACCTCCTGCCCTTGCCAAGCGAGGCGGCGCCCACTATTCCACCGTCTCCATAGACATAATGTCGTCTGTATACAACGACTCGGGGAAGGTCGAGATAGTCGACATCCCTCACGCAGGCGCGGTCGACGGCTTTCCGGCGTCATCGGTCATGGAAATTCCAGCCGTAATTGACGCCACAGGCGCCCACCCCATTCACATCGGCAGTATTGAGCCCGAGATACGCGGACTCATGCATCAGGTCAAGGCTTATGAGGAGCTCACCATAGAAGCGGCTGTCACCCATTCATACAACCGAGCTCTCCTAGCCCTGATCAATAATCCATTGGTTCAAGATGCAGGCAAAGCTGAAAGACTCCTGGATGCGCTGGTTGAATCGAAAAGGGCGTCACTGCGGTAAGCAGCCTCCCAGTCTTGATGAGGAGCCAAAGCCTATTCCGCAGAGCTACAAGCTTCAACATCGCGCAGACACGTGTCGAGACTTGCTTAAAACACAGGCTAGTGGATGGCAATTTGGCCATCTCGCAGAATCAGCAGACTCCCTTGCTGCCCTGTCCGAGCTGTGCTAACCTGTTCTCGGGGGGGACTGCGCTTTGATGATTCATGCAACATGGCTCCCGTCGTCTTCACAGGCGCCGGGCAAAGTCTCAACTTCAACAGCTATCTCCGACGCACGCGCTCTCGGAGGAGTCTTCTTTATCTGGGCAGAAGTTCCTCAACGCTACGGGCACAAAGCACGCGGACGCCAGGGAGTTTACAAACAACACCCCTTCCAAGCAACCCGCGCAGAGCTGGCTGAGGCCAAATTGGTTCTCTCGGCAATCGCAACGGGAACGAGCGGCGCCCAAGATAGCGAACGTCTAACATCCGCTCCGCCAGAGTTTCGCCGCGCTCTTCTGCTCCTTCCATCAGTGTGCGGTTATCCCCAGCCATCACCCGACCTGGGCAGCCAGACAGAGTCTCTGGAGGAACCGGATCCCTTCGGCCAAAAAGCTCATGCCACCTTCGAACTATTCCAGGTGAACGGGATCGCCATTGCAGCTCCGGACGCTGTCAAAATCTTCTCCGCGCTGCCTGACAGCGCCAGGATCCTGCCATGCAGCCTTCAGGGGCAACATCCAGTCATGCTGGGAGCAGACGTCCGATATTGGTCTTTGGCTGCTAAGCTCGTCCTGGAGCTCGTGGCAAGGCAACGCTTTCTTCCAGGCATCTGCCAGGCAGCGGGCGCCCGCGCATCAGAGCGCAAACAGTGCTCTTCCTTCAGGGGAGTCTGGCTCCCCGTATTAGACGAACAAACCGACATCCTTCGCATCGATGCACTGGCCCAGGCTATGCCGGGCATCTCGAGGGCGGTTTTGCCTCATACCAAGGCCCGCTCTGGAGAGGCAGGAATGACTCTCGCTCAGGCAACGGACTCGATCCTTTGCAAAGAGGATTTGCTTCAAAGCTTCATATGCACAGCAATGGATGAAACTGTTAGAGCCATCCTCGAAAACGAACGGAGCGAGATGATTTCACGTGCCCAGGCCCTGGGCGAGCGTGGCGACGAGGCAGAGAACAGGCTCACCATGGAGCTTTTGGGAGTCGTTTCCCCCACCCACTCGTGGATCGCAAACCTGGCCAGAGAAGACTCGCGCATCAGCGGAGACAAATCCGACGTCCGCTCCCTGTTCAGAGCGGTGAAGGAGTGGGCCGCTCAAGCAGAAACGCCTGGTCCGCAAGGCGGGTTTCGGACATGCTTCAAGCTGGAGACGCCCGAAGACCCAGAAGATCCATGGACCTTGAGATACCTGTTGCAGGCGGTAGACGACCCGTCTGTGCTCGTACCCGCAGAGAAGGTATGGGAGGAAAGCGGAGGCGTCCTTCGGTTCCTAGGAAGAAGATTCGAGAACCCGCAGGAGAGGCTTCTCGCCGATCTGGCCCGTGTGGGCTCGTTCATCCCCCAAGTCGAAGAAAGCCTGAAGGATCCATGCCCCGAATCGTGCCAACTCTCGCCGGCAGAGGCATACTCCTTTCTGCGCGATATCTGTCCTCTTCTGCAAGAGGGTGGCTATGGAACGCTAGTCCCACCATGGTGGGATCGAACTTCAGGTAACGCTGCCAATGTGGGCATCACGCTCAAAGTAGGCGGCCAGGCAGCGTCAAGCCGCCTCACCGCCTCCACCCTGGTGGACTACGACTGGAAAGTGGCCATCGGGGATCAGGAGATGAGCTCAGAGGAATTTGACAGGCTTGCCTCGCTGAAGGTGCCGCTCGTAAAAGTGAGGGGAGAGTGGGTTGTAATACGGCCTGATGACGTTGAGGCCGCCATTAGGTTCTGGAACAACCCAAAGCGACGACAGCAAATGAGTGTGCAGGAGATACTCTCTCTGTCTTTGGGCATGGGGGAGGAAATAGAAGCTCAAAACGGACTTCCTGTCACAGCCATCGAAGCAGATGGCTGGATGGGAGAGCTCCTCGACCGGCTCAATTCCGGCGAGAAGATCTCGGAGCTTCCTCAACCCGAAGGATTCGTAGGAAATCTCCGCCCATACCAGATCAGGGGCTACTCCTGGCTAGCCTTTCTGAAGCAATGGGGGCTAGGCGCCTGTCTCGCTGACGATATGGGGCTTGGCAAGACGATTCAGATCATCGCTCTGCTCCTTTACGAGAAGGACCCCGGCCCGTCATTACTCGTCTGTCCTACATCTGTAGCGGGAAACTGGAAGCGGGAGCTGGCCAGGTTTGCCCCTTCCCTCAATGTGATGCTCCATCACGGATCAGACAGGCTGATAGGAGACGAGTTCGCCCAAGAAGCCAAGCAAAGCGATGTGGTTATCACCACTTACGCGCTGCTTTCTCGCGACGAGGATACACTCTCATCGCTCCACTGGAATTCGCTGGTGCTGGATGAGGCACAGAACATAAAGAACCACGGCACAAAGCAGGCTCAGAGCGCCCGCAGGCTGACCGCGGATTTCAGGGTGGCCTTGACCGGGACCCCCGTAGAAAACCGTCTCTTTGAACTGTGGTCTATCATGGATTTTCTCAACCCCGGTTACCTTGGCTCAGCCGCAGGCTTCAGGCAACACTTTGCAACGCCGATAGAGCGCTATGGCGATGCCGCAGCATCCGCCCGGCTCCGCAAGCTGACTGCCCCCTTCATCTTGCGTCGAGTCAAAACTGACCCGCTAATAATACAGGACCTACCGGAAAAGCATGAGACCAAAGTCTATTGTAGTCTCACAAAGGAGCAGGCAACCCTGTATGAAGCGGTTGTCCGCGACATGATCGCCACCATCGAAGAAGCTTCAGGCATGGAGCGAAGAGGAGCTATTCTTGCGGCTCTTCTCAAGCTGAAACAGGTCTGCAATCATCCTGCGCAATTCCTGCATGACAACAGCAGGCTGGAAGGACGGTCAGGGAAACTCTCGCGCCTTGAGGAAATGCTCGATGAGATAGTGGAAGAAGGGGACAGAGCCCTTATCTTCACGCAGTTTTCCGAAATGGGAACACTCCTCAAGCACTACCTTTCCAAAGCACTCAGGCAAGAAGTGTTGTTCCTTCACGGTGGCGTGCCGCAAAAGGAAAGAGACAGAATGATAGAGCGGTTCCAAAACGATCCCAACGGGCCGCCCATCTTCATTCTCTCCCTCAAAGCCGGAGGCCTGGGGCTCAATCTGACGCAGGCAAGTTATGTATTTCATTTTGACCGTTGGTGGAACCCCGCCGTGGAGGACCAGGCAACGGACAGGGCCTTTCGCATAGGCCAAAAGAAAAACGTCAATGTCTACAAATTCCTCTGCGGAGGCACCGTTGAAGAACAAATTGACCAGATGATAGATGAGAAAAGAGCATTGGCGGACAGCATAATCGGAACGGGCGAAGAGTGGATCACGGAAATGTCCACCGATGAATTGCGCAACATATTCACCCTTAGAGACGAAAGCATCATCGACGACGACTAGCGTCAATAGCTCGGCGGATAACCCGAGCGGCGCATGGGAGGCTATTGGTTCATGGCGCGGAAAAACGAATTCGGCGGCAGCTGGTGGGCGAAAAGGTGGACCTTTGCCCTGGAGAGTTTCGGCTGGGCAAACCGACTGCAAAGAGGCAGGTCATATGCGCGGGCGGGTAATGTTCTTTCCGTAGATGTCAGCCCCGGCATGGCGGAAGCCAAGGTGCAGGGTTCCCGCTCTCGGCCATACAAGGTTCAAATAAGGATGAAGCCCCTAAACGAATCGGACTGGGATCGCGTGACAACCGCCATGGCCGAAAGCGCGGCGTTTGCCGCCAGCCTCTTGGCCGGCGAAATGCCTGAGAACATCGAAGAAGCTTTCGCGCAATGCGATGCGGCCCTCTTTCCCGTCTCAGAGGAAGACTTGGCAACATCGTGCACTTGCCCTGATTGGGCCAACCCCTGCAAGCACATTGCAGCCGTCCACTATGTCTTAGCGCAGGAGTTCGACCGCGACCCTTTTCTCCTCTTCCTCTTGAGGGGAATGAGAAAGGAAGACCTGCTAATTTCGTTGAGGCGCAAGCGCTCTCAAGCAGCATGCCAGGAAGCATCCGAGCCTGAGAACACAACGCGCTGCACAGATGCTGCAGCCGCGCTGGCCGAAGATCTCTGCCCGTCCCCCGAGGAATTCTGGAACGGCGATGTTGAGCACTTAGACCATGTTGCTATCTCCATTGCGCCTCCCTCTATCGACGCCGTTGCCATCAAGCATCTAGGGCCGCTTCCTTTGCGGGATCAAGGTAACACCAACTTGAGCCGGACATTCATCCAGACCATGGACCATTACTACAAGGCAGTGACAAAACAGGCCATCACATGGGCTTACGGCGATGATCAAGAGGACTCCACCGCGTTCGACTGTAATTCACATAAGGACAACGGCACAGTCCACAAGAAATCCCTGCAACGCTGATCATGAATGCGCCTGGCTTCAAACTCGCGCCGGTCTCCCGCAAAACCGAAGCCTCTTTCGCTCACTCGTTACACCACTGCTTAAAAAGTAGTTGCCCGACGCAGAGAATGCTGCATCCCGCCTCCTCGCTGGGCTCCAACGCGCATAATGACTGAGGATTCAAACCCGGGCAAGTCGCAGCAGATGTTTGAGCCATCTTTGACAGCCTGGGTTTGAATCCTCAGGCGGTAAGAAGTCCATAGCCGTACGGAGAATTCTGTCTCTTTCTGCTACATAGCGCAGAGCCTCTTATGTTGCCCTACGACGTGCAAAAGAAAAGCCGATCACAACATTGCGCAACGCGCTCCGCCACGATCGGCTATTTATTCATCCGACTGCCAGGCACGATACTGCCGGGCCAGCCCAGACGTTTTCCTGAATCACCTCTCCATGAGGTCCAGTCATTCCACTGATTGGCTGCGCTATCCGAACAACCCGCCTGCTGTGGCGCTGCTCAACCTGTCCATTATGAACAACGTGATCACGCCCACAACAACAAGGATGAATCCTAGAGCAGCCGCATCTCCGTGGGTCCCTCCGGTGTAGAAGGTGAATATGCCGACGGTCATCGTCTCCCAACCCGGTATGGCCAGAAGCAGTGTTGCCGCGCTCTCCTGTATAGATGTTATGAAGGAGAACAACGCCCCCGCCAGCACCCCTTTCCAAACCAACGGAAGAGTGATGTCCTTGAATGTCTTGAATCCTCCCGCGCCCACAGATTGGGCAGCCTCCTCCATCGAACGATGCACGACCAAGAGGGAGCCGTAGGAGGATCGGACCGTGTATGGGAGCCGTCTCACAGCCAACACGATTGGGATTATGATCCATATGTTGGCCAATGGCACGCTCCCGAGTATTGGGGTGTTGAAAGCTCTGATGTATGCTATGCCCAAAGCAGTGCCGGGCAAAGCCAACACCAACGTGGTCAGGATATCTAACGCTCCACTGCTCCACGTATCTGTTCTGGCCATGATCCATGCTACGGGCAATCCGATCACTATGCACATGATTATGGCCAATATGCAGAATTGGAAGGTATTGATGATATACCCTGGTGCATACAGCAAGATCTTCTCATAATGTGCAAGCGTCCAAGCAGTGGGAAGCGGCGACATCGACCAGCTCTTTGAGAAAGACGCAAGCGCAACACCCAAGTACGGGGTGTAGCTGATAACAAGAAGCAGGATCAGGAAAACATGGACCCACGCCTGCTTCTTGCCTTCGAGTGGTTTCCTTTCCACCGCCCTGTATGAAAGAGTGGTGTAGTCCTTGAGGGATATGTATTTCTTGGCTATCAGCAATAACACTACAGAGATCACCACCATTACCGCGCCCACGGTAATGCCCATCTTGAACAAGTGTCTGTCGGTGAACTGCTGAATATCCATGTAGGCCAGGGGAGCGATGAAGTTGGTCAAGCCCACCACCATTGGAGCTGCGAAGTCCGCAAATGCCCCGATGAAAACGAGCAATGCCCCGGTGACAAATCCCGGTATAGTCAGGGGGATAGTGACGTCGAACAGACGCTTGAATCCCACAGATCCAACGCTTTCAGCCGCTTCCTCCAAGGATGCGTCTATCTTGCTGAGCGAGTCCAGGACATTCAGGGTAATAAGCGGGAACAAGTGAAATGTCTCAACCAACAAGAGGCCATGCCAGCCATAGATGAAGTTGAACGGCAAACGGTCGAAAAGCCAGTTAGACATGGCAGGCCATGAGCTTTCCAGGACGTCCACCAACTGATAAAACAGCTCGTTAACCATGCCGCCTCTGCCCAGTATGAAGATGAACCCCAGCACTCCCACTAGAGGAGGCATAACTATGGGTATAGTGGTAAGGAAATTGTAGACCTTCCTGCCGGGAAAATCGTATCTTACGAGCACGTATGCCACAGCAAATCCTATCACTGAAGTTGTGGCAACTGTGGCAAGGCCTAGCAACAAGGAATTTCCTAGAGCCTTCATGTATAACTCGTCTCTGAAAACATCGAGAAAGAATTCTACCGAGAAAGCCTGTCGTGGAAGACTTACAACCTCATCTATGAGTGCCGTAGCCTTGCGTGACTCTGCAAGAGCGGCCACTGGATCGTCTTGGAGCTCCGCCATCACCGCCGCTTCCTTCGCCACATCCTCCTGGGCTTTCTTCCATTTGGCTATGAGCTCGTCTTGAGAGAACGTCGCCCTGCCAAGCGCGTCGATCATGTGTCCAATTACGTCCACAGACCTGTCAAGCTGAAGCGCGATATCATGTGACGCTGCCAGAGCGTCCTCTATTTCCCCTGCGTTCACTTTCTCCTCAAGCATATCGACGAGGAGGACCACCTCGTTCAGCGCCGAAAGCGGTATGTCGGCCGTTGTAAACGAATCGACAAAGAGCCTTACCAGGGGAAATATGACAAATATTATCAAGAAGAGATAGATGGGCAGTATCCATAGTTTGGACTCTCTGATCCACCTTCTCAAACCCGTTGCGCTCATTCCTGAAGACATAATACAATCACCTGCCCGTCCATGGTCGGAATCAGCGTATCAATCCGCTATGACAAGCGCAGCAGATTTCGGAAAGCAGAAATACACGTCACTACCCCACGACAACTCCTCATGATGCAACGGGTTCTTGACGTCGGCCTTAAGCAAGACGCCTGCCGGATGATCCATTTCGTAGCGAAGAGTGCTCCCCATGTAACTGGCGAAGCTTATCTTTCCCTGTATCCAGTTGTCTTCCCCAGATGGCTCAGTGGTGCTAACCTCCACGTTTTCAGGCCTGAAGGCCAAGGTGCACTTGTCACCAGGCTTCAACTCGGAGTGGGTGTACCCTTTGAAAAGCCCCAGCTCCGTTTCGACTATAATGTCGTCGCCTGTGGCCTTTACCGTGCCAGCTACCAAGTTGTTGGCGCCGATAAAATCCGCCACAAAACGCGTAGCTGGTCTCTCGTAAAGGTCATGCGGGGTTCCGATCTGGACCAGCTGACCTTCACGCATGATGCCTATCCTGTCGGAAAGCGTCAGGGCTTCCTCTTGGTCATGTGTCACATAGACCGTGGTTATGCCCAGTTCCCGCTGGATCTTTCGGATTTCAGCGCGGACCGAAGCCCGAATCTTTGCGTCCAGGTTGGACAAGGGTTCGTCCAAGAGCAAGACGTCTGGGTTGAGCGCCAGCGCCCTGGCGAGCGCCACACGCTGCTGTTGTCCTCCCGACAGTTGGCCTGGATAGCGATCCTCGTATCCCGCCAATCCCACCTTGACCAAAGCCTCATTTACTATTCTGGGCCACTCCGATTTGGGTTCTTTTTTGAACTGAAGGCCATATGCCACATTCTTGTAGACAGTCATATGAGGCCAAAGGGCGTAGTTCTGAAAGACCATGCCTATGTTCCGCTTGAATGTGGGGATATCTTGCACCTCGCGCTCACCGAACATGATCTTGCCCTCATCGGGGACGTAAAACCCTGCAATGAGGCGCAACGTAGTTGTCTTGCCACAACCTGAAGGCCCCAGCAAAGTGAAGAGTTCTCCGGCGCGCACATGCAAATCTACCTTGCTCAGGACCTCAACAGTCTTGAACCTTTTCGTGACTCCGATGAGCCTGATATTCATGCACTTCACCTCGAACGACTGGCTGGTCTGCGGGCGAGACCCCGCCCGCAGACCAGTGAAGTTATTTGCTTCAACTCGACTAGTACTTCGCTTTAAGCTGGTCCAGTTTTGAAAAGATGTTCTCTCTGAAGTACCTGTTCACTTCGCTTTCTCGCCTGGCAGACAACGTGTTGTCATAAGTGTTCTCCACAACGCCATCGAAATAGCTTCTGCGCCCGCCGTAGAATATGACTGCCTTCTCAGCTGTGGAACCGGCCGGACCGGCGACCTTGAGGTCAGGCACTATCGGGAACAGGCCCCGATCGATGAACAACTTCTGTCCTTCGTCTGTAAGCAGGAATTCGATGAAAGCCTTTGCTGTGTTGGGGTTCTTGCAGTTCTTTATGACACCGATTGGTTCAGGGGTGACGTATGCGCCGGGAGGCGCTATGAACCGGATATCCCCGCCGTGGAGGTAGTTCTCAAATGCCATGTAGCTTGGAACTGCAAAGCCCAGTGCATATTCGCCTTTGGCTACGACAGCCGGGACGTCGCCTGACTTCGCGACGAATTGGCCGGTGTAAGCAGCCAGCTTGGAAAGCCATTCCCAACCCTTTTCCCAGCCATACTTCTGAAGTATAACCTCATAGGTGGCATGATTGGAGCTGGAATTGTCAGGTGTGCACTGCGCTATTTGGCCTTTGAAACGTGGATTACTCACGAGGTCTTCCCATGTTTGAGGTGGGGTCGTCCGAAGTCTTTTCGTGACCAAACCTTCGTTGTACACGATTCCGTAGGGTTCCAACGCGGTACCAGTCCAGAATCCCTTAGGATCCTTCAATGGCATGGGCTTTGGCTGACCCATAGTTGCAGGTATCCGGTCGAGCAGGGCCTGCGAGACTTCGTGCTTGACCAGGAAGCCATCAGCGGCCAAGAGGTCATAGAGCACCGTCTCTCCGCCCCAAATCACGTCGGCCTGGGGATTTGATCCCCACTCTCGAATCATGCCTACTGCCAACTGAGTGCCTTTACTCGTGTAGTTGGTCTTCACGTCAATTCCATACTTCGCCTTCGCCCAAGGTTTGAAAGCGTCGAGAGCGGCCACGCTTACAAAGCTAGCTACGGGAGTAATCAAGTTGAGTTCCGCCTCAATCCTAGGGGGGGCGGCCGATAGCGTCGCTGATGCCAGCATAGCTATGGCCAGGACTAGCACTAGAAGCCTTTTCAGTAGCCTTTTCATCAGATTTGCCTCCTCGCATTGTTAATCTGCTCACTGAGCAGTTACAGGTTCTCATCAATGCATCACGGCCACAATGTCTTGATCAAGGCAGAGCACTTATTCAGTTGGCAGCCAGCCTTATAGCCTCGTCCGACAGTGAAAGGAATGAGGGCACGCGCATGAAGCGAAAGCGCTCCATGAGTGGCCCTCTCCATATCTCCATGCCACATTCATCTGGCTTCTAATATGCAATATTCTAGTCTCATTGCCATTCTCCTTCCTACTCTGCAGATATTTCTTTCACGTCCCCTCTGATTTCACTCATTATTGCGTCATTAGCCATTAAGGTCATATTAAGGCTCGCCTCACGGCAAGGGATGACTCTGTAGATGGGTTTTGAACTGATGAATATGGAAGAGGCCACCACCATTGGCGCACCCCGGGGCTATATAATTCTTACAACAGCAGTGATATAATATTCCAAAGTCCTTGATGATCACGCTCGAAGGCGTAGGAATTTGCCTTTAGAAGATGCGTTACAGGCCATTTTTGACCTGCGCAAGTTGGATGGCACAAGGATTTCGGCATCGGCCTATGAAGGAGGGAAAACGCTACTTCCCCATACGGGGGCCCTGTAGCGTGACATTTGATGAATTCATCACGTCTTAAGGCTGTAGCGGTCTGTCGAGAGATCAACCTTTCCAAGATCGCATCTCACTTCGGCATAGAACGCAAACTATCATGGGAGGACACGCTCGCCCTCAACGAACAGCGCCTATCTGGCATTCTGCCCCAACCGGCCGACAAAAGCTTGTTCATCTTCTCCTTCGGCTCTTTGGTATTCGTCAACTTCTCCGAGAGCGACATCAGGGACTCAATAGACTATCTGGCGAAGGTTGACCGGAATATCGCGGGCTTTGCAATCACGAAGTACACCGATGACTACCAGCTGACCGTCGGCGGCGACAAGCTTTCAGTCACCTACGACGAGCTGATAGCTCCGACACTCGAGCCGTACTACCTCGAACTCATAGCCGTCATACTCGCCAAGTCCGCGGCCCTCGAACGGATCGAAGACGAATTAAGCAAGCTGTTTGATGATGTCGAAGTCGTCATTAACGAGCTGGAAAAGGGCACCATGGCCATAAGCGATGAACGCCTAGCGAAGCTTTCCGGCCGAATTCTCAGCTACCGCTATAGTTCCATCTCGTACATCATGGTCCTCGACAAGCCGGATGTGGTATGGAGATTACAAGAGGCGCAAGAACTCTACCTCGAGCTTGAGCATGTTTTTGAGCTTCCGGACAGGTATGGGAAGGTGACTCACAAGACAGAGACCCTTCTCGACATCACCGGAGTCTTTGCCGACCTTTACCACGCCAAGCGCGGGACACGACTTGAGTGGCTTGTGATCATCCTGATCGCCTTTGAAATCGTATTGGGCCTAGTCGAGAAGTTTTGGCCACTTTGAACGGGCGCATCCATAGCCAGTCGAAACGCCGCTGCAGAAGCTTCTTCCTTTTTGCA
>Ga0116180_1002565_pt1 | contig 14288 bp, 14 predicted proteins | sample AD_UKC073_MetaG_FD_89804 | JGI IMG/M metagenome (GOLD analysis project Ga0116180, IMG submission 89804) | Active sludge microbial communities of municipal wastewater-treating anaerobic digesters from USA - AD_UKC073_MetaG | ecosystem: Engineered > Bioreactor > Anaerobic > Digestate | place: USA...
CCCAGCGGACGGCGCGCGCGGCGTCGATCGCGGGGGCGAGCCCCAAGGCGTGCTCGCGGATCGAGTAGCGCAGGATGAAGGCGTTGAAACCGTGCGCGAGATACGCGGCGGCGACGGGGTCCGCCTCGCGCTGCGAAAGGAACTGGTAGCTGCCGCCGGGGCAGATCACGATCGCCGGGCGCGGGTGCTCCAGCGGCGTCGGCTGCTCGTCGGGCGAGGGCAGATCGAAGCAGACGGCCTCCAGCGTGACGTTGCGGCTCGGGTTCATGGTCACGGTGAAGCTGCGCATGCGTTCATCTTAGGAGGACCATCTCCGCCGGGCCATCAGCCCGGGGGAAACACGGGAGGCCCGATCGTCGACCTCCCCTCCGCGGGGACGCCAAGAGGCCCCGGCCGGAGCCGGGGCCTCTTGGGGACGATCGGGCACGCCCGGGCCCTTCGGCGCGGTCGCGATCGACGTCATCGACGCGGCCGGCGCGAGGGCCCGCTACTTAGCGACGACCTCGAACGGGACGTGCGCGGTGACGGCGCCGTGCAGCTTGATGGCTGCGGTGTGGCTGCCGAGCGACTTCACGGGCTTCGCGAACGACACCGCGCGCTTGTCGACGGTGGGGCCACCGGCCTTCTTCACGGCGACGGCGACGGCGTTCGTCGTGATCGAGCCGAACAGGTGGCCCTGCTCCGAGGCGGCGGCCGCGACCGTGATGGTCAGGCCCTCCAGCTGGGAACGGATCTCCTGCGCGTGCTCGACGCCGCGCACCTCGCGGGCGTCGCGCGAACGCTTGATGCCCTCGATCTGCTTCTCGGCGCCACGGGTCCAGCGGATCGCCTTGCCCTGGGGCACGAGGTAGTTGCGGCCGTAGCCGTCCTTGACCTCGACGACGTCGCCGGCGATGCCGAGCTTGTCAACAGTGCTGGTCAGAATGAGCTTCATCTCTTCTTCCCTTCCGATCAGCGAGCGGTCGACGCGTACGGCAGCAGGGCAACCTCGCGCGCGTTCTTGACGGCGAGGGCGACCTTGCGCTGGTCCTGGACCGAGAGGCCAGTGACGCGACGGGCGCGGATCTTGCCACGCTCAGAGATGAACTTCTTGAGCGTGTTGATGTCCTTGTAGTCGATGTTGGCGACGCGAGTCGTCTTCACCGGCATGATCTTCTTCTTGTTCACAGACTTGCGCTGTGGACCGGCCATTGTGGTGCTCTCCTTGAATGAGTTGGGCCATCGGCCCGTGAAAGCCCGTCTTGCGACGGAATGTGCCAGCTAGCCCCGGAGCTCGACGAGGGAGGCGCCGTGCGCCACCGCCCGGCTCGGCCGACGGGACCAGATAAGCGGGTGGATCAGAACGGGGGCTCTTCCGGCTGGGACGCCTGGGCCCACGGGTCGTTGCCGCCGCGGTTGCCGCCGGCGTTGCCGGAGCTGGACCACGGGTCTCCGCCCGAGGACTGGGGCGCCTGCTGGCCGCCGCCGCCCTGATTGCCCTGCCAGTTGCCGCCACCGCCGCCGCCACCCGCGGTGCGGGTGACCTTGGCCGTCGCGTAACGCAGAGCCGGACCGACCTCGTCGACATCAACCTCGAACACGGTGCGCTTCTCGCCCTCGCGGGTCTCGTAGCTGCGTGCCTTGAGGCGCCCCGAGACGATGACGCGAGTGCCCTTGGAGAGGGACTCGGCCACGTTCTCGGCGTACTGGCGCCACACCGAGCAGTTGATGAACATGGAGTCGCCGTCTCGCCACTCGTTCGTCTGACGATCGAACGTCCGGGGAGTCGACGCGACCGTGAAGTTCGCGACCGCCGCCCCGTTGGGCGTGAAGCGGAGCTCGGGGTCAGCCGTGAGGTTGCCGATGAGCGTGATGGGAGTCTCGCCTGCCATGTTCTTTGCCTTCCGATGGATCGGACTTATTTCAGTCTGCTTGCCCTACATAGTTGCCGGTAGCACCGACAATTTCTCGCGAGCAGGCAAATCTGTGGATTACTTCTTGCCGTCCAGGCGCAGCACCTTGGTGCGCACGATCTTCTCGTCGATACCCATCAGACGATCCAGCTCGGCGACGACAGGGTGCTCGGCGGTCAGCTGCACGACGGCGTAGCTGGCCTCGGACTTCTTGTTGATGTCGTACGCCAGACGGCGACGGCCCCAGAAGTCGACGTTGTCGACCGTGCCGCCACCCTTGGTGATGACCTCAAGGTGCTTCTCGACCAGAGCGGGTACCTGGCGCTCATCGACGTCTGAATCGACGAGAACCATCATTTCGTACTTACGCATGCTTCAGCCCCACCTCCTTCGGACTAACGGCCGCGGGTCGTTCCCGCGGCAGGAGGGCATGGCCGCCCGACTCGGGCGACCGACCGCCGAGCTTATCACGCTCCTTGAGCCGCGTCGCTTCGCTCGTGGGCCCGGCTCACGGGGCGTCGAGGTGCTCCTGGGCCCAGGTGTGCTCGCGGAGCTCGGCGATCCGGCCGCTGGCCTCGATCTGCCTCCAGAACAGGTCCGCCCACTCCTGGTGGCCCTTGTCGTTCGGGTGGAACCAGTCGGCTGCCGTCTTCGTGTAGTAGAGCAGCCGACCCTCCTGCCGCATCGCGTCGTAGATCGGCACCTTGTGGTGGCCGTGTCGCTCGATCAGCTCGACGGCGCGGCTCGCCATCGCCCTCGACCGCTGCTCGAGGCCCGGGATGACGAACCACGGCACGTCCCCGACGAAGCTGCCCGCGGGCAGCCCGGCCAGGATCTTGTCGAAGCTGGCCGCGAACGACTCGACGGTGTTGCCGATGGCGAACACCACGTCGTTGCCGCCGATGTCGAGCGTGACGATGTCGGGTTCGAAGCCCAACTCGGCCAGCGCCGGCAGCTGGCCCGCGACGACGTCGCCCGAGATCGCCCCGGAGACCGAGAGGTTCGTGATCGCGACCGACCGCCCCGTCGCCAACGAGATCCGGCGCCCGAGCAGCGCCACGTAGCTCGCGCCCACGTGCGAGGCGCCCACGCCCTGGGCCGCGGAGTCGCCCAGCGCGACGTAGTGCACCACGCCCTCGGGGTGTTCGCGCCCCACCCCGTCGTCGGGGTGCTGGGCGCGCGGCTCGGCCCAGTGCTCGCGGAAGGCGTCGACGTCACGGCTGATCTGCCGCTGCCCCTGGATGTACTTCACGCCCGCGATCGCGAGCGCCGAGCCGGCCGCGCCCGCCGCGACCCCGCCCCAGAAGGGCAGCTTGCCGCTCATCGACGCCGCCGGTACGGCCCGGGGAGGACGGGGTTGCCGTCCTTCGCCCACGCGCGCAGGCCGCCCGCCAGCGACTCGGCCAACAGGCCCTGCTCGCGCAGCTGCCGCGCGGCGATGCCGGAACGCAGCCCGTTGTCGCACATGACGACGATGGCGGCGTCGTGGTCGGCGAGGGGGTCGTCGCCGTAGATGGCGTCGAGCGGGTTGTCGGCGAGCAGCTTCGGGTCGACAGGCCGCGCGCCCGGCGCGTGCCCCGCCTCGTACTCCAGCGGGGTGCGCACGTCGACGAGCACCGCCCCCTTGCTGAGCGCGAGCAGCGTCTCGTCGACGCTCAGCCCGCCGGAAGAGCCCTTGCCGAGGAAGTCAAGCAGTCCCATGCGCCAATGTTCCCGCGTCGGAGCCCTTCAGCCAAGCCGGTTCACAGAATCCCCCAGAGGAAGAGGCCGCCGACGCCGACCACGAAGTTCGCCACGATCCCGAGCAGCACGTAGCCGGCCCAGCGCCGTCGGGCCCAGTAGACGGTGAGCACGACCAGCGCGAGGGAGGCCACCAGCACCAGCGCGGCGAGAACCATCGACGCAGTCGACGGCGGGGCGATCACGAAGTCGATGGCCGAGCTGTCGTAACTCGGCAGCAGCAGCCACACGAGCGCGGCCGTTACGCCCGGCAGCGCGACGGCGAGCGAGACGAGCCCCATCACGACGGCGCCGGGCCACGTCGTCCAGAACTTCTGCCGCGCCGTCATGGCACCCCCGTCAGTCTTGCCCGCGGCGCTCGTAGCGGGCGTACATCTCGTCGACCAGCGCCTTGAAGCGCGCCTCGACCTCGCGGCGGCGGACCTTCAGCGTCGGCGTGAGGAGGCCGTTGTCCATGGTGAACTCCTCGTTCAGCACCTTGGTGTCCTTCGGCTGGTCCTGGGTGGGGAGGCGCTTGGTGATCTCCGCGACGCGGCGCTTCAGCTCGTCCAGCAGCTCGACGGAGGCCAGCCAGTCCTGGATCTCGCCCGGCCAGTGCGCGGCCGCGGCGAGGGCCTCGACGTGCGGCAACGACGGCTTGACGAGCAGCGTCACGTACGGGCGGTTGTCGCCGAGGAGGACGGCGTGCTCGAACAGCGGGTCGGCGAGGATCAGGCCCTCGATGGGCTGCGGGGCGACGTTCTTGCCGCCGAGCGTGACGATGATGTCCTTCAGCCGGTCGGTGATGGTGAGGAAGCCGTCGGTGTCGACGTAGCCGACGTCGCCGGTGTGCAGCCAGCCCTCGTCGTCGATCACCTCGGCGGTGGCCTCCTCGGCGTTCCAATAGCCGACCATCAGGTTGGGGCCTCGGTAGAGGATCTCGCCGAGCTCCGCGATGCGCAGCTCGCCGCCCGGCAGAACCTTGCCCGCGGTGGCCTCCTTGAAGTCGTCGGGCGCGTTGAACGAGACCAGCGGCGACGCCTCGGTGAGGCCGTAGCCCTGCTGGATCGGGAGGCCGATGGAGGCGAAGAACTCCTCGATCTCCACCCGCAGCGGCGCCCCTCCGCAGGCGAGCACGGACTTCGGCCCGCCCATCGCGTCGCGCACGGCCTTGAGCACGAGCTTGTCGGCGACCTTGAGCTGCGCGCGGAGGAACGCGCCCGGCTCGCGTCCCGCCCGGTACGCGTACTGCGCGTGGCGGCCCACCCTCAGCGCCCACGCGAAGATGCTCCGCTTCACGGGCGAGGCCGCGGCCTTCGCGTGCGCCGTCGTGTACACGGTCTCGTACAGCTTCGGCACGCTCACCATCATCGTCGGCTGCGCGAGCACCATCTGCTCGGCCACCGTGCGCGCGTTCTCGACGTAGGTGTTCATGCAGCCGTGCGTCAGCACGACCATGGTCCACGCCCGCTCGAGCGCGTGCGACAAGGGCAGGAAGCTCAGCGAGTGATCCTCGGGAGTGATGTCGAAGAACTGGTCGAGCGCGTCCGACTGGGCCACAAGCGCCTTGTGCTGGATCATGACGCCCTTGGGGTCGCCCGTGGTTCCCGAGGTGTAGATGATGGAGACCAGGTCGTCGCCGGTCGCGCTCTCGTAGCGCTCCTCGACAGCCCCGGTGGGCTCGGCGAGGAAGTCCTCGTAGCGTTCGAGCCGCTCCGGCATGCCCAGCCACGGCCTGACGACGACGATCCGCGCGAGCGCGGGCAGGTCGTCGGCCGCCTCGAGCACGCGCTCCGCCTCGCTCTGGCCGCCGACGAACATCACGGTGAGCCCGGAGTCGCGGGCGATGAAGGCGATCTGCTCGGGCGTCGACGTCGCGTACAGCGGCACGGGCACGGCGCGGGCGGCGCCGGCGCCGAAGTCGATCTCGGACCACTCCGGCCGGTTGCCGAGAAAGATCCCGACGCGGTCGCCGGGCGCGACACCGGCGTCGATCAGCCCTTGGGCGACGGCGTCGACCCGCTCGCCGAACCGGGCATAGGTCTGGGTCACCCAGTCGTCGCCGCGGCGGATGCGGGTCGCGATGCGGTCCGGGTACGTGTCGATGGCGGCCCTGAGGCGAGCGACGACGTGGTCTGACATGGTGGGCCCTTCGTTGACGCCAGGCGGTGCCCCGAGACTACCCGCCCCGCCGGCGTGTAGGGTGGGCGGTCCCCGATGAAGGAGCCCGAGTGACTGACTGAGCCCTGCACGCCCGATGCGCATCCGCGCATGCGTTGGCGTGCGTCTCCCCAGACCGCATCCCAGCGACCGCTCAGGACTCCTCATGGCTCACTCACCAGCCGTCGTCGTCGACGGCCTCGCCTATCACCTCGCCGACGGCACCGTCATCCTCGACGGCGTCTCGGCCACCTTCCCCGTCGGCCTGACGGGGCTCATCGGCCCCAACGGCTCCGGCAAGTCGACGCTGCTGCACCTCGTCGCCGGGAGGCTCGCCCCGACGGCGGGAACGGTCCGCGCCGACGGCCGCGTCCTGCTCGTGCCCCAGCGGTTGACGACGGCGGGGTCGGTGGCCGAGCTGCTCGGCGTCGCCGACGTGCTCGCGGCGCTGCGCGCGATCGAGGCCGGCTCCGTCGACCCGGCGGACTACGACGCCGTCGGCGACCGGTGGGACGTCGAGGCGCGCGCCGTCGCCGAGCTGGCCGTGCTGGGCCTGCCCGCGGAGCCGTCGTTCCTGGACCGGCCGGCGGCGACGCTGTCGGGCGGGGAGGCCACGCGGGTCGCCTTGGCGGGCGCCCGGCTGGCTCGGGCCGACGTCACGCTCCTCGACGAGCCCACCAACAATCTCGACACCCGGACACGGCGGTGGCTGTACGACGCGCTGGAGGGCTGGGCGGGCGCGCTGATCGTGGTCAGCCACGACCGCGACCTGCTGGAGCGCGTCGACGCCCTCGTCGACCTCGACAGGCGCGGCGCGGTGAGCTTCGGCGGCGGGTTCGAGGCCTACCTCGCGCACAAGGAACAGCGTCAGGAGACGGCGGAGCGCCAGCTGCGCGAGGCCTCGGCCCAGCTGGAAAGGGCGAGGCGCCAGGCCCAGGCCGAGCTGCAGCGCGAGGCGCAGCGCAACCGCTCGGCCCGCAAGGAGCGCGCCGCGGGCAACGTCGGGAAGGGCGCCGCGGACTTCTTCCAGAACCGCGCCGAGAAGGGCTCGGGGTCGAAGGCCGTCGCGCACCAGAAGGCGGTCCAGGAGGCCGCCGAGGCGCGGACGCTGGCCGACGACGCCGCCCGCACCGACGACGCGATCCGCCTCGCGCTCCCCGGCACCACCGTCCCGAGGGGCAAGGACGTGCTGCGGATCCGCGTCGGTGAGACGGCGCTGTCGGTCGTCGGCCCGGAGCGCATCCGCGTCACCGGAGACAACGGCGCGGGCAAGTCGACCCTGCTCGCCTTCATCCTGGGTTCGCTCCTTGACTCCGACACGTCTCCCCCGCTCCTTGCGTCGATCCCCTCCCCACCCCCAAAGGGCGAGCACAGATCTCTGTATGCGCCGACGAAGGGCCATATAGGCCTTCCTTCACGCATACAGAGAACTGTGCTCGGGAACGCGCAGGTAGAGCTGGCTCCCACCGTCCCGACGGGGATGCTGGCGCAGAACCTCGACGGTCTGGACGCGTTCCCCACGGCGCTCGACGCCGTCCGCGACGCCGCGCCCGGCCGCACCCCGCACGAGGCGCGGGTGCTGCTTGCCCGGTTCCTGATCCGGGGCGAGCGCGCGGACCAGCCGCCGTCGACGATGTCCGGCGGCGAACGGTTCCGCGTCGGCCTGGCCCGGACGCTGTTCGCCGACCCCGCCCCTCAGTTGTTGGTGCTGGACGAGCCGACCAACAACATCGACCTCGCCTCGGCGGAGCAGCTGGTCGCGGCCCTGGACGACTACCGCGGCGCGCTGCTCATCGTCACCCACGACGAGCATCTCTCCCGTGACCTCCGGGTCGAGAGAACCTGGAACGTCACAAAGCGGGAAAACTCAGTCGTGATCGCCGACGACCTGGCTCGCTGATGACTTCAGACGAGGCCGATGGATGACGAGGCCGCGAGTCGGTTAGGCGGGCGTCGTGACGACGAGCACCACAGCGAAGCCTGCGCCAGGAGAACAGCTCGTCGTCACGTGGGCAGGAGCGGCCTCGTCATCCAGCGGTCGGGCCACCCATATCAACGAGCCAGGTCGGCGGCGATCACCTGGCGCATGCCTTCGATGGCGACGGGGATCAGGTTCTCGACCTTCGACGCGTCCTTCTCGGCCTCCGTCATGGGCGCGAAGTCGTGGTGGCCCATGATCATCATCACGCCGCCGGTTCGGACGCGGCGGGTGGCGCCCACCAGGAACAGCGTCGCGCACTCCATCTCGGAGACCAGGCAGCCACCCTTGACCCAGGCGTCCCAGCGCTCCCGGAGGCGCGGGCCGACGGGCATCGAGTCCGGCGAGTGCTGGCCGTAGAACGAGTCCTTCGACTGCGAGACCCCGACGTGGTAGCGCCGGTCCATGCCCTTGGCGGCGGCGACGAGACCGTTGACGAGGTCGAGGCTCGCGACGGCCGGGAACTCCATCGGGAGGTAGTGCAGGCCGGTGCCCTCGTCGCGGATGGCCGCGCTGATGACCGCGATGTCACCCGGCTGCGTCTCGGGCTGCATCGCCCCGGACGTGCCGACCCTCATGAACGTGTCCGCGCCGACGTGGATCAGCTCCTCGACCGCGATCGCCGTCGACGGGCCGCCCATTCCGGTCGACGTCACGGCCACGGGCACGCCGTCGAGCTCGCCCGCCCAGGTGGTGTGCTCGCGGTGCGACGCCACGAAGCGCGGGTTGTCGAAGTGCTGGGCGATGGTCTCGCACCGACCTGGGTCGCCGGGCAGGAACACGTACCTGCCGATGTCACCCTCGGAGAGGTGGATGTGGTACTCGTAGCCGTCCGAATACGTGGCCATGGCGACTCCTTCGTTGCTCGCGGCTTCCCGCCGATCCCAACCGTAGCGCCAGTGGCGGCTCCCTCGCCCGGATCGAATGCACTCCGCGACCGCTCAACGCCGGACCGGGAGGACCTTGCGCATTCTTCGATAAACATCTAATTTAGATACACACCTAAGAAGGGAGGAGCATGTCCGACCTCGACGAGCGCGTGACGCTGCTCAAGACCATCGCCGACGCCACCCGCCTGCGCATCCTCGGGCTGCTCGCCGAGCGCCCGCGCAGCGGGACGGAGCTTGCCACCGAGCTCGAGCTCACGGCGCCCACCATCAGCCACCACCTGCACCGGCTCCGCGACGTCGGCATCGTGCGCGCGCAGGCCGACGCGCAGCGGCGCATCTGGTCGATCAACCACGACCTCCTCGCCGACGTGCATCGCCCCGACGCCGCGCCCGGACCCGTCGACGCCGACCACGAGCGCACCGTGCGCACGTTCTTCGACGGTGAGCGGCTCCGCTCGATCCCGGCCAAGCGCAAGGCGCGGGTCGCCGTCCTGCTCGAGCTCCTGCGGCGCTTCGAACCCGGGCGCAGGTACGCCGAACGCGAGGTCAACGACATCCTCCGCCACGCCCACCCGGACGTCGCCCTCCTGCGCCGCGAGCTCGTCGACTACCGCTACCTGCGGCGCGCGCGCAACGTGTACTGGGTCAACGACGAGCCGCCCGCCCGCGACGCCAACGAGGCCCAGGAAGTACCCCCCGGGGAGGGCGACTGGCTCGCGGCGCTGATCCGCGGTTCCGTCACGCGACCCTGATCCGCGGCTCCGCCGGGCGGGATTCGGATTCGTGTCGGTAGGCCCCGTTATGGTGAATCCATGACGATCCGACTGGGTGCCCACGTTGACTCCATCGACCCCCTCGCCGACGCCGCGGCGCTCGGCGCCGAGGTGGTGCAGATCTTCCTCGGCGACCCGCAGAGCTGGAAGGCGCCCGCGTGCCTCGTCGACGGCGGCGCGCCCGCGCTGAAGGCGGCGGCCGAGGCGGCCGGCGTCGGCATCGTCGTCCACTCCCCCTACGCGCTGAACGTCGCGTCGGCGAACAACCGCATCCGCATCCCGTCGCGCAAGCTCCTGCAGCAGTCGGTGACCGAGGCCGCCGCCGTCGGCGCGCTCGGCGTCGTGGTGCACGGCGGGCACGTCACGGCCAAGGAGGACCCGTCCGTCGGGTACGCGAACTGGCGCAAGTGCATCGACGGGCTGGACCTGCCCGTCCCGATCTTCATCGAGAACACCGCGGGCGGGAACTCCGCGATGGCGCGCCACCTGGAGTCGATCTACCGGCTGTGGGACGCGCTGTCGGGGTCGCCGAACATCGACCAGGTCGGCTTCTGCCTCGACACCTGCCACGCACACGCCGCCGGCCTCGGGCTCGACGGCCTCGTCGACCGGGTGAGGGCGATAACGGGACGCATCGACGTCGTGCACTGCAACGACTCACGCGACGTCGAGGGAAGCGGCGCGGACCGCCACGCCAACCTGGGCGAGGGCTTCGCCGACGCCGACGCCCTCGTCGCGCTGGTGAGGGCGGCCGACACCTGGACGATCCTCGAGACCCCCGGCGGCGTCCCCGAGCACGAGCGCGACCTCGCCTGGCTCCGGGAGCGCCTCGCCTAGCGTCGTGTGTCGAAAGCCGCGAGCTACTTCCGGCACGCGGCACTAAAGACAAGGCCTTGTCCGGGCCGATACACTGACCCCGCCACCAAGACCCCTAGCCCGAAGGGACCCTGGCGTGCTTTATGCCTTGATCGCCGTCCACGCGGTGCTTGGCGCGCTCACCCCGCTCCTGGTCCGCGGCCTCCGCGACCGGGTCTTCTACGTGCTCATGCTCGGCCCGCTCGCCGCGGCGATCTGGCTGACCGCGCAGGCGCCGCTGATCCTCGCCGGCGGCACCTACGTCTTCACCGCGCGCTGGATCCCCAGCCTCGACGTCGACCTGACGCTCCGCATGGGGCTCATCCAGTGGGTGCTCGCGATGATCGTGACGTGGATCGGCACGCTCGTGCTGCTCTACAGCCGCTGGTACTTCCAGGGCATGACGGTGGGGCGCTCCGCCGCGATCCTCACCGCCTTCGCCGGCGCGATGCTCGGGCTGGTCACCGCGGACAACCTCGTCGTCCTCTTCGTCTTCTGGGAGCTGACGACGGTCTTCTCCTACCTGCTCATCGGCCACGACCCGCGCCGCAGGGCCAACCGCGGCGCGGCCCAGACCGCGCTGATCGTGACGACGTCGGGCGGCCTCGCGATGCTGGTCGGCATCGTCGCCGTGTGGCAGGCGTCCGGCACCCTTTCGCTGGAGCAGATCGCGGCCAACCCGCCCGTCGGCGCCCTGGCGACGGCTGGTGCCCTGTTGATGCTCGTCGGCGCGCTGACGAAGTCGGCGCTCGTCCCCTTCCACTTCTGGCTGCCGGGCGCGATGGCGGCGCCCACGCCCATCTCGGCCTACCTGCACGCGGCCGCCATGGTGAAGGCCGGCGTCTACCTCGTCGCCGTGCTCGCCCCGTCGTTCGCCACGGTGCCGTTCTGGCGGCCGACGATCATGCTGCTCGGCACCGCGACGCTCATTGTCGGAGGCTGGCGCGCCCTCCGGCAGACCGACCTCAAGCTGCTGCTGGCCTACGGCACCGTCTCGCAGCTGGGCTTCATGGTGCTGCTGCTCGGCATCGGCACGCAGGCCGCGGCGCTGGCGGGCATCGGCACGGTGATCGCTCACGCGCTGTTCAAGTCCGCGCTGTTCATGATCGTCGGCGTCATCGACCACTCCGCGGGCACCCGCGACCTCCGCGAGCTCAACGGCGTCGGCTACCGCGTGCCGTGGCTTGCGGTCCTCGGCGGGTTCGCCGCGCTGTCGATGGCCGGCATCTTCCCGCTCGTCGGGTTCCTCACCAAGGAGGCGGCGTTCGAGGCCGTCGAGTACCTCGTCCGCGGGGATCTCTCCGACGTCGCGCCGCTGCCCGCGATGGCGCTCGCCGTCGCGCTCGTCTTCGGCGCGGCGGTCACCGTGGCCTACACGCTGCGCTGGTGGTGGGGCGCGTTCGCGCCGAAGGACGGCGCCCCGGCGCTGACCTGGCACCGCCCGTCGCGCGGGATGACCATGGTCCCGATGGCGCTCGGCGCCGTCAGCCTCGCCCTCGGCTTCCTCGGCCCGCAGCTCACCGCGATCCTCCAGCCGTACGCGACGAGCGTCGCCGCGGGGCACAAGAGTCACGGCTTCGCGCTCTGGCACGGCCTCACCGTCCCCCTCGGGATGTCCGTGCTCGCCATCCTCGGTGGCGCATGCATGTTCGTGTTCCGGCGCAGGGTCGCCTCGGTGCAGGCCACATTCCCGCACTCGGTGTCGGCCGAGGATATCTACCACCGCTCGATGCTCCAGATCGACAGGGTCGCCGTCGAGGTCACCGCCCGCACCCAGCGCGGCTCGTTGTCGATCTACCTCGGCACCATCCTCGTGACGCTCGTGACGCTGTCGCTCTACGCCATGATGCGCATCCGCGTGTGGCCGAGCGTGCGGCTGTTCGACGAGTGGCCGCAGCTGCTGATCGCCGTCGTGATCGTCGCGTCCGCGCTGCTGGCCGCGACCTCGCGCGGCCGCATCCGCGCGGTGCTGCTCGTCGGCTTCACCGGTTACGGGCTCGCCCTGCTCTTCGCCATCGGCGGCGCCCCCGATCTCGCCCTCACCCAGGTGCTCGTCGAGACCGTCACCCTCGTGATCTTCGTGCTTGCGGTCCGCAAGCTGCCGCGCTACTTCACGAACCGCCCGCTGAGCTCGACCCGCTGGTGGCGCGTGCTGGTGGCCGCCGCCACGGGAACCGCGGTCACGCTGATCGCGCTCGTCGCGTCGGGGGCCCGCGTCGCCGACCCCATCTCCGACGCCTGGTACGAGGCGGCGTACGAGTTCGGCTACGGCAAGAACATCGTCAACGTCGCCCTCGTCGACACCCGCGCGTGGGACACCTTCGGCGAGATCTCCGTGCTCGTCATCGCCGCCACCGGCATCGCGTCGCTGATCTTCCTCCGCTCCCGCGTCGTCCGGGTCACCTCGACCGAGACCGCCTTCGCGAACCGCTCCGACGACCCGCTGTCCGACACCTCGCCCGGCGTGTGGCTGCGCGCGGGCCAGACCCTCTCTCCCATGGTGCGTTCCGTGGTGTTCGAGGTGGTCACGCGCGTCCTGTTCGGCCCGATGATCATCGTGTCGCTGTACCTGCTGTTCGCCGGTCACAACTCGCCCGGCGGCGGCTTCGCGGGCGGCCTGGTCGCGGGCATGGCGCTGTTCATCCGCTACCTCGCCGCGGGTCGCTACGAGCTCGACGAGGCGGCCCCGTTCGACGCCGGACGGCTGCTCGGCGGCGGCCTGGTCCTCGCGGTCGCGACCGCCGTCACGCCCGTCTTCTTCGGAGGGACCATCCTGCAGAGCTACGACACGCACCTGCAGCTCCCACTGCTCGGCGAGCTCCACCTGGTCAGCTCGACGTTCTTCGACATCGGCGTGTACCTGGTCGTCGTCGGCATGCTGCTCGACGTCGCCCGCAGCCTCGGCTCCGGCATCGACCAGCACGCCAGCGAGGAGATCGCGCCCATGCCGATCCCCGACTCCACCAAGGCCATCCCCGGCCGGCTCGGGGGCGCCTCGTGAGCGCCAACCTGATCCTCGCCGTCACCGCCGGCGTACTCGTCGCCTCGGGCGTCTACCTCCTGCTGGAGCGCTCGCTCACCCGCATCCTGCTCGGCGTGCTGCTGGCGAGCAACGGGGTCAACATGCTGTTCCTCGTCGCCGCGGGCAAGCCCAGCGGGCCGCCGATCATCGGGATCGGCGACGGCGACGTCTCCGACCCGCTGCCCCAGGCCATGGTCCTGACCGCCATCGTCATCACCATGGCCGTCGCCGGGTTCGTGCTCAGCCTCGCCTACCGCAGCTTCCAGCTGCACGGGCACGACGAGGTGGCCGACGACGTCGAGGACGCCCGCATCCGCGAGCTGGCCGAGGCCGACGTCGCGTCCGAGTCCTACGAGGACACCACCTTCTCCGACTCGGGAGACGAGGTCAGCGAATGATCAACCTCATCCCCGCGCCGGTGCTGCTGGCCATCTTCGGCGCCGCGATCGCGCTCGCGCTGCCCCGCCGCCCCGGGCTGCAGCGCCTCGTCTCCGTCGTCAGCATGACCGGCATCGTCGCGGTGGCCGCCACCTTTATCTGGTACACGCACACCAACGGCGCGTTGGCGCTGTGGGTCGCGGGGTGGCCGGCGCCGCTCGGCATCGCGCTGGTCGTCGACCGGTTGAGCGCGCTGATGCTGTTCGTGGCGTCGATCGTCGCTCTCGCCGTTCTCGTGTTCGCCACCGGGCAGGACCAGGACGAGGTGCGCCGCGAGACCCCGGTCTCGATCTTCCACCCCACGTTCCTGCTGCTGATGGCGGGAGTGTCGAACGCGTTCCTCGCCGGCGACCTCTTCAACCTCTTCGTCGGGTTCGAGATCCTGCTTTTCGCCTCGTACGTGCTCCTGACGCTCGGCGGCACGGCCGACCGCGTGCGCGCGGGCACCACCTACGTGATCGTGTCGCTGCTCAGCTCTTCGCTGTTCCTGATCTCCCTGTCGGCCGTGTACGCCGCCACCGGCACCATCAACATGGCGCAGCTCTCGCTCCGGCTCCGCGA
>Ga0116180_1002572_pt1 | contig 14274 bp, 14 predicted proteins | sample AD_UKC073_MetaG_FD_89804 | JGI IMG/M metagenome (GOLD analysis project Ga0116180, IMG submission 89804) | Active sludge microbial communities of municipal wastewater-treating anaerobic digesters from USA - AD_UKC073_MetaG | ecosystem: Engineered > Bioreactor > Anaerobic > Digestate | place: USA...
CCGCGATGGTCAGCCCGAGCCCGACCTGCGCCGCGGTCAGCCCGACGATCTGGGTGAAGAAGACCGCCGACCCGGTCATGAAGGTGCCCTCACCCAGCGCGAACAGCAGCGACTGCCGCGCCAACCGCCCCGCGAGAGGCGAGGGCGCCCGGAAGCGGGTGGCGAGGGAGGTCAGGCCGAGAGACACAGTCGTCGAGTGTGACAGGTATGCCGTGTGGTCACCTCCCGTTTTCGGAGCCCCCGACCCCGGCGTATCAGCCGCACCCCATCCGACTCCTCCCGATGTGGGCCATTCGGTCCACCAGTCACGGCGAGGAGTTGCCATGCCCGGTTGGTATGTCCACATGGAGGCGGCGCACGACACGGCGGGGCGGCTGAGGGACGGCATCCTCCCGCCGGGCTTCACGCTGACCGCCGCTGAAGCCCAGCAGATCGGCGAGCACTGTCACACCTGGCGCAACTACCTCGCGCTGGGATCGCTCGGGCCGGATCTGTTCTACCTGCTGCCGGACTTCAAGAACACGACCGGCCAGGTCATCCGGCAGGTCGTCCAGTGGGCCCTGGACGTCTGGGAGGTCGTCGACGGCGAGTTCGTCAGCAAGTGGGAGAAGTGGATCGACCCCATCTCCACCAACAACTCCCAGCTCGCCTCGCAGCTCACCGGGGGCCTCTCGACCCAGCTCGCGCAAGTCCTCGACGAGCTCACCTCGGCGATCATGTCGGCGTTCAAGGGGCTGCTGGCGAGCATGGGCGACTGGTTCGGCGTGCTCACCTCGGGGGTGCCGCAGGGCTTCGGCGACGACGCCTTCTACTGGTCGGACATGTTCCATTACCGGCGCACCTACCAGTTCCCGTTCGTGCTCTTCCAGCAGGCCCAGTCGGCGCTCGCGGCGGCGACCACTGACACCGAGCGCCAGGACGCGCAGGCGCGCATCGCGTTCGCGGTCGGGTGGATGTCGCACTGCGCGACCGATGTCACCGGCCACCCCTTTACGAACGCCAAGTCCGGCGGTCCGTATCGCGACCACTGGCAGCGTCACCACCTGGTCGAAAACCACATGGACGCCGAGAACTATGCGGCACGGCATACCGGTCCGTTGTATGCCGAGTACGGCACCTCCGCGCTGCACTTCCGGCTCGCCTTCCGGCACCGCGACGACGCGCCCTACAACGGGCGCGACGATGCGCCGGCCTATGACTACTTCGTGGGCTTCCCGGCCTATGACAACGGCGACGGGCCGACGCCGACCGCTCACCGGCACGAGTTCTTCGACCTCGACACCGGCCCGCTGCCGGGTCACCTTGTCGAAGGCCTACTGGAGGCGATGGCCGCGACTTATCCTGACGGGCCCAAAATTCTCGCCCAGGATCCCCCGTTCAGCGAGGTCGACGCCGGCTCGGGGCTGCCGGACGGTCGGCCGAACGAGGCGGCCCTGGCGCAGATGTGGGAGATCGTCTACCGCTACCTCAAGATGACCAGCAGCGACGCGATCAGCCTCCGATTGCCGCCGCCACCAAGCGTTTTCACCGACCACAGCTTCCCGACGCCACCTGGTGGCAGCTCAGGGGTCGATGACGATCCGTCCCGTGGGGCCGACGTCGAGGACGACTCGTCCTTCAATCTGCTCGACCTGCTGCTTGCCCTCTTCGCCTGGGCGGTCTATCTCGCGCAGGTCGTCATCTGGCTCGCGACCGTGCTGCCGGGCCTCATCGTCGACATTGCGACGTTCCCGGCCCGCGAGGTCGTCTACTGGGCCGTCATCGTCCCCGCCTGGAACCTCTACCTGCTGGCCCGCCGCGCCCTGGTCATGTCGGGCTTCGCGATGCCCAAGCCGGCCGAGATCAACCCGTCGCTGACAACGCTCGGACGGATGGGTTCCTATGACATCGCCTCGGCGCTCGACGCGCCGTTCGGTCTGCCGACGGTGCCGCCTCCGGTGACCGAGCCCTCCGGACGACTCGCCGCGACCGACGCGCAGGGCCTCGACCACGCCTACCCACGCGGCATCGTCCGCGACCTGCCGGCCGCGATCTCGCGCCCGGACCTCGTGGGTGCCCTCGGCCTCACCTCGCCGCTGCGCTACCTCCCGGATGCGACCGGCGACGTCTTCAAGGCCTCGGAATGGATCGCCCCCTGGCGCTATCCGCTCACCAACCAGGCCGGTATGCCGGTCGCCCAAGAGGGCGCGGGGACGCACGTCGGGCCGTATGTCGTGGGGTCCAACTCAACGGTGCTGCTGTCGGGCGTCGCGGGCCACCCCGATGCCCGCACCGATCTGGAGAAGGCCCGCACGCCTGCCGAGACCGAGAAGGTCCTCGACGTCCGACTGCCCGCCGACGAGCACCTGGGAGGGCCGGTCGATTACGGGATGTACCTCGTCGGCCGGATGGCCCGCGAGGTCGGTAACCCCGAGTTCGGCGTGCCGGACTTCAACCTCGACAGCGACCGGGGATATGCCTGGCACTGCTGGGACTGGGACCGCAGCTCCTTGGCGTGCATCCCGGACATCACCCCGGTGCCCGCACCGGTCACCCCGGCCAATCCCGCGGGAGTCGAGGACTTCGGTTATCCCAAGCCGTGCACCTCGCCGCAGCTCTTCCACGCCGACCACGACTGCCCGGCCGCGTCGAACCAGTGGTACGACCCGGGCTTCGCCCTCGGCGTCCACTACTTGCCGGTCACCGTGAGCAACCCCGGCACCTGCGTGCCCCTCGTCCGCATCCCCGAGAACACCGATCCCGAGTGGCGAGCCCGGCTCGACCACGGGAAGGGCTGATCATGTCTCCCACCCCCCAGCGCCGCGACCCATTGAACCCGCTCAGCCCGCTCAGCCCGCTCAACCGGCTCGACCCGCTGAACCGGCTCGACCCGCTGAACCGACTCGACCCGCTGAACCGACTCGACCCGCTCAACCCGCGCCGCGACAAGACCGGCAACAACCGCGGTGACGAGCACCCGACGCTCACCCCCGAGCAGGACAAGGAGCAGCGCGGCGACAACCCGCCGGGCTCGATCGGTGGCTCGAAACGGCCGGACGGTGACCTGACTCCCGGTTGGACCCCAGACGGCGCCGGCGAACGCGCCCGCGAGCTGCAGGGTGAGCTGCTGGACCTCACCAAGGAGCGCCGACCGCACCGCGAGGATGTCTACCCCTACCTGCTCATCCGTGCCTACGCCCCCGGCGACCGCGGCGCCCGGCCCACCTGGCCGCCCAAACCGAGCTGGGAGTCTCCCGACATCGCGCTCATCGACGCGGCATACACCGGGCCGTTTGATCTCTCCCGCCTGGTCGTGTCACCGACCGCGGGCCGCCGCTACCGGGTCTTCGTGCGGATCTGGAACCTCGGCCTGCTGCCCGCGATCGGCGTCCACGTGCGGGCCTGGTTCGTCAACCCGGGCTTCTTCGGCGGCAATCCGAGCAACCCGGCATACCAGCCGGTCCTCATCGGCGGGGCGATGGTCAACCTCGAGGACCGCACCCGCCCAGGCGCGACCGCCGTCGTCGAACTCGACCGCACGTGGGACATCCCCCTCACGCTGGCCGGCCACGAGTGCCTCATGGCATCGGTGAGCTGCCCGCTGGACCCGTGGTCCGGCGCGCTCGACGCCAACCACGACCGGCACGTCGGGCAGCGCAACCTGCAGATCCTCGCGGGGACGGCGGAGCTCAAGACGACGCTGGCGACGCTCGGCGGCCTGGTCACCAAGGCCGGCACGCTCGAGATCACCCACGGGATGGGCGAGGTCACCCCGCTGCTGCGCGGGGTGATGGGCAAGGCCAAGACGGAGTTCGGGACGGCGGCTCGGCTGCGCGCGCCCTCGGCCAAGTCGCTGGCGCTCGGGGTCGCTGCCGGGACCGGGCGACACCTGCTGACCATGTTCGCGACCGACCGAGGGTGGCTGGTCGCCGACTCGGCTCGGGTCTGGCGGGCGGCTCTCGAATTCAGGATCGTCAAGGGCTCCCGTATGCCGTCCGCTCGCCACCCCTTCGCGGCCCCTGGGATGACCCGCAAGGTCATCGAGAAGCTGGGGGCGGATCGTGTCGACCTGTTCGGTGTCGTCAGCGACGCCGACCCGGCCGACGCGCTGGTGACAGGCATCGCCAAGCTCTGGGGTGTGCCGGAGTTGACGGCGGGGGCGCTCGCAGCCGCCTTGGCCGGCGGTCAAATGGGCCGGATCGGTCCGGGTGGCCCGGCCCACCTGCTGCGGTTCGCCCATCACGACCCGGAGTTGCAGGAGACCGGCGGCTACTCCCTGGTCCTCATCGGCTGATCAGCATCGTGAGTCTGCACGCGAAGTGCCGAAAGTGGCGGTTACCTGGGTCGATTGGCCGCCGCTTTCGGCATCTCGCCGGCCTCGTCAGGTGAGGAACTCGGCGTCAGGTGAGGAACTCGGCCCGCAGCGTCTTCATCGAGACCATGAGTTGCAGCTCGGCCAGGGGCGATTGAAGGAAGTCACCATGCCGGAGGTAGAAGTCCCGGGCAGCCTCGTCGCGCGCATAGACCAATAATGCGGCGGCACCGATCGATTCACTCAACTGAGCGGCGCGTTCAAGGGCATCTCGCAGCAGCCCTGCGCCGAGCCCGGTGCCCTGTCTGGTCCGGTCCACGGCTAATCGGGCGAGCACGAGCACGGGCAACGGATCGGGTCGGCTGCCCTTCTTGATGGCCGGAGGAACCTGGATCAGGTCGACTCCACCCACGGCCATGGCGTAATAGCCGACGACGCGGTCACCCAGGGTGCTGACGTAGGTCACCGCGTTGTTGGCGCGGAGATTCTCCCAGGCGTAGATCGTCAACCATCGGTCGAGTTCCGTTGCCCCCGAATCGAACTCGCTGACATTGTCGGTGCGCTGCAGCTTGCGGGGTCGGCGCGGTTGTTCGGTCACTCGTCTGCGAAGGGATCGCGGCGGGCCTTGAGCTCCTGGAACTTCGTCGACGGCAGCGGCGCGTCCAGCAGCGCAACGAACTCGTCCCATTGCTCGCCAGTCACGCTGAACCAGCGTCGGTCGGCGAGCATCATCTCGGCCCGCTCGACGGCGCTGTCGAGGACGAAGTCGGTCAGGGTGCGATCGGCTGCAGCAGCCGCACGGCGAAGCACAGCCACCTGACGATCGGTGGCTCGAAAGTTGATTTGCTGACTCTTGGTGGAGCGAGTCGCAGCAGTACTCATGGTCCGGACCTCTCTTATGTATAGCGATTGTAGGTACAGAAACGGGTTGACTCAACCGTCCAGGCGCACGCGACGCCCGAGGAGAGGTCCCGCGGCGGCGCTCCTATAGTCGACCCGTGTCTCCTGACAGCGGCCATCCCCGTCCGGGTGTTGCGGTCTGCGTGGGGATCACTTCTCTCGATGTGGTCCACCGGGTCACCATGGCACCGCCGCGCGGGCGCAAGTCGGTGTCCAGCGCGGTCGAGCTCAGCGCCGGCGGCCCGGCGGCCAACGCGGCGGTGACCTGCGCCGCGCTGCTCGGCTCGGCGACCCTGGTCACCGCGATCGGCGACGGTCCCCTGACGACCGTGGTGCGCGAGGATCTCGCCGCCCACCACGTTCGGGTCATCGACCTCGCCGACACCAGCACCCACAGCCCCAACAGCAACAGCAAGAGCACGGGGTATGCCGGGTGGCAGCTTCCGGTCGCGAGCGTCGTCGTGGAGCCGGACGGCATACGGACGGTCGTGGCTCCTGGCGCTACGAACTCGACTCTTGCGCTGACGCCAGCCGCCCGAGCAGCAGTCTCAGCAGCCGACGCGATCCTGCTGGACGGGCACCATCCGGTGGCCGCAGCCGAGGCGCTGAGCCTCGCCCACCCCAAGGCCATCACCATCCTTGACGCAGGCAGCGTCAAACCCCTCGTCCAGCCGTGGATTCCCCAGCTCAGCGTCGTCGCTGCCTCGGCGGACTACGCCGCCGCCCTCGACCTGACCCCCGACCAGGCCGTCGACGACCTCATCGCCCAGGGCACCCGAGCCGCCCTGGTGACCACCGGGCCGGGGCCGGTGCGGTGGCGGACGGCATACGGGGGCTCGGGTGTCGTGCAACCCCCTCAGGTGAGGGCCGTCGACACCTTGGGCGCGGGGGATGCCTTCCACGGTGCGCTGCTCGCGGCTCTCGTCCAATCGCCCTCACTATCAAGCGATTTCGGGTATGCCGTCGAGCGGGCCGTGCGCGTGGCGTCCCTGCGAGTCGCGCACGTGAGCGCCCGGTCGTGGCTGACCCACCTGCCCGGCGAGACGGGCTGGACGGAGGCGTCCGAGGCCACCTGACGGCAGGCGGCTGCCCAGAGTTCGCCCCAGCGTTGTCGTGAGGGACAGCGTTTGCACTAGCCTGTGGACTCCACGCCATGGGGGCAGGCCGGATTCCGGAGTCGCGGCCATGGTGCCCTCATGCCGACCAGTACGAGGACCCCATGAGCGACGGCAACACCGGTCTCCCCACGCACGAGGCGATGACCGGTCCGTTCCAGGTGCCCGTCACCGACTTCCGCAAGCTCGGCCCGCAGCGCAGCCCCTCGCATCCGCTGGCGCTGCGTGAGGTGTCGGCGCCCGAGCGCACCGTCGAGGGCTTCATCAAGGAGTTCCTCCACGAGCTGAGCTTCGGCGAGGGGGTGTCGCTGAGCCGCTCGACGATCAACCACCAGTACCTCGCGCTGGCCCGCACCGTGCGGCAGTACCTCATGGCCGACTGGCTGGAGACCGCCAACCGGCGCCGTCGCCGCCCGGCCAAGATGGTGGGTTACCTGTCGGCGGAGTACCTGCTCGGTCGCCAACTCGGAAACGCCCTCATGGCCACCGCGATGACCGACATCGTCGAGCAGGCCATGACCGCGTGCGGGCTCGACCTCGCCGTGTTGCGCGCCCAGGAAGTCGAGCCTGGCCTAGGCAACGGCGGCCTGGGACGGCTGGCCGCATGCTTCATCGACTCGCTCGCGACCATGGACGTCAGCTGCATCGGCTACGGCATCCGCTACGAGTACGGCATCTTCCGCCAGCAGTTCGTCGACGGCCGTCAGGTCGAGGTGCCCGACTCGTGGCTCTCGCTCGGCGCCCCGTGGGAGTTCCACAACCCCGAGCGTGCGGTGCGGGTCGACTTCGGCGGCTACACCGAGGCATACCAGGGCGAAGACGGCCGCACCCGCACCCGGTGGGTGCCGGCGTGGAACGTCATGGGCATCCCCTACAACTACATGGTCCCGGGCTACCGCAATGGCGTGGTCAACACCCTGCGGCTGTGGAGCGCCGAGGCGACCCGGGCCTTCGACCTGGCCACCTTCAACTCCGGCGACTACGCCGAGGCCGTGCGCGCCCAGACCTTCGCTGAGAACATCTCCAAGGTGCTCTACCCCGAAGACTCCACCCCGCAGGGTCGTGAGCTGCGCCTGCAGCAGCAGTACTTCTTCGTCGCGTGCTCGCTGAAGGACTACATCCAGGGCACCCTCGAAGCCGACTTCGACATCACCACCCTGCCCGAGCGGATCGTCTTCCAGCTCAACGACACCCACCCGGTCATCGCCGTCCCCGAGCTCATGCGGCTGCTGCTGGACGAATACGACCTGGAGTGGGAGCAGGCCTGGGACATCACCCGGCGCTGCTTCGCCTACACCTGCCACACCCTGCTGCCCGAAGCGCTGGAGGTGTGGCCGATCGACCTCGTCGGACGGCTGCTGCCGCGCCACCTGGAGATCATCTTCCGGATCAACGAGCAGTTCTGCGCCGAGGTCCGCGAGGCCTTCCCCGGCGACGAGGCGCGCGTGCGCCGGATGTCGATCATCTCCGACCAGCCGTTCCAGTCGGTGCGGATGGCCCACCTCGCGACCGTGGCCTCGACCAAGGTCAACGGTGTCGCTGAGCTGCACTCGCAACTGCTGCGCGACAAGGTGCTGCCGGACTTCTCCGAGCTGTGGCCGGAGCGGTTCACCAATGTCACCAACGGGGTCACCCCGCGCCGCTTCCTCAAGCTGCAGAACCCCGCCCTGTCCGACGTCATCACCGAGGCGATCGGCGATACGTGGGTCACCGACCTGGACGAGCTCAAGGCCCTTGAGCCGTATGCCGACGACCCGGCGTTCCGGGCCGCGTTCCGGGCCGCCAAGGACGAGAACAAGGACCGGCTCTACTCGCTGCTCGCGCGCCGCGAGGGCATCGAGCTGCCGAAGGGTCACCTTGTCGACGTCATGGTCAAGCGGTTGCACGAATACAAGCGCCAGATGCTCAAGGTGCTGCACATCGTCTCGACCTATGAGGGGATCATCTCGGGCGAGGTCGACCCCCTGTCGATCACCCCGCGGATCGCGATGTTCGGTGCGAAGGCGGCGCCTGGCTACTTCATGGCCAAGGAGATCATCTACCTCATCAACGGGGTGGCCTCGGTCATCAACAACGACCCCCGGGTGCAGCAGCGCCTTGTCGTCGCCTTCCCGGCCAACTACAACGTGACCAGCGCCGAGAAGATCATCCCGGCGGCCGACCTGTCCGAGCAGATCTCGCTCGCGGGCAAGGAAGCCTCCGGCACCGGCAACATGAAGTTCGCCCTCAACGGCGCATTGACCATCGGCACCGACGACGGCGCCAACGTCGAGATCCGACGTCTGGTCGGCGATGACAACTTCTTCCTCTTCGGCATGAGCGAGCCGGAGGTCACCGCGCTGCAGGCCCAGGGTTACCACCCGGCGTCCTACTACGAGTCCAACCCGACGCTGCGGCGCACCCTCGACCTCATCGCCAGCGGGGTGTTCACCGGTGGCAACCGCCAGGCCGCCAGCCCGATCATCGGGGACCTGCTCGGCAGCGACCGCTACCTCGTCCTGGCCGACTTCCAGTCCTACCTCGACGCGCAGGCGCGGGTCGACACGGCATACCAGGATGTCGAGGGCTGGACGCGGTCGGCGATCCTCAACGTCGCGCGGTGCGGCTTCTTCTCCTCGGACCGCTCGATGCGCGATTACATCGACCGGGTCTGGATGCTCGACCGCAAGTAGGCAGCGTCAGGTGCGGCGGTCCAAGGCCCCGGTGATGCGGCTGCGCAGCATCGGGGCGGGCTGGGCGCCGACCATGGTGTCGACGACCGTGCCGCGGTCCATGAGCAGCAGCATCGGGATGCTCTGGGCGCGGTAGCGCTGGGCAAGCACGGGCGAGTTGTCGACGTTGACCTTGACGACCTTGACTCGCCCGGCGAACTCACGGCTCAACGTCTCCAGCACCGGCGCGACCATTCGACACGGGCCGCACCATGGCGCCCACAGGTCGACGACGACGAGCGCCGAGGTGTCGACGATCGAGTCGAAGTCGCTGTCCCCGGCGTCGACCAGCCAGGGCAGGTCGGTCTTGCACGAGGCGCAGCGAGGGTGACCGGACGCGACGAGGGGAAGTCGGTTCTTGGTGCCGCAGGTGGGGCACGCGATCACAGGCGACGGCATACAGGCCAGGGTATGCCGTGCACTCGCCCCGGCGGGCAGGCTCGGCGGCGAGGGCCTCGTGCCCCGGGTCCTAGAGTCGTAGAGTGCCCAGCGCCTGCTTGGCTGGAGGCCCCGTCAACCCGAGTGAGGATCTTGTGACCAGTTCGATCACCGCGACCGACATCCTGCGCGATGCCTTCGGCCGGGTGGCCGAAGACCTGCCGGCCCTGCTCGCGGGCCTGGACGCCGAGACCCTGCTGTGGCGCCCCGATCCGGAAGCCAACTCGATCGGCTGGCTCGCTTGGCATCTCACGCGGGTGCAGGACGATCATCTCGCCGGCGTGGGTCAGGTCGAACAGGTCTGGCCGACACAGGGATTCGCTCAAGCCTTCGGGCTCCCGTATGCCGTGGGATCGATCGGCTACGGCCACACCAGCGCCGACGTGGCGGCCTTCACGGTGACCGATGTCGACCTGCTCTGCCGCTATCACGCTGCCGTCCACGACCTGACCTTGCGAGTGCTGGACGGGCTCGACGCTGGGGGCGACACGGCATACGCGCGGGTCGTCGACGAGCGCTGGGACCCGCCGGTCACCGCGGCTGTGCGCCTGGTGTCGGTGGTCGGTGACACGACCGCGCACGTGGGGCAGATCGGCTACCTGCGTGGGATGGCCGAGCGCCGAGAGGCAGGGCTGTCATGATCTCGGCACGGGGCATCGGGTCGACTACGCGTGGTGGTCGACGCACGCGCGCGAGGGCGATCACTGCCTGCGCGGGTCACTGCGGGGCGCCGACGTGCGCGCCGCGGCGGAGGCGATCGAGGGCTTTGTGCGGGGTCTGGAGCAATACCCCGCAGAGGTCGACGGAGTCTCGCGCATGGTCGCCGTCGAGGGTGGCATGCGAGCGTATGCCGTTGCGGCAGACTCGGGGTCAGGCGACGGCCTCGACCTCTACCTGCACTCCAGTGGCGAGGACGCGACCGACACGCTGTGCCACTACTCGCGAGAGGTGGCCGCGATCGTGCGCCGGGCCGGCGGCGACGGTCGGCTCACCTGGACTCAGCTGCCCGCCGACCGGCCCGAGCACCTTCTGAACTTCTGACCTCCTCTAGGGTCGACGGGTGCTTCGCGTCGCGACCTTCAATGTCAACGGGATTCGCGCCGCCCATCGGCGCGGCTTCGGGGCGTGGCTGGACGGGCGCGGCTGCGATGTCGTTGCGTTGCAAGAGGTGCGGGCGCCGATCGCGGCACTGCCGGAGCGGGCCTTCGGCGACTACTACACGGCATACGACCCGGGGACGCTCGCCGGCCGCAACGGGGTCGCGATCCTGACCCGGATGCCGCCCGCGGCCGTCCGCGGGTGGGGCGCACCGGCGGTGTTGTTGGGTCCGGATGGCGCGCCTTTGGTGGACGCCGGGACCGAGCCCGACGACCCGGCATACCCGAGGTTGGCGCGTGAGCTGCGCGAATTCGCTTCGCAGGGAAGGTATCTGGAGGTGGACCTGGCGAATGCGCCGGTGACAGTGGCCTCGCTCTACCTGCCCAAGGGCGGCCTGCCGGCGCACCTGCAACTGCCCGGCCGGATGCGGGAGAAGCCCGATGGTGGCGCTCGCTATGAGCGGAAGATGCGCTTCCTCGCGGGGTTTGCGCGGCAGGTGACGGCGTCGCGGCGGGCGGCTCGGGCGCGGGGGCGGGGGTTCCTGCTGATGGGGGACTTCAATATCGCGCACGGGCCGCTGGATGTCGTCAACTGGCGGCGGCAGCATCGCACCGAGGGGTTCTTCCCGGAGGAACGGGCTTGGCTCGACGGGCTGATCGGGCCGCGGCGGCTGGTCGACGTCGTGCGGCGGGTGCATCCCGGGGTGCAGGGCCCGTATTCGTGGTGGAGCTGGCTCGGGGAGTCGTTCACCAACGACACCGGCTGGCGGATCGACCTGCACTTGGCGACTCCGACGCTGGCTCGGTCGGCCGTGGCGGCGGTCGTGGATCGGGAGCCGTCACGTGATGCCCGATTGAGCGATCACGCGGCCGTCGTCGTCGACTATGTGACATCACCGTAGGTGATACGTTGATGCGGTGATGTTATGATGCGGCATGCGCACCACCCTCGACATTGACGACACGGTCCTGGCCGCCGCACGCTCGCTAGCGCGTAGTCGATCGATCTCGCTCGGCGCCGCAGTCTCGGAACTCGCTCGGCGCGGGCTGAGCGGGGGACCCGACGGGAGGACTGGTCGACCGACCGTCGACCTGACCTACAGCCCCTTTCCCATCCTCATCGGCGACGGCGACGTGGTGACCGACGATCTCGTCGCCCAGTGGCGCGATGCCTGAGTCGTCCGGTCTGGTGTTCGACGTCAATGCCCTGGTGGCGTTGACGCTGACGACCCATCAGCATCACCAGGCCGCCCACCGGTTCTTGGCCCAGCACAACGGGCCGTGGGCGACCTCCCCCATGACCGAATCGGCGTTGTGTCGACTCCTGCTCAACCCGGTGGTCGCAGGCGTCCAGCGCAGCTTCGGCGAGGTCGTCGTCATCGTCAAGGGTTTCGCCCAGGACCCGCGTTGGGTCTTCCTTGCTGACGATTCGCGGCTCAGCGACCCCTCCGTCGACCCTCGGGTCATCATGGGTCACTCGCAGGTGACCGACCTGCACCTGCTCAACCTCGCCGTGCGACACAACATGCGGCTGGCGACCTTCGACGGCAAGCTGCTCTCCGGCGTGGCGCCGGCAGATCGCCACCGCATGGTCCTGATCCCGAGCTGAATCGGGTCGCCCGCGTGCGGTGTGGTCCGCATACTGGGCGGATGGCGTACGACGAGGATGTGGCGGCCCGGATCCGGGCCCTGCTCGCGGGGGAACCGGGGCTGACCGAGCAACGGATGTTCGGCGGGCTGGGCTTCCTGGTCAACGGCAACATGGGCGTGGCGGCCAGCAGCAAGGGTGGGGTCATGGTGCGCGTCGATCCCGGTCAGGGTGCCGCGTTGGTCGGCGACGGCGTGGCGCCGATGGAGATGCGCGGGCGGCTGATGGCCGGATGGCTGCACGCTGACCCCAGCGCTTTCACGACGGAGGCCGAGCTGGCTCGTCTGGTCGAGGCCGGCGTGAGCTTCGCGCGATCGCTCCCGCCGAAGTCGTCGGCCTAACCCATGCGATGGCGCTCGACACGGTCGACCCGGCCAGCCCATCGGCGTTTCAGGTGTGGCGAGGTGAGTCGATGACCAGCCGCAGAGTCCTGGGAATCACTGTCCCCGACAGTCGCCTGCGCCAGTGGCGGGACTGGCTCATGCCTGCTGAGCAGCCCTTCCTCGTGCCGCCCGCGCTCGCCGAGCGTTTGGACCTGCCCGATGACCCGGACCGGTTGACCTTCGAGGTCAAGGACTCGTTCTGGCTCTACGACCTGGCAGGATCCGCGCTCTGCTGGCTCACCCGCGCCGGCAGCGCTCGCCTGCCCGCCGAGGTGCGCCGCGACCAACCCGCGCCACACCGATGGCCATCCGCAGACGTCGAGCGCGACCTCGACCGCGTGGTCCGCTTCGTCGAAACCGGCCGGCATACCAGTCGGCACCGCGAGGTCACCGCACGCACCTGGGATCGCCTGCATGCCGTGCTGCCGAGTGCCCGCGAGCTCGCCGGCACCTTCCCGGATGCGAGCGGCCCGAACTGCTTCGGCACGGTCATGGCCGCCGCCGGTGTGCTGGGTGCCGCCTCGACATGGATGCAGCGGGAGCCCTTCGAGTCCTGGCTCGCCGAGTCCACGGTGGCCGGCGGACCCGACACCGACCCCGGGACGGTGCTGGTGTGGCGCGACCGCGAGGGCCAGGTCCAGCACGCGGCGGTCACGCTGGGTGCTGGCTGGGCGTTGCACAAGCCCTCGCAGGGCTGGATGTCACCGACCAAGGTGCTGGCGGTGCGCGAGGTGATCTTCAGCGCCAGGCGGCCCGGTCACCACCTGGAGCGCCGCCGGATCATCACTCAGTCGAACCAGGCATCGGCGAGCAGGTCGAAGGACCGGTCGCGCATCGCAGGGTCGTGGCAGTAGGTCGTGATGATCGCTTCGTCCAGCCCGAGGTCCGCGACGATGGCCTCGAGTTGGGCCACCACGGTCGCCGGTGAGCCCACCGCCCGCACCGCCTGGAACCCCTCGACGAACCCCGCCACCTCCGGCCCGATGGCTGCGGCGAGGTCGCGCACGGGTGGCTGCAACGGCATACGGCGGCCGGTCCTGATCCCGGCGGCGAGTTGTTGCGCAGTGGTGAACAGGTAGGCCGCCTCCTCATCGGTCGGCGCGACCAGCACGTTGACACCGGCCATGACGTACGGAGCCTCGATCGAGGCCGTCTCGAAATCGGCCCGGAAGCGCTCGCGGTAGAGAGCGATCGCGTGGTGGCGCAGCTCCGGCGCGAAGTGCGACGCAAAGGCATACGGTAACCCGAGGAAGGCCGCGATCTGAGCGCCGTCGAGGCTGGATCCGAGCATCCAGAGCGGCACTTCGGTGCCGACCCCGGGAACGGCGGTGATCCGTCGACCGCTCGAGTCGGTCGGATCGGCCGGCGCGAAATACCGGTGCAGTGCAACGACGTCCTCGACAAAAGTGTCGGTCGTGTCCGCCCCGCGCCGCAGCGCCCGCGCCGTCATCGGGTCGGTGCCCGGCGCTCGCCCGAGGCCGAGGTCGATCCGGTCGCCATACATCTCGCGCAGCGTGCCGTAGTACTCCGCCACCATGAGCGGGCTGTGGTTGGGCAGCATGACCCCGCCCGCGCCGAGCCGGATCCGCTCGGTGTGCTCGGCCGCGCGCCCGATCAGCAATGACGTTGCCGCAGAGGCGAATGCGACGGAGTTGTGGTGCTCGGCATACCAAAGTCGTTGATAACCAAGG
>Ga0116180_1002574_pt1 | contig 14267 bp, 8 predicted proteins | sample AD_UKC073_MetaG_FD_89804 | JGI IMG/M metagenome (GOLD analysis project Ga0116180, IMG submission 89804) | Active sludge microbial communities of municipal wastewater-treating anaerobic digesters from USA - AD_UKC073_MetaG | ecosystem: Engineered > Bioreactor > Anaerobic > Digestate | place: USA...
AAGCGCAAGGAGAATTACGACGACTGGTGGCGGTGCGAGATCGAGTTCGACCCGAGACTTGATGAGCACTTCGGTATCACGATCAACAAGCAAGGGATCCGCCCCTCTGCGATGCTTCACGAGGCGATCGAGCCGGAGCTGGAATCCATCGCCCGGCTGCTCAATGCTCGCGTGCGCCAGGCCTTCGAGGACGTAAAGTTCCAGGCAGCCGCCGAGGCCTCCTGCCGGATCGCGGCGGCTGCCGACCCGGACCTTCCTGTGATCCCGTCGCCTGGGCCCACCGGTGCGATCCAGTATCGGCTTGGGTCGGAGGCGCTGTCCATGGAGGCGATGTTCCACTCGGCCCTGGCCGGCCGCACTCTCGACCTGACCTTGAACGCAGACCATCCCGCGTTTGCGGCGCTGTACCAGCCGCTGCAGGCCATTGAGGGCGAGGCGGCAGCTGAACTCCGCACTTCGCTCGAGCTTTTCTTGCTGTCGTTCGCCCGTAGTGCGGTGCAACTGGAGCGGGCCGGACAGCCTCTCGACGAACTCGTCCGCGCATGGAGCAGTACGTATGGACGGATGCTCCAGAAGGCATGACTGACGACGCGAAGTACGTTCCTCTCACTCTGCCCGCTGGCGCCACCCCAGCGGAGCGCCGCGGCTTTACAAGCCTGTGCGCGCTGCTGGCTCGCGCGCAGTTCGATCCCGATACGCCGCTTGACCGCACGTTCTGGTTCACAGCTGCGGGACTGACGGACCTCTACAACAAGCCGACGCTGGCCGCTGCTGCCCACACGGTCATCGACCTCGTCGACCAGGGTTGGATAGTGCAGGTCGATAAGTACGGTCCGCTGCTCAGCCCGCCCGATGCGCATGCGGATCGGAACGCAGAGAAGACCCGCATTCGCCGCCAGGAGCACTTGCGTCGCGACGCCCAGCTTCGTCAACCGAGCGTGCAGCGCTTCGTGAGCAGGATGGAGCGGAGCCATCAGCACAACGGCAAGCTCGTGTCGGTCTTCAACCTGATGCGCGACGGCCGCGAGTTAGCAGACACGCTCGCCGAGCACCCTGAGGCGACCGACACCATCCAGCCGTATGTGCAAGTCGTAGACAGTGCCAGCGTCTGTGAACTGACCGGTTTCAAGCTGCACGACATCTGGCGGTACTTCCGCCACACTTGGTCGAACGCCTACTCGACAGTGCCCGGCCGCTCAATGCCGATCCTGATCCGGGATGCGGCCACCGAGTACCACGCCGTCATCGGGCTTGCCGCACTCTCTAGCCCGGTGGTCCAAATTGCCGAGCGCGACAACTGGATGGGGTGGGACACGAAGCAGTTCGTTAGTGCGATTGCGGCGGAGCCGACGGCCGCGGTGGCGCGGTGGCTGGCTCGTCGTATCGAGACACAGCGGGATGAGCTCTATGTTGACGACCTCCTGCGCGACGGATTGCTGCAGCCAGGCGACCTCAAGAAGCCCTCGCCTGACGTCGTCGCTCGCCTGAAGGCGGATGCAGAGCGGCACCGCGCGAAGCACCACCGCGCGGGCGTGATTCGTGAAGTCCGGAACATCGAGACCGATGCATGGGTGGAGCGAGCTGAGACGCATCTGTTCCGGTCGAAGCGATCGGCGCTGCTCGCCGAGACGCTCGAGATCCAGGCACTAGTTGGCGGCTACCTCGGCACGACGGCTACCGTGGCTGGACTCAGGAGGGCGCTGGGTGACCCGAAGGCCAGGACGCAGATCGGGCGACTGGCGAGGCGGGCTCGTGGTGAGCGGGTGGGTACGGTTGTCGCAGACCTAACGGTCTGCGGTGCCGTCGCACCGTATAACGCGCTGGCGGCGGGCAAGCTCGTCGGCGCCATGGCCGTCTCTCCTACGGTGCTGGCTGCCTACCGGAAGAAGTACGCGCGCCCCAGCGAGATCGCCTCGGCTATGGCTGGGCGGCCGATCACCCGCGAAGCCCGATTGTCGTTCGTAGGCACAACGTCGCTTTACGGGACAGGCTCCAGCCAGTACAACCGATTGTTCTGGCCCGCCTCGACGATGGGTGGTGCCGAGGACTCACGAATGGGGTTCTACGAGCTTGGGCGTTCGCGCTCGTTCGGGACGTCGCATTTCTCGGACGCCACGGTCGACGCTCTTGTGCGGCTGTGCGAGCACAGTGGTGGTCTCGTGCGCGTCAACAGCCTGTTTGGCGAAGGCGTAAGCCCGCGACTGCGCAAGGTGAGGCTTGGCCTCGCGGCGCTTGGCTGGCCGACGAACGAAATGCTGAAGCACGGCCGAGAGCGGATCCTGTATGGCGTGCCGCTGGTCGAGAACGTCCGTGACTACTCGCTGGGCGTGGACGAGGAGCCGACCTACTTGCTCGACCCTGAGCCCGCAGACAACGGCGAGGCGGTAGCAGCATGGTGGGTCGAACGCTGGGCCCGTCGGCGTGCAGCGCAGGAACACGTGCAAGAGTTGATGCGAGCCAACCGCTTGGTGCGTCCCATTCGGCACGGTGCTCGAGTGCCGAGACCCAGCGGTCAAGAGGCGATGCCGCTTGGCATACCTCGAAGCAATGCCCGCGAGGCATAGGGCCCTACTTGTCCACCACGAGGATCTCGGAGACGCTGGCAACCGCCGCAATGAGTGCTTCTTCTTCGTCTGGATCCACCACCCGGCGAGCACCGAGGATCCGGATATCCCGGCCGATCGGGACTGCGTACGACGGTGTTGGAGTCCGTACTAAGACTTCGGCATTGGTCCTCGCCTCTTGGAGCACGAAGCTCTTGACGCCGTGCTCACGCACGACGGTCCCCGCGAGGTCGTACCAGGCCCCTTCCGAGACCTTGGCGGTCGCAGTAGTGCCGCTAGCCAAGTAGGTGTCGCACAGCCCCCGGACGCTGCACAGGCCACAGTGGTCGCCAATGAGGGCCGCCGGCAACTCGGCGCTAGCGGCGATATCAGCCGAGTCGATCCTGGTCGCCACTAGCGCACGGAATCCGGTCAGTTGCCCAGCGGTCGGCGCTGCGAATGCGACGTCATGGCTCGGATAGGCCGCGACGAGGTCGGTCACCGCAAGCCCGTCCGGGTTGACTAGGTTGTCCTCACTCCAGAGCAGGGCGTACAGATGAAGCTGATCCTGATGCGCGGGGTCCTCGGCGCCCGTCTTGAAGTCGGTGATCCTGGCGCCGTCCGCCTCGACGCTGAGCAGGTCGATGCGTCCCTTCAGGCGAAGTGACTCCGCCACCAGTTCCTTCTCCGGATGGTCACCAGTCCTTGCCGGATAGCGCACAGCCGGGTCGCTCGGGGGCGTACCCGGCCAAGTTGCAGCCGCGGGGTGGAGTTCCATCCGGTTCAGATAGGTCTGGATCTGCTCACGTGCTTGCGGCACCCAATCCGTGAGTTGGCGAGTGAGTTGATCGCGTCGATCGCTACTAATGCGAGGGTTGCCGTCGAACCGCGCCAGTTGCTTGGCGAGCACGTCCTCCGCGACCTTGGTGTAGCCGCCGAGTTCCCTTAGGGCGGCCACGGACTCGGCCGAGCGCGTTGAGCTGCATCCCGCCTTGACCAGCGCCTTGACGATGATCTCCAGCGCTCCATGGACAACATCGCCCCGGATCGCTGCTGGAATCGGCAGCCGTGGATACCCATGCTGGTCCCAAAGATCCGGGTAGTCAGCCCGGGAGAGTGCGTAGCGACGAGGGCACCCCTCGACGTCCCTGAGCGACGAATAGCTCCACAACGCGGGTGCAGCGTGGAGAAGCGCGCGCCCCGAGACGACCCCGGTCTCGAAGACCCTCGGCCCGGTCAGCTCAGCCACTTGAGTACCTGCTGGCTCGCCGCGGGCAGGTTGCGCATTACGACGATGTCATCGATCGGGTATACCGGGACGCCTCCGAGTTCCTTGGCATCCCAGAGTTCCTGCGTGGGTGGCAAGTCCCGGGTTAGTGGACTCTGGATGTAGAAGATTCGGTCCTTACCGTTGCCGCGGGCCAACAGCGGTGCTGTGACTGTGCCCAGGCCATCGATGTGGACGGGTTCGTTCTTGAGGAACTGAAGGCCGTGGATGTCACGGCTGTCGAGGTCCGCCAGCAGCTTGTCGATCGACTGACTCACCCGCACGTCGTCGAGGCTCGGCATCGTACCGTCGAGCACGTACCGCAGGAGCGCCGCCCCGACCTTCCGGTCCAGCAGCCCGTGCTCGAAGCGGTTACGGAAGCTTCGCAAACACCGATAGCAGGATGCGTCGCAGTCCGCTGGGCAGGTCTCTAGGCGATCCAAGGCCTTCTTGAAGATCGAGAGTCCATACCCATGTACCCGACGCGTGAAGCCTGCGCCACCTGCAAGCGTGTCGTAGAGGTAGATCTCCGCTTCAAGCCCGTGGTTACCGGCCGGCGTCAGCGCTGGTCGGTACTCGGCCTGCAACTCGCTCGCGTCCACGTCGAGTTCACCGGTCGCCGCGATGGTAACGGCTTCGGCGATCGTACGTAGCGCCACCTGAGTCGAGAGCAGTTCGGGGCGGAGCGTAAGCGGCGCCTCGACCTTGAGGCGGACGAGAAGCACGTCCGAGATGAAGTCCGTGCCGAGCACTAGGCCGCGCGTCGATGCCGAGCCCTGGCAGTCGGGTTCGCGCTCGTCTGGGTATGGCTTGGGATGGGTTCCAGACACAACACCGGATGCGCCCTTGGTCGGTTCGATGAGACCGCACCGGGTGCAGTAGGTGTAGCCCTCGCTGCGAGGTCCGGTATTGGTGACTAGAAGGGTGTCGCGGCGGTAAGTCTGCTCCAGGCGGTCAGTGACGTGATCCCACGCCTCTTCCTCCTCGGGACCTTCCGCCACCAACTTCGCGCGTGTCGCGTAGCTGTTTGCGGGTGCATCATCCGGGCTGGTGCCTGGCTCGTCGTTGGCGCGGTGAGCGAAGCCAGGCGGACGCATCCAGTTCATCGCCTTGCCGAACTTGTCGACGGCTCCGCATGCGGGACAGTCGCGCTCCTCACCACGCTCTGCTTGGTCGTACGGGAAGTGCTTGGCGTAGTGGCAGACCTGGCACTCGAAGTACAGCCACTTTTCGCGCCATGCCTTGAAGCGCTCTTTGTGCATCGGAGCGTAGATCGCCCCAGAGGTCCACTCTTTGTTGTCGATCCAGATGACCTTGCCAGGGGCGTATTGGCTGAGCGCGATGGGCAGGCCCTGACTTGGGGCATACCGGAACTCTGTGTGGAACGGCTCAGACTTGTCCCGGTCGAAGACATGGAAGGCGACGACATCCGTCGGGAAGGCGTAGCGCGGCAGGACGCCCTTGTAGAGCAGGCGGTCGAGAAGGTTTGTCTGGCTGCGCGGCTCGCTGGGAAGCTCCGCGCCGTCCTCGCCCGAATCGCCCTCTTCCACTTCCTCGTCACGAGGAGCGGCGTCGCCTTCCTCCGGCTCCGGTAGCTTGCCGTCAGGATCCAGATCCAGAGCCTGGTCGATCTCGTTGAGGGTCTTACTGACCAACTCGTCGAGGATCGTCTTGCGATCCTCTGGCTTGAGCTCCAAGGGCAGCCAAGAGTCCACTTCCCTGCTGAGATCGTACTGATTCTGGGTAAGCCACTCCTCAAAGTCGGTGCGGTTGAGCGGCGACGTCGTGCCGACGAAGCTCCGCACCGTGCCGAGCACCTCGAACAGCTGCGGCTGGTCTTCGGGGTCGATCTGCGGGAGCCGTGCCTGGTTGTAGCGCTGGAGCAGGTACGCGGTGACATGGCGACGCGCGATCTCGTCGTTGTCCAATGTGAGGATTGGGTCATCCACCTCGCCGCGAATCATGAGATCTGGATTGCGGAAGTAGTGGTCGTCGTGGGTGTCGGCACTGCCGAACGCGACGACCGTGGCGACCGCGTTGCCGCGACGCCCGGCCCGACCAGCTCGCTGCTGGTAGTTGGCTCGCGACGGCGGCATGTTGCGGAGCGCGACACCGGAGAGGCTGCCGATGTCGATGCCGACCTCCATGGTTGTCGTGCAGGAGAGCACATCGATGGCCGATCGCTCCTGCTCGCCCGGCCGAGGCAAGCCGACGTCGACGTCCTGGAACAGAAGTTCGTACTCCTCCGCGCGGGAGAACACAGCGTCGGACTGCGCCGCGTTGAGCTGCGCCGTGTGCTCGGCCGCGATGATGCTCATAATCGGCTTGTCCGGGGTCTTCAGGGCACGCTCAGCGCTCTCCCGGTAGTAGCCCTTCCGCGCCTGGAAGACTTCGTCCGTCTCGGGATCGAGCGTTCGCACCTTGTCGGCGCCACAGCTCACGCACTTGGCGGATCCAGGGAACGGGCGTTGTGTGAATCTGCACCGCTCGCAGTAGCCCCACAGTCCTCCGATATCCAACGCGACATTGCCCGCGAGCAACCGGTACTTGTTGCCCTGCAACTCGCAGAACTTCGGCAGAATCGTCGGCAGCCACGAATCCTTGAAGACCTTCTTCGCGGCGGGGCTGCCCAACCATCGCTCGATCGCCTGGAACTTGCCCGAGTGCGGCTTGACGCCGCCCTTCTGCCGCCACCATTCCTGGGTCATCCCCGGAAACCAGATGCCGCGTGCTGGGGTGGACCACTGCGCAAGCCACAGACGAAGGAGCGCCAGGCGCTCCTCATCTGTCGTGGCCACGCCCGGAATGGCGGGCAGGTTGGCGAGGAGTTCGTCGGTCAGGCTGGCCTTTTCGCGAAGTGATGCCAGGCCGAGAGAGGTAAGGCCGTAGTACTTGTCCGTCAGCGTGGCGTACATGGCACGCAGCAATGCCTGCGGCGGCTGCGCCGTCAGCATCAACAGTTCCATCATGGCGGTGACATCGCCGGTCAGAGCGCCCTTGTCGACAGCCTTGCCCACGTCGCGTAAGACGTGAAGGGACTCGGCCTGTCGCAGTTCAGGGCGCAGCCGCACCTTGAGTTGCTTGGCGCCAACCATGACCGCTAGGTACAGGCGTTCCAAACTGAGCTGTGCGGCAATACCGGGTTGGGCGGCGAGATCGGTCCAGCCCTTGAGGATGAGCGGTCGAATCACGTCGCGCATCGAATATGCCTGCAGGTTGGGCGCGAGACGAGCGGCGACTTGCCGCGAGTCGGAGAACGCCAATACTTTGCGTCCCCGAAGCGGGGCGAAGTCCGAGTATGGAGCGCTCGGTGGCTGGACCTCGATCTGCCGAGCCACCAGCGCCTGGAACGGTTGATCGCCCTTGGTTTGGTGGTCCTGGACCGAGGAGCGTCCGAACCCTGCCATCTGGCCGCAGACACCGCACGGCTTGAATTCGCCGTTGGCCTCCGCCTGATCGTCGGTGTCGTCATCGTCGTCGTCGCTGGTGACGCTTTCACCCGCCCGGAGTTTCGGAAGGAACACGACGCGACTGCGCGTTGGCGGATGGTCCGTCCGGAGCCGACCAGTGACGAGATCGATCTCGGCCACTTCCACCTGGCCCGCGGATGGTTCCTCGAGGAGGAGGTCCAGAGGGAACAGTTCGGGGATCGAACCGCTCGTGGTCTGGAACGCGCCGCCCGGCTCATGCCACAAGAAGTCCGGGTCCTGCAGGTTGTCGGTGTACGTCCGGGCGTAGGCCGAGCCGCAGTGACGGCACGTGTAGAACTCGAACACCCGAGCACCGCAGTCGCAGGTTGCCTGGGGCTGGGCGTAGAGCTTGCCGATCGGGCCGAGGCCCGGTGGGAGGTCGCTGCGGTCGACCGCGTCGCACCCCGGGTCGATACAGGCCCAGAGGCCCGGCAGACCCCGGAAGAACGCATGCACGCGGCAAGGGAGCAGGCCGGCCTCATCGGGTGCCTTCCGGGCTGCGCTACCGAGTGCAACCAGCGTGGTCACCGCCTTGTCGGCTTGCTCCGCGTCGATGCCAGGGAAGATCGCCTGCCCCAACTCACTGACCGGTTGCGCCTTCTGCATCGTCTCGTTGACGAGCAGGTTCATCGGGCCGTACGAGTTCAGCGCTTCGTCCAGCAGCACTCCTATCCCACGGTCGTGGTCGGTGACGCCACGCTCATTGAGCAGGCCAACGACCGCAGCTGCGCGTTCGGCGTCAGAGTCGCCCGCATAGAAATCCTTCAAGGGGAGTCCCGCGAGTAAGGAGGCGTCGGTTCCCGAGCCCGCGGCAGCTCCGCCGCGGAGGGCCCACTGGCTCGTTACGGTGCGGAAGTCGTCAGGGTCCTTGCCGGTCAACTGGGCGGCAAAGCCGCGTGCGTACTCCGGGGTCGTGAAAGAGGCACTGGTGGTGATGACTTGCAGCCGGGCCGGGGTGATGCCCAGGCGCGATCGCAGCCGGCGCAGCAGCAGCGCCACCTCGGCTCCAGCCGCGCCCCGATAGAGGTGCGCTTCGTCGACCACCAGCAGGAACTTCTCTTCGGGATTGTCGGCTAGCCACTGGCGGGTGTGGTCGAATACCGGCCGCTCCAGCGGCCGCATGAGCATGTACTCCAGCATCGAATAGTTGGTGATGAGCACGTCCGGCGGCGCTGCCAGCACCTCGTGCCTCGTCAGCAGTTCCGGGTCATCCGGCTGCATGACGGCGCGAATGAATTCGTCGGACTTGGGGTCCTTCCAGCGGGAACCCTTCGGCCCGAACCACTTCTTTAGGTCGGGCTTGGCGGGCCACTTACCCCGCTGCTCCAGCTTTGCCTTGAGGGCTGTTGCCTGCGCGTGTCCTGGCGCGCTCGGATCCGCAGCTTGGTCGATGAGGAGCAGGTAGAAATCCTCGATCGAGCCAAGCCGCTGCTGGTCCTTCTTGACAGTCCGGACGCCTGGGTAGAGCGTCCGGCTTGTGTAGCGAGCGAACCGCGCCGGACGGCCAGCCCAGGCGGTGAATTGCGTCGTAACGCGCGGGTCGCCAAGGAGCAGGCGGAGACGACCGAGTTGGTCGTTCACCAACGCGTTCATGGGGTAGAGGATCAAAGCCCGAACGGCCGGGACGGTAAACGACGTCGGTCGATGTGCGGCCTCCGTCGTGAGTTTGGCGAGCATTGGGAGCAAGAACGACTCGGTCTTTCCGGAGCCGGTACCTGTCGTGATGGCCAGGCTCTTGCCATCCCGCGACGTCCACTCCAGCGCCTCGGCCTGATGTGTGTACGGCGGGTCGTAAAGCAGGCGATCGAGATCGCCCATCTTCTGGGTGAGCATCCCGAACAAGGCGTGGATCTGGGGGTCGACATCGAGGTCACCGAACCGTCGGTTCGTCTGGTAGCGCGGCGTGCTCTCGATGTACGGAGCCTTGAAAAGCACGCCCTCCGAAGTCAGGAGTTGTCGCCGCTGCTCGATGACCGTCGGGTGACCCACGTGGTACGTCGCCTCGATGTAGTCGCGCAGGGCGGTCTGGATCTCATCGACCGTCTCCGCAATGGTGGGCGCTTCAGTCGCCACGGCTGTCCTCCTGGTAGGTCATCCAAAGCATGTCAGTCAGGAACTTGGTCACGTCGTCCAATGCCTCAGAGGGCAAGCGGAACGACAACAGTGCGCCGGGGCTCCTCTCCATGGCGAGTCCTGCGAACTGCACGTAACGCTCAGCGAATCCCGGGAGGGGCGCGAAGAAGTCGAGTATGGCGTGGTCAGCGGGGCGTGCTCCCCGCCTGACGCGGCACTCGGGCGGCGTGCCGCGCTGGGCGTCGATCGCCGCTTGGTAGCGCCAGGCCTCGTCGCGACCTGGAACGACTGGATCCGCCACCGGAAACTCCAAGACGCGCATCGGTACGCCAGCCTCGAACCGGACCAAGCACCACAGGTCAGCGCCATACGCCTGCGGTCGACGTACCACGACGTCACCTGTATCGGTGGTGGCAGGCGTTCGCCATCGTCCTCGGTAGTAGCGCACTTTCGCCGCGGGGTCGAGGATCTGGAGGCCCTCGAGTGCACCGGCAGGGGCCGCGACGTTCAGACGAGCACGGTGCCGCTCAATGAGGTCGGCTGGAGACTCGACGCTGGGACTGGCCACCCATCGCTCCTTCGGTACCTGGTGCAATCCACACGCACTCAGTTCCTTCTCGTAGTCGGCGGCCTCCAACGTCAAGATCCGGGTGTGACCCTCGTACTCGATAGCGCCCCCCAACTCATCGCTGATAATGGGTGCGCCGAAGGGCCGCACACCCATGAGCATGTACGTTCCAGGGGCGCGCTCGATGAAGGACGGCGGCCCGAGGAATAGCAGTCGCGTTGATCGATCGCTCTCGCGCCGCAACTCCAGCAAGTCTCCTGATGACACCAACAAGTCGAGCAACTCGACGACCTCGTCTCGCTTCAGGTCATCACCGTCCAGAGGCCTCAGGGCGCCGAGAACAGCATCAACGAGCCTGCTGGGGCTAGTTGGACACATGAATGAAGCGGCCCGGCGGAGGGACGCGGCTACACCCTCGGTCGACGTCGGTCCGACGGCTTCGGGATCGAGGCCGAGTGTCTCGACGGCGAGGCGCGACGCGGCGCCTGGCGTCAGCTTGGTGAGTTTCATCAGAAGCTCCGCTCCACACCTTCAGCGTCGTTGAGTGCCCGCGTACCCAGGACGGCGAAGCGCGCTGCGCGGTAGAGCATTGGGGACAGAAGCACTCGTTCGATGATGAAGGACGCATCGCTCGGCTCCCACTCGGTGATGTAACCGGGCCTCCCGGCCAGCATGAGAAGGAAGCGCGCCACGGAAGGACGTCCCTTAAGGCCGTAGCCGGCCAAGTGCGGCGAGATGACTTCGTGGAACCCGAATAGCAGTTCTTCGGGCTTGAGCCACTTGTACAGGCTGTAGGCGATGGTCGACGCGATCGCTCTGTGCTCGGCAGAAATGCCCACCGCGTCCTGCATGCCCTCGAGATGGTCGGAGGCCTCTCGCGCGCCGGACAGCTTACGCTCTATGGCTGCCCAGTGGCTGCCACCGATGAGCGTTCCGATAGCTCGGGCGATGGCATCGCCAACGGATTGCTGCTGGTACATCGCGAATGCATCGGCTGGGAGTTGGCATGCAGCCAGCGTTGGTGGCCTTCGGCCAGCCTGAGCACCTCACGGGGCGAGTGTGACGTTGTCGCGACGATTGGGCATGCCGTGGGCATCCGCAGCAAGGCGTTGGGCTCGGTCGGGAGAATCGCGGCCGCCACCGCATCGCCTGCCGTCGCGACTGCCAGACCGCCACCGGGCGGCACATTGAGCGGCTTCGCAGGATCCATCCGTATTGCCGTGAGGGGCGCACCCACGTCGTAGAAGTCGATGGTTGTGGTGCCGCCATCCGCGCGATCGATCAGGGTCGCCAGTACTCGTCCGTCGTGAGTGCGGGCGAATCGCCAACGGAGCGGCCGGAATCCGCGCTCGCAGGTCAACGTCGCAAACCCGACGCCCTCCCGCGCGACGGAGACGACGCAGGACTCAGCGCGATCGTAGACATCGGTGAAGCGGCGATCCTTCCGCACAGACTTGGCCAACTGGCGCCAGTCAGCCTCCTCCAGCGGCAGCCGTACCGAGCGCCCAAATCCCGCCAGCGACTCTGAGCGCTCGTCGAGTAAGGAGATCCTCAGGTCAGCTTCGGTGCCGACTGGGCCGTCGATGGTGATGACGGCCCGCTCGCCCCAAAGCTCAGCCATCGTGGGCCGGTTTGGAGTAGCGAGCATGCGGACGCCCTCGCCCATCGAGGCACCCTCAGGGCGGACCTGGGGGTCACGGATGGTGATCACCAGAGTGCCGGAGGCGAGTTGACGATCAGTACTGCCGAGCAGGGTCACGCCGAGTTCGTGAGTGCCCACTGAGAGGCCCTCGAGCGTAAAGAGCAGTTCGACCTCGCCTGGGGTCCACTCAAGGAAGTACACGCTTCCAGCGATCACGACTCGGGCTCGGTTGGGGACGAGGTCCGAGCGAATGCCGATCATGGCCGGTTCTCCCGCGAGCCATTCGACCTCACCCTCACCGTCCCAAGCGCTCGCCACGATACCCACAGGCCGGATCCCAACGTGCGACGTGACTGATAGCCCGGCCGTCAGGAGTGCCGCTTCTTCGCTCTGGCCGAGTGCCCCCGGCACTTCGCAGTCGTAAGCCTTAACGCCTTTGGCGCCGATGGGTGTCGCGGTGCACCATGGCACTGCTGGAGCATCCAGAGTTTCTCCACCGACGAGTACATAGCGGTGTCCGGGTCGGACGAACTTGCCCTTGACCTCAAGTGCGAGGCCAGGAGCCTGGCGCCGAAACAGCCACCACGGTCCGTTGGTAATGACGCACTGCATCCCCAAGATGCCATTGACAGTCGCATCGCCACGATCTAGGTGTAGGAACGGTTTACCCGGGTCGGGCCACCGGGCGAGTCTCACCTCCTGCCCTGGGTACAGCAATCCGCTTGGTGGAATCGGCCGGGCGCCTCCGTCCACCGTCGCGCGTGACGTGCGAAGTTGTGTGTAGATGTCTTGCTTGCTTGCTCCCAGCCCCGCGAGGTCCGGTAGCTCAGCGAAGGCGTTCCAACCCTCGTCGTAGCGAAGGAAGAGACGAGGGTCGGTGGCACGGGGAAGGCTCTTCGAACTGGTTGGGGCGACTGGGGCACGCTCGCCAGAACGGAAGCCACGAACGCGACGCGCAGAGGTCCTCGCGGACTTCAGCCAGTGGCCCGCCTGCGACTCCTTTGAGAGGCTGTCGACGATGCGCGCCAGCGTTGACGGGGACAGGTACGGTGTCGGTTCGTTGTCGCCGGACAGCAGCGCGATCGCGACTTGGCCGACAAGCGTGGTGTTCTGGCAGAAGATGCGGAAGCGCTCAGGGTAATTCGACGCACGGCGTGCCAGCCGGAGACCCAGTTCCTCAGGGTCGTGGAGAAGGCCCGAGGTGAGCGCGCCGCTGAACTCGAACAACAACTGCGCTAGGTGCCGCTGCAAGTACGTCGGAAGTACCGCGTGCGTGATCGGCCACGAGATGATCGTGAAGTGGTTGGCCCAGGCGCCCGTCGGACTCGCTCCGCCGAACTGATCGCGGAACCTAAGGAACCAGCCACGAAGGGTCGAGCGCTCTTGACTGTCCAGCGAGGAGTCAGTGAGGAGAACGTCGTCCAGTATTCGTCGCCCTCGTACCCGTAGCCCATCTCGGCTGCATAGACGACGAACGGCAGCCAAGCCTTGTGAAAGCGCGTGATGTGGGAGCCCTTGATCGCCTCACGTACCGCGCCCTGCAGGAGCCCGAGGTCATGAGGCGGCAGGTCGTGTTCTAGAGCAAAGACGGGCGAACTGGGTTCAAGTCTTGCTCGGGCCTCGCGTAGTTCGTTGAAGTGCCGGGCCAGGAGTTCATGGAGGTACTGCAGCATGTCTGCTGTATTGCTGGGCGCGACGTCGGCCATCGCTGGCTACCTCCTTTGCTGCTCTCGACCCGGGAGACAAGGCCAGTCTGGCCGAGGGGACCGACAGTCGCCTCCGGACCCGCCTCGCGTCGCTGTTCTAGGAGTCGAAGGTGAGGAGGAGGCGCTCGATCTCGAGGCGTTGCTCGCGTGCGATCGCGGCTTGGCGCCGCTCCTCCGGGCTGGGAGTCACAGGGGTCGGCTTCCTCCGTCGGTTCATGTACTTCAACCGCATGCGAGCGTCGTATCGGCCTGCTTCATCGAGAGCCTCCTCGGTCCAGTCGTCGTCCATACGCGCGAAGATGACCGCCGCCGGAAACTGATCAACATCGCGGCTCTCGGTCGCGTCGTCGGCTGTCTGGTCAGTGGGGTAGCGCGCGAGAAGCCATCTGAGCCTGGCCTCGGCGGCACGCAACTGCTCCGCCGCCGCCGGCCGCTCGAGCATTTCGTGTGACTCGAGTACTGCTTGGAGGTCGGCCTTGAGCTTCTCCTTGGCGCGCCACGTCGAGCGGCGGCATACGTCGTCACAGTAGAGCGCCTGTCGTCCTCGCTTGGAGGTGCGGTAGGTCAGCCTCGCGTCGCACTTCGGGTTGAGACACTTGGCGTCCTCCGTTGCCACTTCTCTGAGGAGATCCGTGAACTGGGCGGGGCTGAGGCCGAAATTCGTCATGGCGAAGATCCTTCCCGAGGGGTCGAATGAGCTGCCCCAGTAGCCACCGATTATTGCGTTCTTGCAGGTCAGGGCCGCAAGAGCCGCCTGCCCGCGCGAGTCCTGTGGATAACCACTGGGACGAAATAGTCGATGGGGAAACACGGGAGTCCACCGCGTCGACAGGGCTTGGCCTCGGATCTACGCTCGAGTCAGGCCAATGAAGTGGGGCACCATCCGGTTGCGACGGAGGTGCCCCGTGGACGGCCCCGATGAATCTTGCGCAGAAACGAAGGTGCCGCCGCGTGCCCAAGTCTATTCGCGCTGCCCGAAGGCAGCCAGCCCCTGTGGT
>Ga0116180_1002579_pt1 | contig 14255 bp, 14 predicted proteins | sample AD_UKC073_MetaG_FD_89804 | JGI IMG/M metagenome (GOLD analysis project Ga0116180, IMG submission 89804) | Active sludge microbial communities of municipal wastewater-treating anaerobic digesters from USA - AD_UKC073_MetaG | ecosystem: Engineered > Bioreactor > Anaerobic > Digestate | place: USA...
GGATCTAAATATAAGTAAGTATCTTCTGAGTCATATTTAGTTATAAGCTCTTCAAAATCGATATTATTGAACTCAGTTATAGATTTTAACTTAGCTGTATATTTATGTTTAACCAATTTATCGATTAAAACCTCTAACTTAAGTCTATCTTTATCTTTTTTATATCCATTGAATCCAGCACCACGAGGATAAAGAGAATTATGTGCTGATGTTATTAAGAAAGCGTATATAGATGCCTTCTCAAAATCTCCTATTTCAAAGTTCATATCATCAAGAAAGTCATTCTTAACATATTCTCTGTATATAGCTTTATAGAAATCCCACTTTTTAAGTGGATCTGTTTCTTCTGTATGTAATAATGTTTTTTTAAGATTCTCCAGATATGGAAGAAACTTCTCAGGTTGTGAACAACACTTAAATAGGTTAACCTGGTGTCTGTTCTTGTCATTATAGATAACTGTGTCGAACTTTAGACGATCATCGTCCATATACGTTCCCATTGACCCAGAGAATGGTTCAATGTATGTTTTAATTCCATCCTTTGGAATTTTTGAATTGATAAAATCAATAAAGACATTGCTTGACTTTCCACCAAAATAACTAATAATACTCATATAAAATAAAAAATTTTATAAGTTATATTAGCTATTTTGATTTAAGTTCATTTCTAACATCCATTAATATTTTACCAAGATTGTTTTCACCACTATCACCACATTTATCACAGTTACAAGAACCAAATACATTATCATGCCAATAATTTCCCTCAACTAAAAGTTGGTCTCCGGTAGCAAGTAACATTTCCTTGAATGGTTCTTGTTTGAATTTCTGTCTTACTCCCCAGTTCATTACTTTTAACTTTTGTTGATCCCAGTCACTTCTTAGTTTTGCTGACCTACCAATTCTCTTAATCTTACCTGGATCAGGAATTGATGCAATCATTTCTCTGAAATCACCAGGTGTATAATATTTACCATTGATTAGTTGTTGATCATTAACTTTCATAGCAACATAGAAGTGCTCAACACTAGGATATTTAATACCCTGATGTTCTATTTCTACTGGGTAGAAATTAGATAAGAATCTATATCGACCTTCAAATTTATTAATCATGTCTATTATATTAAATTGTTAATTAAAGTTTACCAGTATAACCAAGCAGCGTTTTTATAATTATCTTCAAAAACGAAGTCTCCTTCTATATGAGTTATTTTATATAGTGTTTGTTTTGATTTAGCTCTTTGTGTTTTATTTAACATTTTTCTAAACCACTTTGGAGCTGATCCTCTAACACCATATTCCTCATTATAGAATTTATAAAGAAACTTTCTATTGACTTCCTCTACTCTAGTATTAGGCAGAAGTCTCCATCTATAACGTGGAACCATATCATAGAGGCAGTTGTACTCAGTTTTAAGAGAATTATATTCCTTTTCTCTTAACCAGTGTTTGTTTGTGTGTTTTGACATATTATGTAAGTTATTTTTTCCTTACATATCTGTTCTATCTCTTAATTTTTTCATACTACAAATATATATAATTTTCTGATTATAGACTATTACTAATTACTTCTTCTATGAAATCCTTCACTTTTATCCCATTTTTTTCACAATGTTCCCTCATCTTTTTATGCAAATCTTTAGAAATCTGAACAAATGTTTTATCTGAGTTGTATTTCTTTTTAGTCTCTTTATATTTTTCCATATGGAAGAAGTAATTTATTTATATATAGTATATAGAAAAATTCTAATTTGTTATGGGAAAAATATGTATAGTGTGTGAAATTGAAAAGGATATAAAGTATTTTGATAGAATAAAGAAATCAAAAGATGGATATAGAAATCAGTGTAAAAGTTGTCTATATGAGAAAAGAAGCATTAGATATGAAGGTCTATCAGTTGAGGAGAAAGAAATACTAAGGATTAATAAAAACGAAAGAAATAGGAGATATTGGAATAATAACATTAAAAATACAGAATTCAAGTCAAATCAGAGTAAAAGGAAGAGAAATACTCACCTAAAAAGGTTGGAGGATGACCCGTTATATAAACTCAAAATATCATATATAAGAAGACTTAATAAATCAATTAAGAAATTTAATGTTATTGATATTAAATTCTTGGATGCCTTAGGGTGTTCTTTAGATGAATTTAAAATACATATAGAATCAAGATTCGAACACTGGATGAACTGGAATAACTACGGTAAATATAACGGTGAGTTAAATCATGGATGGGATATTGATCATATCCTACCAATATCAAGTGCTAAAACAGAATCGGAGTTTTATGAGTTGTGTCACTATATAAACTTACAACCACTTTGTAGTAAAATCAACAGAGATATTAAAAAGAATAAAATAAAAAACACACAATAAAAATTGTGTGTTTTTTCTTGTGGAGATGACGATGCACTGCCCACCGTGTCTTCCTTAGTTAACAATAATTATTCATTCACAGGCTTATTAAATTTTTCTAAATTCAAAAAATAGTTACTTGGTTTTGAAAGACTCAAACGAGTAACAACAAAAAGTCTCACCTTTTATCCTGTGTGAATCAGTTGGAGAGTTTTTTTGACAGTAATTGCTGTTAGGCAACTGCTGGATCTTCTACCAAGATCATGTTTTGTAGAGCCGCTACTAAATCTTCACGAGTTCCTACTTCTGTTACGTTTCCGTTTACAATTTTGTTACTTAATTTATGAATCGGGTACTTAACCAACCGATACCTGCATAACCACCACTACTCTACGAATCAATTCTGTGACATCCCCAAGTGTTGTAATTACTTATAATTGTATATATAATACTTTAAAAGTCAAAAAAGTTCAAATTTTGACGAAAAATAATTTAGAAAGCTGCTCTATCATCACCATCTCCATTATCATAATAGAAATTAAATGTTAACATAGGATAACCACTTTTAGTTTCCCATAATTCAAATTCAGAGTCATATTGGGCTAATATATCCTTTTTAAGTTTCTTAGCTACATCAAATACCTTTAGAATGGTACTCATCTTTTCTCTCTTATTAAGAACAACATAAGCCATTATATCTAACTTCTTATGTTCTATTTCAGCATCTATACCAGATTGTTTAAAGAAAGACCTTAGTAAATACAAAAGATGTTCCATATCATCTGCTGGTAAATCATCATCTGCATCTGGATCATAACCACTATGTATAGACTTAGACTTATATGAAGGTCTACCATACAAATCATCATCATCTTCAAAATCATAATCCTCACCCCAGTCTTTTGGATCAACTTCCTCAAGTATTTGTTTATAGTTCTTTAATTTCATTATCTTAACTCAATTTTTAAATATGTCTCACTAAAAAACACATCTGGGTTCATTTTATATTTAATCAATAAATTATTCAAAAGATTTAATCCCTCTTGAACTGTATCTATATCTGATTCATCCATATCTACCTTTACAAATACTCTACCCTCAACACCAACAACTTTAGTTTCTAATGAGAATACAGAATTCTTCAATTCACTTATAAATGACTTATGTTTTGTCAATACTTCCTGGTCGATTCCTACCTTTCTTTTTGTTGGAAGTGAGTTCCAATCAACTTTTATAGAAGCCTCACATAAAGACTTTAAGAAGGTCATATTTTGGTATTCTTCACCAGTATGTTCATGAAAATAACCAACTGATATATTAGTACATTCCGCAATATTATCAATAAATGACGCTGAATCAGTATAAATACCCGTTGGATCTAAAGATAAACTTAATCCACCCTTTGTATATTCCTTACACAACGCTGTTCCAAATTCATTAGAACAACACTTTCTACCCATTTGTTGAGTAATAACTGAATGATAATTTCTTCTATCAAAAGAAACACATCTTTGTATATTTTTTAAGTAATCAACACTATCATAAACATATGATAACTGATTAGAACCTATACCTCCTCTTTCTTCTCCAATGAAGAAGTAATATAATCCCGGAACATTATGAGCCATCATATATAACATCACAGTTACCCCGGCTTTATCATCAGCTCCCAATATAGTTGACTTATCAGTTATAATATACTCTTCATCTTTTTCTATAAATGAGGATAATTTAGTAGGTGCTTGTTTTCTATCTGCTGTATCTAAATGTGATGTAAACATTGTTGTTGGTTTATCACCACCTATTATCTTATAATAATTTCCAACTAAATCTTTTTCTAATTTAGGTAAAAATTTAAGAACTTCATCCTCATTTCCATGAGGATATGTCTTAGTAACCATTGATAAGAAAGTAGATCTAGGGTCCTTTGGATTATATACAAATTCACCAACTTCAATTGGTGTACCAATTTGAACAGGTTCTCCATTTTTAATTTTATTATATAATCTAGAAAATTCAATTACCTCAGAATCTCTGATTATATCCTTGAAGAAATATCTAACATATTGTCCAATTTTCATAGGATGAATCTTACCACCAATTGTTACATCAAATGACCAATCAGATTTAGATAAATCAACCTTTGATATTTTCAACCCATTATGATATTTAGCATCAGGTTCAATCATCCATAACAATTCAAATGCTAAGTAGTTATTTTCACCCTCTAATTTCTTTAGAACCTCTATTAATTCATTTGAATATGATACTCTAATTGAACTTGTTTCTTGAGCCATTTTTATAAATATTTTATTAACTATATATTAAATATTAAACTATAATTTCATACGCATTAGGATAATCAACTTTAACTTGACCATCATTCATTCCCGATTCCTTCTTAACAAATCTTCTCTGACAATATACAACAGTGACTTTAGAGTCCTTTTCTGCTTTACTATTCTTTTTAGCCATTTCAGCTGCTAATTTTATAGTCTCTTTTGTTGGTAAGTTCTCTCTAACTCTAATAACAACGTGACTACCAGGAACTCCTTTGACATGCATCCAAATATCTTCTTTATCAGCAACATTAAATGTTAGATGGTCGTTAGATTTAGCATCTTTTCCAAGATAAACAACAAATCCGTTTATATCAACCTTCTTAATATTAGGAAATTTATCTTTCTTACTTTCATTAAATGATTTAAACTTCATTATCTTACTTTCTTTAATAGGTAGACAAATATCAATAAATTTTTCCCAATCACCATCTTTTATATCACCTATTATTAATGAAAATAATTCTTTTTCACCATCAAATATGTAATAACTTGATTCATGTTCTTCTAATCTCTCTTCTACACCACTATAAGGAGGATTCTTAAAATCCTCTATATCCATCTCATCATATACCAATTCATTACAGATATATGATTGAATATCAATAAGGCTATCAAAATATTTGACAAACACATCATCATCTGAATTAACTTCAACTAATAAATATTTACCACTCATATAGTATATATAAACTTTTTAAAAAGAAAAAAGACCCATAAAGGGTCTTTTTTCAATATATTCAGTAAGACTGATTAGTTAAGTAACTGAGCTGCGTCAGTAACGTTAATAGTCATAAACTGCTTTTGAGGGAACCAACCCACTTCAGCAACTGCGTAACGGCTTCTTAACAACATTCTTGGTGCGAATGTAGCTTCAGAGATTACAGAGATTGACTGAGCCATTAAATAAGGTACGAAAATGATACCTGGTTGGTCAGGATTGTTCTTTCTACCAAGAACGATTCTGTTGTCGTTATACTTCATGTATGGGTCAACGTAGATAGAGATATCTCCAATTGAACCTACTGGGTATAATTGTCCTTGAGAGTTCATCTTAGACTTAACTGGGTTAATTGTATAACCAGCGATGTCTTGTAAAGCTGCTGCAAGTCCTCCGTTTGTGATTAAGTATTGAGCTGGACCAACACGACCTTCTGTAGCAATGTAGTTAGAAGCGTGAGCTATCTTTGTAATTAACTTACGTTGAACAGCGTGTGTAGTTTCTCCACCAACAGATGATGCGTATCCAGTATTCAAGTCGAATATTGTTTCAGTACCAGTTCTGATTGGAGCAGATTGTCTATTAAGGTTACCCATTTCGAAAATCTTAGCAATGATTTGCTTAGAAATTGTTTGAGATAATTCGTTAACAAGGATAGATTCCATTTTTTGAACGATGTCCATACCTGTGTTAGCTTTGATATCTTCAATTTCTGTTCTTCTTAAAGCTGAAGTTACTTCGATAGTACCAACTGCGATAGTCTTAGAAGAAATTTTTGGTCCGATAACACCAGCATAAGTGTCATCATCCATAGCTCTATCCATTGGATAGTTACCAGCGGCACCACCAACTGATGAATTCCAACTTGCTACGAAACCAGGTAAGTGGTCTTCTAAAGCTGAAACTAATTCAATAGTTATTGCTCCAAAAGCTGAAGCAGTTACACCAGCGATGTTAACAATTTGAGATGCCATTGATTGAGTTGGACTAAAAGTATTTCTAGTTGCGTCAAATGACCAGTTAGCTTGAGGAGCTCCAACTGCTGTGTGAGCAGTATTGAACTGTCTGTAAGCTCTGAACATTGGGAAACCATCAACACGAGAGAATCCTAAGAACTCTAATTGGTTAGTTTTGATAGCTGGTTCAGCATTTACTACTGTAGCACCAGTTGAAATATTATTCCAAAGTCTACCATTTTGTAAACCACCTGAATTTTGAAGAATTCCTGCTGCAGTTAATCCTGCTGCTAAAGCTGCGTTTACTGCTGTTAAGCTAGTTGCGTTAACTTTGAAAACTTGTGGTCTTTCATCACCTGCACCCATACGAGTATCATCATATTGAAAATCAATATAAAGTAAGTCGATTTTTGGTCCTGGAGAAGGTTTAACAGCTACTAAGTCTAAACCGATAGTTTGAGCAGCGATTTTCATTGCTACTGGTAAAAGGTTTTGACCAACATCACCTGATCCTAAAGCGTTTGTGTAAGAACCTAATGTGTTACCTGCTAAAGCGTTTGGTTGAGCAGCTACTACTGAACCCATACCTGCTACGTTTGAAGCGTTAACGTAAGCATTTTCATTGATTGAGTGAAACTCAGCGTATTCCGCCATCCATTCTGTTCTCTCACCAGTTACTCCCATATTTTCCAATACTGGAGTCCACTTCTTGATTGCTTTTTGTTTGTCTATTCTAATGTGTGACATAATTTGTTTTTATTTTTTTTTCTTATAATCTATATATTCACCTACGAAATATGTATTTTTTCAAGGGTGGATTTTTTATAGATTAGATGTTCTTGAATCTTTCCATTATAGCCATAACGTCTTTGTCAGAAAGTTTATCTTCTTGTATTAAACTTTCATGAGCTACAAGCTTTTTAGTTACAGATTCATTTTTCTTTAGATCTCTTCTAGTTAACCAGAAGTGCTCTACTTGATTTTCAGTCTTCAATACATCTTCTGGGTATAATCTAGCTTGTGATAAGATAGACTTCTTTGAAGACTCATTTAACTGATTCCAGATTGGCTTAATGTTTTCAGGCATCAATCTGATTACTCTTTCTTCAAGAGATTCATTCTTTGTCGATAGTGCTTCTGCAATAAGAGTAAGAACTTCCTTCTGTGTAAAATAACTTCTTTCGTTTATGTGAAGTTTAACAGTGTCTTGTTCGTCATCTGATAGTGCATAAAAGCTGTCAACTTGTGACTTGTTTAAGAATTTTAAGAAATTCAAGTCTGTTGATTCAGAAACTTTACGTTTTTTAGCTTCTTCTATTAATTTGTCGATAGATTGAGATAATTCAGTGTCAGAATTTCCTTCATAAGCCATTGGCTCGTGAGAATATTCTTCTTCCTCTTCTTCCTCTTCGTTGTTATAAATTTGTTCTGCTGGTACTTCTGCAATACCATTACCTTCTTCATGTGAGTGCTCTTGTTCTTCTTCTTCGTGAGTTTCACCTTGTTCGTGTTCAGTAGTTTCAATTTCTTCTTCAGCTACATCATCAAATCCAGCAGCTTGTAATGAAGGAAACTCTTCTTCACCAAATGATTCATTTAATTTAGAACCATTTAATTTCTCAACGATTAATCCTTGGTAAGAAATTGACTTATCAAGATTCTCAGCAATGTATTCAGAGTAAGCAATATTATCATCTAAATGTTCAGCAATGTATTCAGAGTAAGCAATGTTACCTTCAACATGTTCTGCTAAATATTCAGAATATGCAATAGAGTTATCAACATGCTCAGCAATGTATTCAGAGTAAGCGATGTTTTTGTCTAAGTTTTCAGCGATATATTCAGAGTAAGCAATATTCTTATCTAAGTTCTCAGCGATGTATTCAGAATAAGCAATATTCTTATCAAGATTTTCTGCTAAGTATTCAGAGTAAGAAATGTTCTTATCAAGATTTTCAGCGATATACTCAGAGTAAGAAATGTTTCTGTCTAAGTTTTCAGCTAAATATTCTGAATATTCAATGTTTTTATCTAAGTTCTCAGCTAAATATTCTGAGTAGTTAACAGCTTTTTCAAGATTTTCAGCTAAATAATCATTATGTTTGATAAGTTTATTTTGTGTTTCTTTCAAAGACTTGTTCTCCTTAACCATAACTGAAACCTTTTCAGCTAAGTAGTCAAGATATTTAACAACTTGAGAGTTTGTTTTATTTAATTCTTCGTAATATTCAAGTAATTGTTCCAATTTCTTAGGATTCATATTACCTTTTGTAATAGCCCCTTTTACCTCTTTCTTAGTAGAAGCTAATTCCTTAACTAAATACTGAGAGTAGTCAGTTAATTGCTGTTTAGTAACAAATTCATTTTTGTTCATGTTAAATAGCTCATTTATTTTAGACTCATCGGACATTTCATATATCCTAAAGTTAGATTTTGGGTTTGTGTAACCTAATGATTCATTAAGAACTTTAACACTCATTCTAGCAGATGCAAATCCTGGATCAGCAACGATATCATAAGTAAATAGTTTCTTTAATGACACAGTTCCGTCTGATTCAGTTATACCAGCTGCACGAGAAGAAACGAAAACAGGACATCCGTCATCGACTAATGCCTTAGCTTCTTTTCCCCAATATGTGTTTAGTAATCTGATTTCTCCCGAAACTAGGTTTGATTCTTTTACAAAAGATGCTTTTGTAATTATGTGAGAAGCTCTAGAAAGTGATGTATCAAATACATCTGGGTGATCAAATTCACCGTAAACAACACCAAGATTGGTGATTCTTTCGTTAAGCTCATCAAGAGCAGGAAGGAATTTATCAGCTGTGTATATTCTCTCATTACGGTTTTTAACACCAAATTCTGTGAATGTACCACCTAAAATATAATCCTTCTTACCAGTACTGTTCTCTCTTATAAGAGAGTTTGTTGAATTTTCTACAATTAAAACTGGTTTCATTTTAAAATAATTATTTTTTTGTCAGTAGTGTATATATTATAGTGTAAAACACCGCAAATTTGAAAGGTGGATTTTTTACAGACGATTACTCTTTACTTGGTTATCTATCTTCCAGAGAGGTTGGAGATTTTTATAATTACATAAATTTAAAGCCTCCTTTTCTGTCTTAGCAGAACTTATTGGAACTATATGATCTATCTGCCATTCTCCATAGTTTGACCAACTCATACCATCAACAAACATTGACTCCATATATTTATAGAACTCACTATATGATAAACCAACTATATCACAAGCTCGTGATTTTTTAGAATATCCTTGTTTAGTAAGGCTGTTTTTTATTAGATTTCTTAAATTACCAATGAACTTAAAAATTGGATCCTCTGATCTTCTCTTACTTACATATACTTTTCGATACTCATTTATAGACTTTCTATTTTTATTGTAACTCTTTTTTCTATGTTCTTTTACCTTATCTGGATTATCTATTGACCACTTTAATAGATATTCTTTTAAATGTTGCTTATTATCCTCTCTCCACTTTTTACAATATTCTCTTTTCCTTATCTTAGAATCCATCTTAGATTTAGCCGACTCAATCTGCTTATAATTAATACAACTATTACAGGTCTTTTTATTGATATTGAAAAATTCACTATCAATTCCAACAAACCCACATATATTACACTTTCTTTTGAACATACTATATTTATTAATATAATAACCACTTATTATAAACTATGGATTTTTTATAGTATCAACTACATCACTTACAATCAAACATGTGTGAATCACATGGAGGAGAGACTCAGTTTTTAATAAATAACTTAAATTTCAAAAATTCCAGTGATTTTAACTAGAGAGATAAATATTAAAATAAACGAGTCTAATTACCAATACTATGAAGATTTAGGATATGATGTTACAATAGGTGAAACTATAACAATACCTATTGAACTTATGTCTAAAGGATCTCATTATAAGATAACTTGTAAGTGTGATGGATGCGGAATCGAAAAAGATGTTATATTTAAGAACTATGTTAAATATGACAATAAATGGGGTGAATATTTTTGTAGAAAATGTTCCGAGAAAAAAAGAAAGGAAACTCTTAGAAAAAACTTCGGAGTTGACTACCCAATACAGAATAAAAAGGTCTTAGGTAAAATGAAAACTACTTTAATGGAGAAGTACGGAGTAGACAATATAGCTAAGCGAGATAAACAAAATGAAATTTCTGGATAGAATATCCATATGATTAAATTAAAAGAAGGAGATGTTTACGAAGGACAAATACAGTTTTCAACAAACGGTAACGCATCTCTAATAATAGATGAGACAGAGATTTTCATCTACAAGAAGAACACACTAAACTCATTACATCTTGATAAGGTAAAGATTGAAATATTCAAGGCTGATAAAAAGCTTGAGGGTAAAGTGATTGAGGTTATCTCAAGGTTCAAAACAGAGTTTGTTGGAAAAGTACACCTAAATAAAGATTTAATATTCGTTATTCCAGATAGTAATAAAATGCCTGTTGATTTCTATATCAAAGGTGGTTCTAAAGCCGAACACGGACAGAAAGTTGTTGTTGAAATGATTGGATGGGAACCTGGAACAAAATCACCCAAAGCTAAAATAGTTAAAATACTAGGAGACGCAGGTGATAATAATACTGAAATGAATTCTATAATGTATGAGTATGGACTACCTGTTGATTTCCCAAAAGAAGTTGAAGAAGAGGCTAATCAAATAGACTTTGATATAAGCAATGAAATTGGCAACAGAACAGATATGAGAGATGTTACAACAATAACAATCGATCCTGTTGATGCTAGAGATTTTGATGATGCTTTATCAATTAAAATACTAGGAGACAAAGTAGAAATTGGAGTACACATAGCCGATGTATCACATTATGTTAAAGTTGGAACCAAATTAGATGACGAGGCTCTTAAAAGAGCAACATCTGTTTATCTAGTAGATAGATGTGTACCTATGTTACCAGAAAGATTAAGTAATGGTGTTTGTTCACTTAGACCAAATGAAGATAAATTATGTTTCTCAGTTGTATTAACACTTGATATGGATGGTAAAGTATTAGATACTTGGTTTGGTAAAACAGCAATACATTCAAATAGAAGATTCACATATGAAGAAGCTCAAGAAATAATTGAAGGAAAAGATGGTGACTTCCAAGATGAAATTAGATTAATGAATGACCTAGCTAAAAAGATAAGAAAGAAAAGAATTGGAGATGGTTCTATCGAAATGGGTGGAATTGAAGTTAGATTTAAATTAGCAGATGATAATAAAAAACCAATTGGTGTTTATTTCAAAGAACAGAAAGAAGCTAATAAATTAATTGAAGAATTTATGTTACTTGGTAACAAATCAGTTGCTAAATTATTATCGGATGAAGGATATACTAATGTATATAGAACTCACGATACTCCTAACATGGACAAATTAACAGGACTTGTTAATGTTTGTACTAATTTCGGATATGATATTAAAATAGATGATGATGCTAGTAAATTAAAAAAATCATTGAACCAATTACTTAAAGATATTAAAGGAAAACCAGAAGAAAATATGATAGAAACTCTTGTAACAAGATGTATGTCAAAGGCTACCTATACTATTAAGAATATTGGACACTATGGATTAGGATTTACACACTATTCACACTTTACAAGTCCAATTCGTAGATATCCTGATTTAATGACACATAGAATATTACTTGAATATCTAAAGAAACAAAAACAAGGTAATCCAGTTGTTATTGAAGATATGGCTAAACATTGTTCAGCTCGTGAATTAGTAGCAGCAAAAGCACAAAGAGACTCTATTAAGTATAAACAAGCTGAATACTTATTAGATAAGATTGGTAAAGTATATGATGGTATAGTTTCAGGTGTAACTGATTGGGGTATCTATGTAGAATTAATAGAAAGTAAATGTGAGGGTATGATAAAATACTCATCATTTGATACCAAATTCTATGCTGATGTTAACAATTATAAAGCTTATAATGACTTCGGTGAGGAAATAAGATTAGGAGATGAGATAAAAGTAACAGTATCATCTGTTGACTTAGAAAGAAAACAAATAGATTTTACTAGATTCTAATGGGTTTAATTGACTACAAAGTTAATCTTGATAGTGATGTTAAATTACATCACTATGATAGGTTGCTCAATAGATTCAAACAATGGACTCAATTTAAACGTGATATTAAACTAACATCTCTACTTGAAGGTAAAAGAATTCAATATGATGTTGAAGATATATCAAACATGTATGGGTATATGGGACTTAGAGATGATTATGTCAAATTAGCATCTATCTCAACAATTAGTATGTATTGTTTTGATGTTAAATCAATGTCATTTATAATAAATGGAGATAATATTGAATCTCTTTCTCTTAAAGTAAATATTATGCCTACTAATTTTGGAAAAGAAGTTATGACACTTGAAGAATCTAACATTAAATTGATAATGAAACAATGTATAATTGAAGATGGTGTTAATTATTTTTATTTAGATACTGACTATCCAAAGACAGCCGCTTAATCCCACCAAATTCTAAGGTATTTTTCACCAGATTTAGACTTCTTAACTCCTATCTCATCAGCCTCTAAGCTTTTGAATAATTCATCTATCTCTTCGTTTGTTATATCGTCTAATAATTTAACATAAAGTGTATCAGAATATACATCTTTGAATTCTACAATATCAGATATTGTTCTACTCTGCCAAAATGGAGCTACATATATTAAAGGTGATATAACACTCTCTAAACTATTCTCAACAAATCTTTTGAATTGTTCTAGTGACTCGAACTTATTACCTGCAAATGATCCATTATGTTCATTTGCGTACTTCATAAAGTCATCAAACTCAACTATGAAATCATAGAACTCATCAGAACCTCTACCCCATAGAATTATATCATCAACTATATTATATACTTTAGATAAAGTTCTCTTTGCTGGAGCACAATCATTTAATCGTCTACCTCTGGATTCAAATGTCTTTAGATATTTCATAATCTATATATTTAGATTAGAACTCAAATTCTTCTCCACCCCCAGCGTCTCCACCTCCAGCTTCACCACCTCCTGTTTCAGGAGTAGATTGAGGACCACCCGTTTCAGGAGCAGATTGAGCACCACCTTCTGGTGACATTTGAGCACCAGGCTCTCCACCACCGATATCACCACCAGGCTCTCCAGGACCACCACCAGGACCTCCTTCAGCGCCAGGTTCACCAGCTCCAACACCACCACCTTTAGCCCAATACTTCTCATTCTCGGCTTTCTCCTCTGGACTTAATTTAAAAACTCTATCCATTAAATAATCTATGTGGAAATATGGCTTCTCACCATTCATAATTCCTAACATTGTACCAAGTATACCTGCTTTCTTCTCCATATTAGCTAATTTCTTCCATTCTTCGAATACTTGATTTGAATTGAAAGTTATATCTACTTGGTTTAAGAATACTTCGTCATCTTTTAACTCTGGGAATTCAATTAACATTTGTAGTTTAATTGGTTTAACAATAAGTTCCTTAAAGTTAGCTCTTAATCTATTAATAAAGTTGTAAAACTTAATCTCATCACGAGTCATCTCTGAAGCATCAGAAAATAAGTTACCACCACCATTCTCTTTATCAAATCTTTGGAATGGAATCTTAGATGCTCTCTTTAATGCGTTATAAAACCAAGTCAACATATCTGACTCATTTAAATTATGTCCTTCTGGTGACACTAATTCCATTTGTGGAACACCCGCATCTCCCTCAGGAAACCAAATTTGCTTATTATAAGGTAAGTGTTTAGCACCATTTATACTTAATGTACCAAGTGTATCATCCCACTCAACCTCTTCTGAGTAATCATGTATTAATTGACCTA
>Ga0116180_1002581_pt1 | contig 14248 bp, 14 predicted proteins | sample AD_UKC073_MetaG_FD_89804 | JGI IMG/M metagenome (GOLD analysis project Ga0116180, IMG submission 89804) | Active sludge microbial communities of municipal wastewater-treating anaerobic digesters from USA - AD_UKC073_MetaG | ecosystem: Engineered > Bioreactor > Anaerobic > Digestate | place: USA...
CGCTGCCGCTGCCGCTGCCGCTGCCGCTGCCGCTGCCGATGCCGATGCCGATGCCGATGCCGATGCCGATGCCGATGCCGATGACGCAGGCGTCGACGACCGCGCTTTCGACGCCGCCGCGGCGGGCGACCGTCTGCTGGCGGCAGCGATCTGCCTGCGGATCGGGGTTCCGGCCCGGGCGGTCGCCCAGGCGATGCGGGCAGCACGGCTCACGCACGCGGGGCGCGGTCCGGCCTGACCGGAGGTCGCGTCCGAGCCCTGCGGGTGATCCGCACGGCGACAGACGCCAGACGCCAGACGCCAGACGCCAGACGCCAGATGGCTGGCGCCAGACGCAAAAACGCCCCGCCCGGCCCCGAAGGACACGGTGCGGGGCGTGCGTGCGCCCGGGCCGGCTTATTTCGCCGCGGCCACCATGTACTCGACCGCCGCCTTGATGTCGGCGTCGGACGCGCTCGAACCACCCTTCGGCGGCATCGCGCCCTTGCCTTTGATGACGCTTGCCGTGAGTGCGTCGACGCCGCCGGCCAGGCGCGGGGCCCAGGCGGCCTTGTCGGCGAACTTGGGCGCGCCCGCCACCCCGGCCGCGTGGCACGCCGCGCAGGCCGTGTCGTACAACGCCTTGCCGCCGTTCGCCGCCGGCGCAGCCGCCGCCGTGGCTGCGGCAGGTGCTGCCGCAGCGGCCGCCGCTGCGGGTGCAGCCGCCGGAGCCGCCGCGGCCGGAGCCGGCGCAGCGCCCTTGGGCTCGTCGAACTTGCCGCCGGCCGCATTGGCCATGTGCACCACGGCGCGACCGATCTCGGTGTCGTCGAACTCGCCGCCGCCCTGCGGCGCCATCGCGCCCTTGCCCTTCAGCGCCGAGTTCAGCAGCGCGTCGTAGCCCGTCTTGATGCGGGCCGCCCAGGCGCCCGCGTCGCCGAACTTCGGCGCACCGGCCGCACCCGACTCGTGGCACGCGGCGCACTGCGCCTTGTAGACGTCGGCACCGGCCCGCAGCACCTTGGGACCGCTGGCGTCCTTCAGCTCGAAGCGCGCCACCGGCTGGATGCGCGACTCGACCGACTCGGCCGACGCGCCGGTGCTGCCCGCGCCCTCGCGGGCGCCCGAACTGACGAACTTCACCAGCAGCACGATGATCAGGATCGGCACCACGAAGGCCAGAACCACCACGGTGATGAGTTGCTTGGGGGTCTTGATGAAACTCTCGTGTTCTTCGCTCATGCCCGTTTCCTGGTGATGTCCTGATGAACTGGTTCGCGGTCCGGCGGCCCCGGCTGCCGACAGACCGGAAGCCGATGCGCGCGCGGTGGCCGCCCGGTTGCGGGCGACCTGCCCAAAACCTTGAATTCTAACGGGAATCGAGGGGCCGCCAAGGGGCGGCGTGTCGTCCTGTGCGCACTTCACCGGCGCAGCGCACGGACAAGCCGCCGATCCGGGGTACACTATAAGGCTTCGCGCGCCCGTAGCTCAGTGGATAGAGTACTGGCCTCCGAAGCCAGGGGTCGCTGGTTCGATCCCAGCCGGGCGCGCCATTTCTTCTTGGTTCTGGTCAGAATCGTGACCGCAAGGAACCCGCCACACCATGCTGGCGCACGTGCGCACCGCCGGATCCTGCGGCGCGCCCTAGAAGAACGCGCGCGGCACGATCTTCCGGTCGCGTGCTTCACGCGCCAGGTCTTCGCGGAACTCCGGATGGGACAGCGCCAGGCACGAGCGGATCCTGACGTCGCGCAGCTGGTCCTTCCGGGCAGCGAGCGCGCGATCGAACCGGTCGGGCTGTGCGGTGTTGATGCCGTAGTCGACCCAGTCGCCGTCCTTCACGAGGCCTGCCGCGTACTCCGCCGAAACCTGTCTTGGCACGCTGTCACCCTTCGCGCGGATCACGCGACCTTGCAGGTCAGCCCGCCATCGACGACCAGCTCGGCGCCCGTGATGTACTTCGCGTCGTCCGATGCGAGGAACAGCGCGGCCCTGGCCACGTCCCAGGCATCTCCCATGCGTCCCATCGGAACGATCTCGTCCCGGTAGCGACGCACGGCCTCCTGGTCACCCTGGGTCAGTGCATTGGCATACCCCTGGCTCAACACTTCGACCATCGGCGTGTCCATCAGACCGGGCAGCACCGCGTTCGCCCGGATGCCCTGGCGGGCGTACTGCACCGCAATCGTGCGCGTGAAGGGCAGGACCGCGCCCTTGGTCGTGTAGTAGGACAGATAGTTCCCGCCCGGCAGCGAGCGGATCCCCGCGATCGAGGACACGTTGACGATCGCGCCCGCGCCCGTCACGACCGCCACCTTGCCTTCGAGCCGCCCTGTCATCGCCAACTCCCTTGCCGAATGGATCCGGGCACGCCAGCGAGGTCCACCGATGTGACCGCGCGGCGCACCTTTGAAGACGAGGCGCTCAGGCCTCGATGAGATCGCCGAACAGCACCCAGCGCGTGCCGTCGAAGCGCGTCGCTCACCGCCCCGTGAACCGCGGCGCCCGCTTCTCCCCGAACGCCGCCCGTCCCTCCAGCGCATCGGCGCTGGTGCGCACCTCCGACTGCACCTCCAGCTCGCGCCGGAACTGCGCCTCGTAGGTGGCGTGCTCGCTTTCGTCGACCAGCCGCCGCGTGGCGACCAGCGTGCGCGTGGGGCCCTGTGCAAGCCGCGACGCCAGCGCCAGCGCGCCGTCCATCAGGCGGTCGTCGTCGAACACCTCGCGCACGATGCCCCAGGCCTGCGCCTGCTCGGCCGACACCGGCTCGTTGAGCAGCATCATGTCCAGCGCGCGCTGGCGGCCCAGCAGGCGCGGCAGCAGCCAGGTCGAGCCGAGGTCGGGCACCAGCGCGATGCGGCTGAACACCTGGATGAAGCGGGCCGAGCGCGCGGCCACCACCATGTCGCCGGCCAGCGCGAGGCTGCAGCCGCCGCCCGCGGCCACGCCGTTGACGGCCACCACCACCGGCACGCTGCATTCGCGGATCGCGCGGAAGGTCGGCCAGTAGTGCTTCATCACGCCGTCCACCACGCCTTCGGGGAACACGTCGCCCGCCTTCAGGTTCTGCCCGGAGCAGAACCCGCGCCCGGCGCCGGTCAGCACCAGGCAGCGCACGTCCGGGTCGGCCGTGGATTCGGCGATCGCGCGCCCCAGGTCGCCGAGCAGCTGCGGCGTCATCGCGTTCAGGGTCGCCGGGTCGTCCAGCGTCAGGATGCCCACGGCGCCGTTGCGTTCGCGCTTCACTCCAGCCATCGTCGTCTCCGATCAGGTGTTTTTCGTCGTATGTGCGCCGTATCAGCGCGAAGGGTCGAGCGCGCATCCTTCGGCGCCCACCTTGAATGCTATGCGCACCTGCACAACGACGCCCGTGGAGGGGCGGTGCGCCGGCGCCCTGCCGCCCGCCGTGCGGACGGGTCCGTACATTGGGCCGGGTGCATTTGATTCGATTATTATGGAAGGGTCGAAGACATGGGGTGGCAGGCATGCTTCGTCCGACCGCGCGAGGATGTCCGATGACCGTCAATGTCCTGATCCTGTGCACGCACAACTCGGCCCGCAGCGTGCTGGCCGAAGCGATGCTGAACCATCTGGCCCGTGCACGTGGCGTCGATGTCGGCGCGTTCAGCGCCGGCAGCGCGCCCAGCGGCCGCGTGAATCCGATGGCGCTCGACGTGCTCCATCGCGCTGGTGTCGCCACCACCGGGGCCCGCAGCAAGTCCTGGGACGAATTCACCGGGCCGGACGCGCCGCCGCTGTCCATCGTGATCACGGTCTGTGACAGCGCCGCCGGCGAGACCTGCCCGGTGTTCTTCGGCGGGGCGGGCGGCCCGCCGGTGAAGGTGCACTGGGGTTACCCGGATCCGTCGAACGCCGAAGGCGGGGAAGAAGGCAGGCGCCGCGCCTTCGAGCTCACGCGCCAGGCGATCGGATACCGCATGCTGCAACTGCTGCAGATTCCGATCGCGACGATGTCCCGCGGCGCACTGCGGTCGGCGCTCGAGGCGATCGGCCGCACCTGAACGACGATCGCGCGCGCAAACGACATGCCCCACCTCGACGACGTGCCGCACCTGCTCTCTGCCGGCCTGGGCAACCTCGCCGCCTACCTCGCCGCGCATGTGCTGCTGTGTCTGCTGCCGGCATTCTTCATCGCGGGCGCGATGGCGGCGCTGATCCCCAAGGCCAGCATCACGCGCTGGCTGGGGCGCACGGCCGCACCGTACGTGTCGTATCCCGCGGCGGCGGCGGCCGGCTCGCTGCTGGCCGTGTGCTCGTGCACGATCGTGCCGTTGTTCGCGGGCATCCATCGCAAAGGTGCCGGCCTCGGGCCGGCGATCACGTTCCTGTTCTTTGCCCCGGCAGGCAACATCATGGCGCTCGCCTACACGGGGAGCGTGCTGGGGGCGGAATTCGCCTTCGCCCGGTTCCTGCTGTGCCTGTTGTTCGGCATCGGCATCGGCATGCTGATGGCGTTGCTGTTCTGGCAGGACGACGCCACCCACGATGCGCAAACCGATGCGCTGTTCGGCGAGCGCGCCCGGATCGCGCCGGCCGCACTGGGGCTGCTCCTGTCGCTCGTGGCGCTGCTGATCGCGGGCACCTTGAAGCTGTGGCCGCTGACGGCCGTGATCGGCGCGGTCGATCTGCCGCTCGCGTGGGCTCCTCCCGCGCAGGAGGCATTGCTGCGCTGGGTGCCTTTCGACGCGGCCAGGGGCGAGGAGGGCGTCAGCCTTCAGGGCGCGCTGCTGATCGCACTGCTGCTGGCCATCGGCACGACGGCCCGTGCGGGCATGGAGGACATCGTCGAGGGCGCCAATCGCTGGACCTGGCTGGCGCTGGGCCTGGCCGCGGCCACGCTGCTCGTGGCCGCACTGCGCTTCACCGTGCACAGCGGCGGCCTGACGATCGCCGTCACCGGCCGGGTCGTCGCGGTGGGGCTGGCGCTGTGGGCCGTATGGCGCCATGCCCACCGCCTGCCCGCAGACGACTGGCGCAGCTGGCTCTGGGAGTCGTGGCGCTTCGTCAAGCAGATCTTCCTGCTGCTGGTGGTCGGCGTGTTCGTCGTCGGCATCGTGCGGCAACTCGTCCGGCCGGAATGGATCGAGTCGCTGGCCGGCCGCAACGATCTCCCGGGCAATGCGGTCGCCGTGCTGTTCGGGGTGTTCATGTACTTCCCCACCCTGGTCGAAGTGCCGGTGGCACGGATGTTCCTCGACCTCGGCATGCATCCGGGGCCGCTCCTCGCGTACCTGATGGCCGACCCGGAACTGAGTCTGCAGAGCATCCTGATGGTGGCGGCGGTCATCGGCCGGCCCAAGACGATCGCGTACGTCGGACTGGTGGCGATCTTTAGCATCTGTGCGGGTCTGCTGTACGGTGCATGGGTGGACGGCGCGGATCGCGGCACCCTGGTGCTCGGACTCGTCGTGTTCGCAGTCGTGCTCACTCTGACCCTCGGCTGGCTGCATCGCCGCAGGCGGCATGCGCTGGCCAGCGCCCGATCCCTCAAGGAGAACCCGCCATGAAGACCGTCAAGATCCTCGGTTCCGGCTGCGCCAACTGCCGGAAGCTCGAAGCCGTGGCGCGCGACGCGGCTGCCAGTGCCGGCATCGACGCCGAGTTCGTCAAGGTCACGGACATGAACGCGATCATGGCCTACGACCTGTTGTCCACCCCCGGCCTGGTGATCGACGACAAGCTCGTCAGCAGCGGGCGCATCCCCACCCAGGCGGAGGTGCGGCAATGGCTGACGCAGTGACGCGTTGTGCGTGTGAGGTGGCGAGGCGGTCACGTGCGGTGCTGTCCGCATGCGGTCCCGGCCTTCTCCGCAGGATGCGCTTTGCTCTGCGCCACTGCGCGATGTCAATGACATGCCACTCCTCGCGGCGCGTAATCGCGGTATTCCTCTGACAGGAGCCGACCATGAGTGCCCTCGACGTGCTGTTCTCCACCGACTACGGTCTGATGAGCGTAGCCGTGATCGTGTTCATGCTGGGCATGGGCGTGTTCTTCACGCGCTTCTTCCTGCGCAAGATGGAGGAGGACGCGGCGAAGGCGAAGGAATCGGGGCGCGTCTGACGCCGCGCGCCGCGGGTCGAACGCGGTCTCATCCGGTCGACGCCGCGGTGACGTCGGGCTGAAGCCGCCGTTACATCGGGTCCCAGTTGAACACGTCGGCGCTGCGGTCGAGCGGATAGAACGCCGGCCGGAACGCGGGCAGCATCTGGTCGGCCAGGGCCTGCGGCGTCCAGCCGCCGTCGCGGTGCATCGTGCGCAGCGGGCGCGGCTGGCTGATCAGGATCACCTCGTTCTTGCGCGCGCCGAAGATCTGCCCCGTGACGCCGGCCGACAGGTCGCTGGCGAGGAACACCACGAGCGGCGCCACCTTGTCCGGGGTCAGGGTCCTGGCGCGCGCGAGGCGCGCCTTCTCTTCCGGCGTGTTCTCGGGGATCGTGCCGACGAGGCGGCTCCACGCGAACGGCACCACGCAGTTCGAACGGACGCCGACGCGCTGCATGTCGAGCGCGATCGACTTCGACAGGCCGACCACGCCCATCTTCGCGGCGGCGTACGACGCCTGGCCGAAGTTGCCGACCAGCCCGGATGCGGAGCTGAAGTGCACGAAGTTGCCGTGCTGCTGCTCCTTGAAGATGTTGGCCGCCGCCCGCGACACGTTGTAGTAGCCGCTCAGGTGCACGTCGATCACGGCCTGCCAGTCGACCCGCGACATCTTGTGGAAGATGCGGTCGCGCAGGAAGCCGGCGTTGTTGACGACCGCGTCCAGGCCGCCGAAGGTGTCGAGGGCCTGCTGCACCATGCCTTCGGCTGCCGCCGCTTCGGTGATGCTGCTGCTGTTGACCACCGCCTTTCCGCCGGCCGCCTTGATCTCCCGCACGACCTCCTCGGCGGGCGTTTCGTCGGTGGGCGCGCCGTCCGCGGCGACGCCCAGGTCGTTGACCACGACCGCCGCGCCCTCTTTTGCGGCCAGCAGGGCGATTTCCCGACCGATGCCCCGGCCCGCGCCGGTCACCAGGACGACTTTTCCTTCGAGACATCCAGACATGCGTTCTCCTCCTTCTGTGGGTTTGTTCCCCAGTCTAGCGAGGGGTGTGGTGTGGCGCCAGGACCGGCGGGGGCCGCGGCGCAGTCGTGTGCGGCATGGATGGTGGCTCGCGCTCGACCGCCCGGAAGAGTGCGATCATCATCCGCGCATCGACTTCCTCCATCCACTTCCTCACTTCCACGACATCCAAGGAGACTTCCCATGACCGAAAAAGTCATCGTCGGCGGCGTCGGCATGATCCCGTTCTCGAAACCGGGCGCCAGCCCCAGCTACACCGACATGGGCGCCGACGCGACGCGGCGCGCGCTGGCCGATGCCGGCATCGACTATTCGCTGGTGCAGCAGGCGTTCGTCGGTTACGTGTACGGCGATTCGACCTCCGGGCAGACCGCCCTGTACGAGGTCGGCCTCACCGGCATCCCGATCGTGAACGTCAACAACAACTGCTCCACCGGCTCGACCGCGCTGTACCTCGCGCGCCAGGCGGTGGCGCTGGGCGACGCCGACTGCGTGCTGGCGCTGGGCTTCGAGCAGATGCAGGCGGGCGCGCTGAAGTCGCACTGGGACGACCGTCCGCGCACGCGTGCACGCTTCCAGCCGATCATGCTCGACCTCACCGCCGACGTGCCCGACATGCCGCAGGCGCTGCGCACCTTCGGCGGTGCGGGCCGCGAGCACATGCAGCGCTACGGCACGAAGATGGAGACCTTCGCAGCGATCCGCGCCAAGGCGAGCCGCCACGCGGCCAACAATCCGCTGGCGATCTTCCGCAACGTCGTCACCACCGAGGAGGTGATGGCCGACAAGCCGATGTGGCCGGGCGTGATGACGCGCCTGATGGCCTGCCCGCCCACCTGCGGCGCGGCCGCCGCGCTGATCGTGTCCGAGCGCTTCGCGAAGAAGCACGGCATCCGCACCGACGTGCAGATCCTGGCGCAGGCGATGACCACCGACCCGGCCGAGTCCTTCGACCCGCCGTCGCTGATCAGCTATGCCGGCTTCCCGATGGCGCGCATGGCCGCGCAGCAGGTGTACGAGAAGTCGGGCGTCGGTCCCGAGGACATCAAGGTGTGCGAGCTGCACGACTGCTTCGCGCAGAACGAGCTGCTCAGCTACGAGGCGCTGGGGCTGTGCCCGGTGGGCGAGGGCGAGAAGTTCGTGCTCGACGGCGACAACACCTACGGCGGCAAGATCGTCACCAACCCGTCGGGCGGGCTGCTCTCCAAGGGGCATCCGCTGGGTGCCACGGGGCTGGCGCAGTGCTACGAGCTGACCAACCAGCTGCGCGGCACCGCCGACAAGCGCCAGGTCGAGGGCGTGCAGATGGCGCTGCAGCACAACCTGGGCCTGGGCGGCGCCTGCGTGGTGACGCTGTACGGGCGGGCCTGAGTCCGCACGGGGCCACCGTCACGCCGCTGCCACGTCGGTCGCCTACGCTGCGGGGCATCCCGCAGCGAGGCCCGGCATGGACGGAATCCCCGACGAGACGAACGAAGCGGCTTCGGCGGCGCCCGCCTGGGACGCCGCGGTCTGCGACAGGCTGATCGACGAACTCACCGCGCTGCGCGCCCGCATGTGTGCGCACGAGGCGCGCCTGCAGCCCTGGCTGTGCGACATCGATCGCCGCCATCACGACAGCGCGCGCAATCTCGCGCACTACCTCGCGCTGCGGCAGGTCGACCTGCGCCCGCTGCAGGAGCGTCTGGCCTGGGTCGGTCTGTCGTCGCTGGGGCGTGCGGAGTCGCACGTGCTTGCCAACCTCGACAAGGTGCTCGGGTTGCTGCATCTGGTGTGCGGCCGCGCCTGGACGCCGCACACCGCCGACGAGCCGCTCGGCTATCAGCGTGGGCGCGCGGCGCTGGCCCGCAACGCCGAGCAGCTCTTCGGCCCGCCGCCCGAGGAGCGCGCCGTGCGCATCATGGTCACCCTGCCCGGCGCCGCGGCGCACGACCGCACGCTGGTCGCGGCGCTGGTCTCCGGCGGCATGGACATCGCACGCATCAACTGCGCGCACGACGACGCCGCGCACTGGATCGCGATGGCCGGGCAGGTGCGTGCGGCGGCCCGTGCCGCCGGCCGCAGCGTGCGTGTGCTGATGGATCTCGGCGGACCGAAGCTGCGCACCGGGCCGCTGCCCGACGGGCCCGCCGTGTCGAAGATCAAGCCGCAGCGCGACGCGCTCGGCGCGGTGTCGGTGCCGGCGCGCGTCGGTCTGCGTGCACGGGCGGCGATCGCCACGGTGCCCGGCGCGCAATGGCACTTCGAGGTGGACCCGGACTGGCTCGCCCACCTGCGGCCCGGTGACCGGATCGACCTGGTCGATGCGCGGGGCGCGGAACGCACGCTCACGGTGATCGACTGCGGCGACGCGGGCGCGCTGGTCGAGTGCGCGCGCACCGCCTACGTGACGCCCGATGTTGCACTGCGCCTGCGCCGCAGGCACGTCCAGCCGCGCGAAAGCCCGGTGTCGGGCATCGCGGCGACGCCGGGCGCACTGATCCTGCATCGGGGCGACCGGCTGCACCTGGTGCGCGACGGCATCGGGCGGCCGGCCGGTCGCCGAAGATCCGAGCCCGCGACGATCGCATGCACCTTGCCCCAGGCGCTGGCGGCGATCGCGCCGGGCGCGCGCATCTGGTTCGACGACGGCCGCATCGGCGGGGTCGTGCGGCGCCGCATCCGCACCGGGGTCGAGATCGAGATCACCGTTGCGCGCGACGGCGGGGAAGCCCTGCGCTCCGACAAGGGCATCAACCTGCCCGACACCGACCTGCGCCTGCCCGCGCTCACGGCGCAGGACCTCGACGATCTGACGGTGGTGGCGCGGCACGCGGACCTGGTCGGCCTGTCGTTCGCGCAATCGGCCGACGACGTGCGCACGCTGCGCCGGAATCTGTGCAACGCCGGCGCGCCGCAGCTGGGGCTGATCCTGAAGATCGAGACGCAGCGTGGCTTCGAGCACCTGCCCGAGATGCTCTTCGCGGCGATGGGCGCGCCCGTGGCAGGGGTGATGATCGCGCGCGGCGACCTGGCGGTGGAATGCGGCTACGAGCGCCTGGCCGAAGTGCAGGAGCAGATCCTGTGGGCGTGCGAGGCGGCGCACGTGCCGGTCGTCTGGGCCACCCAGGTGCTCGAGACGCTGGCCAAGTCGGGCCTGCCGTCGCGCGCCGAGATCACCGACGCCGCGATGGGCGAACGCGCCGAGTGCGTGATGCTGAACAAGGGCCCGCACATCCTGGACGCGCTGCGCATGCTCGACGACATCCTCGAGCGCATGCAGTCGCACCAGTCGAAGAAGCGCCCCCTGATGCGGGCGCTCAAGGCGTGGACGCTGCCGCCGGCAGCCTCATCAGCGGCGCGCCCGCACGGATCCGCCCCCCGGGCGCGACCTGCGGGCACAACGTGAAGCCGGGCGGTGCGAACACGATGATCGTCGAGCCGTGCTCGAACCCGCCCATCTCCTCGCCCTTGGTCAGCGCCGCGTCGCAGGGGATCTGGTTGGGGCCTTGATAGCGCAGGTGCAGCCGCACGTCGACGAAGCGCAGCCGCAGGCTGGCGACGAGGATCGCCGCGACCGGCACCAGCAACACCGGGTGGCCGGTGGTGCGCAGGCGCGTGCGGATCAGCGCGCGCTCGTTGCGGCAGAACAGGCGCTCCACGCGCGCCAGCGCGATCGGGTTCACGTTCCAGGTGTCGCCGCTCACGTAGGTGACGTGCTCCACCGTCAGGTCGTGCGGCGCATGGAAGCGGTGGTACATCGCCGACGTCAGCCGCAGCGTCACGTAGCAGGCGTCGCGATACGTGGCCGCCAGCGACGCGTCGCCGCCGAACAGCTCGGTCAGGGTGTACGGAAAGCCCTTGGCCTGCAGCACCTCGCCGTCGCGCACGCGACCGCACGCCCCCACGATCGCGTCGCACGGGCTTGCGAGCACCTCGGGGTCGGGGTCGAACGGGCGTGCCCCGTCGACCAGCGCGCGGGTGAAGCAGTCGTGCAGGCTGCGGAAACGGGTGTCCCGCGCGTCGCTGAGGTCGAGGTCGGTGAAGAGCTTCCACACCGCGATCGACACGTCGCGCACCAGCGGCTGCTCGATGCGGCTGAACCAGCCGAAGAAGCGCGTCGCCGCGATGCGCGGGATGCGATTCGTGAGCAGGAAGTTCAGGTCCTCGTTCAGCGCGAGTGCGCGCACCACGCGCCGTACGGGACCGGCGGGAGGCTCGGCCCCGAAGCCCACGCCGACGCCGGGACCAGGTCCAGGTCCGGGACCTGGTCCAGGACCGAGGCCGCGGCCGCGGGCGGAGTCGGCGTCGGAGTCGGAGGCGGTGTTTGTGTCGACATGACTATGGTCATTGGTCATGGTCATGTGAACCCGTTGTGGCGCCGCAGTGGGGGCCGGCATCCGTTGCGGTGCCTGAGGTGATGTTCTTCGGTGTGGGCATCGTGCGTTTCATCGCTTCGTAAGGGGCGCGCGTTAGACAGGAGGGATCCACCTGCGAGATCCCCGATGAGTGCAACCGCCCTGACCCTGAACCTGACCCTGACCCTGACTGCCGCCGGCGCCGGTGCGCTGGCCATGGTGCTGCCCGCAGCCAAGCGCCGCCTCGAGCTGTCGTTCGCCAAGCATCCGTCGCTGACGGGGCATGCGCGGATGGCCAAGCGGGTCGCGTCGCTGCTGCCGGCCTATGCGTTCGACGAGGACCGGTTCTTCGACTCCGACGGCGCGCCCGCCGACGTCGTGGCGCGGCGGCGTGCAGGCTTCGCGCAGCTGTCGGCGCTGTACCGCACCCGCTTCGCGCGCAGCGCCGAATGCACGGCGCAGACGCAGGCGGGCCTGTCGGACCTGCAGTTCACGAGCGCGTACCGCGTGCCCTTCCAGTACAGCCCGATCGTGCGCGCCCACCTGAACGGCGGCAGCTTCCTGCAGCGGTCGGACGGGGTCACGCTCACCGACCTCGACGGCAACGTGTTCCTCGACCTCACCGGCGCGTACGGCGTCAACGTCTTCGGCTACGACTTCTACAAGGACTGCATCCGCGAAGGCAGCGAACGCGCGGCGGCGCTCGGGCCGGTGCTCGGCGCCTACCATCCGGTGGTTGCCTCCAACGTGCAGCGCCTGCGCGCGATCTCGGGGCTCGGCGAAGTATCGTTCCACATGTCGGGCACCGAGGCGGTGATGCAGGCCGTGCGCCTGGCGCGGTACCACACGCGCCGCACGCACCTGGTGCGGTTCTGCGGCGCGTACCACGGCTGGTGGGAAGACGTGCAGCCCGGCATCGGCAACCCGCTGCCGCCGCGCGAGACGTACACGCTGCGCGACATGGACGACGCGTCGCTGAAGGTGCTGCGCACGCGGCGCGACATCGCCTGCGTGCTGGTCAACCCGCTGCAGGCGCTGCATCCGAACATGAACGCGCCGGCCGATTCGTCGCTGGTCGCAGGCGGCCGGGCGGTGGCCTTCGACCGTGCGGCGTACACGGACTGGCTGCAGCGCCTGCGTGCGGTGTGCAGCGCGCGCGGCATCGTGCTGATCTTCGACGAGGTGTTCGTCGGCTTCCGTCTGGCGCAGGGGGGCGCGCAGGAATACTTCGTCCGCCCTGAACAACCCCTAGATCCAGCATTGACGCGGGTTTCGAGCCGATAGCGGGTGTCGTAATCTACAGGTTTACGAGATAATAGAGGCCGTTTTCCTGCAAATTCTGCGAGGTGTCGATGGGTCCGAAGCCGCCCGTAGCACAGACCGGCGAGTTGTTCAGACAGCCGCTGATCGAGCAGATCAACCCGAAGCACCCGCTGGTGCGGCTTGCGGCGGTGATCGACTGGCGGGAGATCGAGCGCACGTTCGGCGCGCACTTCGCAAGCACAACAGGACGTCCCGCGCTGCGACCGCGGCTGGTGGCCGGGCTGCTGTATCTGCAGCACGCCCACGACTGCTCCGACGAGGCGGCGGTCAACACCTGGGTCGAAAATCCGTATTGGCAGTACTTCACCGGCGAGACCTATCTGCAGATCGAGGCGCCGATCGATCCGTCGAGCCTGACGCGCTGGCGCAAGCGCATCGGCGAGGAAGGTGTGGAGACACTGCTGATGGTCACGATCGCGGCAGCGCGCCAGATCGGGTTGATCAAGGCGGCGAGCGTCGATCGCGTGATCGTGGACACGACGGTGATGCCCAAGGCCATCGCGCATCCGACCGACAGCCGATTGCTCGAGAAGAGCAGGCGGCACCTGGTCAAGTTGGCCCGCGAGCATGATCTGGCGCTGCGCCAGAACTACAACCGCGAGGCGCCGCGGCTTGCTGCGCAGATCGGTCGCTACGCCCACGCCAAGCAGTACCGACGGATGAAAAAGGCTCTGCGTACGCTCAAGACCCGTGTGGGGCGTGTGCATCGGGAGGTGGCGCGGCAGATCGAGGCGATCGACCCGGCGCATCAGGAGCGGGCCCGGGATCTGCTGCACCGAACGCAGCGCATCCTGACGCAGCAGACCAAGGACAAGAAAAAGCTGTACGCGTTGCACGCGCCAGAGGTCGAATGCATCTCCAAGGGGAAGGCACGAACCCCGTACGAGTTCGGCGTGAAGGTGACGGTGGCCACGACGCTCAAGGAGGGCCTGGTGGTCGGCATGCGATCGATGCCCGGCAATCCGTGGGACGGGCATACGCTGCACGAGACGCTCGAGCAGATCGGCATCCTGGCCGAGCGCACACCGAAGACGGTGATCGTCGACCGCGGGTACCAGGGTGTCGAGGTCGACGGCGTGCGCGTGCTGCGATCAGGGCAAAAGCGCGGGATCACGAGAACGCTGCACGCGATGATCAAGCGACGAAGCGCGATCGAACCGGCGATCGGGCACATGAAGACCGACGGCAGGCTCGGTCGCAATCCGCTCAAGGGCGCACTTGGTGATGCGTTGCACGCGGTGCTGTGTGGAGCGGGGCACAACATTCGCCTGCTGCTGCGAAAGCTGCGGCTTTTTGCGGCCTACTGCATGGCGCTGCTTGGCGAGCTCGGCATTCATCGCAGCTTCATTGCAACTGCAGTTCGCTGAGGCACGGCGTTATTCAGCGCGGACTGAGTAGTCGTCTCGTGGATTCCGGAAACAATTTCTCGTCATCCCGACCTATACGCCGAGCGTCTACCGGCGCTGTCCTCAACGTTCGCAACTGCTCCGTTTGAGGCGGGCGAGAATTTCAGTGTCTGTACCAA
>Ga0116180_1002582_pt1 | contig 14245 bp, 11 predicted proteins | sample AD_UKC073_MetaG_FD_89804 | JGI IMG/M metagenome (GOLD analysis project Ga0116180, IMG submission 89804) | Active sludge microbial communities of municipal wastewater-treating anaerobic digesters from USA - AD_UKC073_MetaG | ecosystem: Engineered > Bioreactor > Anaerobic > Digestate | place: USA...
AGGAGACTCCTGACACGGCGCGGCTTGCCTGGGGAAGGAAGTCCCTGGCACGGCCTGGTGCGTCTGAATGGAGGAGTTTCCTAATACGGCGCGGTGCAGCTGATCTGGCACGGCCTGGTGCGTCCGGGGAAGAAGCTCTTGATGGAGAGGAAACTATGTCCGCGGAAATATCGGAGATCATGCATGAATACAGGATCACGCGGGACCTTGACATCAAGGGTATCGTCAAGCCGATCAAAATCGAGCAGTCCGGACAGATCATAGCCTCTATATCGCATGATATACAGGCTGTGTCTTTACGTGAGTACATGTCTGACAATGAAATCGGCATCAATGATTTTCTTGACATAGCCATCCAGCTTTGCGAAACTCTCGATCAGATACATGAGAAGCAAATCATCCACAGAGATTTGAAACCTGAAAATATAATCATTGAACCTGATTCAAAGCGAGTATATATGGTCAATTTCAGCAATGCATTGCATTTTCCCGCCAAAGCCGGCAATTTAGCTCCATCCGGCGGTTATGCAGGTACTGCGCCGGAATACATGCCCCCGGAACAGACAGGCCGGCTGGAGATATGCATCGATAGACGCAGTGATTTTTATTCTCTCGGAGTCCTGTTTTATGAAATCGTAACAGGAAGGCTGCCATTCCATGCTAATAACCTTGCTGAGTGGTCATATGCACATATGACACAAAAACCGGAGCCGCCTGAGAAGGTGGATCCTGAAGTTCCTTCGGTAATATCTGACATCATCCTGAAGCTCCTGAACAAGAATCCCGAAGACAGATATCAGAGCGCATTCGGGCTTATGTGGGATCTTAAGGAATGTAAAAAGCAGTTGGATGAGACGGGACATATCGGCAATGTACCAATTGGCAGTATGGATGAGAATGCACACTTCAGACTGACAGACAAGTTTTACGGCAGGAAAAAAGAGACGAAAATGCTTAAGGATGCTTTCCGCCGTGTCTGTGATGGCAAGGCAGAAACCATTCTGATCAGCGGCGAACCCGGCATAGGGAAGACCATGCTGGTCAAAGAGAGCCTGAAGGAAATCGTTCTCAGGAAGCCGAAAACCGGTTTCTTACTGTTTTCCGGGAATTCATTAAAGTATTTGCCTGGAAGGACCATCCACTGGTCCTGTTCCTGGATGACCTGCAATGGGCAGACCATGCATCGGTCAAACTGCTGAAATTTCTGGCGCAGGATACGAAGCTCAGCCATTTGCTTATAGTTGGTGCATTTCGCAGCAATGAAATCAATGAAGAGCATCCGCTGAGTGAATTGATCCGTGAGTTCCGGAAAGAACACAGTTGCGGCACTTGTCTCCTGCTTCCTCCGTTAAGGAGGACTGAAACAGAAAAACTGGTAGCCGATATGCTGGATGCCCGATTGGGGGATATGGCTGCTCTTTGTCAATACCTGTACCTCAAAACCGGCGGAAATCCATTTTCATTGAGGCAGTTGCTCGTGCTGATACATGATGAAGGTCTTCTGTATTTCAGCAGACAGAAGGGCTGCTGGCAGTGGGATCTGGAAGCCATCCAGGATCTTCCGCACGGGGAAGATGTCCTGGAGATGATATTAAGAAAAATACACAGACTTCCTGAAGAGACTCGTGAGCTTATCAAGCTGGCATCATGCTATGGGAACAGATTCGATCTTAAAACGCTGGCGGCTTTCTGGGGCAAATCGGCAGGAAGCACAGCGAGTGTGCTGATGCCGTCTATTCATGAAGGCCTTGTGACAAAGTTGGCCGGAGAATCGGACGAATATCCCGGTATAAATCCATCTGAAAGGAATATTGTCTATGAATTCGTCCATGACCGTGTGCAGCAGGCAGTATATTCACTTGTGGACGAAGATGAGAAGAAAAAAATGCATGTCATGATAGGTACATACCTTATGGAGAATATCCCGGCCGGCGGTATCGAAGAAAATATCATGCCCATAATGGATCATTTCAACCGCGGTCTTGAGTTGATCCAGGACCCGGAGAAGAGGATCCTGCTGGCGAAGTACAATCTTATGGCAGGACGAAAGGCAAGAGCGTCAGCAGCTTATGACTCGGCTCTGCAATACTTGAAGTGTGCGAGCATGCTGGTCCCTGATGATGTATGGGAACAGTACTACAGCCTGAGCTTCGACTTGTATCTGGAATTCGCCCAGGCGCAGTATCTGTGCGGAGAAACAGAGGCTGCCGAAAAGCTCTTCGATATAGTACTCGGGAAAGCTAAGACAGTATTGGAGCGCGCAGATGTCTATGGTTTGAAAATGATACTGTATGCTGGCATAGGGAAATTGACCGAATCAGTTCATACAGGCATCCAGGCTCTCAGGAACCTGGGACTGGAGATCCCTGTCCATCCTACCACGCTGGATTTTTTTGAGGGAACTGTTCCTTTACAAATGGCATATGCGGAAGCGAAAGATAGAGGAGCTTTATTACCTTCCAGAGATGGAAGATCCCGGACAAAAAAAGATTTCTGAGCTCCTGGCCCGCTTATGCTATGTTACCATGTCCAGCTTCCCTGAGTTATACAGTTTTATCATCATCAAAACCGGCAACTTTGCGCTCCGGCATGGTAACAGTGAAGCTACCCATGTGGGCTATCTGGGCTACGGCATTACCTCCGGGATCATCTTTGGCAACTACAGGATGGGAGAAAGATATGCCAATGTATGCATCCGGCTCATGGAAAAATATGACCGGAGTTCGTCCAAGTGCATCATATACTTTGTTGTAGGCTCCCTGATCTTCCACTGGACCAGGCATGCCGGCTATGGGCTTGATTATCTCAATAAAGCTGTCACTACCGGGATCGAAGCAGGGAATCTCGTGATCGTGGGCTATGCCCATTGCATTCTCCTTGAAAACCAGTATATCATGGGGGCCCCATTGGAGAAGCTGAACGATGAGATGCGTGAGAAGTATGAGGTAATCAAAAAGATAAAGCATCACAATCTCATGGTGAATGCAGCCATATACGATTCGGTGGTATCTGCACTGACAGGAAGGAAGACAGATTCGCTGGCAGATGGCGTAGAAAAGCTTGGGAAGACGGAGTTGCTCCATCTGGCTCAGAAGGATAAATCTGCACTGGCGACGTTCTATTGCTGCAGGATGCAGATGTATTTCATGATGGGGGATCACAGGTCGGCCCTGTCGATGTCTGAGAAAGTAAGGCCTCTTGTGGGTGCCATTATAGGCTTCCTGGTCTACGCCGAATATTTTTTCTATGATTCACTGACTATCACAGCCGCATATAAAGACCTGCCAAAGAGCGAGCAGAGGAGATATATGAAAGTGTTGAAGGGGAATATGCGCAAGCTGAAAAAATGGGCACAGTCTTGTAAGGAAAATTTTGAGCACAAATACCTGCTGATATGCGCGCAGACATCGGCTGTCTGATTTTTGAGAAGGATGGCGAGCTGTTCATAGAAGCCATAAAAGATAGCGGCAATGACAAGCCGGAAGCAAAAACCATATTCCCGGAGGATTACGAAGAAATTGCAAAATCCGTTGTCCGCTATGTAGCCCGGACATCGGATACGGTGGTCATAAACCTGGGAGAGCAAGCCGGGATCTTTTCCAATGACCCTTACATAACCGAGTCGAACCCCAAATCCATAGCATGCCTGCCGTTGTTGTTCCAGGGCATCCCCTTCGGAGTATTGTACCTTGAAAACAACTTCCTGCCGGGAGTTTTTGCGCCTGCTCGGTTAGAGGCGGTGAAGCTCTTGTCCGCCCAGATAGCATATGCCAAAAAGCTGCAGGATTACATAGCAGAAGAGCCTGCTGATGACAGTACCGGCCATTCCGGTATCGTCGAGTACCTTACCGACAGGGAGACTGAGGTACTGGAGCTCATCGCCGAAGGCCTCTCCAACATGGAGATAAGTGAAAAACTGCATATGTCAGTAAACACTGTAAAAACTCATGTCAAGAACATATACAGCAAGCTGAGTGTAAACAGGAGAGTACAGGCGGTCCAGAAGGCCAGGGAACTCAAGCTGCTCTGATAAGATGCCTGACACCATACAGTCAGCTGTTTGGCTGCAGCTTAAACAGCTGGCTGATGTGTATGGCACCACTCCATTAATCACCTTTTTGGGTGATTACCTTATAAAGCAAAGAAGCTATAATGTTGAATAAAGGACTTTTATGTCGAAAGACAACACTTGGATGATTTGCTTTCAAATTCCGGCTTGCTGCAGGAGGGGCGCAGATGTCCTATAGTTACACCTATCGAAAAGTTATTTGCAGTAACGACGATGACTATGAGATGTTCACCAGGTTTTTCATGGAGAACCGCAGTTCGTTTTACCATCCTTACAGTGTAAAAGGTGTCCTGTTTATCATCGAAAACAGCATCAGATGCGGCAATATCATTCTGCTCCTGAACGAGCTGGACGAGCCGGTAGGGCTCATTATCTATTATATTGGTACCCGGCAGAACAATTATGAGGACAGGCATGTCGGATATATCGACTTTATCCTTATCCGTAAGGACTACCATGGCACAAGAGTTTTTCTGGATGGTATGAAAGCCATATTGGAAGCCATGGAAAATGCAGGAGTCGAAGAGATCCGATTCTGCGCGGATTCTGAAAATCCTTATTTAAGGGTTCTTTATGCCAAACTGGCGAAAGTGGTGGACCGGGTCCATTACGACAAGCAGAGCAGGGAGTACCTGGTAACATATACCGAAGAGGATGTGTATTCCATGAAGCTGGCGGATTATGCCCGGATCGTAAACAGATTTTTAAAAAGAAAGCAATGAAAAGTATCCATATAATGCTTCAGATATGATATGAGCCCTGGCGAGGAACTGACCTGTGATTATATCGCTCGACATGAAAGATTGGCTGTGTTCTCTTATATCAGAAGTATGGAGTGGCTATTCAGGTTTGGAGAGGATTTATGTTTAGGATCGATGTATGCCGAAGTGAAAGTGAATTCGAGAAGGGGTTGGATTTTCTGTTGCGGAACAGGCGGGACTTTCTTCCAGGCTTAAACCTGGGTCAGATCCTGTACCTTTATAAAGGATGTCTCCATTATGGAGAAGTAATAGCTGCGTGGAACAAAAGCGGAGAGATGGTCGGTATACTGGGATATGTCAATGTTCCTCCGGAAAGAAACAAAGATCATCAGGTAAGCCTGAGAATAGCCTGCATCGCTGAACCTTACAGAAGGACCGGGCTTTTTTATCAGGGTCTGAAATTCCTGGCAGGTTATTTTTCCGACAGAGAGAGCAAAGTTGAAAAAATCGACTTGTTTGCCCCGGAGAAGAATAAGTATCTGAACAGTCTTTTCTCAAAATTTGCAATGCGTGAGTCCACTGTACAGTACAATTACATGGGAACACTGAACCACTTTTCAGTAACTTTGGAACAACTGAATAAATTCCGTGACCGACCCTGATTTCCAGTTTGTGTACATGAATATCCAGGCAAATCACCTGTTCGGGTGATGTGCTAATAACAGAAAAAAGTATAATGTCAGATGAGAAAGAATATTGTCTGAAAATCACTACTGTGTGGTCGGCCTGCGATGCCGGCTCCAGTGTGACCGGACGTGATACGGATCGATGTTGATTCAAAAAAACCGGCATGCATCAGCAACAGATGAGGCAGAAAGTTGGGCCAGATGTCATGAGAACTTACGGGTGATTCCCAGCAGGGAGGTGAAACCATGAGAATATATTCTGCAAACCCTGTTTGTGACGGTGGTCATGATCAGATGTTATAAACTGGAAGTGGCAAGTTATTGCAGGAACAGTTGAATTATTCAGGTAGAAAGAAAACATATGGCTTAAAGTGATGCATGCCAAAACTATGATGGATCGTATGCTGGCTTGATTTTCTGTTGTGGTGCAGGTGGGATTTTTCCCGCTTTTATTTTTTGGCCGATTTCCGGAGCTTATGAGCAGCCTGGAGAAAAACGTGAAAGGGAGCCTTTCAGTGCAGAGCCGGTCAGAAAGGCAACCGGGGCTCAGCCGGCGGGCATGCGGGGGCGCAGGTCCTGGCAAGTAAAACGTTTGACTAACATACTCCTGAGATTATATAATATAATCGCTACAACATGCAAAGGAGTGTAAGCCATGACCATGAAAAAGCAAGGATACAATCCCTATCTTCCATCATGGGAGTATATCCCCGATGCAGAGCCCTATGTTTTTGACGGCAGGGTCTATATTTACGGATCTCATGACCGGTTCAACGGGTATGTTTACTGCCTGAACGATTATGTATGCTGGTCGGCGCCTGTTGATGACCTTTCAGACTGGCGCTATGAAGGTGTGATCTATAAAAAGACGGACGATCCGCTGAACCCGGACGGAAGCATGTGCCTGTATGCGCCTGATGTCACTGTCGGTCCCGACGGACGATACTATTTATATTATGTTCTTGACAAGGTTCCGATAGTGTCAGTTGCTGTTTGTGACACACCTGCAGGCAAGTACGAGTTCTACGGCTACGTGCAGTATCCTGACGGAACACGGCTTGGAGAAAGGGAAGGAGATCAGCCTCAGTTCGATCCGGGGCTGCTGACGGAAGGCGATGTGACCTATCTGTATACAGGATTCTGCCCCAAAGGTGATAAATCCAGGAAAGGTCCCATGGTCACGGTACTGGGTCCGGATATGCTCACCATTGTTGAAGAACCGAAATTTATCGCTCCAAGCGAGCCATACAGCAAAGGAAGCGGATATGAAGGGCATGAATTTTTCGAGGCCCCGTCGATAAGAAAGCGGGGAGACACATATTATTTCGTATACTCTTCCGTTGTCTTCCATGAGTTGTGCTATGCCACGAGCAAATATCCGACGAAAGACTTTGTCTTTGGCGGAGTGATCGTCAGCAACAGTGATCTGCACATAGATACATATAAGCCGGCCGATAAACCGATGTTCTATGGAGGCAACAACCACGGCAGCATCGTTGAAATCAACGGACAATGGTATATTTTTTATCACAGGCATACCAATGGCACCAATTTCAGCAGACAGGCCTGCATGGAACCCATCACGTTCCGTGAGGATGGATCCATACCCCAGGTGGAAATGACATCCTGCGGTCCCAACGGAGGGCCTCTCGAAGGGCGCGGAGAATATCCGACATATCTGGCATGCAACCTTTTCTGCAGCGAAGAGTCTCTTTACACCGACTGGACCGCATCCTGGATGAACAACCAGTTCCCCAAGATAACCCAGGACGGGAAGGATGGAGACGAGGAGATCGGCTATATCGTCAATATGAAGGATTCGGCAACTGCGGGATTCAAATACTTCGACTGCGAAGGAATAAAGAAGGTGAAAATCAAGACAAGAGGATACTGCAAAGGTGTCTTTGAGGTGAGAACAGCCTGGGACGGACCGGTTCTTGGCACGATCTCCGTGGGATTCTCAAATATATGGAAAGAATATTCCGCAGACATTACCATACCTGACGGGATCAATGCACTTTATTTCACATTTAAGGGCGAAGGAAGCGCTCACTTTGGCTCATTCACACTGGAGTAGGTCCTGTGTCGGGCGCAGCATCCAGACACTGATTCTGGAACTGCGTCATGTTGAATACTCACAGCCAAAAAACCCTTCCGGTATCTGTGCTTACAGACTGCCGGAAGGGTTTATCAATGAATAAGTGTCCAGGTATCGTGACTGGCATCATTATGTCTGCCTGACTGTATTGCCATCACTTTATTTCTTCGTCGAAAACCACCGCTACTTTCCCACATTTGCCTTCTGCCATAAGACGATAGGCTTCTGATACGTTTTCAAGAGTAAAGCGGTGTGTTACGAGATCTTCGGGATGAATGCCCCACCGTACCAGTTTTTCGGTGAGTTCTTCCATTTTCCAGATGCTTGTCACCCATGAACCATAAATCGTCTTCTGGTCGTGGATGATATCAGGACTCGGATCGAATTCACAAGCTCCGCCTTCTCCCACGAATGCGATGCGGCCCCATTTGCGAGTGGCGCGGATCGCCAGCTGCCTGCCGGAGGTGTGGCCCGAACAGTCGATGGCACGCTCCACTCCATAGCCTCCCGTAAGGGCGCGTATCTGTTCCAGTGTATCCGGACCATTGATGAATACGTGATCTGCCAGCTTCATTTCTGCAGCCAGCTCACAGCGTTCTTTTATGACATCAGTTCCTATGAGTCTCTGAGCCCCCATTGCTTTGGCAAGCATCAGTGTCGCAAGGCCGACCGGACCAAGACCAACCACCAGTACAGCGTCATTGCCGGAAATGCCGATTTTTTCGAGACCTTCATATACAGTACCGAATCCGCATGCGATCTGGGCTCCGTCAGTGTAGGTCAGTTCGTCGGGGAGAGGAACACAATCTTTTTCGTCTGCCAGTATGTACGGTGCCATGCCTCCGTCTCTCTGCCAGCCATAGGCAGCGCGGAGAGGGCTGGTACAACTTATCATGTATCCCTGACGGCAGTCGACACACAAACCGCATCCGGAGATGTGATACAGGATGACACGGTCTCCCTCCCTGAATCTTCTCATGCCCGGTCCGCATTTCACGATCTGCCCGGCCGGTTCATGCCCGGCGATCTTATTCTGGTAGCCTTCAGGGCCCTTTCCCAGATGTTCATGGTAGATAGCCCTGATATCACTGCCGCAGATAGTAGATGACTTTGTGCGGATCAGTACCTGACCGTGCCCCGGTTCGGGGATTTCCACGTCCTTGAGTACTACAGTACTGTTGCCCGGCAGATAGGCAGCTTTCATCATACCACACATAAATAGACCTCCTAATATATTACTTCGATTTATCTGTACCTGCGATGACGCCGTCGACATCCCAAAGGTCGGTCCAGTCTTTCGCTCCTTCCCATAGAAAGACATGTCCCTTTATCAGGCGGCAGTTGCGGTCTGCTTTTTCAATATCACGCATTTCTTCTTCCGTCAGCGGCTCTGTGACAGTGCAGAGCAAATTGCTGCGCAAATGGCTTCTCGTGGTGGAGAAGGGGATAGGTATCTGCCCCCTTTGTACTGCCCACTTGATGCATACTACTGCAGGGTGTACGTTTAGGCGTTCAGCGATCCTGATGATGACCGGGTCCTCTGTGTCGACTGTATCCCCTGGAGTCCTGTCACGGTCAGGCCGTTTCGGCGAGCCGACAGGGCAATAACCTATGGGCACTATGTTTTGCTTGAGGCAGTACTGGAAAAGTTCAGGCTGCTGGAAATGCGGATGAAGCTCCATCTGGTTGACTGCGGGCCGTATCCTGGCATCCTGCAGTACCAGCTCCAGTTTTGGGATGGTCATGTTGGAAGTGCCAATGTGTCTGACCAGCCCGGCATCCACCAGCCGCTCCATCTGGCGCCATACTTTCATGTAATTCTCATAGATATACGGTTTTGCATCCGGGTCTCTGGAGTCGGAGCCGACGCCGGGCGCATGGTGATTGGGGAAAGGCCAGTGTATGAGATAAAGGTCCAGGTATTCCAGCTTCAGGTCCTTCAATGTTCTGGCGCAGGAAATGAGCACATCTCCGTTGCCGTGCATATCATTCCAAAGCTTTGAAGTAATGAACAGTTCATCTCTTTTTACAAGACCACTTTCCAGCACCTCGCGCAGAGATTCCCCGATCAGGTGCTCGTTGCCGTATATAGAAGCACAGTCGATATGGCGGTAACCCATCGCGATGGCTTCTTTTACTGCGGCTGCAATTTCTTCACCGCTGTAACGATCCGATCCGAAGGTCCCGAGGCCTATACCGGGTATTTTCGCTCCTGTGTACAGGACTTTGTATGGTATCAGATCCGGATCGATATTGTCATCAGCAATTCTGAACGGTCTTTTATCCATATGGTAATACTCCTTTCTTATACAAGTACATCAGGGAACCGTTTCCATATCTGACCGATGTACCTGGCACCAACTAACCTGTTCCAGGTCCAGAGCCAGACAGTTGACATATTCTGTTGGCTTAACATCCGGCAGATCCACTACAAGCGTTCCATAAGACTGTTCAAAAGGTACATGGCCTGCTCCGGGCAGTCTGACTGCTTTTACCTTTTCATCAGGCTCAAGTGTTTTAATGACAGCCCTGTTATTCTCAGCCCTGCATGGTCACATACCAATTAAATTATACCGCATCCATAATAAGTCAGAAGGGCTTATATTAAGATTAGTGTGGACAAAATTAACCTTATTATGTTATCATGTTTTCACCTCAAAAGTCGCTCCATATGGTGCGCAAACTATAACCTGATTGCGGAGGGTGCCTGCAAATGCTTCAAAATAGAAACATTTTTGAAAACATAAGCGTTAAGAGCCTTATCAGCCATGTAAATTACTGCGCGCCTGACTGGGGTGAGACCGACTGCTCGTATGGCTACAACAAGTTTTACTACTTTATAGAAGGCGATGCGACACTTATTATCGAAGGAGACGAATACAAACCGGAACCGGAGGAATTGTTCCTGATACCGGCGGATAGCAGACACACATATTTTCATGACCCTGCCAGACCTGTTTATAAATACTGGTGTCATTTTGACCTTCGTCTGGACAGGGGAAGGAAGCTGGCCTATTCCCGGGACGGGGCAAAATGCAGGATACCCCGAAGGAAGATCGTCCCTGTTTTTGAAAAGCTGATCAACTCCTGCAGCTCTTCAGATCCGCTGGATACTCTTGCGGAAAAGGCTGCACTTCTTGAAATCCTCAGGCTGTTTTTAAGCGGTGTTGACTATGTGGGTATACTGCCTGACAGTATGGACGATTTTATCGTAACTGTTAATGAGTATATAATGCGGAATATCCGCTCGACCATCACACTTCAGGATCTGGCTGGTATCGTCCATCTGCATCCCAATTATTTCATACAGTATTTCAGGAAGCGCTTGAATGTTTCTCCCATAGAGCATTTAAATATACTGAGGCTGGAAAAGGCGGCACAGCTTCTCATCCGATATCCTGAATGCACTGTCGCCGAGATCGCGATGGAAGTAGGCTTCAGGGACTACCGCTATTTCAGCCGGATCTTCAGAAAAAGGTATGGGATAACACCGTCAGCATATAAAAAACTTGGGCGGTTTGATGCCCGGTACGACGCTTAGACAAATATCGACGATTCATTTGCAAATAAGCGTCTAAATGTCGTGTGTGGCATCTTTTTGTGATATAATAATTATTGTATCAAGGCAAAAGCTGGCATATACAGCACATGAGGATGTGATAGCTGTGGATTTCATCAGAAGATTCAAGAGATCGGAAAGATATGCTGATATAGAGGCGAAATTCAATCAACTGAGTGAAACAGTCAAGTATGGCCAGCAGCTTGCCCGAATCGGCTGTTGGCTTTACGAGATCGAAACCGGTCAGGTCTTCTGGTCTGAGCAGGTATTCAACATCCTGGGCTGTGGCTTCAATAGTCTCAATGAGACCCTTGAGAGCTTCCTGCCTTATGTCCACGCTGACGATCTGGAAGCGGTGGAGGAAGCCACACAGCTTGTGAAAGCCGCCAAAGAGTACGATGTCGAGTACAGGATCGTTGCAGCTGATAATCAGCTGAGATATGTGCGGGAAAGGACTAAAGTTATCACAGATGAGGACAATACTCCGATCAAGGTTGCCGGGATCATCCAGGATATCACCGAGCAGAAGCTGAGAGAAAACAGCCTCAGAGAGATCGGTGACAATTTGAGCAAAGCACAGAAGATAGCCGGGGTCGGCAGTTGGAAATATGATATCGCAAAAGACGAACTGTACTGCACCGATGAAGTGTTCAATATATATGATACCGAACGTACGGAGTTGAAAACCTTCGATGATATTTTAAAAAGGGTACATCCTGATGATCAGGGCAAGGTGACCGGATCTATGGATCAGCTCAGATCAGGGAAATCCGTCTCTGTCGAATACCGGATCACATTGGATGACGGGGCAGTCAAATATGTCGAAAGCAATGCGGAGCCCATAATCAACGGAGAGGGGCAGATCACAGGTGTTTTTGGCACTACGCAGGACATAACGGAGAAAAAGCTCCTGCATGATGACCTGGAAAGAAGCTACAGAAGTCTTCTCGGGGTCGAGCGTATCGCTAAGATGGGAAGCTGGGAAATAGACCTGGTAAACAGGAAAGTGCTTTTCTGCTCGGATGAAGTGTATAAAATGTACGGTATCCCCAAAGGCCGGACGGATATTGACATAAAAACCATAATGGAGTTTGTGCACCCGGATGACAGGCCGATAATAATGGATATCTACAAGAATACATCTGAAAAGCAGCCCGTACATTTTGAACTGCGCGTCAGGAGACCGGACGGTTCAATTTTGTATGTGGACAATTTTATAGAAATCACATTCGATGAGAACGGAAACCCTGCTCACATGCACGGAACGAGCCAGGATATCACAGAGAAAAAGGAACTGCAGAAAGAAATGGAGCTGGTCGAAAAGAGGGTGCTCCATTTATCGACGCATGACCAGCTGACAGGGATGCCCAACAAGATCGGCTTTGATAACAAGATCGATATACTGGCAAAGGGTGCTTTGGAGAACAATACGAGTTTCGCCATAATCATGCTGGATATCGACAGCCTGAGGTATGTTAAAAATACATTGGGATACGAAGCGGCAGAAGAGTATATCGTCCAGATCGCACTGAAGCTTAGACTGTATTGCGGTCAGACCAAATTCATAAGCCATTATTCATACAACCGGTTCATCATCATTTTTGAAGGCACTCACCCGATGGAAGTGTATGGTTCTTTCATTAAAGGCATCTATGCCTTGTTCTCTCAGCCTCTGAAGGTGGACAAATACGAACTGGACGTGGAAACCAGCTTCGTTGAGAAGCTGACCGATACCATTGAAGAATTCGGACTGGATCCCGGTTTTCTGATCATGGAGACCACCGAGAGCGTCCTGATGGAAAAATCGGACAAAGTGACTGCAGACATAAAAAAATTACAGTCTTTGGGCATACAGATCGCCCTGGATGATTTTGGCACAGGATACTCTTCACTGACCAGCCTGAGCACTTTCGACATCGACATCCTGAAGATAGACGGCTCTTTGATAAAGAATATCGAAAAAGATCTGACCTGTACGGTTATAACAAGACATATAGTCAGAATGGCGCAGGAGCTGGATATCAAACTCGTTGCCGAGCGTGTGGAGACGTGGGACCAGCTGACTTTCCTGAGAGAACTGAAATGTTATTCAGGACAGGGGTATATATACAGCAGGCCTGTCCCGCCGGAGGAATTCGTAGAGGTACTGGCAAGGAAAGAATGTACGCCTGTGATATCGGACGGTATAACAGTACACGGGGAGCGGCGTAAATTCTTCAGGATAAAGTTCCCGCGGCTTTTGGAAACAGACCTGACCATATTGGAGATCAAGGGAAGAAAGGTGAATGTGGGCAATACGAAGGTACTCGTTAAGAACATAGGCCCAGGTGGACTATGCTTCATCTCCAATATCAGGCTGCCCGTTGACGAGAATATTATCCTGCAGTTCAGGACCTATCTGATCGGTGAGGAGGTCAGGGTATACGGCTGTACCGTATGGACCAGGGATATATATTATTGAAAAGCTGAAAAAAGCTGGGTTCCACATAGCGATAGACGACTTTGGGACCGGCTATTCCTCACTGGCCCGGCAAAGAGAGCTGCATGTCGACTGTATGAAAATAGACAAATACTTTATCGACAAACTGCTTGAAACAGATTTGGACAAAGCCATAACAAGTGACATAATCTCGATGGCGCATAAACTGGGGCATTGCACAGTTGCCGAGGGTGTGGAGTACGAGAGCCAGATGCGGTACCTTAAAGAGCACGGCTGTGACAGGATACAGGGCTATCTCCTCAGTAAGCCGCTTGCCGGGGAAGACGCCCTCGAATTCCTGAAAAAATACAGGAGTCGGATCTGAACGGAAATTTCCCCGGGTAGCTTTGCAGCTAGTAAATCGTTTGATGAAACAGGTTTTTCATTCAAAGCCCCAGATTCGGTACCACAGATTTCCTGATGTGGGAAACCGGAAAAACTGACTGGCCGGTTGTCCCTGAACTACTTATGCAAAGGATTTGGTGGATATATTTGTCTGAATTTTATAATATTCGGTCAAGGAATTTTATGGTAAGTTGTAAAATTAATTGCCCAAACATGATAAAAAAGAAGTGACTCAAATCAGAACCTCTGATAATGTTTTAAGTGACAAAACCAAAACATATTGGAGGGTCCGAAATGAGTCACCTTAA
>Ga0116180_1002586_pt1 | contig 14242 bp, 9 predicted proteins | sample AD_UKC073_MetaG_FD_89804 | JGI IMG/M metagenome (GOLD analysis project Ga0116180, IMG submission 89804) | Active sludge microbial communities of municipal wastewater-treating anaerobic digesters from USA - AD_UKC073_MetaG | ecosystem: Engineered > Bioreactor > Anaerobic > Digestate | place: USA...
AAACACAAATACAGCATCGAGGAGGCATTCAGGGAGTGCTTCTCCCCCAACAACACGCGGGAACTGGCGCGATCAGGCAAAAAAAACCCCAACCGAGAACGGTTGGGGTTTTGTTATTGGTGGTGCTCAGTTTACTACCGAACGATTCGCTATTGGGGCCAATGAGCATTGGAGCGTAGTTCCGAGGTGGCGGCTACGAAATCGCTGCCAAGTCCATCAGGATGAACTACCGAGAATTCCTCGGTAGTTGCCTGACGTGGCTGCCAGGTTGATGCACTCTGGCACTTCCAATGTCCGGACGTGTCCGATTTCGGCGATTTCCTTCGAATGCATATCGGCTGGTATTTGATGGATTCTCTTTTTACACCAATGAGTTGGGTGATTTTCATGAGTGCAGGCCGGGATGCAAGCGATGTCCGGATCGTGTCCGGTTCAAGTCCGCTCATGTCCGGTCCGTTCGCTGGTAGATTGTTCCTGCCCCCTTGCCGATCCGTAGCAACAAGCCGGCTTCCTCAAGTTCCACCAGATCGCGGCGTGCCTGCCTATCAGTGACGTCCGCCGCAAACCGCTGGTGGTACTCCCCTGGCCGAATCTGATCTCCTGCCCGTAGTTGCTCCATCAGAAAGCGCTGGCGCGGGTTGGCCACAAAGGCCTCGGCACCTTCACCGCCTCGACCAAAGATCGTCAAGGTCACACCCGTTGTGCGATCCACCCACTTGGGGGCCGGCAGTCCGTGGTCCCGACAGGCATTGATGATCAATTGCCCGCCGCGCCCGATGCGTTCCATCAGGCCGCGTAAGTAGAAGACGTGGGCGATGTCCGGATTAGTCGGCAGCGAGGGATGGTTCTTCCTCAAGTCGGAAGGTTGCAGCCCCTCCGGAAAGTGCCCGGAGTTCCAAATTTCGATCCGGTTCGGGTAGATGCCAACCGCAACGCCTCCGGAAAACCCGGCATAGTCGCGATGGGCGAACGCGTTGACCAGGCCCTCCCGCAAGGCCTCGAACGGATATTCAGGCCTGTCGGTGCGGCGCACATCCCCAGTTTGGAATCTCGCCTCCCAGCGCACATGCTGAGACAGCACTTCAAATGCCTGCTCAAACACCCTGACCAGCGGCCCTTGCAGTTGCCGGTCATCCAGATAGGCATCGCCGCCCTTGTCGGAGGCGAAACGTGTCACCCGCACTCGAGTTTGCGGATGCCGAAGCGCGGGATTCTTCGCAAAGAGCACGTCGGCGGCCTGGGTGAACCCCTTGGCGGAATAAACCGCCAGCGCCTTCAACACTTCAATATCGTCGGTGTCATCATCAAAAGCGAAGCGGCCGGATTCCTTGGCCTGCTTGACGGTACGGCGAACCTCGTCGTGATCCAGATCGCTTCCTTCCATCGCCATCGACGGACGACGCTCCCAGCGTTCGGCGGCAACCGACTTGGACTGAACCATCTCACGCAATTTGGCAGCATCGGCCGCTCTCGTCTGACTGCCCTCGCGCACAAAAACGCTGCCGGCAAAAACATAGGGGCGGTCCTTGCCCTCCGGTACCTCGATGGACAGGATGGCCTTGCCGTCCTCATCATCGACATTGACTGTGAACAGCGCCTTGGGCGTCACGTTCTCCAGCAAGTAGGCGTGAATTTGATGCACCTGATCCTGTGCGACATCCATGCCAACGATCCGGCCCTTGTCATCCACACCGCAAAATACAGTACCGCCCAAGGTATTCAAAAATGCGCACACGGTCTTGGCGATGGACTCCAGGTTGCTGGCATCCACCTTGAATTCGGTGCCGACACCCTCGCCCTGGCGAATCTGTTTTCGAATGAGTTCGGGGATCATGGCTTTTTCTCCTGAGCAACGCGCCGACCGACGACTGCAGGATCATTGAGATGCTCCTCAAGGAAACGCTCGACTTCCTGATAGCGATAGAACTGCGCGGTGGCATACAGCTGGGCATCGTCGGGCGATACGAATTTCTGCACCCAGTTGCCCTTGCGGTCGGCGAACTGGACATCGTGTCTTATCGCCGCTTCATACATATCGATCACGCGCAAATCATCGACGACCGGATTGCGCTTCAGTTTCAAACCGGCACGCTTCTTCGCATCGTCGTACCCGAGGTTGGTCAACAAGGTGCGGGCGAACACCACCTGGTCGTGGGCCAGAATCCAGCGCGGTTTATTGAGGTCGATAGCCCGCAGCAATTCCTGATGGGTGATGGACAGTGCCGCCGCATCTTCCTTGCCTGAACCGTAATAGGTCGTGATCAGGCTGAGAAACAGATCGCACTGCTCGACGGCGTGCAAACAGTTGTCGAACGCACTCTTCGTCGAGATAACCGGCACGGTCCCCTTGTGCGACATCCACACCTCGTAGCCGAACTTGGTCAGGATGGCGTAGATGCGTTCCAGCAATTCCTCGATGCCGTAGACGGTCGAGGAGACCATGACGATCAGTGGTTTCTTCTTAGCCATTTCGATTCGATCTCGTTATCCGGCAACAGTGATCATGGCCACTGCCGCTTTCGCATCACGTATTGCCTGTCCGCCCAGGCGAACTGGAAAAATTCCTTCATATCGGGCACGGTCGCCGCGCCGGAAGTGCCGGGAGGATTGGCCGACCAGGCAGCGCCGCAAAGTGCATCGATCACCTCGCGCAGCGCGGCAATCAAGGTCACCAAGGCAAAGATGGCGTGCTTGGCGGCGGTATCCAGTTCCGATGCTCGCACATGCAGCGGCACCACATCCATCGGCTGCTGGTTGAGGTCACTGATCAGGCTGGCCGCTGCGCCGCCGAATGCGGCGCTTGCCACCAGCCCATTCAACTGGGCACGTTGGCGCTCTTTGGACGTGGCGTGCTCGCGCATGATCCGATTGGCAATCTCGCCCCATTGCGCGATGGGGTCGGCCATCGTCTGATGCTTGTGGCCCGTCAATTTGTTGATGTTGGAATAGCGACCGCCAGGATGCGCGAAATCATCCAGGAAACCCAGGATGGCAATCGGCAACGAATTCGGTTGAAACGCATCCAGCGCAGTCACGCCGCGAGAGGTACAGACCCCTTTTGCGGCATCGAACAGGGAACGGAGTTTGTGGCCGTAATCCTCGACGGTCTTGCTATCCGGGGGAACCAGTTGGTTGCGCGCCATGTGGTCGAGGATCAGGACCAGCTTCAACACCCGCTCGAAACCAATCGACAGTTCGAAAAACGCCGAATAGAACAGCCCCTTCTTGTCACCCAAGTTGGCACGGCGCAGCGCCGTCAGACCATTGCACAGGCAGGCCTGGGCCAGCAGTCCCTCCTGTTCCAACAGAAACCAGGTCGGGCAGAAAGCCATCACGCCCCCCCTCTCTCGTTCAGCAACGCGGCGAGCGGGCTGCCATCAGCGACGTAGGGCGTGACGATCTCGCTGGCGAGTGCCAGTACCAGCCGGTTGCGGTCGAGCGCGGTTTCGCGGGTGGTACGGCGCACCTCGGGCGGGCAAGCGGTAATCACCAGCATCCGGCCGGCTGCCATTGGTTCGCGTTCTTCGGCGGTGGGGCGGTAATCCATCATGCCGCGCGCCAGCACCTTGACCACGCGGCCCCTGCGGCGGAGCACGGAGCGTAGAACCTGCTGTTCCAGCGGCGAGTGGAAGCCGCTGACGATAACCCGGCCGGCTTTGACCCATTCCGGCACGCGGTCGAGGATTTCGAGCAGGACTTGGCCAGGGCATTCGCGGGATGCGAGGAGGCCGAGCAGCGGTTCCGATAGCAGCGCCGTCTCGCCAGCGCCGACTATTCGGGTGGCGAGTTCAGCGCCGACACGCTGGGCGCAGAGGGATGGCAAGGTGACGGGCGCGGGCTTCATTCTTCGTCTTCAGCACCGTCGGACTCGAAATCCGTCTTCACCGTCTGGACGTAAAGCAACTCGATGTCATCCCAAACATGGTCAAATCCGAATGCGCGAGCGAGCAGCGCATCCGACTTGTCGGTGATGGGGCGACATTTGGCGAGGTTGTAATTGCCAACGCGTTTGCCGGCATTAAGTTTGTACTGTACAGCCTCCTCCACCGCAGCCTTCAATTCCGGCACGATGCCCAACAACTGCTTGCGGTCGGTAGCTTGGAGTTGCGCCAACGCAATCGGCAGGTCCGCAAACATCCATTTCGTTACATCGAAATCGTCTCCAATAGCCACCCAAAAACTGAACTCAATCTTGCCGTTGAGCAGCAGAAATGCGATCTCACGCGCCTCGTCGCTTTGGAAATAAATCGCCCCATATTTCGTTTGCGGAACACGCTTCCCGCTAACTACAAAACAGGGCGCCTCTTCATGCGTGAACGACAGCCAGTTGTAGGCCGTTTTCTTGAAGTTCAGCGCGTGCGCGGTTGCGCGCCGTGACAGCGAAGACTCTACGGTCGGCGCGCTGGGTCCCAATCGCTTCTCAAACGCGTCAATAAGGCGCTGCGTATTGAGCTTGGGAATGCGCCCCTTCCAGTTCGCCGGCGTGAACGACGAATAGGACAGTGATGCAAACAGATGGGGACGCGCCACTTCAAACCAGCGATGTAGACGAGAAGTTAATGGCCTGTCGGCATCCCCGCCAACTCGACCAATGTGAATTGTGTTGCGCACTCGAACGTCAGCGGCGAACAAGGCAGCGGGGATGCGTGCAAAGTGGGAGAACCAGTTTCCTTGATAGCGCCGATAGAGCATCTGCCGAAGGTCGTCAAAATCTCCGCTGAATGAGAGGCTCAGCGGTACGATCATCCCGGTGCGCGCTTTCTTGCTCGCGATATCGATGACGCGCTCCAGGCACCAGGCGTAGATGTCGGTGCAGGCCGCCGTCTTGTAGCCACGAACGGAGTACCCCGTGATCTTTCTCGTGGCGACATACGGCGGATTTCCAATCACCACATCAAATCCACCGTCTCGCATCACGCCGTAGAACTCGGCAAACCAGTGGAAGGGCTGGTGACTTTCGCGCCAAGTGTTGAATGCCTTGGCCTTGTCGGGGTCGATGCCGTAGTCACGGGCCAGATAGCGATCTAGTTCCAGACTCAGCGCGGAAAGCTTGTCCCGCAGACTGCGCTTGTCGTCTGCTGTAACCTTGCCGCCATGCACTGTCTGCTGTTCACGGAAGCGGTCGAATAGATCAGCCAGATCGGCAGTGCTGGCCTTGATCTCGTCGCGGTGTGTCTGGTCGCTGGCCAGTGTATTGGTGCCGTCAAACTGCACTTCCGTTGCGTAGCCAACCAAGGTGTTGCCGGCGCGGATGTTGAAGTCGATGTCGGGCAGCGGTTCCAGCTCGCGCCCGCCGTCCACCTGCGACACCAGCTTGAGGAAGAGGCGCAGCTTACAGATTTCCACCGCCTCGGCCATGATGTCCACGCCGAAGAGGTTGTGCAGGATGATGCTCTTGAAGATGTAGTAACGGCGCGAGGGGTGTTTCTCAACTTCCGCCAGCACCTTGGCGAAGTCGGCCTCGCCGGGCTTGCCGAGCTTCTTCGCATCCTCGACAAATCCTTCCATGCGTTCCAGGCAGGCTTCATAGAGCGGTTCCAGCACGCCGAGCGCGGCGAACAAGAATGCACCTGAACCGCAGGTAGGGTCGAGAATGGTGATGCCGTGGCGAAATTTCTCGTTGGCCTTTTCCGGCACGCGGCCAACGATGGCTTGCCACACGGCGCGCAGCAGGTCGGGGGATGTCGCGGTGTCAATGACGTCCTGCATGAACTGGCGGAGATCCAGATTCAGGGTGATCAGATCATCTGCAGTCTTCACCTCACCCTTGGCCAGTTTGGCGCGTACAACCAGGCAGCGACTGCGCCGCTCGACGTATTCTCGCCAGGTTTCGGTGGGCAACGTGCCATCGGGCAAGGTGGATTCGGGGACGACTTTGCCGGCGGTGTCGATGACGCCGGTTTTCATTGCTGGATAGATATAGCGGTCGGGGTCGGTCTGGAGCAGATTCCAGACTGACGCCTCGCCGTCAAACGCTACCTTGCAGCGTTGGCGTGCCTGCTCGATCAGATGCGGGACGACGGTGTTCTTGCTGATGTACTCGGTGATGTCTTCCTTGGTGTAGTACGCCCCCATCTGCTTCTGGTTGATGTACTTCTCGAAGATGTAGCCGAGCACGTCGGGGTTGATTTCCTTGCCACTGGAAAGCGGCCTGTCGTCGAGGTGCCAGTCCCAGGCGTCAAAGAAGGCGAACAGACTTTCGAAGGCTTCGTCGGGCACATCGATGCCCGGGTTGGCTTCTTCCAGTTCGTGCAATGAGAAGAGACCACCATTCAGATAGGGCACCTCGCCGATCAGGCGCGTGAGCTCGGGGTTGCGCTCGGCCTTGGCCAGCCCCAAGCCTTCATGGAACAAGCGGCGCAGGAACTGGCGGTAGAAGCTGTGGAACTTGCCCTTGCCGGCGGCGGCCTGCACCTGGGCCATGCGGTTGGCGAGATAGTTTTCGTCGCCATCGAGAAAGCCCTTCTTCTGGATAAAGTAGACGAACATCAGCCGATTGAGCATCAGCGAGGCGTACCAGGCCTGGTCGCTGGCTGCACTCAGGCCTTCGATGAAATCGGCGAATGCTTCGTGCTGGGCCTTAAACTTATCGTAGAAGCTCTTGGAGATGCGGTCACGGTCGAAGGCATGCTTGAGGCCAGTGATCACGTCGGTGAGCGTGATGGCCTCTTCCTCTTCCAGCGACCAGACGATCTGGGAGAGCTTCTGCCGCAACGATTCACCACTCTGCCCCTTGTGCCAGGTGTGGGTGCGGGTGGTCGTGGGCTGGCCGGGGACACGCGACACCCACAACCAGGTGAGCATGGATTCCTTGGCGTCGGCAAATACCAATAGATGTTCGTGGGCGAGCTTCGCCGCCTCCTTCTCGATCTTGAGCAGCATCGGTCGCGCGGGCACCTTGCCGGTGCTGTCGGGCGAACAGCGGAATACCGCCACGCCACGCTTGTGGGCGATGTTGGTCAGCGTGAAAGACTCGCCGTTGGCTGTAATGACCTGCGGCTTGAGGTGGGGGCGCTCCCAACCGAGCTCGTTGAAAAGTTGCTCCAGCTTGAATTCGCTGAGCAGTTTCTGGAAGCGGGCGGCATCTATCGTCATATTTTTACTTCCCGGCTGGCTCAGGCCAGGCCCATGGAGCAGATGAGCTTGGGCTCCTTCTGCTGGTCTTGATCCTCAATCACGCACAGGCGCCCGTCTTCTCGTAGTGAGAAAACGAGATCAAGGAACTGGTGGTCGCCTATGCCGGCCTTGAGTTGGCGGTTGAGGCTGTCGGTCGCCGACTGGTAGAGCGGATAGCGGTAGATTTCCTCCATCACCCGGTCGATGCGACGGACGTATTCGTCGGTGATAAAAAGGTCGCGCTTGTCGCCCAGCCCCTCGCGGAAGCGCTTAAGGCGCTCGAATGCCTTGAAGCGCGCGCCGGAGGGGCGGCCCAATGCACCGCCAAAAGACTTTTCTTCTTCGACGATGTGGGCCAGGCCCTGTTGGGTGAGCGCGTGGTGATGTTCGGTGCGCGGCAGCGCGGGGGTATCCGCTGCACAGGCTGCCGCTTTCAGGATGGTGAGCTGAGACTGAGTGACTGGCTTGCCGGCCTCATCCATCCAGGCCAGCGCGTCGTTGCCTTGTGCAGTGCGCATGTAGACCAGCACGCCTCTGGGTGCTGCGGCGTTGTGCTCGTGGGCCTTGGTGGCATACACCACGTTGGGCATGGCCTCGATTTTGGATGCCAGCGCCGGATCGGCATCAGTGGCGTTTTTCCAGATCTGGTAGGCGTAGGACGCGAGGTCCACCTCGGTGTCGCCATCGTCATCCAGGATGCCGTTTTTCTCGGTGTAGAGATCGCGAATCAGTTCTTCATCGGTGTCGTCGTCGAAGAAGCTTTCGTCGGAGCCCACGACCTCGGCGTTCTGAATCAGGCGTTGTTTGACGCGGGCACGCAGGTTGATGAGCCGTTCGACGCCATCGGCGGGGACGAAGGAATAACAGAGGATGGTGTCGGACTGCTGACCGATACGGTCGACACGACCGGCGCGCTGAATCAGGCGAATGATGGCCCAAGGCAGGTCATAGTTGACGATGATGTGCGCATCCTGGAGGTTCTGGCCTTCGGAAAGCACATCGGTAGCGATCAGCACGCGCAGCTCGTCCGCTTTCTTGATCTGCTCGCGCTTGCCGTTCGATTCCGGCGAGAAGCGCCAGGCCAATGAGGTCGGATCGGCGCTTTGCCCGGTGGCCTCTTCCACCTGTTTGATACCACGTCCCAGCAACTGGGCATTGAGATAGCGGGCGGTGTCGGCAAACTGGGTGAAGACGAGAAGTTTCTCCTTCGGGTGGCGCTGGTTGATCAGTTCGATCAGGGCAGCCAGCTTGGTATCCGCATCGGCTTGCCAGTCACCGCAAAGCTTCAAAAGCTGGAGCAAGGATTGGGCATCCGCAAGCAGGTCTTTGGCCAGCGCCTTGATGAACAGGGAACCCGGCAGCCATTTGAAACGGCTTTTCAGTGCACCGCTGTATGCCTCATAAGCATTGGCGGCACGGGCGCGGTAGTCGGCCTCGGTGCGCATGCCATTGGTGGCGGTTGGGTCGGCAACGTCTTCGTCCCCGCCATTATCGCCATTGCCGGCCAACAGACCATCGGGGTCCTCGTCGTAATGGCGGGTGTCGAGCAGTTCGGCACCTTGCGTGCCCAGCGGAATATCCAGACCGTTCTCAATGGCGTGCAGGACGATGAAATTGCGCCGGATGTGGCGCTCGATGGACAGGATGAATGCGGGGCCGGCGCTTTCCAGTCGCTTGAAAAGGTTGGTGCGACAGAAACCCATCAGGCGCGTGCCGGCGCGGGAAAGCCCCTCGATGATCTTGGCCTGGTGGGGCGTGGGCGGCGTCTTGGGCTTGGGGGCGACATAGTTGCCCAAACCGTAGCGAGGCAGGATCAGCTCGTTGATCGCATTGACTACCGGGTCGCTGTAAAAACGTGCGTAGGGATCGGACGGATTCGCATCGTCAATCTTGAAGCTGAGATTCTTCGGAATCCGCTTCGGAAAATAGGACTTCCGTCCATCCGAGAACAGCAGGTATTTGCCACGCTGGTCTTCTCGGGTGTAGTGCTGCATGATGAAGCCACGCGTGCGGCGCACCATATACAGGCGCATGAGATCGCGCCAATCATCCGGAATTTCGCTTTTCTCGAACGCGGCCAGTGAACGCACACCACACTGGTGACGGCGAATGAATTCGTGTTCGCCACCCAACTCGGTGAGCAATTTCTCCGGGCGGATGCCGATGTCGGCATCTTCATTCAGGAACAGCGCTAGTTGTGCGGAAAGGTCGAGGTAGGTCTTGTTGTAGGGCGTGGCCGAGAGGAGAACAGTCAGGCTGTCGTTGCGCTCGATGTATTCGCGGATTACCTTCCAGCGCTTGCCTTCCTTGTTACGTAGGTTGTGCGATTCGTCGATGAGGACCAGCCGGTAACGCCGGGTTTTCTCCGGCAGTTCAGTCAGCACCTTCGACAACGGCAGCACCTTGGCGTGCAGGCGATACCGGTGGGCATAGTCTTCCCACATCGAGACGAGGTTCTTGGGGCAGATGATGAGCGTTTCGGTGTGATAGTCGTCCTCGAACACCTTGGCCAGAGCGGTGGCCATCATCGACTTGCCCAAGCCGACCACATCGCCGATCAGCACACCGCCGCGCTTGTTCAAGTGGTGCGCGGCAATCTTGACTGCGGCGACCTGAAAGTCGAACAGCGTTTCGCCAAAAACCGAAGGGATACGGAATTCCGAAAGACCGGCACGCGCTTCCTGCGCAAGATGGAAGGCCATCTTGAGGTAGACGTGATAGGGCGGCACCAGACGCTCACCCGCCCAGCTCTCGTCGATGATGTCGGCCAACTCCTTGGAAATGTCGACGCACCAGCGGTCGCGCCAGCGGTCTTCAAACCAATCGACCAGCTTGTTGCAGGCGTCGTGCTCCAGCACATCGACGTTCAATTCCCCCTGCTTGGCCAGGCCCGCAAGCGTCAGATTTGAGCTGCCCAGAAAGCCGGTGACCGGGTTGTTGGCATCTTGCCGATGCAGCAAATAGAGCTTTGCGTGCAACGGGTGGCGCAGATACACCTTGACGATCAGCTTCTTGGCGCGAATCTGAACCGAGAGTTGCCGTAGCGCCGCTTCGTCGTCATTGGACGGAACGCCAAAGGTCAGTTGCTGGCGAAACTCCTCGGCAATCCGCCGCTTTTCCCGCAGCGCTGTCTGGTTGTCCAGGCCATCGTCATCCTCGCGCGTGCGCAGGGCTTGCCGGAGTTCATCGCTGGGAGTGACGTGCATGCCCACCAACAATCGGCAGCATTGCCCGTCGCCACCCGCCCACCGATCCACATGTCCGGAAAGATGGCGCCAACCCCGAAGGTTGAAATACCCGACGCAGAAATCGGCACGCTCGGCGACCTTGAGGGTTTCCTGCAATGCCGGCAGCAGCGGTTTTTCTATGTTGTCGAAAATTCTTGGCATCGCGCCTCCCCTGCGCTTTGATTATTTGCCTTTGCTGGCGCTATTTTCCTGCGCCCCACCTCGACGCACCCAATCGTCCACCTCGGAGACCTTGAATTTCCACAGGCGACCGATCCGATGGGCGGGCAGGCCCTTGGCATCGATCCACCGGTAGATCGAGTCCCGCCTTACACCAAGGTGTTCTGCAATTTGCTCGACGGATACCCAAGGCTCAGTCATTTCCGAACTCCATCGAGATTGAAGTAGGCCGCATAAAGTCGCACCAAATCGCAAAGGACACAATTTATCAGCTTGATGACGTTACCGCCAGCCATTGATGCAATACGCATCGCAGCACACCGAAAATTGATCAGATTCAGCTTGGCTTCCTGATCAAACAGCGCGTTCATGTGCTTGCCGTCAATCACCACCTGGAGCCCATGATGAACGCCAAGCCAACCGCCCTCGACTCCTACCTCGCCCGCACTGCCGCCATCCGCGCCAAGCTAGAACGGCTGCAACAACTCGCCGACGACCACTTCGGCCATGACCCCGACGTCATCCATTGGGGTCACGTCGGCGATCTCGGGCGGGTGGAGGCTGGACTGGACGAGTTGCTGGCGATCTTCGGTGGCGAGGGTGAGTGACGACGCCAGCCAACCACCGGAGATCATCATGACTGCTCAAGCCAAACTCACCGATACCCAGACCGCCATCCTCAAGACCGCCGCCGGCCGCCCCGACGGCAACATCGAACCCTTGCCGCCCACCCTGCGCGGCGGCGCCCGCGCCAAGGTCATCGAGGGCCTGCTCGCCAGAGGGCTCATCGTGGAAGCCGAGGGCCGCCACCTGCTCACCGACGCCGGATATGCCGCCGTCGGCAAGCGCCACCCCGTACCTAAGGGTATCCAGAAAATGGACGCCCCGGATGCCCTCACGAAACGCGAGGCCACCGATGATCTCCAGAAGCTGGAGGTCACGTCGCGCACGATTCGCCCTGGAACCAAACTGGCCGCGATCATCGAAGTGATGCGCAACCCCGGCGGCGCGACTATTGCCCAGATGATGGTCAGCACTGGCTGGCAGGCCCACACCGTCCGGGGTGCGATCTCCGGCATGATCCGGAAGCGTCTCGGCTACGAGGTCGTTACCGAGAAGGGAGCGGACGGGCAGCGGGCCTATCGAATCACCTGACTGCAAACCACCGAAGGGTCTGCGCACTCCGCAGGCCATTTTCTTCGGCCAAATCTCACGGTGGCCGTTTTGCCATTTTTCGGCACTAAAATCGGCTGAAAGCCTCGCCAGTACTGGCTTGGAAAGGGGTGACCGTTTTTGGTTTCAAGGGGCGAATTCAACGCTCACCGCTGTCCAGCGGTGCAAACCGCAAACCCTGCAAACCTCGGTTTGCACCCTGACGCTATCGAAGCGCCGCGCTCGCGCCCCCCGTATCGGAATCTCGCCAGGAAGGACCCCTTTCGCCTGGGCGGGTCGCGGCTTCCCGGTACGGCCAGCATCAACACTCGCGTGAGGTGAGCATTCCCAATGCTCACCCTCTCTTTAGAGAGGAAACACCGGGAACCCGGGAACGCGTTGATTTCATTGGGTTTTAATTCTTCCCGGCTCGGCTGGGAACGATTTGGCCCGGGAACGATTTAACCCCTTGATTTTGCTGGTGCTTAATCGTTCCCACCCCTTGAGCGTTCCCGGTGGGAAAGCGGGAACCGGGAACGATTGTTTTGGCTGGGAAGCATTATTCGACAACCGGCCGACCACCACTGGAGCGTGTCAGGTGGCCGGTGACGAACACCGCCTGCCCTTGGGCGACCGGGCCATCGGGCACATCGAGCCACTTCACCAGTTTCGAGCCTTCGGCCATGGCCGTGACCAGTCCACCCTGTGCCAGCAAGGCATCCACCCAGCCGGTAAGCCGATGCTTGCCGATGGCGTGGAAGGCCTCAGGCAGTTCGTGGCGGCGTTCGTACAGACCATTACCGCCGGTCTTGGTGTAGGGCTGGCCATCTCGCGCGGCACGGGCAATGGCGGATTTCAGCGCTGGCAACAGGTCATCTGGCTCTGGCCGGGTCTGGCGCAGCCGATCGGTGCAATCGAACAGCAAACCGCTGGTGCTGCGCAAGAAGGTGGTCACGCGCAGGTTGGCGCGGCCATTTGCCTTGACCACGCCGCCCATGACCACGCGGCCGCGCTCAAAGGGTTCGCCCAGCGCCTCACAGAGTTTCTTGGCCTGATCTTCCTTGGGGTGCCACAAGGCATAAACCGCCCGCACGCCATCAACCAGGCCGCCAGTGCCCCGGATCGCCTCGCGGGCTTGCTCGGGTGTGGAGGCTTCGCGCTTGGCAAAGTGGTGCGACACGATCACTGCCGCGCCGGTGCTGGCAGCCAGCGCAGCCAAACGCGAGCAGACGAACTGGGCGTTCTCCGGCACGTTCAAATCCAGCGCGCACAGCGGCTGCAGCGGGTCGAGCACCACCAGGCACAGGCCGGGCATGGCCTTGAGTTGCCGCTCCAGACCCATCCACGCTGCGGTGATCGCGGGGCCTCGGGTAGCGGGATCGGGCGCAAACAACGGCACTGCGCCACCGGCATCGGGCAGGGGCAACACGTACAGCCGTTCAGGAATCGGTCCAAGCGCGTTGAGCCGGTTGTGCACTTCGATGGCGTCGTCCTCGGCGGTGATGTAGATCGCCATGCCGTGGCCCGTAAGCGCACCGCCGAACAGTGTGGGGGCATTGACCCAGACGCCATCGAAAGCTGCTACCTCGCGGGCGAGTGCCAACAGCAGGAAGGATTTGCCGACCCCACCTGCAGCGGCGATCAGCGCGGCTTGCGCCTGCGGGAACACCCCTTCGACCAGCCAGCGGCGCTCTTGGGGTTGCCCGGAGAAACGATCTGCCGCGCGCCAGTGGGTGATGTCCAGTGATGGCGCGGCTGTGTTTGCGATGCCACTGACCGGCAGAGATGCGCGCAGTAAGGACTCGACATCGAAGCCTTCGGCCACGGCATCAGCGGCATCCCACTTGGCGGGCTTGTCCTGCGGCACACTGACGCGGCGGACAGTGATCCCGATACGCATCAATTTCTGGATGACGGCAGCGGCATAGCGCGCGCCCGCTTCATCGTGATCGGGCCAGACGGCGACCGTCTTGCCTGCCAGCGGCATCCAGTCGGTTTTATCCAGGGCGGTCGCCGCGCCGCCCATGGCGGTAGTGGCCACGATGCCAAGCTGCATCAGGGCATCAGCGCATTTTTCACCTTCGACCAATACCACGGCATCTGCTGCCGCAATGGCAGGCAGGTTGTAGAGCGGACGTGGTTCCGGCATACGCATGGCCCGCGCCCGCACATCCCACGGGCGGTACTGCTTGCCGGTCGGCGTGTCGTGGCGATAGACGCAGGCCAGCAGGCTGCCATCGGCGGCCAAGTAATCCCATTTGCCGGTGTGTGGGCCAAGATCGTCATAAGCACGGCTGGTGTGCAGCGCTGGCGCGGTGGCGATACGCGGCACCATCAGCCAATCGCCAGCGTCCTCCAGCAGATCGCTGAAATCGGCGGGCAGCCTGTAACCCCGGCTGCTCGCCCACAGCGCCAGCACATCGCCAGATTCGCCGGTGGCGAAGTCAATCCACAGGCCGCGCTTGGGCCCGTTCAGTTCGACCACCAGGCTGGCGCCGGGCTCGCCTTGCAGGTTGCCGATGTAGAACTGGCTACCGCGCCGTTTGCCACGCGGAAACAGATAGAGC
>Ga0116180_1002590_pt1 | contig 14234 bp, 15 predicted proteins | sample AD_UKC073_MetaG_FD_89804 | JGI IMG/M metagenome (GOLD analysis project Ga0116180, IMG submission 89804) | Active sludge microbial communities of municipal wastewater-treating anaerobic digesters from USA - AD_UKC073_MetaG | ecosystem: Engineered > Bioreactor > Anaerobic > Digestate | place: USA...
CTCGACCGTAGGCTTGAACACGCTCGTGGTCCTGACCTGACTGGATGCTTAGACACCACCCAGCCTGCCGCAGGGCCACGAGCCCTCACATCAGGACCACATCACGCGGAGAGTCGGAGAGCCCGTTTGACCGGTCGCGAGCCCCGAGATCTCCACCCCCTGGGAGATTCGGGGCTCGCCTGCTGTCGTCAGGGTTCGATGAGGCCGGTGCGGATGGCGTAGCGGGTCAGTTCGAGCCGGTCGCGCATCCCGAGCTTTTCCAGCAGGTTGGCTCGGTGTCGTTCGATCGTCTTGGGGCTGAGCACGAGCAGGTCGGCGATTTCTTTGCCGCTGTGGCCCTCGGCGATGAGCTTGAGGACCTCCTCCTCGCGAGGGGTGAGCACCGGGGCGGGACCGGCGCCGTCGCCGCCGCTGGGGTTGGCCAGGTAGTTGCGGATGAGAGTCGAGATCGCCCCGGGATAGAGGAACGGTTCCCCGCGCAAGGCTGCCCGACAGGCCGTGATGAGGTCGCGGTCGGCCACCGACTTGTGCACATAGCCAGCCGCACCGAGCTTGAGCGACTCGAAGAGGAAGTGCTCGTTGGCGTGCATAGACAGGATCAGCATTTGCACCGGCAGACCACGCCGCTGGATCTCGCGGGCGGCCTGCAGGCCGGTCATCCGCGGCATCGACACGTCGAGGATCGCCAGGTCGATGTCGCGTTGCAGGCACCGCTCCACCGCCGCCGCGCCATCGGACACCTCGGCCACGACGGTGAGGTCCGGCTCAGCGTCGATGATGAGGCGCACTCCTTGGCGGACCAGCGCATGATCGTCGGCGAGCAGGATGCGGGCCGGTGGACGCGGCATACCAAAGCTGCCCTCGGGGGTGACGACGGGTGTGCTCACGACTGCCCCTCCCTCCCCGACTGCGCCGGCATGTCGAGGACGACGGTAGTGCCCACACCGGGTTCGCTGTCGATGGTGAGCCGCCCGCGCACCAGCCGGGCGCGTTCGGTCATGCCGGTGATGCCGGTGCCGGGCTCGCCGCCAATGCCGCGGCCGTTGTCGCGGATCGTCACCGACAGCAACCCCGACACCTCGCTGGTCGCGGCGGTCTCGGTGATCTCCACCCAGGCCTGCGTTGCGTCGGCATGGCGCACGACATTGGTCAACGCCTCCTGGGTCACGCGATAGATGACCAGATCCTGCTCCGGCGAGCTATCCCCGTGGGGCCAGCCGGACGGCATACTCAGCCGGATGTCCAACCCCGTGTGAGTGGCGAGGTCCGCGACCAAGGCATGCAGCGCGGGTCCGAGCCCGAGTTCGGCGAGCAGGCCCGGCCGGAGCCGGGCGGAGATGTCGCGGACGTCCTCCAACGTCTGACGGACGCCGTCGCGCAGGTCCTCGACCTGGCCGGCGAGTTCGGGGGGCACCGAGCGGCTGAGCAGCTGCAGCCGCAGCAGGAGGACGGTCAGCGACTGGCCCACCTGGTCGTGCAGCTCGCCCGACACCCGCGCCCGCTCCTCCTCCTGCGCAGACAAGGAGGACCGCATGGTGTTCTCCCGTTCCCGATCGAGGCGGTCGAGCATGAGGTTGTATGCCGTGGCCACCGCCGCAACCTCGTCGGTCCCCCGGACCGGCACGGTGAGGTCAGGGCGGGGGAAATCGAGGTCGGTGAGGGCCTGGCGCAGGCGCGCGAGTGGGGCGAGGGCGCGGCGGATGATGACTGCGTTGATGACGTAGACGACGCTGAGCCCCGCGAGCAGGACGATCATCTCGCCGGTGCTCGCCCGAGTGCTCACCGTAATCGGCGTATAGGCCAGGACGAGGACGAAGACGAGCAGCGTGACGACGGTTCCGAGGAACAGCCGCCAGAAGAGGGACACGAGGCCGGGAGTACGCGTGCTATTCCCACCACAGGTGTGATTGGTGGGCCCGCCGTGCAGAGATGGGTGTTGTCCCCCATGCGCATTTGCTAGAGCACCCGCCACCCTGGGGGTGACGCCACCACCCCCATCTTTCCCCCTCCCGGACCACCGGGGCGTCGTTCCGTCGGCCCTCGAGGAAGCCAGACTGTCCGACGTCTCTCGGGAGGAGTTGAGCGTGGCCGTCCCGGTGCGAGCCGCCCTCAGCGCACCGCTGTGTCGAGGCTCGGTGGACCATGCTGCGTGACATCGGAACCGCCCTCCTGGCAGACCTCCGCGGCGCGGTTCGTGACTTGCTACCCATCGTCATCGTCGTCGCGGTCTTCCAGGTCCTGCTCATCCGAGCGCCTCTGCCGGACATGGGCGGAATCCTCGTCGGTGCAGTGGCGGTCGTGATCGGCCTGGCCCTGTTCATCCGCGGCCTGGACATGGGGCTGTTTCCCATCGGTGAGGCGTTGGCCCACGGACTCGCCCGGCGCGGGAGTGTGCTGTGGCTTGCCGTCTTTGCCCTCGTCTTGGGCTTCAGCACGACGGTGGCCGAGCCCGCCCTCATCGCGATCGCCGACGAAGCGGCCACCGTCGCAGCGCTCGACGGTGCGATCCTCGACACCGCCGCCTCACGTGACTCCTACGCACTTGGCTTGCGGCTGACCGTCGGACTGTCGGTGGGCGCGGCGATCGTCGTCGGAGTGATCCGCATCATCAAGGGTTGGCCCATCCAGTGGTTCATCCTCGGCGGCTATGTCGGGGTCGTCATCATGACCGCCTTCGCCCCACCGGACATCATCGGCATCGCCTACGACTCCGGCGGGGTGACGACCTCCACGGTCACCGTGCCGCTGGTCACGGCCTTGGGGGTGGGCTTGGCATCCTCGATCCGCGGGCGCAACCCCATGATCGACGGCTTCGGCCTCATCGCATTTGCGTCGCTCACGCCCATGATCTTCGTCATGGGCTACGGGATCTTCGCATGAGCCTGACCACCCTCACGGCGATCCTCTGGGACACCACGCTGTCCCTCGTTCCCATCGTCGTGCTGCTGGCCTTCTTCCAGACCGTGGTCATCCGTAAACCACTCCCGGAGTTGCGCCGCATTGTCGCCGGCTTCGCACTGGTCGTTGCCGGAATGGTCCTCTTCCTCGCTGGACTCGACCTGGCGCTCTTTCCCCTCGGTCGGGTCATGGCCGAGCAACTCACCTCACCGGAGTTCCTCGGGGTGAGCGCACTGGAATCGCCCGCCTGGCAACGGTATTGGGCGGTCTACGTCTTCGGTGGTCTGATCGGGTTCGCGACGACGATTGCCGAACCCGCCCTCATTGCCGTGTCCATGAAAGCCGAGACGGTCTCCGGCGGCACGGTGCAGGCCTGGGGCCTGCGCTTGGTCGTCGCCATCGGAGTCGCGATCGGTATCGCCCTGGGGACCTTCCGCATCGTCACCGGGACTCCGCTACCGGCATACATCATCGCCGGATATGTCGTGGTCATGCTGCAGGCGACCCGGGCTCCACGGACCATCCTCGCGCTCGCCTTCGACACCGGGGGCGTCACGACCTCCACGGTGACTGTCCCTCTGGTCACCGCTCTCGGCCTGGGCTTGGCCAGCACCATCCCGGGCCGCAGCGCCCTCATCGACGGCTTCGGGCTGATCGCCTTTGCCAGCCTCTTCCCGATGATGACCGTCATGGGGTACGCCCAGATCGGCGCTCGGCGGGCCCGGCGACAAGCGCCTGCCGCTGCCCAACACGAACGTCGCGGACCCGACCCGGTCCAGCCGACCCGCAAGGAGATCTGATGCACTTCAAACTCATCGTCGCCACCGTCAGCCAAGAGCGCACTGTCCAGGTGGTCGACGCCGCTCGGGCCGCAGGTGCCACCGGGGCAACGGTCATCGCACAAGCCCGCGGGGAGGGTTTGGTGCGGCCACGGACGTTTTTCGGCCTCGAGCTGGATGGTCAGCGAGATGTCGTGCTCATGCTCGTGGAGCAGCATCTCGCTCGCCGGATCCTCGAGCGCATCGCCGATGTCGGCGCGCTCGACAGCACCGACGGAACCGGCATCGCCTTCCAGATCGACGTCGAAGACGCTGTCGGCGTGGCCCACCAGGCCACCACGCTCACCGAACGACTGGAGGACGAACTGTGAACCACCCGGAAGGCACGCGATCCCTGGTCCGAGTGAGGGACGTCATGAAGGAGCACGTCGACTTGGTCGACCGGACCACCACGGTCGCCGAGGCCCTGCGCCAGATGCGCCACGTGGAGACCAAGGCCCTCATCGTCGACAAACGCGACGCCGACGACGAGTACGGCATCGTGCTCATCGCCGACATCGCCCGGCAGGTCCTGGCGCTCGACCGGGCGCCCGAGCGCGTCAACGTGTACGAAATCATGTCCAAGCCCGTCATCAGCGTCCACCCGGACATGGACATCCGCTACTGCGCGCGCCTCTTCGACAAGTTCGGGCTGTCTCGGGCGCCGGTCACCAAGCGAGGCGTGATCATGGGCATCGTCAGCTACACCGACATGGTCCTCAAGGGACTGGCGCGGGATCTCTAAGGGACGTCCTGGTCGGTCGGCGCCAGGATGTGACGGTCGATCCGGTGGACCCGGCCACGCCGACGGCTACGGCTCGTATACCGTCGGAGGGTGCCAGACAACGTGTGGTGGTGGGCTCTCGGCGCGCTCGTCCTCTTCATCGTCATCGGGATCGTCGGCGCGGTCGCCAACCGGGGTGCTGTCGACTACGACGCGCTGACCGAGCGACTGCGCGGCAAGCGTCCACCGCGAGATGCCTTCGGGGATCGCGACGACGTGCCGGAGGCGCCGCTCAAGCGCGCGGCCATCATCGTCAACCCGACGAAATTCGACGACCTGCCCGACGTGCGGGCCCGAATTGCCGGCATCTGCGCGGCCAACGGGTGGGGAGCGCCGATCTGGCACGAGACGACGATCGCCGATCCGGGCACCGGACAGGCGCGCGCCTCGGTGGCAGAAGGCGCCGACCTGGTGTGCGCGCTCGGCGGCGACGGCACGGTGCGCGCGGTGGCCAAGGGGCTCATCGGCGGCGAGGTGCCGATGGCGCTGCTGCCCGCCGGCACCGGCAATCTGTTGGCGCGCAATCTCGACCTGCCCAGCGACTCGATGGAGAAGGCCCTCCTCGTCGCGCTCACCGGTCAGAACAAGACCATCGACGTGGGTCAGGTCGTCATCGACCGCGGCGAGTCCGCCGAGTCGGTGACCGACCAGTTCCTCGTCATGGCCGGGCTGGGTTTTGACGCCACCGTCATGGCCGGCACTGATGAAGAGCTGAAGAAGAAGGTCGGCATGGCGGCCTACGTCGTCACCGGCCTGCAGAACATGAAGGGCCCGCAGTTCAAGGTGCGGGTCAGCGTCGACGGCGGGATCGAGTTCACTCGGCGCACCCAGACCGTGCTGATCGGCAACTGCGGCAAGCTCTTCGGCGGGCTGGTGTTGATGCCGGAGGCCAAGGTCGACGACGGCCTCATCGACGCGGTGCTGCTCTCACCGAAGGGCGTCGTCGGCTGGACCGCCGTGGCTGCCCGGGTGGTAAGCCGCCGCCGCAAGGGCCACGGCATCGTCGACCACCACACCGGCACCGAGATCCGGGTCAAGACCGACCGCCCCAAAGACCTCCAGCTCGACGGCGACATCGTGGCCGAAGCGGTCGGCGTCTCGGCGACGGTGCTGCCGCGAGCGCTGGTCGTCCGGGTCGCCCAGCCGACCTCCTGACGCTCGCTGGTCGTCCGGGGTCGCCCAGCCGACCTCCTGACGCTCGCTGGTCGTCCGGGGTCGCCCAGCCGACCTCCTGACGACCTTCGCGCAACCCCTATCGCACCCTCCTTCACACGAGTTTTGGTGCGGCGAACTTGGCGCTATAGCGCCAAGTTCGCCACACCAAAACTGACTCGGGAGAGCGGAAACCCCGGGGGGATCAGCGGGTGATCGACTTCTCCTCGGGCTTCGCCGTCACCTGGGCCGGGGCAGCCGTCGCCGCCACCGACTCGGCCACGGGACGGCGGGCCGGGCGCAGGAAGAGCGTCATGACGACAGCCAGGTATGCCGCCCACGACCCGAACTCCAGCACGGACATCCTCGGGCGCAGGTTGAAGATGCCCCGCACGATGGTCGCGAACCAGCCCTTCGGGTCGATGCTCCCGGTGAAATCGAACGCATAGGCGTCCTCACCCGGGACGAGGCCGGCCTCCTGCAGCTCGTGCACGGCATACGCGAGGATGCCGGCCGCGACGACGACCAGGAGCGCGCCGGTCCAGCGGAAGAAGCGCGCCAGGTTGATCCGCACCGCGCCGTAGTAGATCGCGATCCCGAGGGCGATGGCCGAGCCGATGCCGACCACCCAGCCCAAGACCGGACCAAGGCCGGTCTCGTCGGCAGCGGTCACCGTGGCATAGAAGAACAGTGCGGTCTCCAAGCCCTCGCGGCCGACGCCGAGGAAGGCGACCAGCGCGACGGCATACGGGCCGAGGTCGAGTGCGCGGTCCATGCGGCCCTTGAGTTCGCCGGCGAAGCTGCGGGCGGCGCTGCGCATCCAGAAGACCATGCCGGTGACGAAGCACACGGCGATCAGCGAGGCGATGCCCGTGACGGTCTCGGCGGTGGTGTCGTCCAGGCCCTCGGTGGCGAACGTGAGGATCGCGCCCAGCAGAACCGCGAGGCCGACGGCCGTGCCGACCCCCAGCCACACGTAGCGCAGCGCGTCACGGCGGCCGCTCTTGACCAGGAAGGCCACGAGGATGACGACGACCAGCGACGCCTCCAGCCCTTCGCGCAGGCCGATCAGGGCATTGCTGGCGAACACAGTTACTCCTCGGGCTTGGGGGTTGGCTTGCGAGCCACGGTTAGTTAGGTAAGCCTTACCTAACTAACCATACGGCCCGTGGCGCCGGGACGACAATCCGCGGGGACAGAGGCGTACGCCACACGGGTCCAAGCGTCGACAAGCCGCGTTGCGACGACTCGGGGCAGATCGCGATCAGGTGACTTGGCGCCCGCTATAGCGCGACCCAGCTTCACTGATCGCGATCGCTGAAGCCGGGAAGGCTCCCTCAGAGGCGGTGGCGCCACGCAACGACACGCGCGCGGGACCCGTCAGATTTCGACGCGGACGACGGGGGTGCGGGGCGACCAGGGCGCCCGGCCGAGCGAGCGCATCGCCGCGGCACCAAACCCAGAGGTATGCCGTCCCGCCGCACCACCGGTCGTGTCGACCCCAGAGGTATGCCGTCCCGCCGCACCACCGGTCGTGTCGACCCCAGAGGTATGCCGTCCCGCCGCACCACCCGGAGAGCCCACGGTGCGGCTAGTCACCCAGAGGGCGCGACCGGCCGCGTCCGAGAGCACCTCGTCAAAACCGGGCTCCCCCACCGCCGAACCCATGACCTCCGCCACGTGCGTCAGCGACTCGGCCAGGTAAATCGAGCGCAAGGTCGGGGCCGACCCACCGACCAGATCACCGAAACACCCCGGCAGCCCAAGGATGAGGAACCGGGTGACCGAACCAGACAGGTCGTCGACTTCGCGTTCGGCAACCTTCAGGTGCAGTCCTTCACCACGGCCCTCGCCGGCCAGCGCCACTGCCGGCCGCACCGACTCGGACACGGTCCGCAGCGCATCGGCAGTCGAGGCGCACGGCGAGGGCACCAGCCCCCACCGCCGGATGAACGCCGAGCATTGCGCCAGCGCCTGCGGGTGCGAATAGACCGGCGCTCCGTGCAGCTCGTCGAGCCGTAGGTCCTCGCGGATGTAGGCGTCGATACGGACGGCCACGTCGATGACTCCGCCGGCGGTGAGGTCACCGGCATACCGCAGGAGGGCGTCGGCCGACCGGCTGACCAGCCCCGAGGAGGAGGACGTGATCGGCAGGACCGCGACCCCACCAGCCGCCACGGACCCCAGCACTTGGTCGAAGGAGTCGACCGGCACGAGGCGGGCGGACGGCATACCGAGGTCTGTGGCCAGGTGCGCGGCGGCGACCTCCGAGAAGGTGCCGGCCGGGCCAAGATAGGTGACTCGATCGGTGGGCGTCACGAGGGGGAGGGACAGCCCACGCGGCCAGCGGAAGGCGTCGCCGACCCGCCGCCGCAACTGCTCGACCATGTCGTCGACGTCGCGGTCGACGCGCACTTCGACCCGCACGACGACCGAGCGCTGTCCGGTTCGGACGACTTCGGAGACCAACTCGCTGTGCCCGATGCCCGGCACCGGCGCGACGACCTCGGCGACTCCCGAGCCGGCCACCGACTCCGGCACGAGGAAGCGCACGTCCCGTCGCAGGTAGGCCAGCCACGAGGACAGCTCCCGGTCGAGGTCGTCACCGACGACAAGATCGACGTGCCCCAACGAGAAGACCGTGCGCCGGACCTTGCCGCCCAGGCCCAGTCGGGCGGCGTTCTGCGCGCCCGGACCGTCGAGCAGGGCCGCCCGGCCGCGGCGCCCGACGAGCACCTCGTCGATCGTCACCTCGACCGGGTCGACCTCGACAATGCGCCCCACCCGGATCGCGTCGGCCCGCCCGAGCGGACGGATCCCGACGAGCTGGCCGGTGCGCTGATGGTGGGCCAGTTGCAGTCGCTTCGACTGGGCCGCGACGACCGCGGCCGCCGCAGTCCCGCGCACGGTGTCGAAGAGCGCGCCACTGAACCGCTCCCGGATCGCGGCAATCCGCGCCTCGACGACCGCCGGGTCACCCACTGCAGCCCCCGCGGCGACATCACCCGCGACCGCCTCGGCCGCCTGCTGCAGCGCCGCCGACGCGCCCGGGCCGTCGAGCACGGTCTGGATCGCCGCGACGGTCGGCTGCTGGGCCTCGTCGAGCACCCGCACGGCCAACCCGAAGAGCGTCTCGAAGAGCGGCGTCCGCGCCGCCCACACGTCGTCATGCAGATCGAGCCCCGAGGACACGACCGCCCCGGCAAAGCCGAGCAGCGCCTGGTGCGCCAACGCCTGCACGACCGTCATCGACGCGTCGTGCTTGGCCGCCGTCCCGAACTTGACCGTCCCGCCCAGCCCGCGGACCAGCTCGACCAGCCAGCGATGGGCGTTGGGGTGCGGGTCGCCGGCGGGCACGACGTAGACCGCCTGCCCCTCCAGCTGCCGTGACCCGACGTCGAACAGCGCGTGAATGCCGATCACCGGCCGCTCACCAGCCACCGCCGCGAGCGCCTCCAGCGGCGCCTGCATCCCCTGCGCGCTCACCAGCACCTGACTCGTATCGGCCAGCCCAGGCACGATCCGCGCGGCCAGCGCCGGCAGGATCCGCGGCGGCACCGCGAAGCACACCACGGCATACTCGCGCCCGAGGTCCGTCGTGGCACCCGAGGTGAGATCGCGCACCTCACTGAGGGGTATGCCGTCCGCGCCCCCTTCGGTGACGGCGGCGCTGGCCACCCCGGCGGGATAGCGGGACACCGCCTCGACCAGCCCGGCGGACGCCTCGACGGTGTCGACGAGGGTCACCGAATCCCAGGACTGCGAGGCGAAGACGTTGTCCGAGAGCCACCGGCCCATGCCGGCCGCAGCGCCGACGACGATGAGGTGACGCGGGCGGGGGTGACGTTGACGACCCACCGCTCTCACTCCCTTGCCGATCCGTCACGAGGGGCGATGTCGCGCACCTCATCGGGGCTACCATGCTGGCTCGCCCCGCATGGTATTACCCTCAGGGCCCATCATGCCGATCAGTCTCACCGTCGCCGCGGCGGCCTTCGCCCTCATCTTCCCGGTCGAGTTCCCCGACAAGACCTTCATCGCGACGCTCGTGCTGGCGACCCGGTTCCGGCCGCTGCTGGCGTGGATCGGGGTGACAAGCGCCTTCCTGGTCCAGACGACGATCGCCGTGACCGCGGGCGCGCTTCTGACCGCGCTGCCGACGCTGCCGGTGCAGATCGCCTCGGCCGTGCTGTTCCTCATCGGCGGGTTCATCCTGCTGCGCGGCGCCTCGCACGCTGTGCAGGAGAGCCAGGAGGCCGAGGCCGAGTTCACCGAGGTCGCGGCGAGCAAGGGCTCGCGCACCGGCTTCAGCGCGATTGCGACGAGCTTCCTCGTGCTTTTCCTCGCCGAATGGGGCGACCTGTCCCAGATCCTCACCGCCAACCTCGTGGTGCGTTACGAGGAGCCGCTCTCGGTCGGCATGGGTGCCTTCCTCGCGCTCGCGACGGTGTCGGGGCTCGCGGCCATGCTCGGCAAGCAGCTGCTCGCGCGGGTGCAGCTCGCGACGATCCGCCGGATCGGCGGCACGGTCTGCCTGCTGCTCGCGACGCTCACCATTGTCGGCATCTTCGGTGTCGACGTCCCGATCCTCGGCTGAGTTGCCCGGCTGAGTTGCCCGGCTGACCCGCCGCCGCGCGCGGGTGGTGAGCGGCACGGCATACCGGAGGATGGACGGCATGAGGTATGCCGTGACGATCCTTCCCGAGTACCCGTGGCGCGAGGCCGCTCCGCTCTGGCGGGCGGCCGAGGAGCTGGGCTTCGACTGCGCGCTGACCTATGACCACCTGGTGTGGAGTGGGCTACAGGAGTCGCCGTGGTTCGCCGCGATGCCGACCCTCGCGGCGGCAGCCGGCGTCACCAACCGGATCGCCCTCGGCACCTTCGTGAGCTCGCCCAACTACCGGCACCCCTACACCTTCGCCCGCGATGTGCTCACCCTGCACGACCTGACCGGCGGGCGCTTCGTCTGTGGGCTTGGCACCGGAGGCACCCTCGATTCGGGCATCCTCGGCGAGAGCCTCACGACCCGCGAACGGGTCGCGCGGTTCCACGAATTCGTGCCGCTGCTGGATCGCCTGCTGCGCTCAGATCACGTTGTGGCACAAGGCGATTGGTATGCCGTGCGCGACGCCCGCACGCTGCCCGCACCGATCCGCGACGAGGTGCCATTCCTCATCGCCGCCAACGGGCCGAAGTCGCTGCGGCTCGCGGCTGCCTATGGCCAGGGCTGGGTGACGACCGGCGTCGGCGGGCAGACCCTGGACGAATGGTTCGCCGGGGTGCGCGGGCTCGTCGAGCGGCTGGACGAGGTGTTGGCGAGTGGCGCTCGGTCGGCCGACGCCCCGCCGTTGCGGCGCTGGCTGTCCCTGGATGCCGGGCCGGTCTTCTCGCTGGAATCGCTGGACGTCTGGGACGAGATGATCGGGCGCGCGAGCGAACTGGGGTTCACCGACGTCGTCACGCACTGGCCACGCACCGAAGGCCCGTATGCCGGTCGACTCACGGTTCTCGACCAGGTGGCCGACCGCATCGCCGCCTCCCGCGCCGAGCCGTCCGACCAGCAACCGCGCCAGCCCTGACGCCAGCCCTGGAGACAGTCGGGCAGCAGCCCGGACCACAGCCCCGGACGAAGGCCCTCGCACCCCGCCTGAGGCAGGGGATCAGCGCAGGGTGACCTGACGGCTGAGTAAGCCATTGCGAGCGCGCCGCTCGTCCGAGGTCAAGGCAACGCTCGACTCGATGGCCTCCCGCATCGGGTTGACCAGCGCCGCGACGGCAGCGCCGAGCGACTCGACCTCCGTCTCGGCATCGACCTCCCACACCGGCACCAGCAGGCCGCTCGCCCGGAAGGCGCCCAGCAGCCGCGACTCCGGGGTCAGCCGCTGCCGGTCGGCCGCCACCAGGCGAGCCAACCCGTCCGTGGCCGCGTCCTCGTCATCGGGCAGCACCCAGCGCACAAACGTCCGCGGACCGAACCGCACCCAGAAGACCGACCGCGCGACGTCCGCAGCGGCTCCACCATCAGCCCCACCGCCAGCAGCGACGACCCGCCGAGTCGGCACGACCGACTCGTTGGCCCGCTGCAGCGATGCGGTGCTGTCCTCATCGAGCTCGGTGTCGCCCACCCAGAACTCGAACCCCTCGTGCACGGTCACCTCCAACGGCGCGCTGACGTCGAGGATGTCCTGCAGCCGGGGGCTGTCCGCGGTCGGCGTCGGCACAGCCACGACCGGGTGACCCTCCTCGGCAGCCGCCGCCAGCAGCCACGCCGCCGCGACGTCCCGGCTGGCATCGCCGCTGGTCGCACCGGACTGCGTGGCCACCATGACCCCGCCGCCCTCGCGGTGCAGTCCCGGCCACGCCATCGGCAGGACCGTCGCCACGACCGCCTCCTGCGGCAGCGCCGAGACGTCTGCTGCGCTCACCTTCGTGGCGAACCGCACGGCGGCGGTCGCCGCGGGCAGAAACTCACGCATGGCCACCCAATCCGTTTCGCCGGGCAAGCCCTCGAAGGGCCGCCGCACGAACGGTGCCGGGGACGGCATACCGCCGCTTGGTCGTGCCGCGCGCCGCGCGCTGCCAGAAGTTCCGCCCGTATGCCGTCTGCTCGCCTTACCCATGCTGGCACCCTAACGGGCACTCGGCGGGCGACGACTGTGCCACCCCTGTGCGCGCGCTACGAGGGCGCGCCCGTCGGGAGACGAGCGAGTGAGCTCAGTGGCTGCGGCGTCGCGACGGCCCACCGAGGCAGGCCCAGACCGTGCGGCCGGACTTGTCCTCGGTGACGCCCCACTCGTGGGCGAGGCTGCGGACGATCCGCAGGCCCCGGCCGGAGGTCGACCACACCGTGACGGGCGCGGGTCGCGGCACCGTCGGACCGCCACCGTCGGACACCTCGACTTCGACGACGCCGCCCTTGGCCTTCCAGCGCACCCGCAACCCGCCATCGGGCAGCGGGCGAGCGTGCTTGAGCGCGTTCGAGACCAACTCGGCGACGACGATCTCGGCCTCGTCGACAACCGTCGGCGGAACCTCCAACATGCGCAGGTCCTCGACCATCGTGCGGCGGGCATAGGGCGCGGTTTCGACCACCCAGGGCAACCGCATGGTCCTCGGGGCCTCGGGGTCCAGAGGGCGGATCAGCTCCTCGACCACCATGCCTCCTCAGGCTCCCGGCAAGGCATCCAGCGCTGGATTCTTGCCTTTGCAACCACCCTAACCGGGCCTTGGAGGGGAATCGAGAGCCCGGCCCTGAATGCAAGGCGTCTCACTATCCGAACGTGCCCTCACACGCGTGACGGCCGCGACGTTCCATCACCGTGACCTTGCCGCCCTTCCAACTCCTCGTCGACGCCCACTGGCACGACGTCGCGCGGTTGGCCGCTGCCCTCGCCCCGCCGGGCGAAGCCCAGGACGTCTCCCAGCAGGCGTGGACCCAGGCGTATGCCGCCTACCCTCGCTTGCGCGGCGCCGACAACCTGCGCTCCTGGCTGCTGACGATCACCCATCGAGCGGCCATGGACGCCCACCGCGCTCGGGCCATCCGACCGGATCCGGTGACTGAGCTGCCCGAGCCCGCTCTCGCGCCGGCCACCTCTGCTGCCGCCGATTCCAGCGCGTCCGCCGATTCGGATCCCGCACTCTGGGCCGCCGTCGCCGCTCTGCCGGTACGCCAACGAGAGGCGGTGGCCTTGCGCTATGTCTGCGACCTCGACCACGCCACCGTCGCCGCCGTGCTCGCCACCACTCCGGGGGCCACTCGGCGCCTGGTCAGCGATGGCCTGGCAACCCTGCGACGGGCGCTCGCTCCGACTTCCACCGACCTCGCCCCCTCAACCGCCCACTCACCGGCCCATTCTCCGGCCGACTCACCGGCCGACCCACCTGCCGAGGACCGCTCATGACCGATCTCACTGCCCGGCTTCGCTCCACTCTCCCGGCCGCTGTCGTGCCGCCCACCTTCCCGACCCCCGAGATCGGGTATGCCGTGCACGACACCTCCGTGGGCCGACTGTTGTTGGCCCGCCGTGGTGACGACGGCCCGGTCATCGCCAGCCTCTATCTGCACGAGGCGGCCACGGGCCAGGGGACGGCCGACGGCCATGACACCGAGGAGACCGCCCTCACCCGGATCGCCCGGACGACCGGCCCCCGCATCCTGCGGCGCGCGGCGGCCTTCGACAAGGTCCGCCGGGAACTCGACAGTTACCTGGCCGGAGCCCGCCACGACTTCACCGTGCCGCTGGAGCTCAGTCTCGCCACGGCATACCAGCGGGTGGTTCTGCAGACGCTGGGACGGCGGGTGCCCTACGGCGCGCGGGCAAGCTATGGGGAACTCGCAGCCTGGACCGACCGACCGAAGGCCGCGCGCGCCGTCGGCACGGCCCTGGGCGCCAATCCGCTGTGCATCCTGCTGCCCTGTCACCGCGTGGTCGGCGCGTCCGGGGCCCTGACCGGGTATGCCGGTGGGCTGGCTGCCAAGCAAGCCCTCCTGGCGCTGGAGTCCCGCGCCAACTGACCGACGCGTGGCCGTCCCAACGCGTGGGACCGTCCGGAGCGCCACCCGTTTCCGCGGTGACGCC
>Ga0116180_1002594_pt1 | contig 14230 bp, 16 predicted proteins | sample AD_UKC073_MetaG_FD_89804 | JGI IMG/M metagenome (GOLD analysis project Ga0116180, IMG submission 89804) | Active sludge microbial communities of municipal wastewater-treating anaerobic digesters from USA - AD_UKC073_MetaG | ecosystem: Engineered > Bioreactor > Anaerobic > Digestate | place: USA...
GTCGCCCGGCTCAATTGGCATCGACATAAAGTCCACACCGCCAAAGAGAACCATCACCGGGCAGTCAACCAGCAGCGGGTACTCGGCAAAAGTCTTATTGCCCTTGCCGTCCACCGAGACAGTCTGCTTGAAGACCACTTGGATGGTGGCTTTTTGCGTGGCCGGGTCGAACTCTTTGATAATGCCAATCTGCACGCAGTTAATGGCCTTCTGGATGTCGCTCTTGTGCTCCTCAAGGATGTTGACGAGGTTGGGCGGGTTGGGTGAGGTGATATTTGGGTCAGCCATTTACTTCTTGATACCCCCCAAAAATAGTTGTTCCGGTCAGCAACTTGAACATGCTGCGGCACGGGCCGCCAACTGCCGAGCTGATTGTCCCTTGGTGGTTGATGCCGATGACCTTATAGCTGCCGTTATACACCGGTAACACGCTTGATTGAAGCTCGACCATTTGGCTGATGGTCACGCGCGGCTCGAACAGGGTGTTGACCGTCAAATAGGCGGCATCGCGGCGCGGTGTGTCGAGCAAGCCGGTCTCAGGGCTGAGAAGCGGCAACTCTCCGGGGATGACCTCACTATCCTTGAGCACAAAAACCTTGCCATTATCGACAAAGACATTGCCCCCGCTGTACTTTTTAATGAGGTCATAGGTGTTGCCGTTGAGCACCGTTGCCCGTTGCAGCACCTCGGGGAAGTCGCCCACAGCGCCGCGCCCGAGGGTTTCAGAGCCTTTTGTCAGCTCGCCAACCAAGAACTCAAGCACCTCCTTAATTGAGCTGCCACTCGCCAAGGTTTGAAATGTCATCTTCTGGCTGATATCGTACAGGCCAGCCAGAGCCGAGATGGTGGTGACAATCTCAGTGCCTTTGCGCCAACTGTTCGCATAGAAGATGTTGCCGGTGTAGATCATCGACAATGAGTCATAGCCCGCCTCAAAGGTGATGGTTCGGTCATTGCGAACAAAGCGGTCTTGGAAGATGCGGTTGCGCTGGGTCTCGGACAAATTATAGATGTCGATGTCGAGGTGGTTCAAGCTGGCCTGCGTGTCGCGCTGCACGGTGAAATTGATGGTAAGCGGCAGTTGAATGACAATGAGGTCTCCGCCGTCTTTGGGGTCGATAACCAGTCGATAAGAGCGGCCAAACTTTTTCATTCAAACTTTTTTTCAACCTCCAAAACGTCTGCCGCGTTGAGCAGATACATGGCAGACCGGCCAGAAGAGAAATCGTCAATATAATAGGGGTCAAGCCCGTCGCCGGTCACACAGGCAATGCCAAACGGAATCAGGTTCTTGTAGTTCCGCAGCATGTTGGGAGAGCTGGTAACGGCGATTCCACAAGCCTTAAAGTCTCCAAACTCGATATCCATCAGCCACAAAAGCTGCATTGGCATATAGCGTAAGATCATGATGATGCGCTGGCCGGGGTTGCCGGTCAGAAAGAACTTTTGCTGTGCTTCGGACGTAATTTTATTTAGGAATAACATCTAGTTACCTCCTGCGGCGCGGGTCAAAATATCATAGCCAAACTGCTGCATATTGGAGAGTTCTTCAGCATTGACTGCAATGGCGTTCGGGTTGATGCCACCAAGCGGGCGGCCTCGTTCATCCGTGGTGATAATCATGCGCTGAATGACTGCCGGGTCAATCCCCGGCATGTTGCCAATGGTGGTGACCGGCTGCGATTGCTCGACATTGCGGCCTTGTGGGAGTGGGGTAGGGGAGTCCGAGTCACCGCTTCCACCTTGTTGGCTCGCCACACCATTGACAATGCCCGCCGTGCGGATTTGCTTGAAGGTGATGGTGAAGTCGCTGACAAACTTTGTCCGCTCGTCCTGCATGGCTATGATGGACTCAATCGCCATATTTGAAAGGAACTCATAGGGCGTCTGGATGGATGACAGAATCTTTTGCTCGTAAAGAGCCTTGAAGTACATGTAGGCCCGCTGCTGCTTGCTGTCATTGGCCCCCAGATTCTTAGCCAAGCCCCACAGGTCGAGAATCTTGTTAACGCTCTCAAGCGACACGTTGTCTAGGCTCAAGTTACCGTCTCGGGCCTGCTGAATGAGTGCCGTGGCCTGTGTGGCTGCGGCTGATAGCTGCGGCAGGAATGATGACACCGTGGTCAGCTTCTGCACGGCCTTCTGAACGAATCCGCCGTCGTTTTGTGGCGAGTAATAGACCAGCTCGCCGACATAGCCCTTGAGCGTCAGTCGCTTGGGCTTGATGGCAATGTGGTCTTGAACAGACCGGTTGTCCTCGGTGTAGTGGTCAGTGATCTCTGCGGTCAGGTTGAGCGTGGTGTCGCCTTCATTGTCAAACACAAATCCGCCGATGCCAAACTCATTGATCGGCGTGACGATGAACTTGCTGAAGCTGTCCGTTAAAAGCTGAAGGTCGTTTGCCATGGCTAATTACGCGGCCCGAGATTGACCTGCGCCCCCGTTCTATCATAGGTTGGCTGAACCGCGCGGCCCACAGCATCGCCAATGGCCTGCGGGTCGCTATCGGAATGAATCTCGATGTTGTTGTTGATGGTCGTGTTGCCTCGCGCTTGGCTAAGGATGCGGTCAAGGTCGGCCTCATTCTTGACGCCTGTGATGTCGATGCCCGATGGTGCAGCCTCGTCGATAGGCGGCGGCTCTTGACCGTTGTGGGTGAGGCGGTAACGGTCACGGAAATTCATGTGCTGGTTCATATTATTTGGCATATCTTTTTCAAACAACGGCGTGATGGCATCGCCCAGACCATTGCCCCACCAGCTTGTGAACTTTCCAATCGCCGTGTCATCACCACTCATGGCCTTGTCCAGCTCGGACAGGGCAAATGCAAGAGCGCCGACGACAACAGCAAAAGCGGTCATTTGAGGGGCAAGCAGCGCCATGAATGCCGTGAACCCAGCAGCTTGAGCCGGGCCGGGCAACCGTCCAAAAAGATTGAAGACGTGCTCAAAGTCATCCGTCATCTCATCAAGATAGGGCTTCATCTCGTGATAGGCTTCTTTGATGTCCGGGAAAATATCAGCGGCCTTTATCTCCATCCACTGGTCAAGGTCAAACTTGAGCTGGTTCATCTCCTTGCGAAAGTCGGTCAACGCTTGAAGGGTCTCGGGCGACAGAACACGGCTATTGGCAAGCTGGTCAAACTCTTCCCGCGTGAGCTGAAGCGCGTTAATCATGCCGGGGTCGAGGCCCAGCCCGGAGATCATGTCGTTAGTCTGGCGCAAGCCCCAACGCTGCACGGCTTCCTGATAGTGGGTACGGATGTCCTCAAGCACTGCAAATGCGTCTTTGCCATAGATCGACTGGCCGGTGAGCATGGAGAATAAGCCGCCGCCTTGACCGTTCCCCATGCTTGCGTCTGCTATGGTCTTGTTGAGCGCAATGATGCTGGTTCGCACTTGGTCGATAGATAGGGCAGGGTTCTCAAGCGTGGCGGCGGCCTGCCACTTCTGAAGCTCTTCAGTAGACTCACCCGTCAGGATGTTGAAATTCTCAAGCTGAAGTGCGTTCTCGGTCAGATTTGACGACAGGCGCTCAAAGGCCCACAGCGCACCGGTCGCCGCAGCCGAAAGCTTGAGCATGGACGCAAGGCCGGACTGCAATTCGCCCTGAAAGTCTTTGAGCTTCTGCGCGTCAACGTCGAAGCCTAGCTTGATGAAGAGTTCGCCGACATTCACGATTCTGCCCCCGGTCTATTCAGCTCAGTATATGTGCGTTCATAGTCGCTGACAAACGCTTCATACTCAATAATTCCGAGAACGACATTCACCGGGGCGGATAGTACCTTGTTCGGGTCGCCTTGATAGTAACCCGCCTTGGCAAGACGAAGCCCCACATAGAGCGCCTCGACCGCAGCGTCTACCTCTACTTTAGGCTTCCGCTTTTGATTGCCGCCTGCAACTCCTTGAACACGAAAAGCAGGCCGTCGAAAAAAGGGGAGACGTTCTCTTTCATACACCCCAGCGCGATAGGGTAGAAGTCACGGCGGGACTCAACAGCCTCGAAGGTCTTCTTGGTGATCTTCTCGTCCTTGTAGAGGCACCGAGCCAGACACGGCCAGAGCGCCTCATAGACCTCAACTGAGCTGTCAACTGTCAAGGCCATGGCAGCAAGGGTCTTCACGTCTGCGCTGAAGTCGATATTGGCAATGGCCTGACTGCGTACCAGCTCGCGGATGACCGCGGTCTTCAAGTTCATGGCATCCTGAAAGTCAGCCGGGTTGATAAAAACCTTTGCGCCAGAGATTGCGGTGATCTCAGTCATTACTGGATGCTCCGAACAGCGTTGGAGAAGGTCATGTTGTAGATGGCAACCGCTTGGGCGGTATCGCCGGACGAGTTCTCTTTGCCGTCCACCGGGCGCACGATCACGCCGCCCAGCAACGTGTAAACGTCGCGCGATACATTGCCCTGACCATCGCCAAGACGCTTGACGAATTGGCCGGTCGCCAGCTCGGTCGCCACAAAGTCAGCAGACATGGCCGCCAGCTTGGACTGCATGAACTGGTCATCGCTTGAACCTTTCATAAGGCGCAAGACGACATTGGCGTTGTTGCCCTGCTCGTTCTTGGCGAAGATGGTGTTCTTGTTCTTGCCGGTCTTGACGGTCACAAGGTCATTGCCGAAAGCAATTGAGGTGATGTCATCGTCGGCAAAGTCGTTGAAAACTCGGCCCCACAAGGTCAGGGTGTCGTCGCTGGTTACGGTAAAAATTGACATGGCTTTCTCCTTAATCGTTGACGAGCACTATTACGTCTGAGGTATGAAGCGCACCGGCGCGTTTGATGGCGATCTGCACCAGCGGGGCCTTGCGCTGCTCACGCTCGCTGGCTGACTGCTGCACAATGGGCAGGCTGTAGATGTAATAGCCAACCGTCAGAATGTTATTTTTGAAGGTCTCGGGGTCGCCAAATGTCTCTGAACTTGTCCAGCTACCCGGTGCAATGCAGCCGTTGCGAATAAACCGCTCAAGCACCTGCGCGTAGGCATTCTTGAGGCCGTTCATGCCCTGTTCAGTCTGCGGGACTTTGGTGTTGGTCTGGCGCAGATAGTTGAAGCCTGCGGTTTCAAGCGCAAACTTGAGCGCCAGATCGGAGTATGGGTTATCAAAGTAGTCATTGCCGCCCGTCGAGAATACCGATGGGACACCGTCATAGCTGACATAGAGGTCAGCGCCAGCGGCGTCGGCCTGTGCATAGATGGTCTGATTAATGCCAAGGTCGGGTGTGATGGTCGCCAGCTGCTTCAGGTTCATGGTCTGGGCGGTGAGGCTGCCAGTGAAGTTGACGCTGAAGCCGCGACCAGCATAAGCCGCCTTCTCAAGGTTGGCGAGCGCATAGCTCGGGGTATAGAGAAGCGAGCGGGTGCGCGTGTCGGCGGCCTGCTGAATGGTCGAGATGACACCGGCAATGTCCTGCACGCTGGCAAAGTGGTGGATGAACATGAAGTCCTGCGCCTGAATGCCGTTGGCAATGGCGAGCACGGCAGAGTCCTCAAGGCCCAGATTGGTGATGATCGGCGTGTAGCCAACTACGCCAGCCGTGCGGGTGATGGCTTGCAGGATGGTCTCGCCCGAGCTGTTAGCGCCAGCGGTTGCAGAGCCGCCAGCCGCGTTGAAGTAGCCAGAGCCGTTGAGAGCCGTGCCAGCGCCGCCAGAGACGGCAGCCATGGCAACCGTGCTGCTTGAACCAACCTTCTTCGAGGTGAGGGTAAAGCCGTTGGCATCAGCAGTAACCACAACCTCAAGCAGCGCAGCCTGAAGAACCTTGGCAACGTCGGCCCAAGTGGTGCACTTGGTGAAGTTGAGGCCGGTGAGGTTGTAGGCCACACTGTTGACCGTGATTTTAACGTCGCCGCTGGTAACGGCAATGATGTCAGTGAGGTTGGCCGAGAGGTTGGCCGTCACGAAATTGCCAGCCGTCGCGGATACGGCATTAAGCAGAGGGATAATGACCAGCCGCCCGCCGCCACTGCGGATGTTCGGAGTCTGACTGAAAATGGCATTTGCCATCTGTGCGGTCACGCTGTTTGTGCCAAAGTCATCGGCCACCTGATTCGCGCCAACATAGATGCCATAGGGGTCAAGGCTATCAGACTGTTCGGTTGTGAAAAGCGCGAGGCTATTCACATTCTTCTCGGTCAGGCCGGACGGCGTGTTGGTGATGGTTACGTTGATGATGTTGGTGATCGGAAGAATGGACATGATTTACTCACCTCTCTTTTTTTTCATTGTTAACATACCAGAAGGCGGCTGTCACTTCCAGAACTCCAACTGCCTAACGAGTTGGTGGGTTTTCTTGGCGTGCAGCACCTCGGCGCGGGCGGTCTCCAAAGTACGCATGGCATCCGTGGGATTGCCGGTCTTGACTTCAACCAACGCCTCGGCTAGACGCTCGGCTACTTTATCAGCGAGTTGCTCAAATGCGGTCTTCATTTGCATGGCGGCAACGCCCTTTCTTTCTCAACAAATCTGCTCTTGGAGACGGCAATCAACGCAGCCCGTGACCCTCTTATCTGCGCATATCCCACAGCGGCCTTCATATTTTCCAGCATGATTGATACTCGGTCGGCGGTGTCGATGGTCATGGCGCTGTGTCCGTCTGGATGTCGGCGTTGGTGCGGCGGTAGTTCCAGACCTTAACAGCATGGATATAACCGCGCCAGTTTGCCGTGTTTCCGTAGTTTGTGCCGATGTAGACGCGACTGGCTGAGGGGACGCCGTTCGGAGAGGATGAGTCTGTGACCGCTGTATTTCCGTCAGTTGAAGCCGCCATGTCGTTATCGCTAACGGCGAACGCAGCCTTAAAAACAGATCCGATGGACGGAGCCACTCCGGTGTTTATGTTGGCCTGCTGGACGGTCGCGCTGTATATCGTAGCGGATATGAGGTTCGTCCCACCGAGCGCCCTCGAAATGTAGTCCTTGCTTGCTGAGTTATCAGCCAGCTCGATCAGAGTTGCACCAAGCAAAGAGGCAGAGAAGTTAGGCACCACGCCTTCCGCGTAGAGCGTCACGTTTTGAACCGGCCTGCTCAGGTCGTAGTAAGCCAAGTCTGCGGCCCGAGTGACAGTGGCGGTTGTGGTCGGGATGTAGCTGGAGAGAGTCGCCCCGGCCTCTACCTGCCCGCCATAGAAATACATGGTCTTGCTGCCTCCAGCGATTGCCGGTGCGCGGGTTTCGCTCCCGGTTGCCAGTTCGCATAGTGCCAGAGTGTTGGTTGCTGTTCCGGTCGCAGTAAACGTGATGGCGATGCGATACCAGCCTGAGCCGATGTTGGTTATTGAGGTGGAGGACACGCCCGCGCCGGTAGCGGAAACGCTGCCAGATCCGTTGAGGTAAAAGTTTGCGTAGCCGTCAGTCACCACAGAGAACGACATGAAGAGCTGCACGCGGTCACTGGTACCGGCTTTGACGAACGCGCTGGCGGTATACTTTGTCCCGCTGACATACGATATTGTCGATACTCCAGTTGACCACTGCTGACCGGTTGTTGTGTTGGTGGCCGTGTAGAGGTATCCGTTGGAGCCGCCAGCCGGGTCAGTCTGGCCTCCCGTGAGAGTTCCATTTGTTGCTACCGAGCTGTTCATCAGGACAAGGTTTGTTCTTGCTGCCTCGACCAGAAGTCCATTGGTGGTGCTGATACGCGGAGCGCCAGACGAGAAAAACGTGACAACACCGCCGATGATGTCGGTCGCCACGCTCGCCCGCGTGAACGTGACACCTGCAGGAAGGCTTGACGCTTTCAGGTTGAGATCGAGAACTAAAGCCTGTCCGCTATAGTTCCCGGTCATGAGGACATTGTTTGCAGAAAATAGGGCTTCTGCTTTACCGCATATCAAAGCGGCGATGAGAAAGACAAGAGCGCCTATTTTACGCATTTTCAGGTACCTCACGGGGTGTAGTTCTGAACAACTGAGCCATACCAGTTTGTCCCGTCGCTCACAAAGCTGAACAAGTCCATTCTGGATGCTGTGGCGGTCAGTGTGGGTGTGGAGCTACCAGCCCACTTGACCCCCGTGAACGCCGCTGTGAAGCTACCCGCGCCGGTATAGTAGCGGAGCGTGAAGCTCTTACCATTTCCAACCGAAGGCATGGTGACAGTCGCGTTGCCGGTCGCCGTGACCTTCTGGAACGTCCCATTGCTCAGCGCGATGGTAAACGCCGTCGAGCTGTTACCGATGTCATAGGCCGCCTCGGTATAGCCAGTGATCGTTGGGTTGCTCACTGTGGGGGAGGTGAGCGTTTTGTTCGTCAGGGTCTGCGTCGCACTCAGCCCAACCAACTGCTGGTTGATGTTTGCTGCGTCGTAGGTGGACTTCAGCATGTCGCCGCTGCCGGTTGGAGTCGCCCAAGTGCCGTCTCCACGCCAGAAGGTCGTGGATGTTGCCCCTGTTCCTGTGTTGAGGTTGGCGACAGGGAGGTTTCCGGTCACATCGCTGCCCAGACGAACCGTCAGTGTGTTGCTTGCACCGTTGATGGTTTTGTTTGTGAGCGTGTCGGTTGTTGCCTTGCCGACAAGGGTGTCTGCGGTGTTCGGCAGTGTCAGGATTACCGACCCGGCTGCGGCCATAGGCTGAAGCTGAGTGTAACCGGACGTGCTGCCCTCGAACCTCATGACGCCAAGGGTTGTCCCGGCAAGACCGAGGTCAAGCAGAGCCGTGGGGGAGACATTGCCGATACCCTCGTTTGTTCCGACGCTGCCCTTTCCAACACCGAGAACGTCATAGCTGAACGGGGTGGGCGTGCTGACCAGATTGAAGTAGCTGGTGGCCCAGCCACCGACTGAGGTTGTTTGGTTTGCAGTTCCGCCACACCCATCCCAGCGCACGTAAGTGGGGCTGTTTCTGGTTGTCAGGACATATGGCGTTGCGACCACATTCTTACGGGTGCAAATGTTCGTGCCGGTCACGCCCTTGCTGCCGTCGATGACAAAGTGGGCTTTGTCGGTGATTCCAGCATAAGCCTGATACCCACTATCAATCGAGTTGATGTTGCTCAGGTTAACCATGCGGGCATTTGGCCCGGTGCGAACGCACTGGCCGTACTGATGGTCACAGGTGATATTTGTCATGTTGACGCCGTAGGGTGCGTCCAAGAAGGCACCGGCACCGTCATTGAAAAACACGGTATGACTCACAGTACCAAAACCGCTGTATTCCAAACGTCCGTTTGTGATGTCCCATCCAGAGCCGTAACCGGCCAGAGAGCCAATCACGTTATGGTTTATATTTGCACCATAGAAGTCGGTAAGGTGAAGATCGGAAATGTTGCCGTAAATTCCCATGCAGTTGCCGATAAGATCGACGCCCTTTGCCCGCAGCTGAAGAACATTGTTGGCAAGGACACCCTGCGCTCCGGTCGTTATGGGGGTGCAAGGCGTCGCGCTGCCATAAGCGTTGCCGGGGTTGGACGGATTGTCATCGAAGTAACTGACCATTGCCGCGCCAACGCCGTTACCCATATTCAGGAAAGCAACGTTCTCAAGGTTCAGGAAAGCCGCTGCGCGACCATTGCGGATGCCCGGAATGCTTCCACCCGTGTAGCTGTCACACACGCCCACAGAACCGACAAGGTTGTAGTTTGCTTTAAACGCGACGTTGCGAATGGAAACGTTGTCATATCCCTGCGTATCGACGGCACAGTTAAGGCTTGTCGCCACGTTCGTCCGAAGCGAATCCGGCAGGAAGATGTAAGTATTTCCGGGGTAGTTTGAGTTATACCGACTGCCCTGTCCGAAGCTGAAAATGGTCTGACCTTCGTTCGAGAAGTTTACCTTGTTCGCCAGCTTGCAGCCGGGGTAGGGGATCATCACCGGCACGCCCGTATTGAGAGCCGCCTGAATGCCCGCCGCATCGTCCTGAGTTGAGTTGTTTGCGTTGAAGTTTGTGCTGCAATAGGCCCCAAAAGCGCGGGGATCGGCGTATCCCATCGCCTTGGCGCAAGTGGTGGCGTCGCTGAAAATGTTGCAGGTTGCCTGAGCTAGGCTGTAGTCGCCGGTTGCAGACCGGACAATCGCACCGGTGGTTGCGCCGCTTACCGCGAGGATTTTATCAAGTCCGCCGCGTCCGCCAATTCCGCTGCTCTGTTCCCAGACGCCGAGCGTCGAAAAATAGGTGTAGCTGATCGCCGTTGCCGCCGACATTGTGGTGACGCTGCCCATGACAGTGCCACCAGAATAGGTGATCGCTGACAGCTTCTGCGATGTGTAGACAGACACCACGTCGCCGTCCTTCGGGCTTGTGGGCATGGTGATGGTCAGGGCGGCAAGGGTGCCAGCCGGATTGATACTCAGCCAGACGTGGTTTGCCGTGTTGGCCGTGATGGTGTCGCCGCTGGTCGGGATGAATGACTGCGTGCTGACCGTCTGGGTCGCCTGCGTGAAGATACCCGCAAAGCTGGCAGTCTGCACCGCAAAAACTGACAGGATGATTGCAATCAGGGCCGTCTTGAAAATCTTCATGTCTCGTTTGCTCCTTTAGGAAATTGTCCAGTCGCCGGTGGCGCTGGTTACTACCCAGATTGTTGCGCTGACTTGGCTGACGTTCAGAACCGCGCCGATGGTGGTGGTGCTGATAGACCCGCCGTCGCTGCTGACTTGGTCACCAAAATACACCACGGCACCGGCAGGCACCGTGAACTTTGACCCGTCCGAATCGACGTTGACAATCTGGCACCCAAACGCCGGGGATTGCAGGCCGCTGGGGGCCGTGTAATTCACCTCGGCACTGGCCCCGATATTCTGGAGCAATGCCCGGTTATCCGAAGAGACCAAAGCCCGCGATGCCGTGACGTTGTTGATCGGAAAAGACGCGGCGATGTTGCCAACAAGCTTCCCAAACGCCTGCAGGATGGTGTCAGAGGCCGATATGGTGCCAGCCCCGGCACTGAACCCCGTGAGAGGCGCAGCAATCGCCCGCGCCTGCGTGAAATACTGGTTTGTGCTGCCCTCGGCCACATCGTCCGTGTCCAGAACAACCACGCCGGTTCCGCCGTTTACGCTGGTCACATTGGCGTTCGCGCCGATGGTACCGAGCTTGATCTTTTCATCAGCTGTGAACTGTTTTGTTGCTGTTCCGCTGCCAATATCGTCGGTTGTTAGGACAACGACTCCATCCTCTCCATTGACGGATGCGACTTTTCCGACTGACAGATCAGCAATATCTTGTGCCGATGTGCGGACGGTGGTTTTTTCAGACCCAGCCCCTTGAACAATGGGGACAATCTCATTTCCGACTAAAGCCGTGGCCGCTGGTAATGCTGAAATCTTTACGTCTGCTGCCATTTTCTTCTTCCTTGTTGTCTGAGACTATAGAGGACTTACGATTTCCAATCAAGGCCCGCTATAAATTGGCGTCGTGATGCAGATGAAAGCATTGTCTTCTGTTATCAAAAACCCCCCATCTTCCTGAAGCAGTTTTTGGCCTATCGATTCTTCGTCCGCTATCTCGAACTCTATCAGGCCATGCTCTTCGGTGATCGTCTTTGAGTCGTCAACTCTGGCCTTGAAGTCATCAAACCATCCGCCATCCTGCGGGAGAACAGTGTCTTTCTGATACCAGACGAAGCAGTTGAATGTGAGGGTATAGCGGTTAATGTTGCTGCCACCCTCGGCCCCGCTGGTGTTGAGGAAGTTTACCGGCAACCGGCTGATCTTGAAGAAGTTTGCCTCTTGTGTCTGCTGGGCTTGAATGCTGTGGAGTGCGGCCGTAACTTCCCAACGACGCAACAGGGCGGCATTGTCGCGGCTGAAAATGTCGATCTGGATTGCGTCGCAGGTCTGCACGCGCTGTACCTCAACCTCCTCGTAAACATCTCCGGTTTCGCAGGAAAGAAGACCGTTTGACTCGGTGGCTATAAAGCTGAAGTTTTCGGCCTCAAGACGCGGTGTTCTTGTCGGCTTGTTTTCTGTGTAGGTCTGGGAGGAGACCGGGCGAGAGTCGTTCATGCCAACGACGACATAAAGGCCGGTGGTGGGTGGCACTGATCGGTTCTGGTAGCGCAGCCAGATTTGACTGTCTGTTAGGCCGAGTTGACCCTTCAGAATGTCGATGATGAATTGCTCGGCTGTCTTATCCATTATCCGGCCCCACATAGTCCTCGACGACATGATACTCGATATAGTTGTTTAGGCGATAGTCTTTCACGCCCATGACCTTGAACTGCTTGTCGGCATAGATGATCTTGTTGCCGGGCAAAAGGTTGAGCGTGCCGGTCAGGCAGTGGATTTGCAACCATTCCCAATGACGTTGACCCTCTGGCTTGAGCTTCAGCTCGTTAGGCGAGAGCGGCTGAATAGTGCCTTGGAATGTGACCAGCGTGGCAGCAGTTTGAACAAAGCCGTCAACAATGGTCTCGGTGATTTGCTTGATGGTGATCTTGGTGAACCAGCCAGCAAAAGCCGCGCTTATTTGTGGCATTCCTGAGAGCTGGTTGAGTGGCTTGGCTGGCATTAAAAGTCTCCCTTCTTGGCGACATCACTGGTAATACTGCGGCGCAATTCGCCGGTATCAATAAGAGGCTTGCTCGAGCCTTTGCGGTCAATGGTCGATGGCTTATTGGCCGCCCACTTACCAAAGCCGCCAGTGCTGAAGGCCTGTTTGACAAAGCCCTCGGCGGCAATGCCGAGAATCTTGAATACGATCACGGCATCACCGGCTTCAACAGCCTTGCGAACTGCGGGCGTGTCCATCGACTTCATGATCTCTTTGGCGTGCGTCTCGACCGGCATTCGCAAGAAGGAGCGGGGAGGGATGTTGGCCGTCTCGCTGCCGAACTCTTGGATGGCGCCGATCTCGCTGTTGGTCAGGTCGGAATCATCATCGCCCTTGCGCGCAACATCGCTACCCAAGATGCCAACCCGTGCCACCAGACTGTCACCCAGCTTGCGGGCAATATCCTCAAGTCCATCAAGGTTGAAGCTTATCGAAGTTTGCTGGGCCATTATGGAGTCGTCCCCCCGCAGGCAATGCCCACGTTGCCCACAAGCATAGGCAACACGAGCGACAGATACTTCATCCCATAGCCAGTCTGGGCATAAATTGCATAGCTCGGGTTTGCCAGATAGGCCGAAGGGATGCCGTAGCTCTCCGACACGCTGCCAACAGAGCGCGAGGCCAGTGGGAATGCCCCAGCGCCAGACACCCCGGCCAGCGCGTTCCGCATGTCAACGACGAGGTAATGGGCGGTTAGATAGAGATAGCACAGCTTGATCGTGTCATCGCCGCTGAAGAGCGACTGATTGAAGTTGACCTGCGCCTCGCCGAATGCGCGCGTGATGTCATCGTCTTGCACATAGTTGTCTGTGCTGTCATTGACCACAACCCACTTGGTCGCGTCGCTGCCAGGCGTGATGCCCTGAGTGCCGTTGACAAGGCATGTATAGAACAGCTCGGTCGTTGCATAATAGACGCGAGCGCCAGCATTATAGAGCTTTGCGGGGTCATAGCTGGGCAGATAGGGGAAGTCGCGGCGAAAGAGCGCTTTGAAGTCTGCAACCGTGATTGTGTTCAAGTCCATGTCATCACCTCTAAAGAAAAACCCCGTAAGCCATTTTCAGACTTACGGGGTTTAGGGCTGCGCGGGGGTTATCCCTTCTTATTTACCGAAAACCATCTCTTTGGCTTCTTCTTCAGTTGCGCCCTCGGCAATGAGGGACTGCACCTTGAGATTGGCCGCCGTAAGCTCTTCAACCGACATGCCCAGCTTTTCAGCTTCAGCCGCAAAGGCTTTGGCCTGCAGCTCAGGCGCGCTCGGTTCAAGCGGTTCTTTGTTTTTGATCTCGGCCAAGTCTTCAACCGGCGCGAGGAGGGCGGGTGCCGCGAATGCCTGTGTGGCCTCTTCCAAGTCCTGAAGCTCGGCCCCAAAGAGCCGCTTCAGTTTCTTGGCAAGAGGAGCAGGAAACGCCATGACCGCCATCGGGGCAAAGTGCACGCCCTCTGCGACGGTGATGGTGCGCTCGCCCTTATTGAGGAGTTTTATTGTCTGTTCGCTCATCATGATTCCCCTTATGAGTTCCAGTCGAAGTAAAGCACTTCAAGCGGGCGATAAGCCTTGGCACCGGTGAACTGACCATACCCGACGTTCTGATACTGGAAGCCATTGATGGTGTTCTGCAGTGTGCTTGTGTAGTCAACCGGAATGTCCATGCGGATGGTGTCTTCATCGTAGTTCATGAGGACATAGCGGTTCTTGTTCAGGCCGGTCACGTCAGCGTTGTTGGCCTGATCTGCATA
>Ga0116180_1002603_pt1 | contig 14197 bp, 9 predicted proteins | sample AD_UKC073_MetaG_FD_89804 | JGI IMG/M metagenome (GOLD analysis project Ga0116180, IMG submission 89804) | Active sludge microbial communities of municipal wastewater-treating anaerobic digesters from USA - AD_UKC073_MetaG | ecosystem: Engineered > Bioreactor > Anaerobic > Digestate | place: USA...
CGCACAGAAGGCACACAGAAGACGCACAGGAGACATACAGAAGGCGCGAAAAAGCACACACAGAACACACAGAACACACACTCAGGGTTCACGAACGGCTGTCAAAGGCACAAGTAACATCTTGACTAACCAACTTAAGTTGCTTAAGAGCGGAGGTGTCCAAATGGCAAAAGAGTACAAATGGGGATGCCCCTACGGCTGCCACAGGGTTGTGGAACCTGAAGGCGTGCTGCCCCAAGCGGCGTGGAAGATCGACAACTCCCCGGAAATCAGGGAGAACGAAACCCTCATTGACGTGGAGACCCTCAATATAGATGCTGCAAGTTTCAAGCAGATTCTGTCCCAGTGCGACCCTGATGCAGACGAGGCTACCAAAGAACAGCAGGTAGCAGCGAGGATTATGGACATAGTGAGCCAGCGGGGGAAGATGCACAACCCGGTCACCGGGTCAGGCGGGATGCTTTTGGGCAGGATCAAGGAATTCGGGCCCAAGGTCGAAGGCAGAGACGGCGCCAAAGTCGGCGACAGGATTTGCACCTTGGTGTCTTTGTCGCTTACGCCCCTCAACATCACCAAGATCAAAAAAGTGCACCTCGACAAGGACCAGGTAGACGTAGAGGGCACAGCCGTGCTGTTTGAGACCGGCGTGTTTTCGGTGCTGCCTGACGACATGGATGAAAAGCTTGCCCTGGCAGTGCTGGACGTGGCAGGTGCGCCCATCCAGACCGACAGGCTGGTCCAGCCGGGAGACACCGTGTTCATCCTGGGTGCAGGCGGCAAATCGGGGCTTATGTGCGCTAGCGTGGCTGCGAAAAAAGCAGGCCCCATGGGCAAGGTGATAGGGCTTGCCCACAGCGACAGGTCCGCCGCAAGGCTCAAACAACTGGGAGTATGCGATATTGTGCTCCAGGGGGACGCCAGGAATGCTATGGCAATAAGGAAGCTACTGCTGGATGCCAACGACGGCAAGCAGGCGGACGTGACCATAAACTGCGTGAGCATCCCGGGCACCGAAATGGCGTCGATCCTCTGCACCAGAGAAGGCGGAAAGATTTACTTCTTCTCCATGGCCACAAGCTTTACTGCAGCAGCCCTGGGTGCGGAAGGAGTAGGCGCGGATATAGAATTGATCATCGGGAACGGCTATGCAAAAGGCCATGCAGAGTATGCACTGGACCTTGTGAGGAACGATAGCAAACTCAGGAGCATCCTTGAGGAGATGTTTGTTAAATAGCCAGGCGTTTCCCATAGACCCAGGAGATCAGGCCGGGCAGAAGCCTAGAACGGAGCGCCCATACTGGAATCTGCCATGGACCAAGTGGTGGAAAAAGGTGAGATGCGTCGTACCAGGATCAGCGCTCTGGCACAGGCAACTGCCGGCGCCCAAGGAGGTTTTGGCAAATTGCGCCATTGGAAAGACATTCCGTTGTTCAAGGACGTAAGCGAGGCAGAATGGAATGACTGGCGGTGGCAGTGGAGGAACCGCATCGAAGACGTAGACGAACTGGCTGAGGTGGCGGGGCTCGACGAACAGGCGGTAGAAGGGGTAAAGCTCGCCCTGTCCCGGGTGAGGATGGCCATTACCCCGTATTACGCCAGTCTCATCGAATACGGCAACGAATCATGCCCTATAAGGCTCCAGGCGGTGCCCAGGGCATATGAAGCCACAGTGCTCCCTTGGGAGGCATACGACCCTCTGGCCGAAGATGAAGACTCGCCGGTGCCGGGGATAACCCACAGGTACCCTGACAGGGTGTTGTTCTTGGTGACTGAGCAATGCTCCATGTACTGCCGGCACTGCACCAGGCGCAGGGTGGTCGGGGTGACCGACCGGGTGGCATCTACAGACAGGATCAACCAGGGGCTCGAGTACGTAAAGAGCAACAAGCAGATCCGGGACGTGCTCATATCAGGCGGCGACCCGCTCACCCTGTCAGATGACAGGATCGAGTACGTGGTAGCCAAGCTCCGGGAGATTCCCCATGTGGAGATCATAAGGATCGGCTCCAGGACCCCTGTGGTGATGCCCCAGCGCATTACCCCAGAGCTCGCCAGCATGCTGGCAAAATATCACCCGATTTACCTTAATACCCACTTCAACCATCCCAGGGAGATAACCCCTGAAAGCGCCAAGGCGTGCGCAATGCTGGCCGACGCAGGGATCCCGTTGGGCAACCAGACGGTGCTGCTCAGGGGCATAAACAACTGTCCCATGGTGATGAAAGACCTGGTCCACGGCTTGCTCAAAATCCGGGTACGGCCGTATTACATCTACCAGTGCGACCTTACCTGGGGGCTTGAGCATTTTAGGACTACCGTGGCCGAAGGGCTTGAAATCATGGAGTACCTGCGGGGGCATACCTCAGGGCTGGCAGTACCTACCTACGTGATCGACGCGCCAGGCGGCGGCGGAAAGATCCCCATAGGCCCCAACTACCTGGTGTCTTTCGGCAGGAACACAGTGGTGGTCAGGAACTACGAAGGAGTAATGTCCGCTTACCGCGAGCCTGAATATGATCCCAGTGAAAACCGGGACGAACACGGCAGATGCAAACTCTGCGGAGGCGACCACAAAGATGCCGTGGGCGTAGCAGGGCTTCTAGGCGGCAAACAGGTGAGCCTGATACCCCGCGATACAGAACGGATCAAGCGGCGGCGTACCCACAGGGAAGAAGGTTCCGAGGATGGAGGCTGCAAGCAAGAAGAGTAAGAAGGGCGCCATGGTAGAGCACCATGATAGCACGATGATGGTGCGATGATGCGATGATGGCGCCATGATGGCGCCATGATGCCACGGTGATGGTACGATGGCACGGTGATGACACGATGTCACCGAGTGCCAGACGGAGTGCCAGGATGAAGTGTGGCGGATGAGAGGGCACAAGGCGCTTAGCCGGGGGGTGATTAAGACGGCAAAACAGCTTGCAGATGTGGTAGTCCATAGTGGCATAAGGTCTGTGGCAATAGTCGGCACGGCGAAGAACGTAGGCAAAACGGTCACCATGAACTACCTGGTGTCAGAGCTGTCTGCAAGGGGCTTAACTGTGGGCCTGGTATCGTCAGGGCGCGACGGGGAAACTATCGACGCGTTTACAGGCCAGCCCAAGCCGAGCGTGGTTGCGCCCCAGGGTGCGTGGATCGCCACGGCTGAGGGCGTGCTGGGCGATGCGGCCGCAAGTCTCGAAATTGCAGACGTGCTGGGTCATCAGGGGCTGTTTGGCCGTCTTGTGCTTGGCCAGGCAGTAGAACCTGTTGCCCTCGAACTTGTGGGTCCGAGGAGTGCCAGGAAACTTGCCGGCATTGTGGACAGATTGCTCGAGCTGGGTGCAGATATCGTGCTGGTTGACGGGGCGCTTGACCGGATGGCAGCGGCTAGCCCCAAGGTTACCGGCGCCACGATTTTGTCCACTGGGGCGTCGGTCGACACGGATCTGGAGACCATCGCAGGGCAGCTGGGCTTTCTGGTGTGGCTGCTCTCAAGGCCTGAGCATCCTGTAAAGGGTATTGCCTCCCTGGCAAGGCAAGCTATAGACACACACACGGTGTGTTTCATCCACGCCGGCAGGAGCGCCGGCAGGACCGGGAGGCAGGGTCAATATAGTTTGAGGAGCACACACTACTCCACGGTGCTGGGCGTCGAGGACGAGGTCTTAGAGCAGGCAGGCGAAGCGGCGGCAGTTGTAGTGCCCGGTGCGGTAAGCCAGGCGTTCTTGGACAAGGCCCGTTCGTGGGCAAAACACCGGGAGTTTGCAGTTATAGCCGGCGACACCGTGAGCATATTTGCCACCAAGCGGCCAAAAGTAGGCTTGTACGTAACACATCCTCTCCGCCTCCTGGCAGTCACGGTGAACCCTGTCAGCGCCTTGGGCATATCTTACGACCCCAGGGCAATGGTGAGCGCTATCGGCATTGCGTTAAGAGATATAGGCTACCCGCTGCCGGTGTTTGACGTGGTTTCAGGGGAGATGTGCACAGAGGAGATGAGCGCAGACGAGATAAGTGCAGACGAGATGAGTGCAGACGAGATGAGCGCTGAGGAGGTAAGGCATATGGCTATGGGGTAGCGGTTACCTCAGGGTTTTTCCTGCCTCCCAGCACCAGCGATTATCTGGGGTTTGCTCAAATTTGGGCATCTGTAAGGCCCAGGTCTGCCCCTGGACGCAGAGCCAAGGCCCAGGCCAAGCCGTTTTTGCCCGGGATGGAGCGGGACTTGGAACGGGAGTTTGACCGGCTGGAGAGGGTGCTCCGCCTTTGGCGGGAATTTCCCGATGCATGCTCAGAAATGCCGGGGATTTTAGAATCCCTGAAAGACCCTTCCCATGCCATAGAGCTTCTCAGGGACGGGCATGTGCTTTCCCCCGCCGAACTGTTTATCCTCGCTAACCTGTGCGCCTGCGCAAAACGGATACGCCGCTTGCAAGCGCAGACCGGGATCGCCCGGTGGCCTGCTGACACCGTTGTTCCTAGCCTGGAATCTGTGGAAACACTGCTTGCGCCAGGTTCCCAAGGGCAGCCCAGGTTTTATGTAAGCGATGCATATTCCCCTGCCCTGGCTGAGACCAGGAAGCTCCGCAAGCACAAGCAGGAAATGTGGCACAGCGAAATGGCAAAGCAGGCCAAAGCGGTGGAAGCTGTCCTGGGCGTGAGCATCCCCAAGACAGGCGAAATCGCCATACGCAAGGCAGACCACGCCAAGATTCAAAAAGCCAGGTCCATGCGTGAACTTGGGGAAACCAGGCAGACGCTTACCCACGTGTATTTCAAGCTCAAACCAACCAGGACTGCCTCAAACCTCGAAACACAGCTCGCCTTGCTCAAGGCCAGGCAGCGTAAGCAGGAAACTGAAGTGCTCAGGAGACTGTCTCAAGAACTCAAGCCTTATCTCCCACTTATCGAAGCCGCATCTCAAGCCTTGGGTGAACTTGATTTCCTGCTGTCCAAGGCAGAGCTGGCAAGGGCCATCCATGCCACAAGGCCTGAAATAAGCTATCCGGCTGCAGCAAGTGGCTTAAGTACAAGGGAGCGCAGAGATGCGGTTACCCAAGGGGAACCTGGGCATCGCGCGGCGCCCGGCCCCGGTTTGATACTCCAAGATGCCTTTCACCCCATAGTTCTGGGTGAAGTGGAGTCCCGGGGCGGCAAGTACCAGCCCATAAGCATAGAATTGGACTCCACGGTTTCGGTGATCACAGGCCCCAACATGGGAGGCAAGACGGTGGCCCTCGCCACGGTGGGGCTGTGCGTGGCCATGGCCCAGTGGGGGCTTATGGTGCCTTGCAGCCGCATGAAGTTCGGTCTATATGACTTCATCTATTTCCAGCCCCAGGAAGAACAAACCCCGGGACTGTCCAGCTTTGCCGCCCAGATCGTAAGCCTTAAGCAGCCTCTTGCCAGGGCACGTGAACGAGGTCTGATACTCTTGGACGAAGTGGGCAGGGGCACTAACCCTTCACAAGGCCGTGCGCTTTACGCAGCGCTGCTCCAGTACTACTTGGAGAACGACACGGCAGGCTCCACGGTGCTGGCTACCACCCATTACCACGGGCTTGCGGCAGCCTTGGGAGTGCCCCACTGGCAGGTAAGGGGGCTTACTGAAGATGCGCTGGCTTTAAGCCATGGGAGAGGCAGAGCAGGTGCTGGGGGAGGAGCAGGTGCTGGGGGAGGAGCAGGTGCTGAAACAGGGGCAGGCGCTGAAGGTTCGCCGGATGCGGCCGGTGAGGCAGCTGCTGAAGGTGAGCGAGGCGCGGAGGGTCACCCGGCTATGGAAGGTGGCACTGCGGAAAGCCCAGGTGAGGCAGGTGCCGGAGGCCTTGACTGGCTCTACCGCCACATGGACTACACCTTGCAGAAGGTAGGCCCTGATACCCCCACGCCCCAGGATGCGTTGGTTGTGGCAAAAGCTCTGGGGCTCCAAGATGCGATCATAGACAAAGCCCTCAAGTTTCATGGCACAGGCAGATAAGCACGTACTCATGGGGCACAGGTGCCCCGGGCCCGAGAAAAAGGGCTTCATGGAACAGGCAGATAAGCGCGTACGCGGATGTAGCCGTGGTCTTAAGCAGGCTTTTTCGGTTAACCGGCAAGACATATAGGCGAAACACGGGTGAGGTGAAACCGGATATGCTCAGACTCAATATAGATGCCAAGACCGTAGACAGGTGCCACGAGATTGCCGATAACATCACATCCAGGGTTATGGAAGAACTCTCATCCCTGAGTACCGTAGCTATCGAAAGGACGGTGGCGAGGTTTGCAGGGGTGGACGGGGTAACCGGCGACGGTGTGCCCCTCCCTAATGTGTTAGTGGATCATCTGGTGCAAAAGGGCAAGATCCACGACGGGGTAGCCATCCATCTTGCCAACGCGTGCTTAGCCCTGGGCAAGACGCCGGTCCAAGTAGCCCAAATGGTAGCCGGCGGCGAAACAGATATTTCAAGCCTTGAATGGCAGGGTACTCAAGAGGTAACTAAGAAAGCCCGGGAGATGGTGCAGGACTGCCTGGACAAGATCAAAGCCAGGCGGGCTGAGCGGGAAGCTTTGCTTGAAGAGCTCCCTGTGACCCAGACACCCTGGCTTTATGTAATATGCGCTACAGGAAACATCCATGAAGACGCGGTCCAAGGGAGGCTGGCAGCATCCCAGGGAGCCGATGTGATAGCCGTAATCCGTTCCACAGGCCAGAGCCTCTTGGATTTTGTGCCCCACGGGCTCACCACCGAAGGGTTTGGGGGTACCTACGCCACCCAGGCTAACTTCAGGCTCATGCGTGAAGCCCTGGACGAAGAATCGCGCAAGCTGGGGCGCTACGTGAGGCTGGTCAACTACTGTTCAGGGCTGTGTATGCCCGAGATCGCCTACATGGGCGCCATGGAGCGGCTGGATATGATGCTCAATGACGCCATGTACGGCATCTTGTTCAGGGACATCAACATGGAGCGCACTTTCGTGGATCAAAACTTCTCGCGGATGATAAACGCCTATGCCGGGATCATCATAAACACCGGCGAGGACAACTACCTGACGACAGTGGAAGCGTTCGATGCAGGCCCTCAGGTGCTGGCTTCCCAGTTCATGAACTACCATTTTGCGAAAAAAGCCGGCCTTAAAGATGAACAGATAGGTTTGGGCCACGCGTTTGAAATCGACCCGGGTATCCAAGACAGCTTAAGCTACGAGCTGGCCATGGCGCTCCTGGTCCGCCAGCTGTTCCCCGCTTGCCCCATCAAGTATATGCCGCCTACGGTGCACAAAACAGGCGATATTTTCTCTTCCCACGTGCTCGATTCAAGCTTCAACCTGGTGTCAGTGCTCACAGGCCAGACCATCCACCTTGTGGGCATGCTCACTGAAGCCATCCACACGCCCCTCATCCAAGACAGGTACCTTTCAATCAAGTCGGCTGCCTACATGCGGCGGGCTGCCAAGCACCTGGGGCACAATCTCCAGGTCAAACCCGGCGGGTTGCTTGAGACGCGTGCCGCAAGCATCCTGGAGGACACCCTCGAGCTGCTGGAGGAGGTAAACCAAGAAGGGTTGTTTGCGGCGATATCAGAGGGCGTGTTTGCAGGGGTGAAGCGGCAGAGGACAGGTGGCAAGGGCAGAGAAGGCGTGTTCAAGAAGAGCCGGTGGTACTTTAACCCGGTAGAAGCAGCACTCAGGGCCGAGCTGTTGGGCGTATCATAGGGCACGCGCTATCGGGCTAATCCAAGGCCCAAAGCAGGCCCTTACAAGCACAGACCTATACAAGCACAGGCCCATACAAGAACAGACGCTTGTTTACATCTATGGCATTATGAAACCTTATAATCTGGCATGCGGCAGGGGAGGTATAAATCTATGGCAACCGGAATCGGATGCGGAAACTGCCGACTTGCAGCAGGCGGCAAGGTCTCAACCGCATCACATAGGGCTCAACACGCGGCTGAGCACAGAGATAACCACCTGGATGAGCACCGGGATGAACACCGGCATGAACATCGGCATGAACACCGAGCTGGGCACCAAGATGAGTACAGGGATCAGGACAGGGATCTGCATAAGGATCTGCACAGGGATCTGCACAAGGATCTGGTGCTCCCCTACGGGGACCAGCTCAACGACGGGGTGGTGCAGGTAAGCTTTACCCTGCCTGTTGCAGCCGGTGCCTTAGCGGAAGAGGCGGCCAGGCAAGCCATGAGGCTCATGGGGCTTGAAGATCCCCAGGTAGCCGAGGCAGCTGCCGTTGGCGAAAATGCCACGTTTTTCGTAGGATACGGAAAACTAACCCGTCCGGTGGAATTATCGAAGCTCAGGGTAGCCAAACCCATGTGGGAAGAACTGGACCAGGGTACCATAAACCGGTTGGTCCACGAAACATTGGGACGCCCGATGGTAGTAGTGGGGGCGGCAACTGGGCAAGATGCTCATACACTGGGGCTCGACGCCATATTGAATTACAAGGGGTTTGCAGGCAACCGCGGTTTGGAGGCGTATTCCGCCTTCAAGGTGATAAACATGGGGAGCCAGGTGCCAAATGAGGTGCTTGTGGCAAAAGCCAGGGAGGCCAAGGCAGACGCTATCCTGGTGTCCCAGGTGGTGACCGAGCGGAACGTGCATCTTGCCAATTTGACAAACCTGGTTGAGCTCTTAGAAGCCGAAGGGTTGAGGGACAAAGTGGTGCTGGTCGTGGGCGGGCCGAGGATCACCCACGCCTTGGCAATCGAGCTGGGCTACGATGCAGGGTTCGGGCCGGGCACCAGGCCTCAAGATGTGGCATCGTATTTGGCTCAGGAAATCGCCAGGCGGCATGTTGAACTAGGCCCCCTACATGAGTAGAATTACTGAGGAATTTCGTGGTTGGGGGTGAGGCGTGTGCAAGGAGCAGTCCAGCAGCAAGATACCAAGCAAAGCCTTCCAGTGGCAGATATCGCCTACCGTATCCTAAAAGAACGCCGTGAACCGATGAAGTACAAAGATCTAGTAGAGCAGGTACTTGAGCACAGAGGCGTCCGGCCCGGCCAGAATCTGGCCAAGATCAAAGCCAGGATTCACACTGAGATCAATATCGACAGCAGATTTGTGAACCAGGGGTCAGGTCTGTGCGGGCTTAGGGAATGGACCGTCAAGCCTCAGTCCTACAAGGTGTTGGAGGTTCCTGCGGGAGGCAGGTCTAATCTGGGAGAGAGGCTAAGGAAAGAGCTTAGTGCCGTGACCGAGGCAGAGGAAGACGATTACGAGGAAGAACCGGAAGATGTGGATTTCCCCATAGATGACGAAGAGGTCGAAGAGCCCGAGGAGCTGGAGTAGCCACGCTCCTCATTTTACATAGCGGGTATTATGAACATTGCCCGTTTCGCCCTGCCAGTGGCAGGAATTTGCGGGTTCATCCGGGTTCATTATATTTATGAGTGGCCGGCGTATGCCGGCCTGTCGCAGTTTTGCCGGCGGGATTTAAGACAAGCCACCGGTTACCCTGTTTTGGGCAGGACTCAATATATACCCGCGTCAAATTATTCATTGGCGCTGGACGCAAAAGGTGCCATAGGGTATTCTGATTGGGTGTGATCAGACACTTGTCCAAAGCAAGTGTTTGTGAAAGCAGCAATTGTCACGTAGTTAATCGTTCATCATTGCGGAGGTTTTCTTCCATGTCCAAATACATCTTCATAACCGGGGGCGTTGTGTCAGGCCTCGGAAAGGGCATAACAGCAGCATCAATCGGCACCTTGCTCCAAGCCAGAGGCCATTCGGTAACCATCATGAAAATGGATCCTTACGTCAATGTAGATGCCGGAACCATGAGCCCCCTTCAACACGGAGAGGTATTCGTCACTGATGACGGCGCCGAGACCGACCTAGACCTCGGCCATTACGAACGGTTTATAGACCGCTCCCTTACCGGGGCAAACAATATTACCACCGGCCAGGTGTACGGCGCGGTTATCGAACGGGAAAGAAGGGGTGGATACGACGGAAGCACCGTCCAGGTTATCCCCCATGTGACCAACGAGATAAAAGATAGGATTAGGAAGGTCGCCACTGAGTCTCAGGCAGACATAGTGCTGGTGGAAGTAGGGGGCACAGTGGGCGACATAGAGAGCTTGCCCTTCCTGGAAGCCATACGCCAGTTCAGGACCGATGTAGGTGCCCAAAACACCGCCTACATCCACGTCACCCTTATCCCCCATTTGCCCATGACCGGGGAACTTAAGACCAAGCCTACCCAGCACAGCGTGGCAGAGCTCAGGTCAATAGGTATCCAGCCTGACATTATCGTGTGCCGGTCCGGCTATCCTCTTTCGGATGACATGAAAGAGAAAATCGCCCTGTTCTGCAACGTTGAAAAGAGGGCCGTGATATCCAACCTGGATGCCAAAAGCATCTACGAAGTGCCCGTGATGCTGGAAAACGAAGGCTTGGGCAAGATCTTGGAGAAGCAGCTCAACCTGCCTCCCAGGGAACCTGACCTTAGCGAATGGGAGGAAATCGCGCGCAAGATCGCCCACCCCAAACACAGGTGTACTATCGCCATTGTGGGCAAGTATGTATCCCTTCACGACGCCTACAAGAGCGTGGCTGAAGCGCTGCACCACGGCGGCCTGGCAAATGACGCGAGCGTGGACATCTTGTGGGTGGACTCGGACAAACTGTGCGGCGCCAGCCGCGAGCAAGTAGCGGAAATCTTGGAGCCGGCCCACGGCATCCTGGTGCCGGGAGGCGCAGGCGGCAAGGGAAGCATCGAGGGCAAGCTCAAGGCGATAAGGTATGCCAGGGAAAACAAGGTGCCCTTCTTCGGGATATGCCTGGGGCTCCAGTGCGCGGTGATTGAGATCGCCAGAAGTGTCCTAGGGCTTGAGGACGCCAATTCGACAGAATTCGACCCTGACACAGCCCACCCTGTGGTGGACCTTATGCCCGAGCAGAAGGCACGTGAGAATGCAGGGGATGCCCGCACCTGGATGCGCCGGGGGCTGTACGAGTGCCGCCTCAAGCCGGGTTCTATCCCGTGGAAGGCTTACGGGGTAGAATACATCGAAGAACGCCACAGGCATAGGTTTGAGATAAACCCCATGTATGTGCAGAGGTTGGCTCAGGCGGGGTTTGAGCCTGTGGGAATTTGGCCTGCCAGAGGCTTGATTGAGATACTCGAGCTTCAGGGGCATCCGTGGTTCTTGGGTACCCAGTTCCATCCGGAACTGCTGTCTAGGCCAAACCGGCCCCACCCGTTGTTTAGGGAGTTTGTGGCGGCAGCGCTAAGGCAGGCAGCAGAAGTGCAAGGGCAATGACCAAGCATGAGCAAAAGGGATGGGGGCAGCCACGTTTGGATACGGTGAGCCCCCTTAAGCAAGAACTGGCCAGAATTTTGAGTTTTGCAGGGCCTGGAGGTTCCGGGCCCTTTTTGTTTTAAGGAAAATCGGCGTAGGAGTGGAGTAAGAACCGGGGCGGGAAGATAATGAAGATAATGTTGTAAAGGCCGGGATGACCCGGACCGGCTGGCAACGGGAGCAAGATCTTGTGTCAACTGGTCATAAAATGCGTGAGGTGAAGATAAATATGGATAACCGGGATAAGACAGGCAGGCGGTGTCCGGTGAGGGGCGTACATAAGCAAGGCAACACCACACGGCAGAGCCAATCCAAAATCGAAATCTACCAGCTGGATGCATTCACGGATGTGCCTTTCGGAGGCAACCCGGCCGGTGTGGTACCCCATGCAGAAGGATTGTCAGATGAGCACATGCAGAAGATCGCCAGGGAGATGAACCTCTCCGAGACGGCGTTTGTGACGGACCTGAGGCAAGCCAAACAGGCTCCCGGCGACCCTGATTTCCTGGTGAGGTTCTTTACTCCTCAGTCCGAGGTTGACCTGTGTGGGCATGCCACCATAGCCACGTTTTGGCTCCTGGCGGAGCTAGGGGTTATATCCCCCGGACACGGGGCAGGAGAAGCCGAGGAAGAAATCCGGGTGTACCAGAAGACCGGTGCAGGAGGACTCCCAGTGGATCTCCTGTTTGGCTGCGAAGGGGGGCCGGCACGGGTGATGATGACCCAGGCTTTGCCTCAAGTGGCATTTACCCTAGATGAGCCGGAAATCAAGCAACTTGAACGCATCCTCAGGGCACCTCAAGGCAGCATAACAGGCTTTCCAGGGCCCAAACCCCAAGGCGTTTCCACAGGACTTTTGGACCTTATCGTGCCTGTCACATCTATGGAAGCGCTATTCTCAATGCGCCCGGATATGGCTGCTTTGGCTCAGTATTGCAGGGAGCGGGAAGTCATAAGCGTGCACTGTTTTTCAATGGATACGGTAGATGCTGCAGCTACCGTGCACTGCAGGGATTTTGCGCCCGCCGTGGGGATTCCTGAGGAGGCGGCCACGGGCACGGCTTCTGGGGCAACAGGGGCTTATCTTGTGCTCAACCAGCTGGTAGACACAAAACAACCTGTCACACGAATTATATGTGAGCAGGGACATGTGATGAAGCGGCCGTCAGTAATACACGTAGAGATCGGCATGGAAGGCCGGGAGATTACATCTGTACGTGTCGGAGGTAGCGCCGTCACGGTAATGAAGGGCTGGATGTACCTGCCATAAGGCCTACATCCGCCTGAGAAGCCTGCCTAATGATGAAGAATCGGCTTCGATACGGGCAGTTGGTCTTTGAAAAGAGCAGCTTATGCTTGAGCAAAAGAAGGGAAATCGGATTGGGTGTAGAATCATCTTTTCCCAAGGAACATTTATTGCTTTTGGGCGTCTAATTATCCTCGAAAGGCGAAGGCAGCAAGCATAGGAAGCATTCTCCTCAGCAGGCTGCGGTTTCTGGGGAGAAGCAAGCAACGGCTGCTTGAAGGACTTGGAAATTCGGTTAATTTCTTGACGAAATCCATTGGTGAAAAGAAGGATTTTTCGGATTTACGACGAATATTAAGGACGCTAAGACCTTGTTGGGGTATTATGCTTTTGACAACAGAAAAACGGTAGATAACCTAAAGTTACCTGGGCGTGAATGATTGACCTGGCTTGGAGCAGGTGCTATAATCAGTCACAGCCTGGGAACATGTCCAGCACAAGGCACAAAAACTAGAAAATCAACCGGTATACAGAATAAGGCCTACCCGGAGAAAAGCTCCCTAGACGAACCAATTATACAGGACTCCTAATTTATACACAGAGGGAGTCCCCTCCAGGACCGGAGGGATAATCCGGGCAAGGTGGAAGGCTGCGAAACAAATCCTTGAGAGGAGGGATCCTGGGCTTAAGTCTTAAGCGGCGGACGACCCAAGTGTTTTACCTCACGTAACTACGGAAATGTAAACCGGTTGAGTACTATAAAGTACCGAAAAACCGAGGAGTAAAGGAGGAAACCTGAAAGCATGAGATTTAAGAGACTTATTGCTACTGCGCTAGCAGCTGCAATGATCCTTGGTCTGGTCAGCGTAGGCTTTGCTGCTTCATTCGAAGACACCGAAGGCTTCGAATTTGAAGCATCAGTGCTCAAGCTGGCAGACCTCGGGATAATTAGTGGTTACCCGGATGGCACATTTAAGCCAGATAATCTAGTTACAAGGGCCGAATTTGCAAAAATGATCGTTTGCATGCTCGGTCTTGAATCTGCAGCTAAATCATTGGAAGGCGAAGCCGTTCCCTTTGCAGACGTTGATGCCGACTATTGGGCTGCAGGTTACATCAATGTTGCCCAGATGATGGGTATAGTGAATGGATATGAAGACGGCACCTTCAGGCCTGAAGGCAACATCACCTATGCCGAGGCCCTCAAGATGGTTTTGGCTGCCATGGGCTATAGTGAGGATGGGTTTTTGGTAGTCCGCTGGCCTGCAACTTGGATTGCTAAAGCCATCGAACTGGAACTGGATAAGGATCTCACTATCGTTTCTGGTCTGGCAATTACCAGGGGCGAAGTTGCCAAGTTGTTTGATAACTCTTTGACGAAGAAGCATGTTGTCGTCAAAGATGGTGAGTTTGTTGAACGTGATGTAACCTTCATGAGCAAACTGAAAGTCAACTACATCGAGGGTCAAGTGATTGATTCTCCTGAACTCTGGAGCAACGACAGTGGCAAAGTAAAGATCGATGGCAAGACTGACAAGGGCGAAGCTAAGAAAGAGTCCTTTGCTATCGACGACTATGAGGGCTTGCTCGGCCACAAAGTGAAAGTGTGGTATAAGGGTAACAAGGTTCTTGGAGTAGAAGATCTCAG
>Ga0116180_1002606_pt1 | contig 14183 bp, 8 predicted proteins | sample AD_UKC073_MetaG_FD_89804 | JGI IMG/M metagenome (GOLD analysis project Ga0116180, IMG submission 89804) | Active sludge microbial communities of municipal wastewater-treating anaerobic digesters from USA - AD_UKC073_MetaG | ecosystem: Engineered > Bioreactor > Anaerobic > Digestate | place: USA...
ATTGGATTGACCAGGCGGGCAGGAGAATCTTGCGGTATCTTTTCATCCAAATATTTTCCTCATATTTTTATTGCACTATCCAATAAAAAAAGAGGCTGTCCCTACTTTTGAGACAGCCCCCTTACCACCTTTCCTTCCGGTCAGCTATGCCTGAAGAAAACTCAAATTCCTAATTCTAATTAAAAATTGCACACTGTCAGATCAAATCTGAACTATTACCGTTAACTAAGGATTAATATTCTGAATAAAATATCCATAATGAAGTCTTTCCTGCTTCACAAAGGAATAAACAGCCCATATCTTCTTACCATCGTTCTTGATAATCTCAAAATCGATGGGATCCGCAGAAATGCTTGTCGACGAATAGCGATAGACAAGAGAAGCGTTTTCTTTCTTCCCCTTCTCTTTGTCCCCTGAGAAATAAATCTTCAGGTAATAGTAATTATAATAATCCCATCCGTAAAGATTCCTTCCGTTATCTGTTCCGTTAAGCAGAGTGTAATATGTTGTAGCGTTTTCCACCACAGAGTTGTCAAACACATAGCACAATGTCTCCTTCTTCATGATCGCTTCGAGTTCCGATTCGTCATAAGGTTCGGTTGTTGATGTTACCTTCACCTGTATCGTGGTAGTGATATCAAGTGCGTCTGTCAGGGTGATGCTTACCTCTCCCTCTTTTCTACCCGTAAGGAGCAGCGATTCTCCCGAAATCTGTACGGATACTATTTGCGGATCACTGCTTTCCGCACGATAGTTTCCGTTCCCCTGCAGGATCCCCACACTCTTCGTCTTGGTAGTACCCAGCGGCAGCATAAGGTTGACCACCTCCTGCTCTACCTTAAGCGTTTCGTAATAAGAAACAACACCGAGAGAACGGTATTGCCCACTGCCGTCCGATACAATGACTGAAGTCCTTCCTTTCTCCACCGCATCTATGACCAGTTTATTGCCGGAAATACCCACAGTGGCAATCTCATCGTTCAATGAAAAAGCCTTATACTCATTATTTCCTTTCACAATCTCCAGTTCTTCCTTATCACCAACCACAATCATCACCTCCTCCTTTTCTATCACCAAGTCAGAAGGTTCTGTGACGGAAGGGATATCCTCATCATCTTCACACGAAAGGAACAGAAGGGCAGGAACAGCAAGCAGCAATATCCCAAGTAATGTCTTATATCTTGTCTTCATATGATTAATACTGTTTTTTTAGATTTCTGATTTATCGGCCTACCAATTAATAAACCCGAACATGCTAATAAACCGAGCTATTCTATATTCATACCGATAAATCATCAAATCAAATTACCAATCTTTTTTATAGGGTTTTCCGTCATAGACCAGTTCGTCATCGAACAGCACACGCGCGATACGTTGCATAGACGTCTTCTGGGTGTAATTGAAGTTTCCCCTGAACGGATCCATCGCGAAAATCATGTGTGCACCATATCCATCATTCCTCAACCTCTTCAAATTGGTTTCCGAAGTGGTATACCCCCGAGCATACTCCTGGGAGTAGAGTGCCATCCCCGAGCGCGGCAAACCGGGATAATTCCCGCTTAAGTCATAACTGCCACCGTAATCGTGGATCGCGTAGTCAATAAATGTACCGGGATTCTGTCCGTCTACAGCCGGAAGGCTCGATGTGCGGCTATATACATATACCGTCACCAACTTGTTCGGCATCGCTTTTTTAGTTTCATAACACAACCGAGCAGCGGCTGCGTTCGACGGCGTTACAAATCCGGGAGGTGGCGGATTTTGATATGCGGAATACTCATCATCGAAGAATACCCCGTCGAGCCTGTAGGCATCGCACACCGCTTTCAGTTCCTGGGCAAACTGACGTGCCGCTTCGTCGCCAAGATTAGCGACTCCCGAACGGTCGTGGTTACCCAGAATACCCAGCACCACCTGCATTCCCCTGTCCTGCAAAGGTTTGATATATTTCTCCCTGTTATCCAGAAGATGCTGCACGTTGGGATTATTGTAGACAAACACTCTTCCGGTTTCATTGTTATAATTAATATTAGCAGAGAAAAGGATCACTATATCAATCAGCGGCTTACCGCTCCCTGCCAGCGTAAAGCAAAGATTATTCAACGGGTTGGTGTCATTCACTTCCATACAACTAATAATCTTGATACCTGTCGGTTTCTCCGCGGTTGGAATTTTACTCAGGTCATCAATAAAAATCAGAAACCCGGATTCGGTTTCGGAAAGCCGCACATTACCCGAGACCAGTTCCGCCTTCACCGGGATCACGTAGGTCTTCCCCACTTCCAGCGTTTCGGCAGTCTCAAACTCCACCTTCGTTTTCCCGGATGCCTTACTCCCTTTCCCGATGGTTACCTGCCCGGGAATTGTTACCGCCGAAGCAGGAAATAACGGGTATTCCGTTTCGTAGGTACTGTTATAAACCTCCAGCAGAGAAGGTTCATACCTGAATGAAACGGTAATATCCTCAGGCGCCTCTGCCGTCAGACCAACGTAAATCTCCTCCGCACCCTTATCGCGAAAATCGATAAAACTCTTTTTCCTGTCCCCTCCATTGTTTGTGATATACCCTATCACCTCGTCGGGTACTTCGTAAGAGGTTTCGTCGAGTTTTGCCAGCTCGATGCTTTCATCACAGGCGCTAAAAAAGCACCCCATTAACAGGAGAAGTACAACAAAGCACTTCGATTCATTTAATATATTGTTCTTCATACAATTAAAACTATTAATATGGTTTATTTGGCAGGCGCAGGCAATTTTACCGGCGTCCATTTCAAAGTAGTATTTGCCACGGCATTGTTCCCGTTTCCGGTATGATCCTTAACGGTACTACCCGCTCCCTCATCAAACTTCCAATAGGCAACCAACCCCTCCGATTGAGGGTCCACATAGTAGGGATTTTCCGCTATCTCTTCCTGAGAGCGAACAATATTCCATATCCGGCATTCCGATATCTCTCCGGCAAGCCATCGGTTATCGTCATAAGAACGCCCGATAAAAAAATCACTGCTCCCCAGGTTCACGTTACCTACAAACAAGGTACCCTCCGACTGCTTCCTTCCGTTCACATAAATAATCACAGATCCATCGGAAGCATCATACGTCAAAGCCACATGCACCCATTCGTTCACGGGCAATCCCTTGTTCGGATCAGCAGCGGGGAAGTTACCCCTGTTCGTGGCTATCTGTATCTGGTTCGATGGGAAGTTGGCATCTCCGATACGAATCAGGAAACTGCCTTCTATCCCCATCACAGTACTGATCATCTTGTCAAAATTACGTACGCGTATCAACGCTTCCATCGTAAGCTGTGAAAGGTTATTGCACACACCGGGATTAGACCAGTTCACCGAGAGATAGTTCTTTTCTATATCGGCCACCACATTGATCAGCGAAGCCCCCCTTATCACGTAATAGTAGGTACGGGCGCTCCGGAGAATATCTATATCGGCCTCCGATATGGAGACCGGGAGCACATACACCTTGTCGCGGTTGAGTGAGGAAAAATCCTTGAAAAGGATGCGCGCCTCGGTAGAGAGCACTCCTCCTGCGTGAATCAACGCTTCCGCTTCAATCCACTCGTAATTTTCGGCAGGCAGCAGCTCCGCCTTATCGTAATAAGCCTCGTTGTAGACCTTCACCAGCGATTCATCCACTCTGTATGTAATTTTAATATCCTGTTCGGCGGGCATTGCCAACTCGGCCTGAAGCACTCTCTCCTGGTCCGCTTCATTACCCGTAAAGAGGATTTCTCCTGTCTTCGCAGTGCTCTTTATATAGAGCTTATTGTCAAAACTGCCGTCACTTTGGCAACCAACCATCAGAAGTGCTACCAGCAGTATTCCATATATACTATATCGTTTCATTGTTTTCATTTTTTTGGAGAAGGATTCATCTTAGAAATTGCATCACGTGTATAGGGATAAATACGTGCTATATTGAAATAATCGTTATTCACGTTTTTAATTCCCAGTCCGACAACAGAATAACCGTCGTGGTTCAGCATCACCCACTGCGAAGCGCCTGTCACCGCCCGTGTCACGCCATCGGCCCAATAGCCGGTCTTCGCATCTTCTTTATCCAAAGAAACGGTCTCTACCGACACAATGTAGCGGTCGGAAGGTACACCTTCCACATTGGCGGACATTATATTATAGGTAAGCCTCGCACTGTTGCCCGCATCCATGGAAGGAATAATGATATAGCGGCACTTTTCCAGTATGCTTTTGTTCAGCAGGTTTTGAGGATACCCTTCAAAGAGGATCATCTTATCCTTATTTCTCTCGTGCCAATCTTCGACAATACCTATAAAAGCTTTTTCATACGTCGTATAAAGCTGCTTTTCCGCTTCATCCATATGCAGGGTATTCTTTCCCCGGTAACCTACGATAATGCCATCGTAACTGTATTTCTTTACCAAAGGCAGGATGCGGCTGACGGTATCCGCCAGAAAATCCACGAATGCCGGGATCTCAAGCTTAGCTGCTCCCTCTTCTCTTTCTTTCTGAGTATTCGCTTCCATATCGGCCACCATTGTTTCATAGATAAGTTTGATGGTTTCAAAATTCATGTCATACACAAATTTTGTTCCCTTTTCACTTCTCACTTTTTTCATCTCATCCAGTTCAAACTGTGCCGGATTTGTAGGATGCAGCAGCGATACGATATCGATACTGTCGGGAAGCACATCTAAATGGTCGGCACGACTCTGCGGCACCTTGTTGCTGTTATTGAACCAGGTGATCATCACCTTATGTTCCGACTCCTTGTAATTTCTCAGGTTTTCGAGGTATTCGGCATAAAGTGCGGGATTCTGCTTCGCAATATCAGCCTCGTTAATTACCACAGATTCCACTTCTGTCCAGTCGCTGCAGGCAGTAAAGACCAGCACGGCCAGTAAACCGATCACCCATCGGCCTCTCTTTATAGATCTTATATTTTTCATATGATTATTCTATTTTTATTTTTTAGCATCCCACCATACACGTGTAGCCATATTGTCGGGCCCTTTCAGGTAGTTATCGATAGCATACCGCACATTCTCTTCGTTGGTAGTGATCTCTTCACCCGGATAGGCCAGCCGGCGCGGACCCAGGTTCGTATCCACCACTCCCCCGCTGTTGTTCACCACAACCGGCATAAAGAAGGGGTAGCCGGTCCTGCGATGTTCCGCCCAGGCTTCGAGCCCCAGCGGAAAGATAGCAATCCATTTCTGGGTAATAATACGTTCCAAGTTTTCTTCAAAGTCGGCATCCTCTTTCCATGCTACGGTTATGTTGCTCACCTTTCCGCTATAGGTATTCTTTTTCATCGGATCGATATATGGCGATGGCGTTCTTCCGTTATCCGCCAGGTAGCTGTCCAACCCACCGGCACCCCACTCTTCAAAGGAGAGCCGTATGCCCTGTTCGTAACAGGCTTTCGCACTCTCTGAGCCCATGTTCCATCCGCGCAGAGCGCCCTCGGCCCTCAGGAATGCCACCTCTGCCGCATTCATCCAAAGCATCGGTGTATTGGGGGTAACGTTGTAATTGGCATACTTCTGTGCCTCCTGTGCTGCCGGTATCATAATGCCGGAACGCAAGCCGAAATAGCCGTTCTGTGCCACGTTATCGTTTGCGGTGAAGGAGCTTTGAGTAAAATACTTCTCCCTTCTCGGGTCCTGAAACCCGTTCATATAAGAAGTAATATCTGCCGATACCCTCGAGTCGCCGCCATTCCAGAGATACATGATGCGGTGAAGCGGATTTCCGTCTTTACCGAATCCGCCAATCCGTGCATTATCGGCATTCGACTTCATCACACCCACTTCATGGGCTACCGCCTCTTCCGCCATCTGCTGTGCCAGGTCAGGATCCACATAAGCAAGGCGCATCGCCAGGCGCAGTTTCAGCGAATTGGCAAATTTTATCCATGCCACGATATTGCCGTTAAACACTTTATCGGCGTTGGGACTGAACGATTCGGTCTGACGGATAGTCAGAATATCCACCGCATCGGTCAGCTCTTTGAACATGGTGCGGTATATTTGCTCCTGTGAATCGAACGGAGCATTCAGCTCCCCGTTCTCTCCAATCTTGGAGTATGGGATTGGGCCGTAAGCATCCGTGATACGGTGTAAAGCCGCAACCCTGCAAATTTCGGCCACCGAGAGCAATATCTCATCATCGGTCACATCTTTCAGCGCCCTGTAATTAGGATAGATGTTGGTAATAATATCGGTAAACAACACCTTATTCCAGTCGGGCGCCGGACGGTAAGTAGCAAAATTCTTACCGTTGAAACCCGGGTTCGAATCGGAAAAGTAACCACCCCAATTGCCCCCTAATAGGCACTCGGTAAACTGGCACGCGTTGGGGAAAGTGGGTATTACCCAGCTCTGTATGGCCAACATAGCCGCGCTCTCGCTGTATGCATCCCTCGATGCTTCATCTTTGGTGACCCCATACGGGTCTTTATTGATTTCTTCGAATCCGTTGGTGCAACCGGCAGACAAAAGTATGCCGACCGTCACGAGGATTATATAGTTTATTAACCTGTAATATTTTATCATAACGCATTCTATTAAAAAGTTACTCTCAAATTCAGTCCAAAGCTTCTTGTAGCAGGGGTCATAAAATAATCCATCCCCTGATAGTAGTTCTCGGTAGAGGCCACCGACTCCGGATCGAAAGGAGCCTTGCAGTAGATCATCAGCAGGTTTCTTCCGGTCAGCGAGAGAGCTACATCCGCAATTCCGTTAAACCATTTCCTCGGGAAATTGTAGCCTATGCTTGCCTCCTGCAGCCTTACGTTTGTAGCGTCATAGATATAATAAGGCGAAACTGCGTCACCGCTACCTATTGTGGTATACCATTTTTCGGCAGAGACATGGTCACCGCCATTCACCACTATGCCACCGTTGTCACGTGCCACCGCAGATGCTTCCGATACGCCGTAATAATCCATCGCAGCCTGTGTCCGTGAAAAGACCACGCCTCCAAAGCGTGCCGAAAGCAGAAATCCCAAGCTGAAGTTACCATACGTGAAATCGTTTTTCCATCCCATGTTCGATTTGGGGAACACACTACCCAGACTGATATAGTCCTCCAGCCGGTTGATCTTTACCGACTGTATATCTCCGTTCTCATCGATATAGATATCGCCATTGCTGTCACGCGCTAAATCGGTCGTGGAGTAAATATCGCCGAGCCCTCCTCCCTTCTTCAATATAAAGCGCGTCTGTCCCAATCCGCCCACGTCAAGATGTTCAATAGAGAACTTCTCTCCGGTGATCGGGTTAGTGGCATCATCGGCCAGGTCAAGGATCTTGTTCCTGTTCATGCTCAACGTGTAGTACGACGACCACGAGAATTTATCCCACTTGTTCTTGTAACCCAGCCCCAGTTCGATACCCTGGTTGAGGACGCTTCCCGTCTGGATAAAAATATCCGACCAACCCGAAGACACCGAAAGCTGAGGGTTGAACGTCTGGTTGTATGTGTTGGCATAATAGTAGGTAAAATCAAAATTAAATCCGTTCAGGAAGCGGGTATCCAAACCAAACTCCCAGGAGTTGGTCCGTTCCGGCTTCAGATTATAAAGCGGATAATGGGTTTTTGTAACCCACACCTTGTTACTGGCATCCCACGAGTAGGTGGGGTTTGCCAGGAAACGACGGAAAGGAAGACCCACCGAAGCCCAGGAAGCCCTCACCTTCATATAAGAGATCTCCTTAGGAAAGGTAAGTATCTCAGATAGCACTACAGACCCTCCCACGGAAGGATAGAAAAACGACCTGTTCACCGAATTGGGTCCGGCCAGTTGTGAGGGCCAATCGTTCCTTCCGGTCAACGTCAGGTAATAAGCGTTTCTGAAACCCAGTTCGATACTCGCAAAAGCAGAGTTGGTTTTTTCCCTCCATCCGTTCTGTTCTCTGAGCGTTTGAGAGTCACTCAGCTGAAACACGTTAAATACGTTGGGAATACCCACCGGCTCATTTATTCCTTCCGCTATCTCCTTTCCGTAAGCGATAGGACCTTTGTTTACAAACGCATCGGAGCGCATATCGGAAAAGGAAACTCCACCGTTAAACTGAAACGAGAATTCATCTGTGAGTCCTTTATCGATATTCAACAGTAGATCCCCATACATCTGATCATCCACGGTACGGGTAATGCCGTAGAGGCCGTTCGGCGAACCTTCTGTCATCAACGTATTGGTCGATGCATATAACTTTTCGGTATAATCATTGCCCGAGTGGTCCTTCCTGATACGTGCCGAAACATTCATCCAGTCGTTTATAAAACAGGTAAACCCCAAGTTGGCCATATAACGGTCTCTTTTGTTCTCCCGCAGGTTGCGGTGGTTTATCCAGTAGGGATTTTGCATCACATAGGTAGCAGCGCCCGAAGGCCAGTACTGTTCATATATCTTTCTGGAAGGGTTATACCTTTCATACATTCTTATATCGTCCCAATCGTTTCCCCTCGGAAAAAGATAAGCCGAAGTAAGCGGATTAAGATATATCCCCTGGTTAGTCATATTACGGTCGTCCTGGCGGATATAGCTTACCCCTGCATCCAGTTTCAGCTTACCATCATAAAACGAAGTGGTGTTACGGAATGTGAAGTTATACCGGTTATAGCGGTTGTTGGGAATGATCCCTACTGAGTTGACAGCCGAAGCAGAAAGGTAGGTCTGATTCTTTTCCGTCCCGGTAGAAATAGAGACCGACTCGGTAGCGGACATCCCTCGTTCAAAATAATCTTTCTTCGGATCATACCCCATAAAGTTCGCCTCGTTAAGGAGACGTCCCCAGCTCAGATACTGATCAGAGGTACCATACCGATTCTGAAACTGCGGAAGGATAAAGGGGTTCATCATTTCCATGTTGCTCGAAACAATAATCTTGGTTTTTCCAGCCTGGCCGCTTTTGGTGGTAATCACGATAGCTCCATTAGCCGCATCGCTGCCATACAAGGCTGCTGCCGCCGCTCCTGTCAGCACCGAAATTGTTTCTATATCCTCGGGGTTGATATCCGCGATACCCTCTGTAGCCCCTTTCGATCCGAATACAGTCTCACCGCCCCCACCAAAATTGTACATCGGCACCCCATCTATCACATAGAGAGCATTGCTGGTCTGCTCGATACTTTTTGTTCCGCGCATAATCACCTTGCTGGCTCCCCCGATACCAGAAGAAGAGCTGTTGATACTCAGTCCGGGGATTTTTCCCGACAGCGAATTTATAAAGTTGGCATCCTTGACGCCCACCAGATCATCGCCGCTAATCTGCTGAACGTTGTAGCTGAGAGCTTTCTCCGATCGCCTGATGCCTAGAGCGGTCACCACCACTTCCGTCAGCAGCTGGGTATCCGGCGCCATACGGACGGTATAGCTGTTCTGCGGCGTGATCACCACCTTCTGGGTGCGATAACCGATATAAGAGATATTTATCACATCGCCTTCCTTCACCTGCAGAGAGAAGTTGCCGTCGATATCGGTAGCGGTACCTTTGGATGGGTCACCCTCCACAATAACCGTTGCCCCAATCAGCGGTTCATCGTTTTCATCGAGCACCTGCCCGGTCACTCTTTTTTGCGTCGTTTTACTTTCCGTATCAGGGATGATCACCACGTATCCGTCCTTTATCCGGTATGTAAAGCCGGACCCACAAAGTACGCCGGTGAGAGCTTCTTCCACTGACCCGTTTCTCACATCAAGATCAGTTGCTTTCTTGCCGACCAGTTGAGATTCATTAAAAGCGATGGAGAGCTTCGACTGTTTTTCTATCTCCCGTAATGCGTCAATAACCGGTATACTCTTGTTCCTCAAGGTTATCGTTACATTGTTTTGCGAATAAGCAAATGTTTGAACCGATATCAAACAGAAAAACAGAAAGAAAATCTTTGCTTTCGCGTTTGTAATTAGATTAAAATTCATAAATTTGATGTCTTTTCTTTAGCGTTAGGTTAGACACTTAGTTGTTTTTTCGATGAAAGAGTTTACACTCTAATGCTGATTCTTCCGGAATAAAGTAACCGCTTTATTCCGGTTTTTTTTATTATGATGTATCCATGTAATAAAATTTAATTGTGAGTAATTATCTTATCCTTGTTTCTATAAAGCATGTGTCGTTGACAATATTATATCTGATATAACCCGCTACCTGTGTAATGATCTCCATAACCTCTTCTAGGGGAGCATCCTCTTTAAACCTAAAAGTATATGTATCGTTACTGAAGCGTTCTTCATGGTATATAAACTGATAGGGATATTTTCTTTTTAGGACGGTAATGATCTCGCTGAGTGTAGTACCCTTGAAAATAATCTCGCCCCGTTGCCAGGCCGTCACATCCTCTATATCGGGATAATTGATGCAGGATGATCCCGATATTTTATTATACACCAGTTGTTGGTTCGGAGAGAGAACGGTATGCTTATCCAGGTTGTTATATGTTGCCTCCACAGTCCCCGAAAGCAATGTCACCCGCACCAGCGAATCCCCGGGATAAGCAAGAAGATCAAATTCAGTACCCAGCACGGTCACCTGGAAATCATTCGACTTCACTACAAAGGGCCTCTTCTTATCGGGTCTTACTTTGAAATTGGCTTCGCCGGAGAGGTACACGCTCCTGCTCTTGCCGGTGAACTCCTCCGGATAAAGAAGCAAACTCCCTGAGTTGAGATGCACTTCACTCCCGTCGGGAAGCACCAGACGCTCTGTAACAGCTACCGGAACGTATTGCTCGAGCAAACCGGCAGAAGAAACATCCCTCTTTGTCCGATAGGTAGTATATATGGCAGAGAGTGAGATCACCAGAAGCACGGCTGCCACCGTCTGCCACACCTTCACCCGCTGTATGCGGGGCATCTTCTCCTGCAAGCCGGCTTTTTTTCTGAAAGCTTCCCACGAATTCCGGGTTTTGGCATCCGCTTTGTGGCCGCTTTGATCCCATAGCTCTTTCAGCATCCGGTCTTTCTCTCCCGAATGTTCCTCCTCGGCAAGCCACCGAAAAAAAGCCCGTTTCCCCGCTTCGGAGAACTCCCCGGCGGTAAAAAGATCTATAATCCTTTTAAAATAATTCATTCACCTCTGTTTTATCTTCCAAAGTCATTTTATGATATTGATAAATCCGGAGATCGAGAGAGAAAAACCTTTTCTTCTCCGGCTCTCTATATATAATACGGATAAAACGGGCTGATTACTTAAAGGAAAAGTAATAAAAATGCAATAATTAACTTTTTTTTCAGTTCCGACAGCGCTAGGTAAATATGATGCTCTACTGTCCTCACGGAAAGGTTAAGCTCTTCAGCGATCTGTCGGTTACTCATTCCGGCATAGCGACTCATCTCAAATATTCTCCGTCGCTGGGCCGGCATTTGCTCTAATGACAACCTGAGAATCAGCTGTATTTCCTTGTAATAGATATCCGACAATACCGAATCGGCCTGTGCTGCTTCCGGGAGGTCTGCATCATAAAGGGTGTCGGTGGCACAACCCGGTTCACAATATCTCTGTCGGATCAGGTCAATCACTTTGTTTTTTGTCATTTTGTACAAATAACTGTCCAAAGAGGTAAAATGATCACTCCACAGGCTAGGTTTTTCCCACAATTTCAGGAAAATCTCCTGCGCGATATCCTCTGCATCATTTTCCGACTTCAGCAGCTTCCACGCGAAATTCTTCACCTTAGGAAAGTAGTGCATGAAAAATTTTTCGAACTTTTGTTCGAAAAAGTTTTCTTCCTTATCAGCTGAAGTACGATCCATATAATATAAGGTTTGCTTATTAATTCTCGATCAGGCAGACAATTTCAAGTGTGGCCTGAGTGGATAAACGGTCGGATTTCTCTCTTTTTTGATAGTAACGAGAAAAAACAAAACGGAGCAAAATCCCCATATGTCAAATCAGGTTCATCACAAAAAACGACCCACTCTCGGCATAAAACCTGCATCTTACGATAGAATTCATTTTCTCATACAATAAAGTATGATCAATTTTAACACTACAAATATAGATTATTTTATTAAATAAAGCCAATATCTAATAATTTTTTTTAGATTCTAAATATTGAATTTTCAACGATTTGAGTAAAAAACTTATTATTCCGTCATCCATCATCAAGTCATAAGCATTCCATTCGTCTCTTAAATTTTCAAGGTTGAATCCAACGACTGTTTCAATAATAAATCCGGCAAATCTTACACGAGTGAGTGGTATTGTTTAAAATACCATATGCGCTCCAACGCCAAAAATCAAACAAATTATAATTCGTATTTTTCCCATTATTTGTTAAGCATTCGTAGCCGCTTTTCGGATTTGCATTTATTCTTTTAAGTTCGTTCATTATGCTCCTTATCATCATCCTGACCAATCACCGGGACTTTTCTCATCCATTTAATCTGCCTCAACGCAGAAAAGAATGCGGCTATAGTTTACTCGAAGTAAATCAGATGCGACGAAGTTAATTTTGACAATAGTGGAAGAAAAATTGCGATTGAAAAATATCGATCGGCTTGAATGGCATATGATGTTCTTAGATGAATCCTTAATTTACCATATCCAACAATAGCCGAAATAATCAATACTTGTTTACATTTTAGCTAAAAGTTATTCGTTTAACATAAACGCTAAGGCGCAAATTTACGTAATCGTTTGAATGATCCAACTAAATAATGATAAATTTTAAGCCTTGGCGCAAGGAGGATAATTAATAATTTGTTTGCTTCACTCGTGTTTTTGCTTGCGATGGGATTTCTTCTCTTTCCTTAAATTTTTCTTCCCTCTCTTCTCGATTAACACTTTTGCCCGTTCAACTGCCAAATGAATATTGGAACAAATATTTTCTTCTCCAATGAGTTGGGGAATGGCCGATTTTTTGAGGCTTTCGTGTACATTTTCCTTTACACCGGAAAGAATAACCTCGATTTTTTCTTTGCGGGAATTTCGGCACAACGTCTCCAGGTTGTTTAATCCGGTGGCATCGATAAACGGAACTTTCCGCATTCGGATGATTCTCACAGCGGGACGATCGCCAATGACACGCATCTTTTCATCGAACTTATTGGCGATACCGAAGAAAAACGGCCCGTCAATTTCGTACACCTCAACCCCCTTGGGCAGATAGAGTACCTCGTCATTTAAATTGCCCGAGTGCGACTCGATTTCTTTCGACATGTCGATTTTATCGGTAATAAGCGAAATCTCGGTGCTTTCCGTGATGCGCTTGATGAAAGCAAAAACGGCCAGCAACAGGCCCACCTCGATGGCAATGGTCAAATCGAAAATCACGGTGAGCAGAAACGTAGTTAGAAGAACAGCCAGCGTCGATTTCGATTGTTTTGTTAACGACAAAAACGTACGCCATTCACTCATGTCGTATGCAACCACAACCAATACACCGGCAAGACAAGCCATAGGAATGTGGCTGGTTAAATCGCCCAAGAACAACAAAATAAACAATAAAACTACCGAATGGATTAATCCGGCAACAGGGGTTCGCCCCCCGTTATTGATGTTTGTCATGGTGCGAGCAATGGCTCCCGTGGCCGGGATACCGCCAAAAAACGGAGCAACAACGTTTGCCACTCCTTGCGCCACGAGTTCCATGTTGGAGTTGTGCCTGTGTCCGGTTACACCATCGGCCACCGTTGCCGAAAGCAACGACTCGATGGCTCCCAACATAGCAATGGTAAAAGCCGAAGGGAAAAGCAAGCGGACGCTTTCGAGATTAAAAGCAATGTGCTTTACTTCCGGCAGATCGGTATTGATGGCAAATCGATCGCCAATAGTTTCAATGCTATGAATCCCCCCGTATGTTTTCATCAAATACACCACAACGGTCATTAAAACAATGGCCACTAGCGCTCCGGGTATTTTTTTGGAGATTTTCGGCGTCAGAAAAATAATTAAAACACTGACAACAGCTATCAATGTTGTCCAGGGGTCAATCGTGTGAAAATATTGCGAATAAACAGCCCACTTTTCTAAAAAATCCGACGGGAGTTTTGGTGTGGTCAAACCAAAAAAATCTTTGATTTGTGTGAAAAAGATCGTGACGGCAATGCCGCTCGTGAAACCTACGACAATGGGATAGGGAACAAATTTGATAACCGTTCCCAATTTGAGAGCGCCCATCAATATCAGCATGATGCCTGCCAATACGGTTGCAATGGCAAGGCCTTCAAATCCATATTGTTCG
>Ga0116180_1002607_pt1 | contig 14174 bp, 11 predicted proteins | sample AD_UKC073_MetaG_FD_89804 | JGI IMG/M metagenome (GOLD analysis project Ga0116180, IMG submission 89804) | Active sludge microbial communities of municipal wastewater-treating anaerobic digesters from USA - AD_UKC073_MetaG | ecosystem: Engineered > Bioreactor > Anaerobic > Digestate | place: USA...
CATCGCAAGTTCTTGAATCAGCGTCTCTCGAATGAGTTCTGCTGGCGCACTGGACATGTCAAGAATTCTCAGAATATCTGGCCGATAGCGATGCATCTGTCGAAAGCACTCATACGCGGTAGTGTCGTACATCACCAGGCATGAGGCTGATGAGTCATGCCTCAGATCTTTGGCTACTCGACGTCCAAAGAGTCGCACCAGCAACTGGTATAGAATCGGTTCCGCAATCTTGTTATGATCTATGCGGATTGCCAGCAAATAGACGACTCCAAGGACTGTATGAAACGCTCGAACCCTAGGTTCAATCGCTGCGTTTGTTCGCCCATGCATCCGATTGGCCGCGTCTGTTGGTAGGCATCGGTCTAGAATGCGATATATAGGCCGCTCGCCTTTGTAGTAGACTGTCGTATAGTATCTCAGCAAAGCGCCCGTGGATTCAATTGCCTCCGCCAAGTGGTAGGAGTGCTGTTGGAGCGGGTGCGCAATTGTAACGTTCCGGAAGGTGCGAGTCATGATGTTCCAGTCGCATCCGCGTTGATAGCGTCTCGAAACTGACGGGCAACAAACGCCGGCGTGCACTCTCGGAAGGTTTGTTGGACATAATCCATTGATACGTCCCCATGCGTGCCATCAAGAAGGAATCGTGTGATGCGAATAACCGCATCTTCCCGTTCGGAATCCCCGCCTATCTTGAGGGTCAGGGCTTGAGGGTACTTCTCCAAGTAGCCAAGATAGGCGTCTCGTTCCGAGAAGTAGAAATGAAGAATCGGTTTGCCGAAGGAGAGATACTCAAATAGCTTGCTAGGCACTTCTGAGTCGGAATTGTTGCCGATCGTCAGGAGGACATCCGCTCGAGCCATCGCTAAGTGAACTTCCTCGATCCCCACTCGCCCATGGGAACTCAGCCAATGCGAGCCCCCGGACGCAGCCTGCCTGACTAGTTCCGCACCGCTACCGTAGGCGTACATGTGCACCGATATTCCGAGCGAGCGCAGCCTCTCGTCCGCGAGGACCGAAATTAGAAAGCTGGGGTTCCGCAACTTGAGGTCCAGTGAGCCGGCGTAGAGGAGTACGGGTTTGCCTGGCTCAGAGAGAGGCGAACTACCGCGTGATCGCAAGTCCTGAACCAGCGGATGCTCGGTACGGGTGATCTTGTGAACGAGGTGTGACAGTTCCGGTCTGGCGTAGTGATCTTCTAGAGGGGGGAGAATGAAGAGCGCATTCGAGACGTCAAGTACCCGTCTCTCTAAATGCATATTGCGCATTTCTTTGCCAGAGCGCAAGAGCCTAAGTTCATATAGGGACTCCGCATTCGCGAATCGGTCGAGCTGATATACGATGAGAACTGTTTCTGGATGCGACTCCTTAAAACTCACGCCTGCAAAGGTCTCTTCATGCGGGGCGGAGACAGGGATGAGCACATCGATCGGCTTCTGCTCGTCAATCTCCATCAGCGCCTTCTCCAAGCGCTTGACGAAGCCCCAGTTGACACTGTCTCGGCGGAAAGCACGAGAGAGCCAATTGCTCCCGCGTAGGACGAATATCAAGGCACTCCAGAGTGGGATGCTCCATTTTGCTGCCGATCCGCGTCTTGTCATGAGAGAGTTGTGGAGAATTAGATGCCAATCGTCAATTCGCACCACGGATACTCCGTTGTGGATTTCATGGTGGGGCATAGAACGCCTCGTGCGCCGCGTTAGAACCGTTACCGAGGAGTCCTTAGCCAACTCGTTAGCGATATTTCCAGCGATCACCCCGTTGGCGGATGGTGAAGGCCAGAACTCTCCCACAAGCATGCAGATGCCGGTCACCTCCCTTCCACCATTCGTGCGTCTTCGCCTTCGTGGCGTTGACCATACATAGCAGTAGTCTCTTCGGACGGGTCTGCCGACAGGCGAACTAGGGATACAACTATAGTCTCCCAAGGATCACTCTCTTCCTCAAGAGCGGATGCGGTGGGCTGATCTGCTCCCTGAAGGCCCCCAGACATCACCTGCGCCATTGCAGCTGCCAAACCCGCGGAGTCCTCGGATTGGAAGAATTTGCAGTTGTCGTAGCCCGCCAGGACTTCCCTTGCGTAGGGTTCATCTGCTGCCAGAATGGGGGTGCCAAGGATGCGCGCCTCTTGCAGTGGCAGGCCGAATGTCTCCAAAGTGGATGGGAAGACAAGGGTGCAATGCTGGTACTTCTTTTGAACTAGTGCAAAGGATAGCTGTCCCAGCGCATTCACGTTGTCCGGTATTTCGACAGGTCGAGCCGCTCTGTTTAGTTCTTCGCTCGTGAGGGTTAGGTCGACTTGGAAGTCTGACGTGTTTTGCTCCAGAAGCAAGATCGCAGCCCTAATTAGGGTGATATGATTCTTGTACGGTGCGCCGGACGCGGGGTAGAAGAACGTCTTCCAGGCATCGCTTCCCGGTTCAAAGGGTTCGTACTTGATGTTTAGTAGGGGAGGAACCACCATAACTTTGCCCGAGTCCTGCGGCGCCAATCTCTGAATCGATTCCTTCATCCATGAGGACTGGACGACAACAACTTCTGCGATGCCGATGCTTCGTCTGATGAGTCTGCCAACGAGGTTCTGGTAGGCCCACATGCGGGGTGACCGTGTGATTGCATAGCGTCGGGGTGTGAACGGTAGTGGCTGATGAACATAGACGAGTTGAGGTACGCGCGCCCAAAGGATTGAGGTGTTTTGTAGGGAGAGAATGACGTCGGCACCCATGTTTCGGATGATTCTCCAAGATCGCGCGACGTCGAAGAGGAGCCTGTGAATCCAGCTTCGCTTGATCCAGGGAATGTTCACCACCCGTATGTGCGGATACTCCGCCAGCACTGGGGTGCTAACGACGAAGATCCAGTTGTATTCGTTGTGCTTAACGGCCCAACCATGAAGATCACGCAGAATGGTTAAGCCGCCTCCGCTGTTGGCCGGTACTGCAACGACGGCAATTGTCGTTCGGTGTCGGTCGTGGGGGGCCATCAGTTTGGAGACCTCAGATTCTGATCTGTTGGGGTCGGCCCTGATCATTTTCTTGCAAAACAGTTGACGAAATCTCATCAACGGATCTCGGTGTCACGTAGACCTGACCACATTGAATGACGTCCCCATGTTGAAAGAATGAAGGCCACGGTGCGTTCCGATGTGTTTATAATTGTGTAGTCCGCAGGCGGCTTCCTGTCGAGCCCTAAAGGACCGAGTGCTGCCATTGCAGATATGGCCTCAACCACCGCACTTTGATCGAGTCCCGTCATTATGATGGAACCTGCATCGAGTGCTTCGGGCCGCTCAATTGAATCACGCAGCGTGACGGCGGGGAATCCGAGAAGGGACGACTCCTCCGCGATGGTGCCGGAATCCGACAGGACGCAACGGGCCTTCAGCTGTAAGTGGTTGTAGTCGTGGAAGCCCAACGGCTTATGGAACCTCACGCCGGCGACCTCCCTCCCCAGCGCCTCCAGGCGACTTCTGGTGCGTGGGTGAGTCGAGACCAACACTGGGAGATCATACTCGTCCACCACAGCCTCGAGGCAATCCAGCAGGGCCAACAATCGGGCTGGGTTGTCGACGTTCTCTTCCCGATGGGCGCTGACGAGGAAGTAGCCGTCCTCCTCCAAGCCGAGGCGTTCCAGAACTTGTGAGGCGTCGACGGCCGAGCGCTGGGCAGCGAGCACCTCGTTCATCGGCGAGCCTGTTAGCAGGATGCGGCGCGGGTGGATGCCCTCGGCGAGGAGATTGCGGCGCGCGTGCTCGGTGTATACGAGATTGAAGTCGGCGACATGGTCGATCATGCGCCGGTTCGTCTCCTCCGGGACGTTCTCGTCGAAGCAACGGTTGCCGGCCTCCATATGGTAGACGGGGATGCGCATTCGCTTGGCCATCACCGCTGCGATGCAGCTGTTGGTATCCCCAAGGACTAGGAACGCATCGGGCTTCTCCTGAAGCAGTACCGCCTCGGTCTTGATCAGCACCTCGCCGAGCACCCGGCCCAAGCTCGAGGTGTCCACTTCGAGGAAGTGGTCGGGCGTGCGCAGCCCGAGCTCTTCGAAGAAGATCTCGTTGAGCTCGTAGTCATAGTTTTGACCCGTGTGCACGAGGACGTGGTCGACCGTGGCGTCCAGGCGCTTGATGACCTCGGACAGCCTGATGATCTCGGGGCGAGTACCCACCACCGTCATCACCTTCGTCATCAGACGTCCTCGGGGTAGGTGTCGGTGTCCTGCGGGTTGAACAACTCGTTCGTCCAGAACATGGTGGTCAGTTCACCATGACCGGTGTTCGTGATCTTGTGCGCCCACAGGGTGGGCATGTCGATGAGGGCCGGTGACGACCCTTCGACATCGAACGTCAGCACCTCGTCGGTCAGCACCTTACGCAGGGAGATGCGAGCCTGCCCGCCGACCACCACGAAGCGTTCTGCCTTGCGCAGGTGGAAGTGCTGACCACGGGTGATGCCCGGAACCGTGGTGGACACGAAGGTCTGGCCCTCGCTGCCGTGAGCCCTCACCGTCTCCACGAGTGAGCCCCTCGGGTCGGTGTGCCGCACCAACGGCATCGGATAGTGGGCGGGGAACATGGATGCTCGCAGCGTGTTGAACAAGTTCACGTGCAGGGCGGACGGCAGTGCTGGGATTTCACCCCGCTGATACACCTCGAACTGCGAGGTGAGGATCTCGAGGACGGTCGTCACGCTGCTCGGCGTGGCCTCGGGGTGAACCTCCCGATGGGCAACGCCCTCCAGTTCATCGATGAGGGCTCGGGCGGCATCCTGGACATGCAGCAGGCTGACGTCACGGTCCTGCACCTCGGGGTGCGCACCGGTCACCACCTTATGGGCGAACGTGGCCACAAACGAGTTGTACTGGGGCCGGCCGTGCTCGCCGAAGAGATTGGGCAGGACAACGTCGGCGAAGGGCGAAGCCTTGGCGGAGGCCGCCTCCCTCAGGATCGCCGCGGCCAACGCCTTGCCCGTGCCGTACGGGGTGCCGTTGCCTGCCTGGATCGTGTTGGCGTAGACGAGCACAGGCGCCTCGGGCGCTCGTTTGACCGCATCTGCGAGGTCTCTCGCCAGCCGGGCATTGCCCTCCTCGACCTCAACATCGGGACCTCGGTTCACACCAGCGAAATGCAGCACGGCATCAGCCGAGCCGACCAGATCCGGGAGCATGTGCCAGTTGGCGACCCCGACGGGGATCACCTCGTGGTCGGTGAGTGCCCGCAGCCGCACGCGGGTGTGCCATCCGAGGAAACCTTCTGCGCCGGTCACGACCACCCGCATCAGGTCACACTCCGGTCGATCAGAGCAGCGATCTCCGGGATCGTGAGCAGCAGGCCCTTCGTCTCGTCCACCGAGAGCTGGTCGGTGTTCTCCGACGTGTAATCGTCCGCGCCTGCCGTTCGGGTCTCGCCCTCTTCGAAGAACAACTCGTACTGCAGCGACCGTGCGTCGAGAGGCACACGGAAGTACTCGCCCTGGTCCTCGGACCCAACCATCTCCTCGCGGCTCAGCAGCGTCTCGTGGAGCTTCTCGCCATGCCGGGACCCGATGACCCGGATCTCCGGGTCATCGTCACCCAACAGCGAGGCCACCGCGCGCGCCAGCGTCTCGACCGTGCTCGCAGGCGCCTTTCGGACGAACAGGTCCCCCGGCGCAGCACGGTGGAAGGCGTGGTGGACGAGGTCGACCGACTGCCCGAGCGACATCAGGAAACGGGTCATCAGCGGCTCGGTCAGCGTCAGCGGCTTTCCCGCCTGCAGCTGCTGGATGAACATCGGAATCACTGAGCCGCGCGAGTACATGACGTTGCCGTAGCGGGTCAGCGAGACTGTCGTCGTGGATTTCGGGTTGTTCCGGGCGAATGCCTGGGCCGTCTTCTCCATGAGCGCCTTGGTCATGCCCATCGCGTTGACGGGGTAGACGGCCTTGTCGGTGCTGAGGCACACCACCGAACTGACCCCCGCTCGGGCCGCGGCCTCGATGACGTTGTAGCTACCGTGCACGTTGGTCTTGACGGCCTGCTCGGGGAAGAACTCACACGACGGCACCTGCTTGAGCGCGGCGGCGTGAAAGACAAAGTTGGCACCGTTCACCGCGCGCTGCACGCTGTCCGCGTCCCGGACGTCACCGATGAAGTACCGAACGCGCGAGTCATCGATGCGACGACGCATGGCGTCCTGCTTGGCCTCATCACGACTGAGGATGTTGATCCCGCTGACACCCCTACGGAGCAGATCGGTAGCCATGGTGGAGCCGAAGGAACCCGTCCCCCCAGTAATGGTCACGATCGAGTCTCGGATCGTCGATGAAACCTGCGTGGTGTTCTCTCTCATCGAATCTCGAGGTCCTTTGGTAACCCTGCAACGTTCGTCGGGGTGACGATTGCTGCGAACGTGTCCACGATGATCTTCGTGTCTCCTACGAACGATCTCGTGCGCACATATCTCTCGTACTCCGTGGCCTTCAGCGGCAGGAGTTCCTCAACATAGGTGCGCTCCGGGTCGGGCGAGGCGGCTAGAATTTCGGCCTCACTGCGAAGGAGGACCGTGGCGGGATCAGTGATCCCTGGCCGGACGGAGAGGATGCTGGGACGCAATTGCCGCGGCCAGAGATCCACGTACTGGGGAACCTCGGGACGGGGCCCGACGAGGCTCATGGTACCGCGCAGCACGTCGATCAGCTGGGGAAGCTCGTCGAGCTTGGCTCGCCTGAGAATCCGGCCCACACGTGTGATCCGCGGATCCACCGCCGTCGACACCGAGAGCCCTGCCTCGCAAACACGCATGGAGCGAAACTTGTGGATGCGGAAGTGGCGACCGTGCAAACCGACGCGCGTCTGCCGGAAGAAGACGGGACCGGGTGAGTCCATACGGATTGCCACGGCAATCACCAGGAACAGGGGCGCCAGCAAGAGCAGCCCAATAGCTGAACTGAGGACATCCCGCACGCGCATCACGAGTGACCATCCAGGACTCGTAGGTCGAACTCGTACCGATTCATGGGGCGGTCGCCATGCGCGACGAATCGTTCACTCAGCACCCACCCTTCGTGGACATACCAGGAGTTCACCGCGTCATTTCCGACCGCGTCAGTGGTCAGGAAGGCCAGCGGCGAACCCATGACCCCAGCCCTCCGAATCCAGCCCCTGACCAAGGTGGATCCTACCCCCTGACCCGAGCAGGAAGGATCCACACAGATAGAACTCAACAACGCGCCCTCGCGGCCCGGCGGAGTGTCACCACGGTAGCTGACGGCGCTCAACAGGCGCGGGACCACCGAAGGGTGCTTCAGGGCGGCACGGACGCTGGCTCCGGCGAAGCCCAGCAAGCGGCGGCGAAGCAACCGGCCGAAGAAGCCCACCGGATCAGTGGTTCCGACGGCGACACCCTGGGGAAGTCCCGAACTGTTCCGCGAGACCACGATGACGGCCGTCGGGTCCGTCACGAAGCCCAGGTAGAACTGGACGAGGAAGGGTTCACCCAAGCGCGAGAGAAAGAAATCGGGAAAGGCTGCTCGATGCATCTTCGCCAGCGGGACGGCATCAGCCTTGGAGATCAAGTGTTCAATGGTCGCGTCAGCCACGTGAGACATCCATCGTCCGATGCGCGAGACCTCGTCGCTGAATTCGCGAGACCCCGCTGAGCAACGTCTCGACCTGAGTGGTCGTCCGGTCCACGGAGAACTCGGATTCGTACAGAAGCCGAGCCCTGCGCCCGATATCTGCCAGTCCGCCTCGCCCCGTCTGCAGAACCGCTCGAATCGCCTCGGCGATGGAGATCGAGTCGCCGGGAGTGGCTGTGAAGCCCACGCGGCGCGACTCCACCAGATTCGCAACGTCGCCCGCGGCAGCCGCCAGGATAGCTCGGCCCGCCGCGAGCGTCGACTGCGTCTTGCTCGGCATGGTCACGGCGCTCAGTGGATGCTGCGCCAAGCTCACGTAGGCCACATCCGCCGTGGCGAGCAGATCCGCCATCTGGCTGTGCGGAATCCGCCCCAGGAAGCGAACGCCGCTCAAACCTCGGGACGCGGCTGCGCCTCGCAGTGCCTCCGCCTCCGTGCCCGACCCCGCCAACAGCACCACCAGGCGTGGGTCGTCGACAAGAGAGCACGCCTCGATGAGGGAGCCGAGCCCCTGAGCAGCCCCCATCGCTCCCGCATAGACGAGCACGACGGCATCCGGATCGATGCCGAGCTCCGCGCGCAACGACACCCCTGACGCATGAAAGACCGTTTCGTCGGCGGACTTGGGTATGTAGTGGAGGCGCTCGCGCGGGACACCTCGCGCCTCCAGGATCTCCCCCACCCCTGGAGAGATGTAGACCACCGCATCAGAGGAGGCGTACATGGCGTTGCACCAACGCTCCAGGCCCGCCTTACCCATCTTGGTGAGGGCCCCCGCACCCTGCAGCCCAGAGACGGCCATGGTGTCGGGCCACAGGTCCCCGACCTCGCACACGGTCGGAGTGCCGCGCACGACCTGCTGGAGCCACATCGGCAAGCCGATGGTGATCGGGGAGTAGTTGACCCACAGCGCATCCAGACGAGGAAGCGCAGGCACACCGAGAACTGCGGCGCTCACGCCGAAGGACGCGTAGTTGGTGACGCGCCGAGCGGCCGACTTGTTGTGATTGAGGTAGAGCGGAACACGGGTCACGTGGACGCCGCCGAGCACCTCGCGCATCCGGGGGACCTGACGGTAGCCCTCGGCGAGCGTGCCTGTCGGGTAGTTGGGGAAGCCAGTCAGAACGTGAACCGCATGCCCTCGCGCGGCAAGGGCTCGCGCCGTCACGGCAGTCAGGCCAGCCGGTCCGGGTTCGGGCTCGTACCACTGGCTAAAGAATCCCACCCGCATCCGCTACGCCCCCAGGGCAGTGCGGACAACGTCGATGACCCGGTCGACCTGCTGATCGGTCATGGCAGAGAAGGCCGGCAGACTGGCGGTACGACAGAACGCGTCCGTCGCCACGGGGAAGTCCTCCGGTCGTAGGCGGTAAGTGTCGCGCCAGTACGGGTGGAGGTGCAGGGGGATGAAATGCACACTGGTGCCAATTCCCGCGACAGCCATTGCCTCGACGAACTCGTCACGACTGAGCCGAGAATCATCCGTGAGCCGAATCGCGTACACGTGCCACGCGTGTCCAGACCATTCGCTCGGCCCCGCCGGAAGCGTCAGCGGGAGCCCCGCGAGGCCCACGTTGTAGCGCTCGGCGATGCGACGTCGCGCAGCGGCCATGTCGGTCGCCCTACGCAGTTGGACGCGCCCCATGGCAGCTGCGGTGTCCGTGAGGTTGTACTTGAACCCCGGCGCAATGACCTCGTAGTGCCAGTTCGGTGCCGTCGACGCGTACCGGTCGAACACGTCGCGACTGATCCCATGCAGGCGCATCGTGCGGGCCCGACGCGCGATGTCTGGGCGGCGGGTCACGAGCATGCCCCCCTCACCCGTGGTGATCGTCTTCGTTGCGTAGAACGAGAACACGACCGCATCACTCTCACTGTCCCCGACCAACCGTCCACCGTCACGAACGGGAAAGGCGTGCGCCGCGTCCTCGATGACCTTCAGCCCGTGGGCGGTGGCAAAGTCGGCCAATCTGCCACGAGGCACGGGAAGCCCCGCGAAGTGAACAGGAATGATCGCCTTGGTGCGGCTCGTGACAGCTTTCTTCGCCGCATCGAAGTCGATGTTGAGGGTGTCCGGCTCCACATCGACCATCACAGGCCGCGCCCCGACGTAGCGGACCACTTCGGCGGTGGACGTGAAGGTCCAGGTGGGCACGAGAACCTCGTCACCGGCTCCGATACCGAGGGCCTCCACGGCAAGGTGAAGGCCTGCTGTGGCCGAATTCACAGCAACCGAGTGGAGTCCTTCGCCCAAGAATGAGGAGAACTCCTCCTCGAATGCGGCAGCGTTCGGCCCCGTCGTCAGCCAACCGGAGCGCATGGTTTCGACGACCGCGCCGATCTCCGCCTCCGTGATATCAGGGCGGGCAAAAGGGATGAAGGCGCCTGGACCGGTCAGGGTGTCATCGATTGGCGCACTCACGGGCTCCCCACCCGCGCACCCGGATTGGGTGTCGGCTTGCCAGCGTGGCTGCGCACTCATAATGTTGGCCTCTTGAAGCGATCCCCCGGCAAATTCGTCGTTCCCGGCTGGGTCCAAGGCCAGGGGTGGATTCTCGGACAGCCAAAGTGTATGACGCATCAATGAACCCCACCACTCGTGCAGGGCGGACTGGCCGAAAGGCCCTACTTCGCCCAACCTGCGTCCACACATAATCGCTGTAGGGTATACGTCCAGGGCGCCGCAGACGCCCCTGCTCGCCGAGCAGGCCGCGTGGATCTCCGGTCGACATTTGGCGAACCCGTGACGGCCTGACACGATCGTGAGTTGTGGCCACCGACCCCGCGGACCCCGTTCCGTCACGATCACTGCGTATCGCGCACCTGACGACCGTGGACATGAGCTTGGCGCTCCTGCTCGCTACCGAACTCGAGGCGGACGTCGCGGCGGGGCACGAGGTCTTCGGCATCAGCGCCGTAGGCCCCTACGTGCCGCGCATCGAGGCTCGTGGCGTGACCCATGTTCCCGTCGCCAGCCTGACCCGATCCTGGGACCCGCGCCGGGATCTCGAGGCCTGCCTCGAGCTGTTCCGGACCATTCGAGGGCTGCATCTGGACGTCCTGCATACCCACAACCCGAAAACCGGGGCCATGGGACGCGTCGCCGGCCGGCTCGCGGGAGTGCCTGTCGTGGTCAACACCTGCCACGGTCTCTGGGCGCGGCCCGAGGACCGATGGCGCAAGCGTGCGTTCGTCTACGTGCTGGAGGCACTCGCCATCAGGTTCTCCCACTACGAGCTGTTCCAGAACGCAGAGGACCTCGCCACGCTGCGCCCGGTGCTCAAGCGTGGTCGCTACCGCTTGGTCGGCAACGGGGTCGACCTCACCCGCTTCGGCCCCGACCCGGAGGGGCGCAGACGCGTGCGTGCTGAGCTGGGGGTAGCAGACGACGAGATCCTCGTCGGAACCATTGGTCGCCGGGTCCGCGAGAAGGGGTTGGTCGAGTTCGCGGATGCCGCAACCCGCCTCGCTGGCCGGGCGAGGTTCGTCTGGATCGGGCCGGAGGATGACACCGATCCTGAAGCGCACCAGGCCGCCGCAAGCGCCGGACCGCACGGCGACGCGGTGCAGTACGTCGACGAGCGCACCGACATGCCGGCGGTCTACTCCGCCCTCGACGTCTTCGTCCTGGCCTCCTACCGCGAAGGCTTCTCTCGGGCCTCGATGGAGGCCGCTGCCTGCGGGGTGCCGATGGTACTCACCGACATCCGCGGATGCCGCGAGATCGGCCGACACGAGGAGCACCTGCTCCTGGTGCCCCCCAAGAGCAGGGAGGCCCTTGCGGACGGGATCGAGCGGCTCATCGACGATCCAAGGCTGCGCGCGCTTCTGGGCGCGGCGGCGCGGCGTCGTGCCCTGGTGGAGTTCGACCAACGGCGGGTCGCGAATGCGTCGCTGTCGACATACGCCGCGGTCCCGGCCGGTAAGGGCGGAATCCGCCGACGTCGCCGAGGGGACGCGGTCCACCGATGACACCGGCACGCGAGGGCCGCCGGGGCAGCGGCTGGACCGCGCTGTGGCGGCTTGCGGCCGCGCAGCGTGGCCGCATCACGCTGCTTGCCCTGGCCTCCTTCGCTGCGGCGATGGTTGAGGCCGCATTCCTCGTGCTGGTGACCGGGCTCCTGCTCGCGCTCTCCAGTGGCCGAGACGTCATCGGACCCGTCGCCGGTCACGAGGTCCCGATCGTCACGGCCGTGGCGGCTGCGGCGATGGGACTCGTGCTGCGGTTCGTGTTCAACATGGTCACCGTGCGCCAGTCGGCTGCGGTCAGTGCCGCCGTCCGCACCTCCCAGCGGCAGCGCCTGGCCCACGCCTACCTCGGGGCGGCCTGGTCGGTGCACCAGCACGAGCCCTCCGGCCGCCTCCAGGAGCTGCTCACCTCCTTCGTCGCCCGCGTCCTCGTCGCGGTGGCCGCGGCCATCCAGGGGCTGACAGCTGCCCTGAGCGTCGCGGCCTTCCTCGGTGCCGGGTTGGTCATCCAACCCTGGGCGACCCTCGGGGTCCTGGCCTTCCTCGGCCTCCTGGCCGCGCTGCTCGGCCCCCTGCGCCGGGCCATCAGCCGCGCTGCAGTCCGCTCCGCCGCCGCCGACCTCGACTTCGCGACATCCGTGGCGGAGCTGGGCGCGCTGGGGCGGGAGATGCAGGTCTTCGGAGCGCGCCAGGCCTTCGTGCGGCAGGTCGACCTCCTCACGGACGCGGCGACGCAGGCGCAACGCAGGGTGCAGGTGCTCTTCGGTTCGCTGGCCCCGACCTACACCTTCGTCGCCTACGGCGCCGTCCTCGCCGCGGTCGCTGCCCTCACGGTGCTCGAGGTGCAGGACCTGACGACCGTCGGCGCCGTCACTCTCCTCATGGTCCGCTCGCTGAGCTACGGTCAGCAGCTCGTCTCGGTGCACGGCACCGTCGTGTCGTCCCTGCCGGCCATCGACGAGGTCGAGGAGACCCTTGGCCGGTACCTGGCCCAGCCTGCGTCCGGCGGCACGGTGCGGCCCGCCAGCGTCACGCCCGTCGTCGTGTCGCACGCCAGCTTCTCCTACGACGGCTCGACACCGACGTTGGCCGACGTCGACTTCGTCCTCCGGCGGGGCGAGGTGCTCGGGATCATCGGGCCGTCCGGCGCCGGGAAGTCGACGCTCGCGCAGGTGCTCCTGGGTCTGCGCTCACCGGATGCCGGCGAGGTCACGGTCGGCGGAGTAGATCTCGCCGAGGTCGACCGGGCGTGGTGGACGCGCCGCGTCTCCTTCGTCCCCCAGGACCCGGTGCTGTTCACCGGGACCATCGTGGAGAACATCCGGTTCTTCCGCGACGACGTGGACGACGCGGCCGTTCGCCAGGGCGCGGCCGACGCGAACGTCCTCGCCGAGATCACAGCCATGCCAGCAGGTTTCGACACCCACCTCGGTGAACGGGGCGGCGCCCTCTCGGGCGGCCAGCGGCAGCGCCTGTCCATCGCGCGAGCCCTCGCCGGTTCCCCCGACCTGCTCGTGCTCGACGAGCCGACCTCAGCCCTGGACGGGCACAGCGAGGCGCTCATCCGCAGCACGATCGCCGCGTTGCACGGCCGCGTCACCGTCGTCGTCATCGCCCACCGCATGTCGACGATCGACATGTGCGACCGGATCATGGTCGTCGAGGACGGGCGAGTCACCGCGCTCGGCACACCCGACGCGCTCCTGGCCTCGAGCGCGTTCTACCGGCGGGCACTCACGACGGCCGGAATCCTGCCGCGCGAGGCCACCGACGATCAGGCGGACGCCGACGGGTCCGGCCGACGCACGACGTAGACGAACGTCTCCCCCACGAAGCGGATGCCGTGTCCCCGCTTCCGTGAGTACCTGGCCGTCCGACCCGTGATCCGCACTGAGCACTCGGGGCCCTGGGTCGCGAACCCGGCGCGCACCCACCCGGTCCCGCGGATCCGCCGACGCACGGCGCGGGCGAGCTCGAGCGGGCCGGGCAGCCGGTGCCTGTCGGCAGACGTCGTCGCTGCCTCAGCCAGCACCAGCCCGTGCCGTTCGGCGAGCTCGGCGACACCGCTGGGAAACGCGAACATTATGTGGTCGACGTTCTCCCAGCAGTCCCCACGCTGGCCGGCCCGCACCCGGTGCGGCGCCCACGGGTTCGGAGTGGTGATGACGAGCTGCCCGTCGTCGGCCAGCAGCTCGCGGGCGGCCGTGAACAGCATGCCCAGCGACGGGACGTGCTCGATGATCTCCCCCGCGACGATGACGTCGAAGGGGCCGTGGCCGGCCACCGGACCAGGCCCCGTGGACAGGTCGTGCGCCACGGCGTCGAAGCCCTCACGCCGCATCTGCTCGACCCCCAGCGGCAACACGTCGACCCCGAGGCAGGTCGCGGCGACCGCAGCGATCCGGCCGTGCAGCCACTGCGGCGACCGCATCCGCTCGACGTCGTGCGCCACGCAGCCGATGTCGAGGACCCGCCGCCCCCGGCAGCGGTCGACGATGAACTCGGCGCGATCGGCGATCTCCGGACGCCAGGCCGCGCGCAGGGTGCGCGCCCGCTGCACCAGCACGCGAGGGTCGTTCGGGTCGTCGG
>Ga0116180_1002609_pt1 | contig 14170 bp, 10 predicted proteins | sample AD_UKC073_MetaG_FD_89804 | JGI IMG/M metagenome (GOLD analysis project Ga0116180, IMG submission 89804) | Active sludge microbial communities of municipal wastewater-treating anaerobic digesters from USA - AD_UKC073_MetaG | ecosystem: Engineered > Bioreactor > Anaerobic > Digestate | place: USA...
CGCAAATCTGCTCGCCCGTGCCAAGCTGACTCCATGCGGGTTGCCCTTGCCCAGCTGATTGCCAGCACCGATCCAGCCGCCAACCTCAATCAGGTCCGTGCGCACATCAAGCGTGCGGTCGCTTCCGGCGCCGAGCTACTCGTTCTCCCCGAAGCCACCATGTGTTCGTTCTCTCGGCCCCGTGCCGACACCGCCGAGCCGTTCGATGGTCCTTGGGCGACCGCGGTGCGCGCAGCCGCGGCGGCCGCCGGCCTCACCGTGGTCGTCGGAATGTTCACCACCACCGGCACGGATCGGGTCGCCAATACCTTGCTGGCTACGGGCGTTGTCGAAGCCCGCTACGACAAGATGCACCTCTTCGATGCCCTTGGCTACGCCGAGTCACGACAGATCCAGCCCGGCACACAGCCGGTCCACTTCGATCTGGCCGGGACGCGGATCGGGCTGGCCACCTGCTACGACGTCCGCTTCCCACAGTTGTTCACCCACCTGGCCGGCACCGGAGCTGAACTGATCCTGCTGCCCGCATCCTGGGCGCCCGGCGAGCACAAACTGCATCAGTGGCGGACCCTGGTCACAGCCCGAGCAATGGACGCCACCGCCTTCGTAGTCGCGGTCGACCAGGCCCTCTCCCCCGCCGCAGCCGACGGACGGACGCCCACCGGCATCGGCCACTCGATGGTGGTTGATCCAACCGGCGACGTGCTCCTCGAACTCGGCGACGACCCGGAGTTCGCCGTCATCGACCTGAACCTCGCCCAAGTCGCCGAGGTGCGCCGCCGGCTGCCCGTCCTGGAGCACACGCGGCGCTTCAACTGAGCGTCGTCGGGATCTCGACAGGTTCGACGAGCCGATGGGTACGCTGACAGTGTCACGCCACGCTGCAGTCGGGGGAACGCATGTCGGCCGATGATCTGCCTGCCGAGGTCCTGAACAACGGGCCCCGCCAGCCGGGCGTGGGAATGGCAGTGAGAAAGCGTCGCTGGCCGTGGATCGCACTCACTGCGGTCGTGCTCACCGTCGCCGCCGTGGGCATTTCTGGCTTCCTCGTCTACCAGGACGCCATGCGCGCCCGCGACTCCCTACAGGTAGCCGCGGACGCCCTGCCGCAGGTGGCGACACAGATCCGCAGCGACCCGCAGCGGGCGGACGCCACCATCGCCCGGGTACAGATGGCCGCCCACAGCGCACTGGAAGCCACCACCGGCCCGCATTGGACCGTCGCCGGCTGGCTGCCCTGGGTCGGCGACAACACCCGCGCGCTGCAGACCGTGACCACGGCCGTCGACCGGATCGCGTCCGGCGTGCTTCCCGAGCTGGCCGCATCCGTGCAGAGTGTCACGCCCGAACGCCTCGCACCGCAGGACGGCAAGCTCAACCTCGCACCACTGGTCGAGGTGCGCGAGCGCGTAGTGGACGCCGACCAGATCGTTGGCCAGGCGATCACTGACGTGTCGGGCATTCCCAGCGCCAACCTGATCGACCAGCTCGCGGACGCGGTCGCGCGCCTCCAGCAGGAACTCACCGACGCCCGCGCACTGACGTCCACCGCGTCCGCCGCGGTTCAGCTGCTGCCCGCGATGCTCGGCGCGGACGGACCCCGCGACTGGCTCCTGCTCGCCCAAAACAATGCTGAGTCGCGCGCCACCGGCGGCATCCCAGGCGCCGCGATTCTGCTGCACGCCGACAACGGCAGGCTCAGCATCGTCAAACAACTCGGGGCCGGCGATTTCGGGCCTTACCCAGAGCCCATCCTGCCGCTGACCGCCGACGAGAGCCGGCTGTTCGGCGCCGCCCTGGGCCACTACCTGCAGGACGTGAACCTGACGCCCGACTTTCCACGCAGCGGCCAACTCGTGCGGGCGATCTGGGCGGCGGACGGTGGCGCCAGCGATGTCGCCAACGTGGTCTCGATCGATCCGGTAGCACTACAGACCATCCTGCGCGCCACCGGGCCGGTCCAATTCACCGACCCCCGGGGCCATGCCATCACCCTCGACGCCGACAACACGGCCAGCTTCCTGATGTCTGAGGTCTACCGTAGGTTCGACTCACCCGACGCGCAGGACGCGGTTTTCGCACTTGCTGCACAGGCAGTGCTTCAGCAGGTGATGTCGGGCGAGGCGGACGCCGGTGAGCTGCTTGGTGCCGTGACCGAAATCGCCGGTAACGGCCGGCTGCTGGTCTGGTCCGCGGACGCGTCCGAACAGCAGCAGCTGGAGACGATCGGCGTCACCGGCGCGCTGCGGGGATCGATCCAAGCCGGCGAAGGCACGAGACCGGTGGTAGGTGTCTTCCTCAATCTGACCACCGCCTCCAAGCTCGGCTACTACCTCGACCTGAAGGCCACTATCGGCGAAGTCAAGGCGCGTCCGGACGGGTCGCGGGAGTTCGACGTGACTGTGCGGCTGAAGTCCCGACTCACCCCTGCGGAGGCTCGACGGCTGCCGTCCCATGTGATTGAAAATGCCCCCAGGGACGGGACCAATCGCGTGAACGTGCTGGTCTATGCGCCCACCGATGGCACGATCACGCAGCTGAGTACCGCATCGCCGGGCTTCGTGACCACCCACGACGGCCTGCAGGTCAGCGCGCAGACGGTGACGGTTCCGCCTGAAAGCGCGGCCGAGGTCCGATTCCACATCGTCACCGGTCCCGGTCAGGACGCCGAGCCGTACCTGCGCCAGACACCTGGCGCGCGCAACGCTTGAGACACCCTTTCTGAACCCGCTCTGGGCAAAGAAAAAGACTGCAGATCAATTGCTTACTTCGCCACCGAGCCGCGGGTGTAGGCTGAAGTCGTCGGCCAGAGTCGGGGGACGTTGGCCAACGATTTGCAGAGTTCTGAAGCTTGGGGGGAGCACCATGAATCTGCGCGCACTCGGCACATCCATCGCGGCCACAGCGCTCGTCTTCGCATTCCCGGCAGCCGCCTACGCCGAAACTGCGAGCCCGGATCCCGGTCCAGAAACGACCGTGCCGAACTACGAGGCCAGGGAGTACTGCAAGATCACCGCGAACCCGACCAGCCTGCAGGCCGGCGGCACTACTCAGATCAGTCTGGTCGACGCTCCGAACGCCGAAACCGACCTGAGCGTGACTTCAGCGGACGCTTCGGTCAAGGACAGCGCCATCCAGATCGCCGGCAAGCAGACCGCAGTGAAGAAGGCGGACGCGAACGGCAACGTCTCCTTCTCAGTGACGCTCGCCGAACCGGGTGACTATATCCTCGACGCGTCCACGATCACCGGTCAGTTCTGCGGCCTCACCGTCAAGGTTTCGCCCAAGGAAAAGGTCGTGGAGGCTGCTGAGGACGAGGACGAAACCCCGGTCGCCAACGCCGCCGCAGCAGTGCTCGCCAACACCGGCGCCACGACGTTGCCCTACGTGGGCGCAGCGGTCGTGCTGCTCGGTGCAGGTGCGGTGGCAGTGGTCGCGACCCGGCGTCGCCGGAACAGCTGAGCCGAGCCAGAAACGTCCGGCTGGTCGCCACGCCCATCCGGCGGGTCGAACCTGTCGAGATCACTGCTCGTAGTCCTGTTGCTCCTGGCCGGCTGCACCGCGCCCCCGTCCAGCCCTTCGTCAACGAGCCCTGCGGATCTTGACCCAGCAGAGTACGCCTACGCCATCACCACCGAGACGAATCGTGTGCGCGCAGACCGCGGGCTGGCCGAACTCGCGACGTCCGCTTGTGCAACTGAGCAAGCACTGAAGCGCGCGCAGGCCCTGGTCGGCAAGGAGCTCGAACACGCCGACCTGAAGCCGGTGATCAGCGCGTGCGCGCCCCCGTCCGGCCTGGCTGCGGAGAACCTCAGCCGGGCTGCGGCAGCGCCCGCAGACGTGGTCAGCGCCTGGCTGGGCTCCCCGGGCCACGCGAACAACCTCCTCAGCCCGGACCTGACCCAGCTCGGTGTGGGCTGCGTCCGCGCTGTCGACGAACCGAATCCGCAGCTGCTGTGTGCACAGGTATTCCTCGGGTAGGCTTACCCTTGGTTCCCCGCGCGGCGGTACCTCGCCCAACTCCCCCAGGGTCGGAAGACAGCAAGGGTAAGTGAGCTCTTCCGGGTGCGCGGGGGCCGCTTCCAATTCCGGGGCCGTCTCAATTCCAGGGCCGTTCAACTCCATGGTCGCTGCGAATTCCGGCCCGGCAGAAGTTCTGTCACTGGCACCCCGTAAGGTTCAACCCGTGGACGAGCGTGACGATGACCTGTTCGAAGAAGAGCCGCTGGAGCTCTTCGAGCAGGACGGTCCTGACCTATTCGGCGGGTTCGACGAACCCGTGGCCGACAAGGCAGACGAGCCTGGCGTCGAGGACCTCCCCACCGAAGAGCCTCCGGTCGAAGACCTGCCGCTGAACGCCGGCAGCCAGCCGGTAGAGGTGGGCCCGCATCGCCGCTCTGAGGAAGAGGTCACCGCTTCATTGATGGAGGTGGTCGACGCCTTGCGCCAGCCGTCCCAGGCGGTGTCGCGTCCGGACACTCCGCTGGCGCTGTACCGCCGCTATCGTCCGGACACCTTCGCGGACGTGATCGGCCAGGAGCACGTCACCGAGCCGCTGCAGCGAGCACTGGTCAACAACCGGGTGAATCACGCCTATCTGTTCTCCGGTCCGCGCGGGTGTGGCAAGACCACCAGCGCCCGTATTCTGGCGCGCGCGCTGAACTGTGCCGAAGGGCCGACGCCGGTGCCGTGCGGCAAGTGCCAGTCCTGCCGCGATCTGGCCAGGGGCGGACCGGGCAGTATTGACGTGATCGAGATCGACGCCGCATCGCACGGCGGTGTGGACGATGCCCGCGACCTGCGCGAACGGGCGTTCTTCGCACCGGTCCACAGCCGCTACAAGATCTACATCATCGACGAGGCCCACATGGTCACGCCGCAGGGTTTCAACGCCCTGCTCAAGGTGGTGGAGGAGCCGCCGCCACACGTCCGCTTCGTTTTTGCGACGACCGAGCCCGACAAGGTGCTGGGCACGATCCGTTCGCGGACGCACCACTACCCGTTCCGGCTGGTGCCGCCGAAGACGCTGTCGGCCTATCTGGCCACGCTGTGTGAGGCCGAGGGCATCGCGGTCGAGCCGGCAGTGCTGCCGCTGGTGGTACGCGCCGGCGCCGGTTCGGTGCGCGACTCGCTGTCGGTGCTTGACCAACTGCTCGGCGGCGCCGGCGAGGACGGGGTCAGCTACCCGCAGGCCACCGCGCTGCTGGGCTACACCCCGGACGCGCTGCTCGACGAGATCATGGACGCGTTCGCGGCCGGCGACTCTCGCGGCGTCTTCGCTGCCGTCGACAAGGTGATCGAGGTGGGTCAGGATCCACGTCGCTTCGCCGAGGACCTGCTGCGCCGTCTGCGTGACCTGATCATCGTGGCCGCGGTGCCGGAGGCGCTGTCCAGCGGCCTGGTGGACGTCGCTGCCGACCAGGGCGAGCGCCTGCTCATTCAGGCCAACGCGATGGGCGCCGGCGAGCTCACCCGGGCCGCAGAGGTGATCGCGGTCGGGCTCACCGAAATGCGCGGCACCACCGCCCCGCGATTGCACCTGGAACTGATGTGCGCCCGCGTCCTGCTGCCCGGGGCTGACGTCGACGGCCGCGGCCTGCACGCCCGCCTGGACCGCCTGGAGCGCCGCCTGAGCATGGGCACGGTCCCGGAAGAGCCGGCATCAAGGAGAGCGCCGGACGCAGGGTCTCGGCAAGCTCGACCAGCCGAGGAATCACAACCGGCCCGTGAGGAGCCGGCGAGAACCGAGCCGGCGTCACGAAGCGCCGTCCTGGGGAGCCCGGCCAGCGACGAGCCGGGCGTCACGAAGGGCGCCGCCGCCGCTCCGGCACCCGCCGTCATCCCGGCACCCTCCGTCATCCCGGCACCCTCCGTCATCCCGGCACCCGCCGTCATCCCGGCGAAGGCCGGGATCCCCAAGCGCGACGAGCCGGTCGATACCCCGCCTTGGATCGACGCCGAAATGGTCCCCGTGGAGCCTCGCGAACCTGCGAGCGAGGCATCACGAAGCGCCGTCCTGAGGAGCCCGGCCAGCGACGAGCCGGGCGTCACGAAGGAGGCCGCCGACGCTGGGTATCCACCGGCTCGACCAGCCGAGTCAGCTCGACCAGCCGAGACTCCGGGCGTCCTGGGCACCACCGACGTCCGCAGGTTCTGGCCGCAGATCCTTGACAACGTGAAGAATCGCCGTCGCTTCACCTGGATCTTGCTCAGCCAGAACGCGCAGGTCGTCGAGGTGCGCGAGGGGGTCCTGACCCTCGGCCTGAACAACGCCGGCGCGCGCGAAGGCTTCGCCCGCGGCGGCAACGCGGACGTGCTGCGCGAGGCGATCCTCGAAGTTCTCGGCGCAGCCCTGCACATCGATCCGATCGTGGACGCCAACGCGACCCCGTCCCCGGCGAGCAGCCCCGCCCGTGAAGCCGCGCCGGGCCCGAGCGTTCCGCCGAGTTCACCGGCCAGCCCACCCCGTTCGGCAGCCGCCGAGGCCGCGCGCGCGAACCTGCGTCCGACCCGGAGCGCGGCCGCGATCGCGGCCGAGGATCCGGAACCGGAGCCGAACCGCGACGACGAGGTGGTCGATGAGTCGAGCACGTCCTCGTCGGAGGATCTACTGATGAAACACCTCGGCGCCGAGCTGGTGGCTGAGGACGAGAACTGAACCGAGGGCGCGGCTGGCACGCCGGCGTCAGAGATGGAGGAGACACCATGTTCGACCCGAGTGGGTTCGACCTGCAGGGACTGCTCTCGCAGGCCCAGGCCATGCAGGACCAGCTTGAGGCCGCCCAGGCCGAGCTCGCCAACCGGCGGGTGACTGGCAGCGCCGGCGGCGACCTCGTCGAGGCGACCCTCACCGGCACCGGGGAACTGGTCGGCCTGGTGATCAAGCCCGAGGCCTGCGATCCGGATGACACCGAGACGCTGGCCGACCTGATCGTGGCCGCGGTCCGGGACGCCAACCACCAGGCAATGGCGCTTGCACAAGCGGCGATGCCGCCGATGCCCGAGCTCGACCTGTAATCACTCACCGGCTGGCCGAGCCATTCGGCTGGTCGAGCCTGTCGAGGCCACGCCCAACGCCGGTCGAGCCTGTCGAGACCACCACTCGTCGGCCCGCCGTGCTTGTCGAGACCAATCGCACTGACTAAGGAACCACCGTGTACGAAGGCCCGATCCAGGACCTGATCGACGAACTGGGCCGGCTTCCCGGCATCGGGCCGAAGGGCGCGCAGCGGATCGCGTTCCACATCCTGCAGACCGACAAGGCCGACGTCGAACGCCTGGCCAACGTGCTGCGCGAGGTCACCGAGAAGGTGCGGTTCTGCGACATCTGCTTCAACATCTCCGAGGAAGAGCGCTGCCGGGTCTGCCGGGATCCGCGCCGCGACCACACGGCCATCTGCGTGGTCGAGGAGTCGAAGGACGTGATGGCGATCGAGCGGACGCATGAGTTCCGCGGCCTGTACCACGTGCTCGGCGGCGCGATCAGTCCGATCGATAACGTCGGTCCGGGCGACCTGCACATCCGCGAGTTGCTCACCCGGTTGCAGGACGAGACCGTCACCGAGGTGATCCTGGCGACCGACCCGAACCTCGAGGGCGAGGCAACGGCCACCTTCATCGCCCGGCTGCTGAACGGCACCGGCGTAACCGTTTCCCGTCTTGCCAGCGGCTTGCCGGTCGGTGGCGACCTTGAGTACGCCGACGAGGTCACGCTCGGCCGCGCCTTCTCCGGACGCCGCCGGCTCAACCAGGAGAGCGCGTCGCTGTGAATCACGCCCTCGTCCGCCTGATCGCCAGCGATCTGGACGGCACCTTCCTGCGCGACGATCGCACCGTCAGCGGACGCACGACCGGCGCGGTGCGTGCCGCCAGAGCGTCCGGGGTGATGGTGATCGCAGCCACCGGCCGCCAGGCCCAGCAGCTGCCAGCTGAGGTGGCTGCCAGCGGCATCCGGCACGTCGTGGCCAGCAATGGCGCGATCGGCTTCGATCTGGTGGAGCAGCGGGTGCTCTTCCAGGACCTGCTCGCCCCGGCCGCGATCGCCGCGATCGTGAGCTACCTGAAGGAGCGGCTCCCGGACGTCCGCTTCTCCGCCGTGCGCGACCACGGCGCACGGCATGCGGCCGAACCCGGCTACGTGGACCTGCTCGCGGACGCCGAGCGCGGCGCGTGGTGGCGGATCGACACCGAGCCACTGGCGGACGTGGTCAGCGAGCCGACCCTCAAGCTGACTGTCCGGCATCCATCCTTGACCGCCGACCAGCTGCTGAGCGTGCTGTCCGAGTCGGGCATGGTCGGCTTCCACGCCACCACTTCTGGCGCGCCGTTCCTCGAGATCGCGGGCGCCGGTGTCACGAAGGCGAGCGGTGTCGCCCAGCTCTGTCGCCTGCTGGAGGTAGAGGCAGCGGAGGTGCTCGCCGCCGGCGACGCCAAGAACGACATCGAACTGCTGACCTGGGCCGGTGTGGGCGTGGCCATGGGCAACGCGGTTCCGGAAGCACGCGCCGCCGCGGACTGGGTAACTGCCACCAATGAAGAGGACGGCCTGGCGATGGCGATCGAAGCCGTCCTCACCGCCCGAGCTTCTGGAGGGAGCATGACCGAGCCCGCGCTGAACCCGACCGAGGACGAGACCCTGATGACTGACGAACCTGTGCTGGGCGACCCCGTCCTGTCCGCCTGGGCGGCGGCCTGTGTCGACCACGCCCTGCTCCAGTTCGGCGACCTCGTCCCGGCGGACGCAACGACCGCGCTCGAGTCCGTCCGCGCTTGGACGGCAGGCGCCGGTTCGGCCGAGGCCAGCCGTGACGCCGCCTTTGCCGCGCACCTCGCCGCTCGCGACCTGCAGGACGCCGGCTATCAGGCCGCTGCGCTAGCGGTCCGCGCAGCCAGCAATGCGGCCGCGAGCGTGGACGATCCCACGCTGGCTTTGCAGTCCGCCGCCCAGGCGCTCGAAGCATTCACCCTGAACAGCGCCCCCTGCGAGGTGCAATTCAACGCCGAGTCCGAACGCCGCTGGCAGTGGACGCAGCTCCCCCTCAGCCACCGCGCCCGCGTCTTCCCAACCGAGCCCGGAGAGCCTGCCGCCGCCTCCTGCGCCCTCCCGTCGTAGCGGTCCCCGCCACCCCGCAACGGTCCCTGAGGTCCTCAGGGACCGACTGCGGGCAAGGTCTTGCGGGATTCACAGGTCCAGCACAGGTGGGCGAGTAAGCATGGACTTCGTCGGCGTCACCGGGACGCCACTGACCTTTTTGGAGGTTCGATGCGCCACATTCCAGGATCGGGCATGGGCTCGATGCTTGCCGGCATTCTCGGATTCCTTGGCACACTGACGTTCCTGAGCTTGCTGGCTCTGCTGGTCTTCTTCCTGATCCGCCGGGCAAAGGGTCAAGGTGCGCCCGCGGGACCGAAGGGCTTCCACGGGCACCACCACGGTCCGCCGATGCCGCCCGCGTTGCAGGTGCTGGACGAACGGCTCGCCCGCGGTGAAATCGAGATCGACGACTACGTGGCCCGGCGGGCCGCGATGCTCGGCACGCTGCCCAACGAGAATGAGTGGACGCCGCCAGCCGCGCCGCAGCAGCCTCCGGCGCCGCCCAAGCCGCCGGAGGGCAACGACCCGCAGATCTGATCGCCGCCCGCAATCGAGGGCCAGCCAACGCTTTTCAGCGCTCCACCCCGGGGTCGAGCCTTGGGCGCGAAGGCTGGCCCTCGATGCGTCACGGGGCATGAGCTACCGACGGTCGCAGAGCGTTCGTTACACTGTGGAGGTCCGCAAGGCATCGATGGGGCCATCACCCCGGAGCTGCCGGAAGAACAGAGTGCGTCGGCCCTCGGCTGGTTGAGCTTGTCGAAACCATCGAGAGTCCACAACTCCCACTAGAACCGGCCGCGGCGAACCTTGAGTGGGGCGTCCAGTACGCCCAAGGAGGGTGGTACCGCGGGTCCGTCGCAAGGCGTCCTCGTCCCTTCGTCCAGCATGCCGACGAAGGATCGACCCGATGACCGAAACCACCCGTCCCACGTACCGTCCAGTACCGGCGATGCTTGACCTGCCGGCGATGGAACGCGAGATCCTCGAACTCTGGGCCACCCAGGACACCTTCGCCGCCAGCCTCAAGCGCACCGCGGGCGGCCGACCCTGGACGTTCTACGAAGGCCCGCCCACCGCCAACGGCATGCCGGGCACCCACCACATCGAGGCGCGCGTCTTCAAGGACGTGTTCCCGCGGTTCAAGACCATGCAGGGCTACCACGTCGAGCGCAAGGCCGGCTGGGACTGCCACGGCCTGCCGGTCGAACTCGCCGTCGAGAAGGAACTCGGCTTCAACGGTAAGCCCGACATCGAAGCCTTCGGCGTCGAGGCGTTCAACGCGAAGTGCCGCGAGTCGGTCTCCCGGCACGTGGACGCGTTCACCGACCTCACCACGCGGATGGGCTACTGGGTGAACCTTGACCAGGCCTACTGGACGATGGACTCGGCCTACGTCGAGTCGGTTTGGTGGGCGCTGAAGCAGATCCATACCAAGGGCCTGCTGGTCGAGGATTACCGGGTCGCCCCCTACTGCCCGCGCTGCGGCACCACGCTGAGCGACCACGAGCTCGCCCAGGGCTACGAGGACGTCACCGATCCCAGCGTTTACGTCCGCTTCCCCTTGATCTCGGGGCCGCTCGCCGACAAGGCGTCCCTGCTGGTCTGGACGACCACACCCTGGACGCTCGTCTCGAACACCGCGGTCGCGGTGCATCCCGACGTGACCTATGTCGTGGCCACCAATGACGAGGAATCGCTGGTGGTAGCCGAGCCGCTGGCCGAGAAGGTGCTCGGCGAGGGCTGGCAGCTGGGCCGCACCTTCACCGGGCGCGAACTCGAACTGTGGAAGTACCAGCGTCCGTTCGAGCTGGTCGACTTCCCGGACGCGGTTGGCGGCACCCACTACGTCGTGCTGGCCGACTACGTCACCACCGAGGACGGCACCGGACTGGTCCACCAGGCACCCGCGTTCGGCGAGGACGACATGTTCGTCTGCCGCCAGTACGGTCTGCCGATGGTCAACCCGATCCGTCCCGACGGCTCCTTCGAGGCTGACCTCGACCTGGTCGGCGGCATGTTCTTCAAGACCGCCGACAAGGTGCTCGTCGACGACCTCACCCAGCGCGGGCTGATGTACCGGGTGCTCAACTACGAGCACTCCTACCCGCACTGCTGGCGCTGCCACACCACGCTGCTCTACTACGCCCAGCCGTCCTGGTACATCCGCACCACCGCGATCAAGGACGAACTGCTGCGCGAGAACGCCAACACCTCCTGGTACCCCGAACACATCAAGTGGGGCCGCTACGGCGACTGGCTGAACAACAACATCGACTGGGCGCTGTCCCGGTCGCGCTACTGGGGCACGCCGCTGCCGATCTGGCGCTGCCCGGCCGGCCACCAGACCTGCGTCGGCTCGCGCGCCGAACTTTCCGAGCTCACCGGACGCGACTACTCAGCGCTCGACCCGCACCGCCCGTTCGTGGACGACATCACCTTCGCCTGCCCGAACTGCGAACAGGTGGCCCGTCGCGTCCCCGAGGTGATCGACGCATGGTTCGACAGCGGCTCGATGCCGTTCGGCCAGTGGGGCTACCCGTGGGCCGAGGGCTCGGTCGAGGCGTTCCAGACCGCCTACCCGGCCGACTTCATCTGCGAGGCTATCGACCAGACCCGCGGCTGGTTCTACTCGCTGATGGCGGTCGGCACGCTGGTGTTCGACAAGTCGTCGTACAAGAACGTGCTCTGCCTGGGCCACATCCTCGCCGAGGACGGCCGCAAGATGAGCAAGCACTTGGGCAACATCCTGGAGCCGATCCCGCTGATGGACACCCACGGCGCGGACGCGGTGCGCTGGTTCATGGCCGCCGGCGGCTCGCCCTGGGCGTCGCGCCGGGTCGGTCACGGCACTATCCAGGAGACCGTCCGCAAGGTGCTGATGACCTTCCTGAACACGGTCGCGTTCCAGAGCCTGTACGCCCGCGCGAACGACTGGTCGCCGGCATCGACGGCTGCCCCTGTCGAGACCGAGCACGTTCTCGACCGCTGGCTGGTCAGCACACGCAACACGCTCACCAAGCAGGTCACCGAAGCGCTGGAGGACTTCGACACTCAACGGGCGGGCAGCCTGCTGGCCGCGTTTGTGGACGACCTGTCCAACTGGTACGTCCGGCGCTCACGTCGCCGCTTCTGGGACGGCCAGCCGGGCGCCCTGCAGACCCTGCACGACACCCTCAACGTGGTCACCCGGCTGCTGGCTCCGCTGGTGCCGTTCATCACCGAGCGGGTGTGGCAGGACCTTTTCGTCACCACGGACTCGGCCGCGCCGGCCTCGGTGCACCTCGCGTCCTGGCCGGAGGCGGACGCTGCCGCGATCGACGCGAAGCTGGACGAGGCGATGGCCGTCACCCGCCGGATCGTCGAACTCGGCCGCTCCGCCCGCGCCGAGGCCAAGGTGAAGACCCGCCAGCCGCTGCGTCGGGCGCTGATTCCGTCCGGTGCGTTCAACCTGCTGGACGCGGAGTTGCGCGCCGAGGTGATGGCCGAGCTGAACGTCGAGCGGGTGGAGTCGTTCGCGTCCGCCGGTGACCTCGTCGATTACTCGGCCAAGGGCAACTTCCGTAACCTCGGCAAGCGCTTCGGCAAGGACACCCCGCTGGTGGCATCGGCCATCGCGTCCGCCGATGCCGCTACGCTTTCGGCCGACCTGGCCACGCACGGCCGCGCCGAGGTGCTGGTCGCCGACCTGGGTGCGGTCGAGGTGACCCCCGAGGATGTGATCGTGTCCGAGCGTCCGCGGGAGGGCTGGTCGGTGGTCAACGAGCAGGGTGAGACGGTCGCGCTCGACCTGGAGCTCACTCCTGAGCTGGTGCGGGCCGGCCTGGCCCGCGAGGTGATCCGGGGCGTGCAGGAGGCGCGCAAGTCGTCCGGGTTCGAGGTGGCTGACCGCATCCGGCTCGCCTGGCAGGCCGACGACGAGGCCACCGCGGACGCCGTCCGCGCGCACGCCGAGTTCATCGGTGCCGAGGTGCTGGCGGTCGAGGTCGCCGAGGCGGAACCGGCCGACGATTGGTTCGCCGACGCCGAACTCGGCCTGCGGTTCGCGGTCACCCGGGTCGAGCAGTCCTGATGTCCGGGCCCGGCGGCAGCGAGTCGCGACTCACGCCGGTCGTGCTGCTGCATGCTGCGGGACTCACCCCGCAGATGTGGCAGGCACAGGTCGAGGCTATCGCTGCCCAGGCCGAACCGGCCCAACGCCCGACTCAGGGAGCGGAGGTCGGGGCAGCCCAACCTGCGGAGCGCCAGGTGATGGCGCCGTGGATCGCGGGCCTGCGTCCGGGGCGTCCGGGTGAGTTGTCGCTGACCGGCGCGGCGGCCCAACTGGTCGGCACGCTGGACAGCTACGGCATCGAGCAGGCGATCCTGGTCGGGCACCAACTGGGCGCGATGGTCGCCCTGCAGGTCGCGGCGACCGAGCCGGAGCGGGTGGCCGGCCTGGTGCTATCCGGCGCCATGGCCGCGCCCGGACGGGTGGCGCTGGCCATGCAGAAGGGCGTGATCCGGATGCTGCCCAATCGCACCCTTGCTGACTCCGGCGCGTCCAAGGCTGATCTGATCAAGGCGCTGGACGTGATCGCGTCCGCCGACTTCGGGAAGCTGGAGCAGGTGAACACTCGGGCGCTGCTGATCGCCGGGGCCAACGATCCGCTGCTGGCGGCCACCCGGCAGCTCGCGTCCCGGCTGCCGCAGGCGCGCCTGGTTGAGTTGCCCGGCGCAGGGCCGCACCCCAACGTCGAGCAGCCGGACGCCTACAACCGGCTGCTGGCAGACTTCCTGGCATGGACGCCGCCGGCCTGACCCAACGCCTCGTCAAGCGGACGCGCGGTCGTCCGGGCGCGCTGGCGCTGATCACGGCGGACGGCATCACGACGGTCCGCCACGGCTGCGGCCCCGAAGCTGACTTCGAGATCGGCTCGATCAGCAAGGGCGTCACCGGACTCCTGTACCACTGTGCGCTGGAGCGCGGCGAGGTGACCGCCGATACCCAGCTCGGCCAACTGCTCCCGCTGGCCGACAGCCCGGCCGCGGCGATTCGCCTGGCCGACCTAGCCACGCATCGGTCGGGACTGCCGCGGA
>Ga0116180_1002612_pt1 | contig 14163 bp, 9 predicted proteins | sample AD_UKC073_MetaG_FD_89804 | JGI IMG/M metagenome (GOLD analysis project Ga0116180, IMG submission 89804) | Active sludge microbial communities of municipal wastewater-treating anaerobic digesters from USA - AD_UKC073_MetaG | ecosystem: Engineered > Bioreactor > Anaerobic > Digestate | place: USA...
CGCCGCGGGCCTGAGCGACGGCCTCGTGGCGGCGCTGCGCGACAAGGCGCAGCGCGCGTAGCGGCGCACCGCGCCGGGAGCGGCGGCCGGGCCTAACGATTCTGTTTCGGCTCGGCCGTTTCGGCGCTTGCGGCGCTGGCGGCGTTTCGCCCGGCCCTATTGTGACTGTTCAGGAGGGGCGGCGAATGCGACGTGGTGCAGCCAGGGGAGCGGCGAGGCTCGGCGCGACGCTCGTCGCGGCCGCGGCGCTGCTCAGCGGCTGCGTGGCCCTCGGCGCGCCGACGGGCGCCCCCGCGGCGGCCGGCGCGAGCGCGCCGCCGCCACTCGAGCCGGAGGTGGGGCACACGGCGCCGCCTCCGAACGACCTCGACGACCTGCGTATCACGGAGCTGATAGCCCGGTGCCCGGACGTGCTCTCGGATGCGGCCCTGCGCACCCTCCCGCAGCACGGCGTCGACGCGGTCAGCTTCTTCGCCACTACGGGGCAGTGCGCCGACGTCGGCGCCGTGCTGGCGGTCGACTCCCCGCGCCCGTTCGTGTCTCCGTTGCAGTACATCGACGCACCCTGCCCGGGCGGCACCCTGCTGACCGTCTGGGCCCACTATGACGACGACCTGATCTTCGGAAGCCCGACGATCCCGCGCGCGCTCGACGCCGGCCGGTGCGTGCGCACGCTGTATCTGACCGCGTCAGACGCGGGGCTCGGCGAGCAGTACGAGCTTGCGCGCGAAGCGGGCCTTCGCGCCGCATACGACGCGATGCGCGGCGCCGCGACGCCGTGGGAGGACCGCACCGTGCTCCTCTCGAACGGGATCACGCTCGCGATGACCCGCCCAAGTGGCGACCCGCGCATCAGCCTGTTCTTCCTGCGCCTGCCCGACAGCGGTCTCGATGGCAACGGGTTTCAGGCGACCGGACACAGCGGCATCCCGAAGCTGCTCGGCGGCCTCGTCGCCGAGGCGCCGCGGTTCGGCGGCGCCGCCCCGCTGAAGGCGGTCGACCTGCCGGCGACGGTGTCGCAGCTCTACGATGCGTACGCCCCCGACGAGGTCCTGACGGCGCTCCCCGCCATGGCTCAGGGCTCGCGGGGCGATCACCCCGACCACGCGGCCACGGGCGGCATCGTGGCAGACCTGGCGGATCGAGGGCTCATCGACCCGCGCAGGGTGACCTACGCACAGGGCTACCCGATCTCGGGGCTCGCGCCCAACCTCCACGGCGACGAGCTTGCGCGAAAGCTCGACGCGTTCGCGAAGTACGCGGCGCACGACGCGGTGCTCCGGTGCTCGACCGTGGATCGATGCCTGAAGCTGCCCCGCACCGGGCCGTGGCTGGTTCGGCAGTACCTGATCCCGCACGACGCGATCGTGCGCGCAGGCGCCTGAGCAGACACCAGCTCACGCGCAGACGCGCACCAGGTGCCCCTCGAAGCCGATCACGTCGCCGAGCTGGAGCTGCCGGCCGCGCCGGCGATCGACCTCGCCGTTCACCGTGACGAAGCCGTCGATGATGGCCTCCTTCACGTCGCCGCCCGAGTCGAGCAGGCCCGCGAACTTCACGAACTGGCCAAGGCGGATGCTGTCGCCGCCGATGGCGACGTCTTCGATCCGAGGGGGCTGCGTCATCCCTGAAGGCTAGCCGACGCGTCGACAAGCGCGAAGCGGGTGGGACGGCGTTGGCGGAGGATAGGGGATTCGAACCCCTGAGAGCTTTCACTCAACACGCTTTCCAAGCGTGCGCCATAGGCCACTAGGCGAATCCTCCAGGTTGGCCCGAGGGCCTCAGCCATCCTACCTGGTTGTGCGCGAGCCGTTGTCGCGGGGCCGCCCGGGACACGAGCATCCAAATCTCGGCATACAATGGACACGGCTCTCCGCGTGACGGTACCCAGGCCAATTCCCCCAGGACGGAAACGTAGCAAGGGTAACCGGGCTCTGCCGGGTGCGCGGAGGGTCTTTTCTTTTGCCCGGCCTTCCTTCGGCCCGGCCGGCCGTCGCATCGCGCACCGGCGCTCGCCGCGGGGACCGCCCCGACGGCGGCCAGGCACCGCGCCCGAACGGCCCGGCCCTCGGATCACTCTGCCAGGCGCGGTAGGCTGTATCGGTGGCACATTGCATCTACCTGACGTCTGCTGAAGGGCATTCCGGCAAGTCGACGATCGCACTCGGCGTGCTCGATGCGCTGGCTCGCACCACACCTCGCGTCGGCGTGTTCCGGCCGATCGCCCGCTCCACGGAGGAGCGCGACGACTCCCTCGACATGCTCCTCGGGCACACCTCGCACGTGCTCGACTACGAGGACTGCATCGGCGCCACCTACGAGCAGGTGCGCGCCGACCCGGACGCCGCACTCGCGCTGATCGTGCAGCGCTTCAAGGCCATCGAGGCCCAGTGCGACGCGGTCGTGATCGTGGGCAGCGACTACACCGATGTCGCGTCGCCGACCGAGCTCAGCTACAACGCGCGCATCGCCGCGAACCTCGGCGCCCCCGTGCTGCTCGTGCTCGGCGGGCGCGCCAACCGGGGGCAGGGCGAGCAGCTCGGCACCACCACCCCGCGCTCGCCCGCAGACATCGCGCAGCTTGCATCCACCACCCTCGCGGAGCTCGCCGACGAGCGTGCCGAGCTGTTCGCCGTCATCGTCAACCGCGCTGACCCCGCCGAGCTCGACCGGATCGTGGATGCCACGCGCGCCAGCATCCGCCACTTCCACGGCGAGCACATCCCGGTGTGGGCGGTCCCCGAGGACCGCATGCTCGTCGCGCCCAGCATGCGCGGCATCCTGCGCGCCGTCGAGGGCACCATGATCAAGGGCGACCCGGAGCTGATGACCCGCGAGGCGCTGAACGTCGTCGTCTCGGGGATGTCGATGGTGAACGTCCTGCCGCGCCTGCTCGAGAGCTCGGTCGTGGTCATCGCGGCCGACCGCCTCGACGTGCTGCTGGCCACCCTGCTCGCGCACGCGTCCGACAACTTCCCGTCGATCTCGGGCGTCGTGCTCAACGGCGACTTCCCCCTGCCGCCCGATATCGATCGGCTGATCGACGGCCTCGGCTCGAAGCTGCCCATCATCGCCACACGCTTCGGCACCTACGACACCGCCGTGCGCGTGATGAACGCGCGCGGGCGGCTGGCCGCCGACTCGCAGCGCCGGTTCAACACTGCCCTCGCGCTGTTCGAGCGCCACGTCGACCGCGACGAGCTCATCCGGGCGATGGGCGTGGCGCGCGCGACCGTGGTCACGCCCCTCATGTTCGAGTACGTCCTCATGGAGCGCGCCCGCGCCGAGCGCAAGCGCATCGTGCTGCCCGAGGGCAGCGACGATCGCGTGCTTCGCGCGGCGGGCACCCTGCTCTCGCGCGACGTGGCCGACCTCACGATCCTCGGCGACGAGACCGAGGTGCGCGCCCGGGCCCTCGAGCTCGGCCTCGACATTCGCCGGGCCCAGGTGCTGAGCACCCACGACGCGGTGCTCGTGGCGAGGTTCGCCGCCGAGTACGCGCGGCTGCGCGCCCACAAGGGCGTGACCGTCGAGCAGGCCGCCGAGATCGTGACCGACCCGTCGTACTTCGGCACCATGATGGTGCACATGGGGCTCGCCGACGGCATGGTCTCGGGCGCGGTGCACACCACCGCCCACACCATCCGGCCGGCGTTCGAGATCATCAAGACCCAGCCCGGCGTCTCGGTCGTCTCGAGCGTGTTCCTCATGGCGCTCGCCGATCGCGTGCTCGTCTACGGCGACTGCGCGGTCGTCCCCGCCCCCACCGCCGAGGAGCTCGCCGACATCGCCATCTCGTCGGCGGCGACCGCCGAGCAGTTCGGCATCGACGCCCGGGTCGCGATGCTCTCGTACTCCACGGGCGAGTCGGGCAGCGGCGCCGACGTCGAGAAAGTGCGCGATGCCACGGCCCTCGTGCGCACGCGTGCGCCACAGCTCGCGGTGGAGGGCCCCATCCAGTACGACGCGGCCGCCGACGCCGCGGTCGCCGCCGCCAAGATGCCCGGCTCGGCCGTCGCGGGCAAGGCCACGGTGTTCGTCTTCCCCGACCTCAACACCGGCAACAACACGTACAAGGCGGTGCAGCGCTCGGCCGGCGCCGTCGCGATGGGCCCGGTGCTGCAGGGGCTCAACAAGCCGATCAACGACCTCTCGCGCGGCGCGCTGGTCGAAGACATCGTCAACACCGTCGCCATCACGGCCATCCAGGCCCAGGCGGTCCGCCCGGGCGCGAGTGCCGCCACCACCGAAGGAGACAAGCGATGACCGGGATCGTGCTGGTCGTAAACAGCGGATCATCGTCGTTCAAGTACCAGCTGCTCGACATGCGCAGCGAGACCCTGCTGGCCTCCGGGCTCGTCGAGCGGATCGGCTCGGCGATGGGCCGCAGCATCCACACGATCACCGCGGCCGGGATGCGGGCCGACGGCGGCAACGCGCCGACCGTGCTCGACGCGACGAGCGAGGCCGAGCTGCCGATCCCCGATCACGCGGCAGGATTCGACGTGATGCTGGAGGCATTCGAGCAGCACGGGCCCTCACTCGAGGCGATGCCGCCCACGGCGATCGGCCACCGCGTCGTGCACGGCGGGGCGCGGTTCTTCGCACCCACGCTCGTGACCGATCGCGTCGAGGTCGACATCGCCGAGCTTGCGGTGCTGGCCCCGCTGCACAACCCCGCGAATCTTGCGGGCATCCAGGCGGCGCGCCACGCGTTCCCCGACGTGCCGCACGTCACGGTGTTCGACACGGCGTTTCACCAGAGCCTCGAGCCTGCCGCCTACACCTACGCGATCGACGCCGAGCTCGCTGCCGAGCACCGTGTGCGCCGCTACGGCTTCCACGGCACCTCGCACAAGTTCGTCTCGGAGGCGGCCGCCGCATTCGTCGGGCGCCCGATCGAGGAGCTGCGCCAGCTGGTGTTCCACCTCGGCAACGGCGCGTCGGTCACGGCGATCGACGGCGGCCGCTCGGTCGAGACCTCGATGGGGCTCACCCCGCTCGAGGGCCTCGTGATGGGCTCGCGCTCCGGCGACATCGACCCCGCCGCCCTCATCCACCTCGCGCGCCAGGCGGGACTCGGCATCGACGACCTGGACGTCTTGCTCAACCGCCGCAGCGGCATCCTCGGGATGTCGGGGCACGGCGACATGCGCGAGCTGCGCGAGGCGGTGGCCGAAGGGGATGCCGCATCGATCCTCGCGTTCGACGTGTACGTGCACCGCCTGCGCCACTACGCCGGCGCGTACATCGCCCAGCTCGGCGGCGTCGACGTGATCTCGTTCACGGCCGGCGTCGGCGAGAACGTCGCCGCGGTGCGCGCCGCGACGCTCGAGACGCTCGGCTTCGCCGGGATCGCGATCGACCCCGAGCGAAACGAGGCGAGGGGGCGCGGCATCCGTCGCATCTCGACCGACGACTCGGCCGTCACCGTGCTCGTGGTGCCCACGAACGAGGAGCTCGAGATCGCGCGCCAGACGCTGCAGGTCGCGCTGCACGAGCGCCCGGCGTCAGAGGGCTGACCCCGCGCCGCGCGCTTTCGGCGCGCGCTCGGGCGAGGGTACGCTTGATATTCGCCGGAACGACAGCGAGCCGATGCCGCGCACGCAGCACCACTCGCATCCACCAGCCAACACTTTCGGCGCGCGAATCGCGCGTCGCACGCTAGGAGGCACCATGGCCGGTCACGGCACCGGGGCGCTGCCCGATCTGACCAAGTACGACGCCGTGCTCTTCGACCTCGACGGGGTGCTCACGCCCACCGCAGAGGTGCACATGCACGCCTGGCGCGCCACGTTCACCGCGCTGTTCGCCGAGTGGGGGATCGCCCCCGAGTACACCGACGCCGACTACTTCGCGAGTCTCGACGGCAAGAAGCGCTACGACGGGGTGGCGACCCTGCTGCGCCAGCGCGACGTCGAGGTGCCGTGGGGCAGCCCGGACGACGCGCCCGAGGCTCCGACCGTGTGCGGGATCGGCAACCGGAAGAACCTGCTCTTCGCGCGCATCCTCCGCGAGGAGGGGGTCGAGCCCTACCCCGGATCGCTGCGCCTGCTCGACGCGCTGCGCGAGGCGGGCGTGCCCCTCGCGGTTGTGTCGAGCTCGAAGAACGCCGTCGAAGTGCTCACCGCCGCGAAGCTGCTGGATCGCTTCACGGTGATCGTCGACGGGGTCGTCGCCGAGCGCGAGCACCTGCCCAGCAAGCCCGCCCCCGACGTGTTTCTGGTCGCCGCGGAGCGCCTCGGCGTCGTCCCGGCGCGCGCGGCCGCCGTCGAGGACGCGATCTCGGGCGTCGCGTCGGCCGCCGCGGGCGCCTTCGGGCTCGTCGTCGGCGTCGACCGCGGCACCGGCGCCGAGGCCCTGGCCGAGGCGGGCGCGCACCTCGTGGTCGACGACCTCGACGAGCTCGTGCCGTGAGGCCGCGGCATCCATTCGCCCTTCACGCATCCACGCACCACCCACAACCGGAGGATCCTGCAGACACATGATCGACCGCGACCGCTTTCCCGTTGACCCCTGGCGGCTGATCGAGCGTCAGCACGTCGAGGAGGATTCCGGCGTCACCGAGACCCTGTTCTCGGTCGCCAACGGCTACCTCGGCATGCGCGGCAACCACCCCGAGGGGCGTGGCGCGCACGAGCACGGCACGTTCATCAACGGCCTGCACGAGACGTGGCCGATCCGGCACGCCGAGCAGGCGTACGGCTTCGCCGAGGTCGGGCAGACGATCATCAACGCGCCCGACGCCAAGGTCATGCGCGTCTATGTCGACGACGAGCCGCTCGCCCTCGACGTCGCCGATGTGCGCCACTGGGAGCGCACCCTCGACATGCGCGAGGGCGTCCTGAGGCGCGACCTCACCTGGATGACCCCGTCGGGCAAGCTCGTGCGCATCGAGTTCGCGCGGCTCGTGTCGTTCGCCGAGAAGCACCTGGCCATGCAGCGGCTGACGGTGACCGTGCTGAACTCGGACGCCCCGGTCACGATCGCCTGCCAGCTCATCAACCGGCAGGACGGCGAAGACGAGTACGGCGGAATCCCGATCCGTCGCAAGGGCGCAAGCTTCGACCCGCGGCGCGTCGAGCGCATCGCGGAGCGGGTGCTGGAGCCGCGCGAGCACTGGCAGGACGGCGCGCGCAGCACCCTCAGCTACAAGGTGCGCCAGTCGGGCATGACGGTCGCCGTCGTCGCCGATCACCTGATCGACACCGACAACACGTTCAGCGCGCGCACGCTGGTCGAGCCCGATATCGCGAAGAACGTGTTCCGCGTGCAGGCGCAGGCCGGCGTGCCGGTGACCGTCACCAAGCTGATCAGCTACCACTCGTCGCGCGGCGCCCCGGCGCGTGAGCTCGTCGACCGCTGCCGCCGTACCCTCGACCGCGCCCAGGCCGTCGGCGTCGCCGAGATCCGCGCGCAGCAGCGCCGCTGGCTCGACGAGTTCTGGGAGCGCTCCGATGTGCGCATCGAGGGTGACGACGCGCTGCAGCAGGCGGTGCGCTGGAACATCTACCAGCTCGCGCAGGCCGCCGCGCGCGCCGACAGCAAGGGGGTCGCCGCGAAGGGCGTCACCGGCAGCGGCTACAGCGGGCACTACTTCTGGGACACCGAGGTCTACGTCCTCCCGTTCCTGACGTACACGACGCCGCTGTGGGCGCGCAACGCGCTGCGGATGCGCGAGCTCATGCTGCCCGCCGCACGCCGCCGCGCCGCGCAGCTCAACGAGGCCGGCGCGCTGTTCCCGTGGCGCACGATCAACGGCGAGGAGGCCTCCGCCTACTACGCGGCCGGCACCGCGCAGTATCACATCAACGCCGACGTCAGCTTCGGCCTGGCGAAGTACGTGAACGCGACCGGCGACGAGGACTTCCTCGCCGGCCGCGCGATCGACATCGCGGTCGAGACCGCCCGGCTCTGGGCGACCCTCGGGTTCTGGCGCACCACCGCGCACGCCGAGGAGTTCCACATCCACGGCGTGACGGGGCCCGACGAGTACACGACGGTCGTGAACAACAACCTGTTCACCAACGTGATGGCGCGCTTCAACCTGCGCTTCGCCGCGCGCACGGTCCGCGAGCTGGAGGCCGCCGACCCGGCCGCGTACAAGCGCATGGTGTCGCGCCTGCAGCTCGAGGCGAGCGAGCCCGAGGCGTGGACTCGGGCCGCGGATGCCATGTTCATCCCGTATTCCGAGGCCTTCGGCATCCACCCGCAGGATTCGCTGTTCCTCGAGCGCGAGGTGTGGGATCTGCCCGCCACCCCACCCGAGCAGCGCCCGCTCCTGCTGCACTTCCACCCGCTCGTGATCTACCGCTTCCAGGTGCTCAAGCAGGCCGACGTGGTGCTCGCGCTGTTCCTGCAGGGCAACCACTTCACGCCGGAGGAGAAGCTGGCGAACTTCGAGTACTACGATCCGCTGACCACCGGCGACTCGACGCTCTCGGCGGTCGTGCAGTCGATCCTGGCGGCCGAGGTCGGGTATCAGGACCTTGCGCTGAAGTACTTCAAGGAGGCGCTGTTCGTCGACCTCGCCGACCTGCACCAGAACGCCGCCGACGGCGTGCACGTCGCCTCTGCCGGCGGCGTCTGGTCGGCCCTCGTGAGCGGATTCGGCGGCATGCGCGACTACGCCGGCGAGCTGACGTTCGACCCGCGGCTGCCCGCGTCGTGGCCCTCGCTCGAGTTCGCGCTGCAATGGCGCGGCTCGCGTACGCGAATCACGCTCACCGCCGATGCGCTCCGGCTCGTCGTGCTCGAGGGCGGGCCGGTCGAGTTCGCGGTGCGCGGCACGTCGCACGTTGCGACGGTGGATGCCCCGGCGACGGTGCCGCTCGCGGATCAGGGCCCGCTCATCCCGGGCGAGCCGTCGCTGCGGCAGTTCGAGGGCGCGCGCCGCGAGGACGGCACCGCGCTGCACGCCTCCGTTCCGAACACGGCGACGCTGACGATCACGCGCTCGGGAGAGATGGTGCAGGACGGCGTCGCGGCGATCGGCTCGCCGCAATCACCCGATCGGTGATCGCGATCCCGCCGCCTTCGGCCTTCACAGGCCGGTGTCGTCGGCACGCCGTAGGCTAGTCGGGTGACGACCGCACTGTACCGCCGCTACCGGCCCGAGACCTTCGCCGAGATGATCGGTCAGTCGCAGGTGACCGAGCCCCTGATGGCCGCGCTGCGCGCCGATCGGGTGAATCATGCCTACCTGTTCTCGGGGCCGCGCGGCTGCGGCAAGACGACCTCGGCGCGCATCCTGGCGCGCTGCCTGAACTGCGCGGAGGGTCCCACCGACCACCCGTGCGGCGTGTGCCCCAGCTGCGTCGAGCTCTCGCGCTCGGGCGGGGGGTCGCTCGATGTCGTCGAGATCGACGCCGCGAGCCACAACGGCGTCGACGACGCCCGCGATCTGCGCGAGCGCGCGATCTTCGCGCCCGCTCGCGACCGCTTCAAGATCTTCATCCTCGACGAGGCGCACATGGTGACCCAGCAGGGCTTCAACGCCCTGCTGAAGCTGGTCGAGGAGCCGCCCGCGCACGTGAAGTTCATCTTCGCGACCACCGAGCCCGAGAAGGTGCTCGGCACGATTCGCTCGCGCACCCACCACTACCCGTTCCGGCTCGTGCCGCCGGGCCCGATGCTCGACTACGTGGGCCAGCTGTGCGAGAGCGAGGGCGTCGCCGTCGAGCCCGGCGTGCTCCCGCTCGTCGTGCGCGCCGGCGGCGGGTCGCCGCGCGACACGCTCTCGCTGCTCGACCAGCTCATCGCCGGTTCGGGCGATGCGCCCGTCGCCTATGAGCGTGCGGTGTCGCTGCTCGGCTACACCCCCGGCGAGCTGCTCGACGAGGTCGTCGACGCGCTCGGGGCGGGCGATGCCGCGGCCGCCTTCGGCAGCATCGACCGGGTCGTGCAGACCGGGCAGGACCCCCGGCGCTTCGTCGACGACCTGCTCGAGCGGCTGCGCGACCTGATCGTGGTCGCCGCGACCGGGTCAGCGGCATCCGCGGTGCTGCGCGGGGTGCCCGCCGACGAGCTGGAGCGCATGGGCCGCCAGGCCGGCGTCTTCGGCGCCGACGCGCTCTCGCGGGTGGCCGATCTCGTCAGCGCCGCGCTCGACGACATGAGCGGGGCCACCTCGCCGCGCCTGCAGCTCGAGCTGATGGTCGCGCGAGTGCTGACCGCGACCGTCGGAGCCCAGGGCGGTGCCGGCGCCGCGCCGCTGGCTGCGCCCGCCACCGGCACTGCCACCGGCTCCGCTCCGACCGCCGAGCACGCGTCCGCGCCGGCCGGCGCTGCCGTTGCCGCTGCCGATACCGCTGCCGCGCCCGGCGCTCCGGCAGCCGGGCCGAGCGCTGCCGCGGTGCGCGACGGGGGATGGGCGGTTCCGATGGTCTCGGGCGCTCCGGCTCCGGCTCCGGCCCAGGTTCCGGCTCCGGCTGTCGCCCCGATCGCGCCGCCCGCGCCGGCGCCGAGCGGGCCGCTCACGCTCGAGCGCCTCGGCGAGGCCTGGCCGCAGGTGCTGAACCGCCTGCAGGAGATCAGCCGCGCGTCGTGGCTGCTCGCGAGCGGCGCACGCGTGGCCGCCCTCGACGAGGACGTGCTCACCCTGACCTTCCAGAGCCAGGGCGACGTCGCGAAGTTCAAGCACCTCATGCGGGGCGAGGGCCCGAGCGAGGACCTGCGCGCCGCGATCATCGCCGTGGTCGGCGTGCGTGTGAAGTACATCGCGCGCCACGAGGCGCAGCGTCCGGACGCGCAGCGACAGGGCGCGCCGCGCGAAGGCGGAGGGCACGCGCCCGCGCGGCGCGAGGCCGATGCGTCGGGAGACCCCGACCCAGCCGGCGTTCCACCCTACGACGACGCGCCGCCCTACGACGCCGAGCCCCCGGCGTACCCGCCGTACGAGCCCGAGCCCGAGCCCGCGCCACAGTCTGCACCGGCATCGGCGCCCGCCCCCGCGGCTGCCGATGGCTGGGGGCAGCCCTCGAGCACCGACGGCCCGCGCCAGCCCGCGAGCACGACGGTGCAGACCTCCAGCGCCGCCGCTCGCACGGCCGCCGAACCCATGCGCGCTGCGGCGGCGGCTCCGCCCGCACCCGCACCGGTCGCGGTCGACGACTGGTTCGTCGCCCCGATCCCCGGCGCGCCGAGCGCCCCGCTCGCGGTCGACGACGAGCCCGAAGACGTGCGCCTCGGGCGCTCGGGCCCGCTCGGGGCGGCGGCATCCGTCGACGGCGCCACCCTCGCGCCCGAGCCCGCCGACGTCGACGGCGACCGTGACGAGGAGGGGGACCTGGACATCACCGGTCCCGGTGCGGCGGCGCCCCGGGCGCCGGAACGCGCGGCGCGCCCCACGGTGCTGAGCCGAACCCCGGTCTCGGGCGTGCAGCGCTACGGCGAACCGGTTGTCCGCCAGGTGCTCGGCGCCACATTCCTGCATGACGAACCCTACGAACCGCGCACGCGCTTCGGGGAAGGCTGATCACGGTGTACGACGGCATTGTCCAAGAGCTGATCGACGAGTTCGGGCGGCTCCCCGGCGTGGGTCCCAAGTCCGCGCAGCGGATCACCTTCCACATTCTGCAGACCCCCAACTTCGACGTGTCGCGGCTCGCGCAGCTGCTCGCCGAGGTGCGCGAGAAGGTGCGCTTCTGCGAGGTGTGCGGCAACGTCGCCGAGCAGGAGCGCTGCGGCGTCTGCCGTGATCCGCGCCGCAGCGGCGAGGTGATCTGCGTGGTCGAAGACGCCAAGGACGTCGCGGCGATCGAGCGCACCCGCGAGTTCCGCGGGCTCTACCACGTGCTCGGCGGCGCCATCAGTCCGATCGACGGCGTCGGTCCCGACGACCTGCGCATCACGCAGCTCGTGCAGCGACTGGCCGACGGCACGGTGCGCGAGGTCATCCTCGCCACCAACCCCAACCTCGAGGGCGAGGCGACCGCCACCTATCTGAGCCGACTGCTCACCGTGCTCGAGGTGCGGGTCACACGCCTGGCCTCCGGCCTGCCCGTCGGCGGAGACCTCGAATATGCCGACGAGGTCACGCTGGGCCGGGCATTCGAGGGCCGGCGCGTCGTCGGCTGAGGCATCCGCCCGACGGGCCGAGCCGGTCGCGGCGCCACATGAACCGGGCGGCATGTCTCGCTCCCTAAGATGGGGGAGGGGCTGTCTGCCCAATGAGTTTCCCGGGAGTGCATCGTGGCGTTGATCGTGCAGAAGTATGGCGGCTCGTCCGTGGCGGACGCCGAGGGCATTCTCCGCGTCGCGAAGCGCATCGTCGACACCCGTCGGGCCGGAAACGAGGTCGTCGTCGCGGTCAGCGCGATGGGCGACACGACCGACGAGCTGCTCGACCTCGCCGACAAGGTTGCGCCGGTGCCCGCGCCGCGCGAGCTCGACATGCTGCTCTCGAGCGGCGAGCGCATCTCGATGGCGCTGCTCGCGATGGCCATCCACTCCATGGGCTTCGAGGCGCGCTCGTTCACCGGCAGCCAGGCCGGCATGATCACCGACGCGAAGCACGGCGCCGCGCGCATCGTCGACGTCACCCCCGTGCGGCTGCGCGAGGCGCTCGACGAGGGCGCGATCGTGATCGTCGCGGGATTCCAGGGCTTCAACCGCGACACCCGCGACATCACGACCCTCGGCCGCGGCGGCTCCGACACGACGGCGGTCGCCCTCGCGGCGGCGCTCGGCGCCGAGGTGTGCGAGATCTACAGCGATGTCGACGGCATCTACACCGCCGACCCGAGGGTCGTCCCGCACGCGCACAAGATGGACCGCATCTCGAGCGAGGAGATGCTCGAGCTCGCCGCGAACGGCGCAAAGGTGCTCTACATCCGCGCCGTCGAGTTCGCCCGTCGCCACGGGGTGCTGATCCACGCGCGCTCGTCGTTCAGCTCGAACCAGGGCACCCTCGTCATCAATGAATCGCTCAGCGAGAAGCTGAAAGCTGAAGGAGATCCCATGGAAGAGCCCATCGTCGCAGGCGTCGCCACTGACCTCAGCCACGCCAAGATCACGATCGTGGGCATTCCCGACGTGCCGGGCAAGGCCGCCGACATCTTCACGATCGTCGCCAAGGCGGGCGCCAACGTCGACATGATCGTGCAGAACGTGTCTGCCGCGAAGACCGGCCTCGCCGACATCTCGTTCACGCTGCCGATGGCCGACGCCTCGCTCGCGATCAACGCGCTGATCGCCTCGCAGGAGGAGGTGGGCTTCGAGAGCCTGCAGCACGACGACGGCATCGGCAAGCTCTCGGTGGTCGGCGCTGGCATGCGCACCAACGCCGGCGTCTCGGCGAAGCTGTTCGAGGCCCTCTCCAACGCCGGCATCAACATCGAGATGATCTCGACCAGCGAGATTCGCATCTCGGTGGTCGTCCGCGCCGACAAGCTCGCGGAGGCCGCGCGCGTCGTGCACACCGCGTACGGGCTGGACGACGAGGCCGAGGCCGCGGTCCACGGCGGCACCGGCCGCTGATCCTCATCCGCGCCACGGGTCGTGCCGGAGCCCCGGCTCCGCGCAGCACTCGACCCGATCGCGAGGCGCCGCACGGCGCCCCGCGCTGCCGCCTGCAAGAGCGGAGACATCCCCCAGTTCGCCCGTAGAATTGGGTAACCCCCAACACGATCGTCGAGGTATTCTCATGACCCACATCTCAGACTCAGGCTTCTCTGTCGCCGTCGTCGGCGCCACCGGACAGGTCGGGACGGTCATTCAGGAGCTGCTCGCGGAGCGCTCGTTCCCGATTCGCGAGCTTCGCCTGTTCGCCACGGCTCGCTCGGCCGGCGCCGCAGTCGAGTTCGGCGGCCAGACCATCATCGTCGAGGACGTCGCGACCGCCGACCCGAGCGGCGTCGAGATCGCCCTGTTCTCGGCGGGCGCCACCGGCAGCCGCGCGCACGCCCCCCGCTTCGTCGAGGCCGGCGCGATCGTCATCGACAACTCGAGCGCCTGGCGGCTCGACCCCGATGTGCCGTTGATCGTCAGCGAGGTCAACCCGCACGCGATCGCCGAGGCGCGCAAGGGCATCATCGCGAACCCGAACTGCACCACGATGGCGGCGATGCCCGTCCTCAAGCCGCTCCACGACGCCGCGGGTCTGGTCAGGCTCACGGTCGCCACCTATCAGGCCGTCTCGGGTTCAGGAGTCAAGGGCGTCGA
>Ga0116180_1002615_pt1 | contig 14139 bp, 10 predicted proteins | sample AD_UKC073_MetaG_FD_89804 | JGI IMG/M metagenome (GOLD analysis project Ga0116180, IMG submission 89804) | Active sludge microbial communities of municipal wastewater-treating anaerobic digesters from USA - AD_UKC073_MetaG | ecosystem: Engineered > Bioreactor > Anaerobic > Digestate | place: USA...
ACAGCCCGCAGGACCTGGGCGACCTTGGAAGCGTGGCCCTTGTCGGGGTATTTGCCGCGCCGCAGGGATTCCGAGGTGTTGTCGAGCAGCTTGATGAGGTCTTCGACGATGACGACCATGTCCTCGGCCGGCTTGCGGTGCGCCTGACGCTGGGCCGCCGCCACCGAGGGCGCCGGCTCGAGGATGCGCACCTGCAATGCCTGGGCCCCACGGCGACCCTCGACGATGCCGAACTCGACGCGGGTGCCGCCCTTGAGCGTGCTCACGCCTTCTGGGAGCGCGTTGGCATGCAGGAAGACGTCGCCGCCGGCGTCGTCGGAGAGGAACCCGAAGCCCTTCTCAGCGTCGTACCACTTGACCTTGCCTGTGGGCACCGTTCCACCTCGTGCTCGTCCTGCCGGACCACCATGGTCCGCGCGTCGCTGTGCGCCTGCCCAGCCTATCTGTGCGGACAACCGGTTTGCCGGTCTGCAAGGATGGTCCGATGGCTTCGCGCAGATCAGCAGGGGACAGCGCAGGCCCCCCGACTCACTCCGAGAGTCACGCCGCGAGTCACGCCGCGAGCCAGTCAACCCCGGTCCGCAGCCTCGCCGATGACCTGCGCACCCGCAGCGATGCCGAGTTGGCCGCGCTGCTGCTCGCCCGCCCCGACCTGGCCCGGCCCGTTCCGGCAGGCTTCGCTGCGCTCGCCGCCCGCGCGACCACCCGGCCCAGCATCCAGCGGGCGGTCGAAGCGCTCGACCGCGAGGAACTCACCATCGCGCTGTCCGCAGTCGTCGCCGCGGAATCTCACCCACAGGGGTCAGGTCTGGTCACCGAAGCTGCCGTGCGCGCCCTCGCCGACGGTCCTGCGGCCGCCGCGGGTCTCACCCGGCTCTGGGAGCGTGGCCTGCTCTGGCGCTCCCCCCAGGGCTGGCACGTCGTCAGCACGCTCGTCGACGTGCTCGGCCCCCACCCGGCCGGGCTCGGCGTCCCGTCGCGCGAGATCAACCCCCGGTATGCCGCGTGCTCACCACCGCTCGGCCCCGACCTCGACGCCGTGGTCGCCGACGCACCCCCGGCGGCGCGCGCGGTCCTGGACACCCTCACCTGGGGACCGCCGACCGGGAGCATTCCCGCCTCCGGACCCACCCATGACGCCGCTCGCTGGCTGATCGCCCAGGGGGTGTGCGCTCCCAGCGGAGTCGGCCATGTGACGCTCGTCCGCGAGGTCGCCCTCCAGTTGCGCGGCGGCCGGCTGTTCCGCGAACCACTGCAGCCCCCCGCGATGTCGTGGGAGCCCACCCTCGACCCCGCCACCGTCGACCGGGTCGGCGGGGCCCACGCGCGCGACCTGCTCACCCTCATCGACGAACTGGCCGATCGCTGGGGAACCAACCCGCCACGGGTCCTGCGCACCGGTGGGGTCGGGGTGCGCGACCTCGCGGCCCTCGCCGCCGGTCTGGACGTGTCCGCCGACGAGGTCAACTTCCTCGTGGAGTTGAGCCGCACCGCCGGGCTGCTCGGGCGCGACGGGTCGCCGGACGGCATACGGCCGGAAGCCTGGGTCCCCACCGCGGACTACGACACCTGGGCCGCACGGGATGCCGCGAGCCGGTGGGCGGTGCTCGCGCGTGCCTGGAGCGTCAGCCCACGAGCGACGCATCTCATCGGCGCGGCCTTGGGCCGGGGGACGACCGTGGGTGTCCTCTCCCCCGACGTGAGTTGGCCGCCGGTCCGGGCCTTCCGGCAGGACGTGCTCGATGTCTTGGGCGCCCCGCCGCCTGGCGCCGTCGCGACGCCCGAGGAACTCGCCGCGGTGCTGGCCTGGCGGCGGCCGCTGCGCGACCGGCATACGACCCAGCAGGTGCTGGCCGTGACCCTCCGGGAGGCGCAGTGGCTCGGCGTCACCGCGCTCGGAGCGCTGACGAGCGCTGGTCGGCTCCTCGCGGGCGGTGCGTCCGAGACGGATCTCGCGTCAGCCGCGACCTCCGCCATGCCTGACCCCGTCGACCACCTGCTTCTGCAGGCCGACCTCACGGCCATCGCGCCGGGCCCGCTCGACGGTGCACTAGCCCGCTTCGTGAGACTGGTCAGCGATGTCGAATCCCGAGGCGGCGCAACGGTTTTGCGGCTCTCGACCGAGTCGGTGCGGCGGGCGCTGGATTCCGGGATGACGGCCGACGAGGTGCTCGATCGGCTGCGCGAGGCCAGCCGCACGCCGGTGCCGCAGCCGCTGGACTACCTCGTCCGCGACGTCGCGCGCCGCCACGGACAGACCCGGGTCGGCGGAGCCACGGCATACCTGCGCTCCGACGACGAATCGCTGCTGTCCGGGATGCTCGCCGACCGGACCCTCGCACCGGCCTTGCTGCGCCGGATCGCACCCACCGTGCTCGTCTCGTTGGCCGAGCCCGCGACGCTGCTGGACCTGCTGCGCGAGGGCGGATACGCGCCCGCTCAGGAGGCCTTCGACGGCAGCATCGTCGTCAGCGAGCCGGCGTCCCGACGAGCCCCGGCCGGTCGCGTCCGACCCGACGGCGAAGCTCCTGCGCCGGTCCTTGATGCGACGCTCGCCCAAGCGGTCGTCGAGCGACTGCGGTCGGAGTCGCGGCCCGGCCACGCCAGCCGAGCACCGGCGAGGCTGCAATCGGAATCCGCGGCCATCCAGGCCATCCTGCGCCAGGCGGTCTCGACTGGGGGCGCCGTGTGGGTGGGCTATACCGACAGTGACGGGCGCTCCAGCAAACACCTCGTCTCACCATGGCGCTTTGACGGCGGGCGCCTGTATGCCGTCAACGGAGACACCGAGACGGTGTTCCTCCTGCACCGCATCACCGGAGTGGCGCCGGCCTGACGCCGCGATCGCGTACTGCGCAGCGGGTCAAGGGTGCCCATCAGGTGGCGCTGGCCGCCGGCTCGGGCTCGTCGTCGAGGTCGGCCGCGAGCGCGGTGACCACCCGGCTGGCGGCCGGTCGACCGAGCTGGCCGGCCATCCATGCCGACGTGCGCACCAGCGCCTCAAGGTCGACACCGGTCTCGACGCCCGCGCCGTGCAGTGCCCACACGAGGTCCTCGGTGGCGAGGTTGCCCGTAGCGCTCTTGGCATAGGGACACCCACCCAGGCCACCGGCCGAGGAGTCGACGATGCTCACCCCGTCCGCGAGGGCAGCGAGGGTGTTGGCCAGGGCCTGTCCGTAGGTGTCGTGGAAATGCACCGCGACTTGGCCACGCGGCATACCGGCCGTGTCCAGAGCGTCGAGCAGGTCGCGCACCTGCCCGGTCGTCGCGACGCCGATGGTGTCGCCCAGGCTCAACTCGTCGCAGCCGAGGTCCATGAGCCGACGCGCGGCGTCGACCACCTGCGGAATGGGGACGTCACCCTCCCACGGGTCGCCGAAGCACATCGAGACGTAGGCCCGCACCCACAGCCCGGAGCCTTTGGCGCGGTCGACGACCGGGCGGAACATCTCGACTGATTCGGCGATGCTGCGGCCCAGGTTGCGCTGGGCGAAGGTCTCGGTGGCGCTGCCGAAGATCGCGATCGCCTGGACGCCGCTGGCCAGCGCTCGATCCAGGCCCCGCTCGTTGGGGACGAGCACCGGCCGATTGCGCGCGGTGCCATCCGGGCCGAGCAGCGCAAGGACTTCGGCAGCGTCGGCGAGTTGCGGCACCCAGGCAGGGTTGACGAAGGACGTCGTCTCGACCGTGGTCAGGCCGGCGGCGATGAGCCGACGGATGAACTCGGCCTTGGTGGCGGCGGGGACGACGGTGCGTTCGTTCTGCAGGCCATCGCGCGCGCCGACCTCGTAGATCATCACTTGCGCGGGCAATCCCGTGGGGGCAGCCGGGTGGGACTGGGGAGCGCGCATGGGATCTCCTTGGGTGGACTGCTGCCCATTGTCGCAAGCCGACGCGGGCGAGGTGTCGGTTGGAGGGCGTAGTCTCGCGGGCGAGCACCGAGGAGGCACCTGTGTCCGACACCGCAGCACCATCGCCCTGGCAGGATCCCACCGCCGATGTGACCGGCCCGGCCGTGTCCGACACTCCGTTGGGTGACGCCCCCTTGGGTGAGAGCGACCTCGGCGAGGAATTCGCACCGACCACCCGCGTGCTGCCGTCTCTCGGCTCACCCGACACTCCGTCCGGGCCAACCGCACCGAGCGCGCCGACCGCAGCCATGGCAGGGGCGGGCGCAGGCTCGGCCCCCGAGCCTCCGGCCGAGCCTGCCGCCGGGCCCGGTGCCGCCACGGCCACCTCCCCCGGGTTCACTCCGCCGTTGGCCCCGCCGCTGACCCCGCCCGGCGCGCCTTCCCCGACCCAACCACCGACCCAGCCGGCCTTCCCGCAGCAGGGCGCCTGGCCGCCTCCGGGCGCGACTCCCCCGCCCGGTGCAACTCCGCCGAGCGCCCCCCCGGCCTACCCGCCGTATCCCGGCCAGCCGGCATACCCGGGTGCTGGCGCCTACCCCGGGCAGCAGCAGCCCGCCCCGGGCAGCCCGTATGCCGCGCGGCCCGGTTCTTCCTACCCCCCGCCTCCCCCCGGCGCGGCGCCGTATCCGCCGTCTGCGCAGCCGGGGTACCCCCCTCAGGGCGCCTATCCGGCGGGCGGGGCCTACCCCCAGCAGGGTGGGTATCCGCAACCGGGTGGCTACCCACAGCAGCCGGGCTATCCACCGGGTTACGGACCGGGTTATGGGCCGGGCTACCCGGCATACCAGGGTCAGGGTTACCCGGCATACCAGGGACAGGGTGCTGGTCAGGTCGCTCCCCGCAATGTCACGGCCATCGTGCTGCTCATCATTTCCGCGGTCTCGACCTTCGCCACGGGGATCATCGGGCCGCCGAGCCTGGTCATGGCCCTGCTCGCGCTCAAGCACAACTCCACCGAACCCGCGCGCGCCAGCAAGCTGGCCAACCGTGGCTGGATCGTCTATGCGATCAACGCGCTCGTCGGCCTGGCCTTGCTCGTGGCCTTCTTCTGGTTGCGGGCGAAGCGCTGACGGATGACCGACGGGCCACTGATCGTCCAGAGCGACAAGACGCTCCTGCTCGAAGTCGACCACCCGGCTGCGCAGGAGGCGCGGCGGGCGATCGCGCCGTTCGCCGAGTTGGAGCGTGCGCCTGAGCACGTCCACACCTACCGGGTGACGCCACTCGGGCTATGGAACGCGCGCGCGGCCGGGCACGACGCCGAACAGGTCATCGACGCGTTGTTGCGCTACAGCCGGTATGCCGTGCCGCAGCCACTCCTCGTCGACATCGCCGACACCATGTCGCGCTATGGCCGGCTGACCCTGGAGAAGCATCCGGTGCACGGGTTGGTGCTGCATGCCACCGACCGGCCCGTGCTGGAAGAAGTGTTGCGGCACAAGAAGATTCAGCCGATGTTGGGCGAACGACTGGACCCCGACACGGTGTTGGTGCATCCCTCCGAGCGCGGTCATCTCAAGCAGCAACTGCTCAAGATCGGTTGGCCCGCAGAGGATTTGGCCGGCTATGTCGACGGCGAGGCCCACCCCATTGCGTTGCGCGAAGAGGGCTGGTCAATGCGGCCCTACCAGCGCCATGCGGTCGAGGGGTTCTGGCACGGCGGGTCGGGGGTAGTCGTGCTGCCGTGTGGCGCCGGCAAGACGATTGTCGGCGCCGGGGCGATGGCTGCGGCGTCGGCCACGACGCTCATCCTGGTCACCAACACGGTCGCCGCGCGGCAGTGGAAGGACGAGCTGCTGCGGCGAACCTCGTTGACCGAGAACGAGATCGGCGAATACTCCGGCACCCGCAAGGAGATCCGACCAGTCACCATCGCGACCTATCAGGTGCTCTCGGTGCGCCGGAAGGGCGTCTACACGCACCTGGAGTTGCTCGATGCCCGCGACTGGGGACTGGTCGTCTATGACGAGGTGCACCTCCTGCCGGCGCCGATCTTCCGAATGACCGCCGACCTGCAGGCCCGCCGCCGACTCGGGCTCACCGCGACACTGGTGCGCGAGGACGGCCGCGAGGCCGACGTCTTCTCACTCATCGGACCGAAACGGTTCGACGCGCCGTGGAAGGACATCGAGGCGCAGGGCTACATCGCGCCCGCCGACTGCGTCGAAGTGCGGGTCACCTTGCCCGAGTCCGAACGGATGGCGTATGCCGTCGCCGAGCCCGACGAGCGCTACCGGTTGGCTTCCTGCACGCCCGCAAAGGAGCGGGTCGTCGAAACCTTGGTTGCCCGGCATACCGGAGAACCCACCCTCGTCATCGGGCAGTACCTCGACCAACTCGACACGCTCGCAGGCCGATTGGACGCCCCGATCATCACGGGCGAGACGCCGGTCGCTGCGCGGCAGAAGCTGTTTGCTGGGTTCCGTCTGGGTGAGATCCCCCTGCTCGTCGTGAGCAAGGTGGCCAACTTCTCCATCGACCTGCCCGAGGCGTCAGTGGCGATCCAGGTGTCCGGCACGTTCGGGTCACGCCAGGAGGAGGCCCAGCGGCTCGGACGCCTACTGCGGCCCAAGGGCGACGGGAGGACCGCCCACTTCTACTCGGTGGTGTCGCGCGACACGGTCGACGCCGACTTCGCCGCGCACCGGCAACGCTTCCTCGCCGAGCAGGGCTACTCCTACCGCATCCTCGACGCCGAAGACCTCTGACGCTTTCGGGCGTCACAGCAGTCAGGAGTGATGGCAGACCTGCATGAACGCATGCGAAACTGGCGAGATGGCAGTGACAATCCAGATCCGCGACCTCGACGAGGCCGTGCGGGACCGGCTCAAGGCTCGGGCCGTCGTCGAGGGCGAGTCCTTCAACTCGTATCTCAAGCGACTCCTGGCGCGGGAGGCCGACAAACCCACCCAGCAGGAGGTCTTCGCTCGGGTGCTCGCGCGCTCGGAATCATCGTCGGTGTCGAGCGTCGACCTGATCCGGGCCGAGCGTGACGCACGTGACCTCGACAGGAAGCCGACCGAGCGCTCGGCTCGATGAGCCTGTCGCCGACGATGTCGACTGCCCCCACGAGCGGGGGTCGTGGTCGACGCATCAGTCCTGGTGGATGCTCTCGTGGGCGCAGATTCGGTTGAACTCCATCGCGCCATCGGCAACCGTCCACTCCTGGCCCCGGCGCATGTCGACGCGGAAGTCCTCAGTGCACTGCGTGGCCTCATGCTGGGCAAACACCTGAGCCAGCAGCGGTGCCGCGACGCCCTGCTTGACCTGGATGCCTTGCCACTTGAACGGTGGTCGCTCACAGCAGTCCTGCTCAGTCGCGCGTTCGACCTCGCCGATGCGATCACGTCGTATGACGCGCTCTACGTGGCGCTCGCCGAGGTCGTGAGCGTTCCCCTCGTCACCCGCGACCGCAGGTTGGCCCGGGCGGCCCAGCGGTGGGTCACCGTCGAGCTGGTCTGATCAGCGGCGTCAGGGACGCTCGGCGAGGCGCGGATGGTCGCGCCAGGCCGGCATACCCCGCATGTATTCGCGGGTCTGAGTCTCAGCGCTGGCGCGATCGGCACCCTTGCGTTGGGCCCAGCCGACCATCCGCTCGAACCGGGTGTCGAAGTCCTGCAAGCGGCCGTCGGCGTTGACGCAGTGCTCGCAGTAGGGGCCAGACTCGATCGGCATGCCACAGCTCTCACAGGTGGTGATCGTCGTCATGGGACTCTCCTTCGTCGGGGTGGTGGGGCATGGGTGGGGTGTCGATGCTGCGTGAGCTAACGGACGGGTGACGGCATGACCGACCAACTGAGAATGACCGTCCAGCAATGCGAGCCGGGTCGGTCCGGGCAACCGACTCATCGCCTCAGCCACGAGCCGACGGTCGAGCACCTGCTGGTCCTCAGCCAAGCGCCGCCGTCCGGCGTCGGTGAGCCACACCAGAGTGCGGCGGCGATCGGCGGGGTCGCGCTGGCGCTCCAGCAGACCGTGACCCTCCAACTGGGTGACGATGTCGCTGACGACCGATTGGGCGCGGGCGAGGTGATTGGCGGCCTCCCCGATGGTGAGCGGCCCGCTTCGGGCCAGATGCTGGAGGACGGCTCGCGAGGCTCCAGTGAGTTCACTGCGCTTCCCGTCCCGCCGGTGCAACGCGAGGTATGCCGTGGGGAACAGTTCCCCCAGGCGATCGGCCGCCTCCTGCGGGGTCGGGAACAAGCTCACGGCAGGTAGCGTCGTCGCTCTCCCATTCATCGTCAATCCCGATCGATCACTGATCGGTGGCTGCCCGCACGCACCTCGATCGCTCGAGCCCGTCGCTCCATGCTGGCCCGGTGTCAAGATCGCGATCATGACACTTGGGTGCCGTTGCAACGCGATCCAAGTGTCATGATCGCGATCTTTCGCATGACGAGAGCGGCGCTACACATCGGCGACACCCAACCGACTCAGGCGGCCAGGGCCACTGACGGTGACCACACGGCATACGGAATCCGTCGCATCTCATCCAAACTGGACCGTTTTCCGTCGTCGACTAGGCAGTTTGCCGCGGATAGGCAACAATGCAGCCAACCCGGCGAAGCTCGCCCTCAGCACAGGAGACGGCATGACCGACCAGTCCAGCACCCCGTCCTGGCCCGCCCACGATCCGGCCACCCGACGCTGGCTGCCGACGAAATCCACCCCGCTCAACCCCGACCGAGTCGAAGCGCTGCTGGCCCAGGAGTGGGAGAAGTTCGAGCGGCACACCCCCCAGTCCGGCGAGCACAACGCCCGCGCGTCCAAGATCCTGCCGCTGGGCGTCACCTCGTCCTTCCAGCACTGGGACCCCTACCCCATCTCGATCGTCTCGGCGCGCGGTGCCCATGTCACCGACGTCGACGGGCGCACGCTGCTCGACATGTCGATGGGCTTCGGCGCGATGATGGTCGGCCACCTCAACCCCGTCGTCGTCGACCACGTCCGCCACGCGCTCGACCACGTCGGCACGCTCTTCGTCACCCCGTCGCCGACGGCGACCGAGGTGGCCGAGCTGTTCCAGGAGCGCTTCGGCCTGGACATGCTGCGCTTCACCCAGTCGGGCACCGAGTCGCTCATGTATGCCGTCCGCGCCGCCCGCGCTTACACCGGCCGCAAGGCGATCATCAAGATCGAGGGTGGCTACCACGGCGGTTACGACCCGCTGCAGGTCTCGGTCAAGCCGGCGCTAGCCGACATCGGCCCGGCCCATGCACCCACGCCCGACACGCCCTTCGAGGTCGAGGCGGGCACCGTCCACGTCGTGCCGTTCAACGACCTCGACCGCCTGCGGGCCATCCTCGCCGAGCACGGTCGCGAGATCGCGGCGCTTGTCATGGAGCCGGTCATCGAAAACCTCGCGATCGTCGTCCCGGACGAGGGCTACCTGGCCGGCGTGCGGCAGGCCTGTGACGAGCACGGCGTCGTCCTCATCTTCGACGAGGTCAAGACCGGACTCACCGCCGGGTATGCCGGTGCCTCCCAGCGCGTGGGCATCAAGCCCGACCTGGTCACCCTGGCCAAGAGCATCGGTGGCGGCCTGCCGCTGGCGGCCTTCGGCGGGCGCCAGGAGGTCATGCAGGTCGTCGTCGACGGCCGGATGGCCCACTTCGGCACCTACAACGGCAACCCCCTGGTCATGGCCGCCGCCCGCGCAGTCGACGAGGTCTGCACCCACGAGGCGCTGGACCGGGCCGAAGGCATCAACGTCCGCACCCTCGACGCCGTTGACGCGGTCATCACCGAGTTCGACCTGCCGGCCCACACCGTCGGCATGGGCATCAAGGGCTGCATCACCTGGTCGACCACCCCGGTGCGCAACTACCGCGACTACAAGGCCACCGACTTCCGGGTCGCCGAGCTGTCCTGGCTGTGGGGCGTCAACCGGCACATCCTCACCCCGCCTGGCCTCGACGAGCAGTGGCTGGTCTCGCTCGCGCACACCGACGAGGACATGGCCGCGCTGGTCACCGACTTCCGCGACCTGGCCCAGGCGCTGCGCGCCTAAACCCCATCGGCAGCGAGCCCCCGCTCGGTGATGCGTCACCGGGCGGGGGCTCGTCGCGTGTTCGGCTCCGCTCGAATCGGCTCTCCGCTACTGCCCGCCTCGCGGCGGACGCCGGTATGCCGTGAGGTCGGCTTCCGCAAGCCCCGCGCCCGCCTCGTCGGGCAAGGCCCTCGGGCGGGCGAACCCACCGGCTGAGGTCGTGGGTGGGGCCTCCCATCGTTCGGCAGGTCCGGGCGCGGGTCGACGTGGATCGGTTGAGGTTGAGCCAGGTGCCGCCGCGGCAGCCGAATGCTGCGGTTGCTGTCCGGCAGCCTCCCGCCAAGGTGCTCCCCCGTGAAGCGACCTCCCGATGGGGTCATCTGCGCCATGCTCGCCGGACTCGTCGCCAGACTGCTCGCCGTCAACCCCGGCCGCTGACTCTACGGCTGACTCGACCGCCACCTGATGGATCGCGGGCGGCCGCAGCCAAAAGAGCCCCACGTTGCCGACCGTCAAGACCAGGCACATCAAGGCCGCGGCCATCCAGCGTTGCTGCGTCCCGACCACATCGATGAATCCCTGCTCCCGCACCTTCGTGAAGTAGTCGGACGCGACCCATGGATAGGCCGCCGTCAAGATCGATATCGCGCCGCCCGCGGCGGAGAGGGCCACACCCACGGCGGCTGACATTCGCGGCAGACTCCGCGCCCGGGCTGTAGTGGGGCTGGCAGCACGGTGAATGACCGAGACCGCGAGAGCGGCCATCCCCGCGGGTACCAACGCCGCGGGCCCCCAGTCACCCGGGAAACCGAGAGACTCGCCCAGCATCGACAGCCCCCTCCCGAAGTCTCCCCAGGGCAACTCCGGCATCGGCACCGGCTCGCCGTCCATCGTGCTGTTGCTGAACAACGGGCCGATCTCCGGCAGTCGTTGGAAGAACTGCCACATGGCGTAACCCCAGAGCAGCGGGACGGCATACAGGGGCACCACCAACCAGAGCGGGAAGACCCTCCTCAGCCAGGCTGACACCGCGCTATCCCCTGCGTGCATGGGCCCGACCCTAATCCGGTCCGCGCCGGTCCGGGAGGGCAAGGCTCGCACAGGATCACCACAGCATCTCCCTAGGGGACTCCCATCCCTGCGAGGTGACATCAGCTCAGCAGTCCATCTCGACAAGGAGCGTCCCATGACCCAGACTCCGTACGGCGTCGGCCCGACGGCCACCCTGCCCACCCTGGAGACCGCGCCCCAGGAGACCTCGCCGCTGCCCACGGCATACCCCGCGCCGGCCTATCCGCCGCCGCAGCCGACCCTCCCGACGGCCACTTTCCCGTCCTACGGGACGCCGCCCCCGGCCATGACCCCGCCGACCATGCCGCCCGCCACAACCCCGACGCCCGCACCGAGCCACCCGAACCGCCCGCGGGGCACCCGTCGGGTCGCCGAACTCGCGACCGTCGCGGTCCTCGCCGCCGGACTGGCCTCCGGCGGCACGTATGCCGTGACCCGCACCTCCGCGACCACAGCATCGGGCACCACGACCACCCAGTCGCAGAACGCCAACCCGGCACCGGCAGCCAACCCGGTGGCCCCGGTCATCCAGGCCAATGGCAGCACCCCCGACTGGGCCGCGACGGCGAAGGCGGTCTCGCCCAGCGTCGTCGCGATCAAGGTCTCCAGCGCACAGGCCGAGGGCGAAGGCTCCGGGGTGATCCTCGACAAGGCCGGGCATGTCATCACCAACAACCACGTGGCGACCGGTGCCGGCTCCAACGCGACGATCACGGTCACCCTGGATGACGGGCGCACCTACGCCGCCACCATCGCCGGCACCGACCCGTCGACCGACCTGGCCGTGCTCACCCTCACCTCGCCGCCGTCCGACCTCGTCCCGATCAGCATCGGCGACTCCGACGCGCTCACCGTGGGCCAGCAGGTCATGGCGGTCGGTAACCCGCTCGGCCTGGCCGGCACCGTGACCACCGGCATCGTCAGCGCGCTCAAGCGACCGGTCACCACCGGGTCGGACAGCACCTCGCGGACCGGCAGCGACCCGGTCGTCACCAACGCGATCCAGACCTCCGCGGCCATCAACCCCGGCAACTCCGGCGGCGCCTTGGTCACGGCCAACGGTCAACTGGTCGGCATCAACTCGGCGATCGCCTCCCTGGGGTCCAGCGGCGGTCAGAGCGGCAGCATCGGCATCGGCTTCGCCATCCCGGTGAAAGAGGCCAAGGCCATCGCCGACCAACTCATCGCCACCGGATCGGCCAAGCACGCTTACCTCGGGGTGTCGTCGGCCGACGGCACCGTGACAGACGGCGGCGCCCAGCGCACCGCAGCCATGCTCAAGACGGTGGCATCGGGCACCCCGGCCGCTGCGGACGGCCTGCGCACCGGAGATGCGGTCGTGGCGATCGACGGACAGCGGGTCGACTCCTCGCTGTCGCTGGTCGCCGCGATCCGCGAACGCCAGGTCGGCGACACCGTCAAGGTCACCGTGATCCGAGACGGTCAACGGCAGGACATCACCATGGCCCTCGCCGCGCGTCCAGGCGCCTGATCCGCGACACCGGTTCCGACCGGTAGACGGGAGAGCAGCCGGGTCCTGTCCCGCAACAGGACCCGGCTGCGGCTGTGAGATCCGGACGTGCGCCGAATCTCGCTCTTGCGCCACCCCCACGCAACGGTATGCCGTGCCACCGATGCGAGGTGTCACGGCATACCGGTCTTCGGGCGATGCGGCGCGAAATCTATGGAGCGAAACCTACGCAAACCGGGCCATCGGAAGCGGGGCAACCGCGCGCTGAGCGTCTGCGGTTGCCCCGTTCCTTACCCCCCGGGCCCTCACACGATGTGGAATCTCCGAGGCGGTGGGTAGGGAAGCCACCGGATCTCGAACTGTCGCTCCGACGGGCAAGGGGGACCCGTTTGGGCTGGAGCTGCACCACGTGGTGTGAGGAAGGTAGGTGGAGCAGCTCTCCCCACTGCCCCACCTACCTCGTTCACGGTGGTTCGCCCTTCCGGCTGGTCCCCCCCGGAACCCTCCGGAAGGGCGAACCCTGACTCCGCTGTCGTTCGCGCTTGGCGCGGTGTCCGTCTGCGTTGTCGGATATAGGACGGGGACCCCCCGGATCCATGACACAAGTTCTGAGATCTTTTTCGACGACTTTTTCGGCGTCTCGTTCGGCGGCCTCTTCGGCGGTCCGGAGGCGGACGGCATACTGGCTCCTCGTGCCTGCCGACCACCCCACCGACTCCCGGCGGGAGCAGTCGTCCCCCGAGCCCGAGATGCGCCGCGAGCAGGCCTGGCTGGAGCACGCGCGCGAGCAACTCGCCCGGATGCGGTCTCGCGCCGAGGCGATGCGCGACACCGCGACCGGCGGCGATCGGGTGTCCAGCGAATTCCTCGCGCTGCGCCTGCACGAACGCGTTGGCACGCTCGTCGACGATCCCCGCAGCACGCTCTTCTTCGGCGCCCTCGTCTTCGGGCACGAGATCGAGGGGCACGAGCGGTGGTACATCGGCCGACGCCACATCAGCGACGCCGCGGGCGATCCCGTCGTCATCGACTGGCGGGCCGAACTGTCGGGGGCGTTCTACCGGGCCAGCCGCACCAATCCCATGGACGTTGTGCTGCGACGGAGGTTCGGCGCCGACCGCGGCCGCCTCACGGCATACGAGGACGAGCACCTCACCGCGGCGCCGAGCACGGACTCCGACGCCGGCCACTCCGCGATCCTCGCCGCCGAGATCGAGCGTCCCCGCGTCGGCCCGATGCGCGACATCGTCGCGACGATCCAGCCCGAGCAGGACGAGATCGTCCGCTCGGACCTGCGGCTCTCACTGTGCGTCCAAGGCGCGCCCGGCACCGGCAAGACCGCCGTCGGCCTGCACCGCGCGGCCTGGCTGCTCTACGCCCATCGGGATCGGCTGAGCCGCTCCGGCGTGCTCGTCGTTGGCCCCAATACCGCCTTCCTCGATCACATCGGCGCGGTGCTCCCCGCCCTCGGCGAGGTGGAGGTGCGGCACACCACGGCGGCCGGACTGGTCGCTTCTCTGCCGTCCCTCGCGAAGGTGTCGGTGCGGGCGGTCGACGACACCGCCCGCGCGACGCTCAAGGGCGACGCCCGCATGTCTCAGGTCCTGTATGCCGGGTTGTGGGCTCGCGTCGGCGACCCCACCGACGCGCTGGTCGTGCCTCGGGGAGCCCGCCGGTGGCGAGTCCCGGCGTCGGCG
>Ga0116180_1002618_pt1 | contig 14127 bp, 4 predicted proteins | sample AD_UKC073_MetaG_FD_89804 | JGI IMG/M metagenome (GOLD analysis project Ga0116180, IMG submission 89804) | Active sludge microbial communities of municipal wastewater-treating anaerobic digesters from USA - AD_UKC073_MetaG | ecosystem: Engineered > Bioreactor > Anaerobic > Digestate | place: USA...
CCGGCAACGAAGGCATCGACTTGCAGGCCGCCCACGTCCTCGTCAATTACGACATCCCCTGGTCCCTCGTCCGGCTCGAACAGCGGATGGGCCGCATCCACCGGGTCGGGCAGACCCGTGAGGTGGAGCTGTTCAGCCTCGTCGCCGTGGACACGCGCGAAGGGGAGACGCTACACCGGCTGCTGGAGAACTTCGTCAACGCCGCGAACGAGCTCGACGGACAGCTCTTCGACTCCCTCTCCCTCGTCGCCGAGCTCAGCGGCGTCGACTACGACAAGTGGCTCACTGCCCTGTACGGCAGCGACGAGGACAAGAAGGCCGAGGCGATCCGGGCCGCGCAACGGGTCACCACCGCGCAGTTGAGGCAGGCCGCACAGGCCGCCCGAGCCCAGGAGGCCCGGCTCGCCGAACAGGTCAAGGTCGTCGAGGCGCTCGCGCTCCTGCAACGCGACTACCTGGAACGGATCAACCCCGCCATCGTCGACGCGTACCTCGGCCGGCTCGACGCGTCCGGGCTCGTCACGGTGCGTCCGACCGCGATGGGCGACGAGGTCCGGCTCCTAGCCGCGATGAGGCTCCCCCGGGCTCTCGGCGGAGGCCCCGACGCTCTCGTCGCGATCAGCGGCGACGCGCTCAAGGACGCCGCCCTCTCCGACTCCCGCGTCCTCGCCCTAGGACCGGGAGACGCCGCGTTCGCCGCGCTTATCGACATGGCCGAGAGCGCATACGCGCCCGACCTGTTCCGCGGCGGCGCCGCCCAGGACCCGACGAGCATCACCCCCTACGACCTGTACGCGTACCGGGCAGAGCTCACCGAGGCCGACGGCCGGCGACGCACGCAATGGGCCACGCTCGTCCGCGTCGACGCCACCGGAAAGGCCACCGCCATCCGGTGGGAGTCCCTCGCCAACCTCGTCCCCACCGACGACCCGGGCAAGGCCGCCCATCCCGGACGGGACCTCGCCGCCGACGACGAAGCCCGCCGGCTCGCCGGCCGCGCGAAGACCGAATCCCAGGCCGCCCGCAACGACTGGTTCGCGACCGCCCGACGCGACCTCGCGAACCTGCCCACCGACCTGACCCCCAACGTGTCCTTCCCCAACCGGGAGGATCGCGTCGCGCTCCGGAACGCCTTGAAGGCCAAGACCGAGGAACGGCTCGCCGAGTTGGAACGGCTCTCCGTCGTCGACATCACCGAGCCGCGGCTCGTCGCCCGCATCCACGTCCACCCAGCCGGGATCCCCGCTACCGTCGAGGAGAAGGACTCCGAAGGCATCTCCATGCGGCTCGTCGCTCACACCCTCGCCGCTAGCGGCTGGAAGGTCTCCGACGTGCACACCGACAACCTCGGCTATGACCTGTACGCCCGCCGGGGCAGGGAACACCGGCTCGTCGAGGTCAAGGGCATTTGGGGCGCGGCCAGCAGCACCGGCGTACGTCTTACCGGCAACGAAGTCCTCATGTCGACCCAGCACGGGAAGGACTACTGGCTGTACGTCATCGACCAATGCTCGGACGGGCAAGGGCGTGTCTACGGGACCTTCCAAGATCCGGTCAAGGTGTTCGCCTCTGACATCACCGCAGACGCCATTTTCAAGGTTCCGGGATCCAGCCTCGCCCGTGCCGCAAACCAGGAGGACGACCCGTCGTGACCCGCATGATCGAACGCTGGTTCCCGTGCGCGGAGGTTAGCGCCAACAGCGGATCCGGCTGGGGCAGCGGAAACGCCGAAGTCGGAGTGATGACGTGGTTCGCGAAACGGCCCTCCGCGCAGGCAAAGGCGGCCACGATCTGCTCTCTTCTGCCCTGGCCGGACGACCCCGCCGAGCAGGCCAAGCTACAGCGGCTAGTCCGCGACGCGATGGGGGGCCGCTTCGACAAGGCCGCGGAGGTCCGCGCCCGCGTCGAAGCGGAGATTGGCGGGCCCGTGAGCACGCTGGACCCGTTCTCCGGACGTGGACTCATCCCGTTGGAGAGCGCACGCTTGGGTCTCACGGCGCACGCTATCGACTACAGCCCCGTGGCGGTCCTCGCGTCGCGGCTGTTGATCGACTATCCGTGCCGCGACTGGTCGAACGAGCCGCATCCGCCGTTCGGGGACGAGCCCGGCGAGCTGGACGTCGCCGTCACCAGGCTCGTGAACGACGTGGGATCGGTCATGCAGGAAGTGGGCCGGAGGTTCGAGGCTGCCATGTCTCGCTACTACCCCAAGGTCGACGGCCGGGTTGCCTGGGGCTACCTGTGGGCGCTCACGATCCCGTGCCAAGAGTGCCACCGGGTATTCCCGCTCATCGGTCAGCTCGAGCTAAGGAAGGCAAGCAACCGCAAGGACCGGACCACGGGGAGAATCGCAGCCGACGGGGGACAGTCGTACAGGATCGACGTGGACCGGCCCTCAGGCGTTTGGTCCGTCGTCGTGCACAACGGTCCGCCCCAGGGGCTACCCACCCGGCAGGTCCCTCCGGGGAAGAGCCGCTACGACAGCAGGGGGCGGCTCGCGGTCTGCCCGTTCTGCGACCACGCCCACGACAGACACACCCTGACCCGTCTGCTCGACCAAGGGCAGGGTGCTGACGCGCCTCTCCTGGCCGCCGACCTCGATCCGGTCGTGGGCAAGGCGTACCGAGCATTGACCGCAGTCGACCGAGAGGCCGTGTCGGCGGCCGAGTCCGCCCTTGCCTGCGCGGAACCGTTCGGCCCGTTTCTTCCTGCCATTCCGGGCGAGCGCATCCCTGACGGGAACACATGGACGGTCCAGGCGACCGTGTACGGGGCAAAGACCTACGGCGACATGATGAACACGCGACAGACGCTGGCGTTCGTGCGCCTGTGCGACGCGATCCGATCCGTCGGCTCGGACCTAGCCGCCAACGGCAACAGTGACGACTACGTGCGAGCGCTCACCGGGTACGCCGCAGCCGCCATGTCCCGCAAGCTCCGGCGCGCCACCCGCGGCTGCACCCTGGATCCGAAGCTCAACAAGGTGAACGACGTTTTCGCGACCGAGTCGAGCCTCAACTTCTCGTTCGACTACTTCGAGGTCGGGCTCGCGGACGGGCCCGGAAGTTGGCCCTCGGTCTCCACGGGCACCCTCACGTCCCTCCGGTCGACCATGCCGCCTGGCATGGCACGCCCTGCCGACGTTTCCCAAGGCACTGCGACGGTCCTACCCTTCCGGGACCACAGCATCAGCGCAGTCGTCACAGACCCGCCGTACGACGCGATGATCGACTACAGCGACGCCAGCGACCTGTTCTACGTCTGGATCAAACGCGCGCTCGTCGACTCCTGGCCTGAACTGGGCATCACCTCCCACGAGTTCGGCGTGCAGGAAAAGAGCGACGAGATCATCGTCAAGAAGGGCGGCACGAGCAACAACGACCACCGCACTCGCGAGCACTACGACCGGCTGATAGCCCAAGCGTTCAGCGAGGCACGCCGCGTCGTCAGCGAGGACGGGGTCGTCACCATCGTGTTCGGGCACGGGGAGTTGGAGGTGTGGCAACGCCTCATCTCCGCGATCCGTGACGCCGGCCTCGTCTTGACGGGCGCGTGGCCCGCGAAGACCGAAGCCGGCGGAAAGGCCGGCTTCACGAACATCGTCACCACGATGACGATGTCCTGCCGACCGGCTCCCGAGGGTCGGCCGGTCGGACGCAAGGGCGCCGTCGAAGCGGAGATACGGCGCGTCGTAAAGGAGCGGTATGCCGACTGGGAGCAGTGGGGTCTCGCGCCGGCGGACATGGTCATGGCGTCCACAGGCCCTGCGATGGAGGTCGCGGGGCGGTACTCCGCGGTGCTCGACGCCAAAGGCGAGCCGGTCCACATAGCTGACTTCCTGCCGCTCGCCCGGGCTGCAGTCCAAGACGCGATGGCCGTCGAGATCGACCACCACCCGCTAAAGACTTTCGACGCCCGCACCCGTTTCGCGCTCTGGTGGGCGCGCCTCTACGGGCGCCAGGTGCGCGACAAGTCTGAGCTCCGCTGGCAGACCCTGTCCGCGTCGATGGAGCTGGCTGACGTTCGCGACCTAGTCCCTGACGTTGGGGTGAACTGCCGGCTGGTGGAGTCCAAATCTTGGAACCGGCGTATTGACGGCGAGTCGGCCGTCATCGACGTGGCGCTTGCGATGGCGCAAGCTTGGCACGAGGGGTTGGACGCCGTGGGCGCGGTGCTAGCGCGGGCCAGACGCGACGCTGACGACCTCTACCTGTGGGCCACGATCGCCTTCCTTGCCGATCGGCTTCCCGACAGCGACCCGGACGTGGTCGCGTGGACCGGCATTCTCCGCAACCGACGCAACGTCGGCAACGCCGCACGGGGTGCGGAGCGCGCCAGCAGGGACAAGGCCACGCAGTCCTCCCAACTGGCGCTCGACCTAGGGGCCGTTGACGGTTGGCAGGACTTCGAGTTGAAGGGCACCCTGTCCAGCGAGCCGACCGCCTCCACACACGACACACTCGACCCTGCCGCGCGAACCAAGGGGAACCCGACATGACGACGACCGTGACCCCCTGGTGGGACGCGATGAAACTACGCGCAGAGGTTGTGGACGCCTCCGGCGCGATCGACGACGTGCAAATGAGTCTGCACGACGCCGTGTACGGGAAAGGGACGCTGCGGCCCGAGTACGCGCAGGCGGGCTACTACGGCGAAATCACCCAGCCGACAGGCCAGCTCGTCGACTTGCTTGCCAAACTGGCTGTGCGAATCGGCGGCGGCCCGGACGACTATCTAAAGGCCCGCGCACTCGTCCGGCTCGACCAAGGCATGGGAGGCGGCAAGTCACACGCGTGCATCGGCGCGTGGCACCTCGCGGAACACCCCGACGAGTTCGCGAAGACGGACATCGGCAAGGCCGTGCACCAGCAGGCCGCCGACATGATCGGCAGGGCCCTCCCAACCGACCTCGACGGCCCGCGAGTGGTCGTCCTGCCGTGCGACTCCATGACGCCCGGCGCGCCGGTACAGGGTGTGGACGGGCCCGCGAAGAGCCTGTGGGAACGGTTCCTGTGGCGGCTGTTCGACCGCGACTACGCCCGGTACGAGGACTACCGGCCCTACTTCAATGACAAGTCCAAGGTCGTCGACGCGCTCCGATCCGTGGGCCGGCCTGTCCTCATCATCGTGGACGAGATCCTCAACTACGTGGGCAACGGCCTAGACGGGGCCGGCGACCTAGAGCTGACCGCGCAGGACATGGCGTTCCTGCAGGTCCTGCTGGACGCCGTGAACGACGTGCCGAACGTAGCGATGCTCGTGGTCATGATCGCGTCCGAGAAGGACACGATGGCGCTGTCCGACGCTGGCTCGAAACGTCGGGAAGCATTGCAGTCGTTCATCGACCGGAACGGCCGGCTGGCGACCGTGAACGAGAACGCGGACTTCGCCGCGATCCTCCGGCGACGCCTGTTCGACAACGCGCCGCCGAAAGAGGTCGTGGACGCCACCATCGCGGCCTACTCGTCGGTCCTGCAGGACAAGGGCTGGAAATCGAAGGTGTTCGATCAGATCAGCGCCCCCTGGACCGACGACTTCGCCGGGCAGGTCGCCCGCGCGTACCCGTTCCACCCCCAGCTCATGCACCTCGCCGAGTCGGAGTGGGCCAACCTGGCAGGCTTCCAGAAGGTCCGTTCAACCATCCGGGTGTTCGCCGCGACCGTCTGGTCGCTGCAGCGGCGCGGGAAGGCAGGGCAGTGGGTGCCAGCACTCATCGGGCCGGGTGACCTGCCGTTGTCGGATGCGACCGTCCGAGAGGCCGTCCTCGGCACAGGGCTAATCTCGGACACGAAGACGCAGGCGAACTACCGTTCCGTCGCGCAGAACGACATCGTGTCCCTCGACGAGGCCGGCGGGGCGGCGCGTCTGCTGGACGCGGGCCGCGAACAGGGCCTGTGGGGCGCGTTGAACCCGCGCGCAGCCGAGCGGGCAGCGACCATGATCTTCCTCGCCTCCATCGTCGGCGCACGCGGGCAGGGCAGGCGTGGCGCGTCCGAACCGGAGGCCAAGGCCGCGACGATGGTGCCCGGCATCAACTACGGGCTCTCGGACGCCGAGGGCGTGATCAGCGACCTCGCGGACCCGGACAACGGGCTCGCCGCGTTGGAAGCCATCAAGGGGGTCGGGAGCGCGCCGCCGCGCTACTACCTGTCCACCCGGCAGACCCTGAACATGCTGGTCCGCGCCGCCCGCGGCAGCGTGTCCGACGCGGACAGGGACAAGACCCTCGCCGACGCCGCGGAACGGCTCGGCACCACCGGCCCGTTCCGCGCCAAGGGGTTCGTCCGTGCCGAACCGGGTCGCACACCCCTCGAACTGCTGGAGGCCGCAGGACTGGACGACGCGCGCACAACGCGGCTCGTCATCCTGGACCCTGCCGCGTTCTCCCTCCGTAACGGCATGGAGTTGGACACGGTGAACGCGTTGGAGGCCGCCGTCGGCCTCGGACCGGACCGGTTCACTTGCTCGTGGGCGTCGTCGCTCGCGTTCGCGGTCGTGAACACCCAGAGGCGCGGGCACGCCCGCGCGATCGCGGCTGAGTATCTCGCGTGGGAACGGGTCCTCGACGCTCCCGAGGTGCAGGCCGACGCTGAGCTGCGGGACAAAGCCCGCGAGTCCCGAAACGAGGCAAAACGGCGCATGGAGTCCGCCCTGAAGAAGGCGTTTCAGCACGTGGCGTACCTGTCACAGCCCGACCCGGACACCGAACGCGGGCTCGGGCAGGTCACGTTCGACGACGACGCGCAGAGTTCCCTCGACGGAGCACTCGTCTGGAAGGCGCTCGTCGAGCACGAGAAGGCCTACGACCAGGGCGAGTTCACCGCGAAGGCGCTACTGCACCAGCTCCGCGACAGCGACTACGGCCGGCCGTTGAGTGAGATCCGCGACGCGTTCTGGCAGGCCCCGCGCCTGCCGTTACTCCACACGGGCGAGCCAGAACTCCGCCACGCGATCTACGACGCCGTCCGCGCTGGCGACCTGCGGGTTGTCAACCGGGAGGGCAGCGAGGTCGCAGTCACCGGCCCGAACGAAATCAACCTCCAGTCGCAGTCGCTGACGCTGGCGAAGCCCGCCCCTGCCACGCCCCCCGACCAAGAACGGAGCGACGACGGCGACAGCAGCGACGGCCCGACGGACAGGAAGGGCGGTGTCGGCGGAACCGGCTCGGGTGCCGGTAAGGTCGTCCCACCTTCTCCCACCCCGCCTGTGCCAGCGCCGGTGGAGAAGGAAGTGTCCCTGTCCATCATTAAACGATTCGCCGGCGAGGGCGACGAGATCGATCGGACGGCAGCGCTGCTGCGCCGCCTCTACGAGGCGATCGAGGCCAACGGCGCGACATACCTGCAGGGCACTCTGCGGCTGATCGTGGACACTGGCACCGCCGACGAGATCGCCGCCGCCGCCAAGGACGCGGGCATCACCGCAGTGGTCCGCGACCAGTGACACTAAGCGCCGCCGTGCCCTACGCAGGACGCTGTGCTACGTGCAGCCGACCGTGCCGGGCTCGGCAACGTCCTCATGGATGACCGAGGCGCGACTTCACCTTCCTCGACACCGGCTCGGCGCTCAAGGTGTTCGCCGGGCAGGGCGCCCGCCTCACCCACGCACTAGCGCGCGACCTGGCGGCCGCCCTCGAGCGATTCGCCGCCTACACCAACGGCGTCAGTCACCACCTTCGTCCCAACCTCGGCGGTCACCCCTGACCTGACAGACCACCACCGCCCGGCACGTGACCACAGCCTCCCCGCCGGGCGTTGCCCATGGTCACCACAACGCGAGCTGCTCGCCGTAGAGAGCGCGCAGCCGCGCCAGATCGGCGGCTGCCGACGCCGGGCCTTCGCGCGAGTTCCTCAGTTCCCGCGCACGCTGCCGCGAGCCCCTGGGATCACCCAGTTGCGAACCGGAGTGGGCGCGCCTGATCGCCCACGCGCGCCGGTTCTCCGCATGCGAGGAGGCCACCACGTGCCCCACCCCACGCGTTGACACAGCGGGTTGTCGCAGCGCTGCCCCGGCACCGCGACCGCCGCAGTCGCGGCCACACCACGGACCAGCGCGTAGGCGAACCGGTGGGCGACGACGACCCGACCAGGCGCCAACCAGAACCAGCCGTGCCCACGGCCAGAGAGCGACCCGTCCACCAGCGGCACGACGACCCATCGACGGCGACGACGTTGGTAACCCACCTGTCGAGCTCCTCCTTCGATCGACAGGCCGCGTCGAACACCGCCAGCCCGGCGTTATCGAGACGCGCGCCACGACCCTCACCGGCAGAGCGCCATCGACCCTTCCTCGCCCGCGCCTGCGGACGGCGCCGGCACGCTCCCGACCGTCGCGGCGGTCGCGTCGGCGGCCGGCTCCTCCGCCGGCGCGCCCGGTTCGGGCTCCAGCTGCCGCAGCCGGGTCGCCTCGCGCACCGTCAGCTGCTCGTCCCCACCACACCAGGCCACCGCCTCGCGCAGCGACAGCCCCTCCTGTGCGGTCAGGGTCCGCAGCGCCTCCCCTGCCCTGGCCTCGCACGCCAGCACGAGTGCGTCACGCTCGGCCAGCGCAGTCACCACGGTCACCGCCAGCGCACTCCGACGCCGCTCCTGCTCCGCCCTCGCCTGGCGCATCCGTGTCTGCGCGTCCAACGCAGCCCGCCGCGCCTGCTGCCTCGCCGTCTGATTCGGCACCGGAACTCCTTCCGCTCGACACGTTCCACCACCTCAAGCAGCCACGCACCGTCCCCGGATCACTCCCACCACACCGCATCGTCGCCCCCACCACTGACACCGCCCACACGGAACCATCCGACCGACCTCCCGACCCCTCGCGCGTCAGTCCCCCACTGCCCCACACACCTCTTGCACTCACGGTCATTGATCCGTCAATCAGTGATCCGTCACGTCACGAAATCCGCTTTAGACGATCGTGACCATGACCATCCACAAGCTGACGGCCGGGAGCGGGTATGACTACCTGACCCGCCAGGTCGCTGCTCAGGATGCGACCGAGCGTGGTCACTCGGGTCTGGCCTCGTACTACAGCGCCCGCGGCGAGGCGCCCGGAGTGTGGGTGGGGCGAGGGCTGAGCGGGTTGGACGGGTTGGCTGTCGGCGACGGGGTCACCGAGGAACAGATGCGCAATCTGTTCGGCTCGGGTCGCCACCCACTGGCCGAGCAACTTCGGGAAGCGGCCGCCGAAGTTGGGATGGATGCCGGTGCGCAGGACCGGGCGACGTGGCTCGGGAACCTCTACCCCGTCTATGCAAGCGACGTCTCGGAGTTCCGCCGGCGGGTTGCCGCACGCGTCGCGGAAGCCAACGTGGGGCGGGGCCTGCCGTGGGATGCAGAAGGCACTCTCGAGGACCGCGCCCGAATCCGCACCGAGGTCGCCGTCGAGCTGTTCCGGGAGGAGTTCGGCCGTGACCCGGCCGATGCCCGTGAGATCGCGGCCACCATCGCCAAACACTCCCGTCCCCGCACGAACGCGGTCGCCGGCTACGACCTGACCTTCTCCCCGATCAAGAGCATTAGCACCCTGTGGGCGATCGCCCCCCTGCCGATCGCGGCAGCGATCGAGCGAGCCCACCAGAACGCGGTCAACGACGCTCTGGACTACCTGCAGGACCAGGCGCTCTTCACCCGTGAAGGCGCGCAGGGCATCCGCCAGGTCGAGACCCGCGGGCTGATCGGCACCGCGTTCACGCACCGGGATTCCCGCGCCGGGGACCCCGACCTGCACACGCACGTCGCCGTGGCCAACAAGGTCCAAACCCGGGCCGAGGGCAAGTGGTTGGCCATCGACGGGCGGGTGCTGTTTAAGGCCACCGTGACCGCCTCCGAGGTCTACAACACCCGTCTTGAGCATCACCTGCGGCGCGCCCTCGGCGTCCGCTTCGAGGCCCGGCCGGGCACCGATCCGCGCAAGCGGCCCATCCGCGAGATCGTCGGCGTGGATCCTTCGCTGAACGAGCGCTGGTCCTCCCGTCGCGCCAGCATCGAGGCGCGTCGACGCGTCCTCGCCAAGACGTTCCAGGCCACCCACGGTCGACCGCCCTCGCCGATCGAGTCGATCCAACTGGCGCAGCAGGCAACCCTGGAGACCCGCGAAGCAAAGCATGAGCCCCGCACGTTGGCCGAGCAGCGCGCTGCCTGGTCCCGACAGGCCCGCGAGGTCCTGGGCGGGAACGGGGCCGTGGAGTCGATGATCGCCTCGGCACTCACCCCAGCGCACCGCGCCAGCCACCGCGTCGACGCGGCCTGGATGAACACCACAACCGCTCGAATCCGCAACACGCTGCAAGCGTCACGTTCGCACTGGCAACGGTGGCACGTGGAGGCCGAGGCGCTGCGGCAGGTCCGCGGCCTCGACCTCGACACCGCCGATTTGGACCGCGTCGTAGGCCTACTGGTCGACGAGGTCCTCACCCGCCACTCGGTGCCGCTCACCCGCAGCGGTGACCCCGTGGACGTGCCGGAATCCCTGCGCCGCAGCGACGGCTCCAGCGTCTACACCGTCGCCGGCGCACAGCTGTTCACCTCCCCCGACCTGCTGGCCGCCGAGGCACGGATCGTCGCTCGAGCCGGGCAACGCGACGGGATGGTCGCGCCGGCCTCTGCGGTCAATCTGGCCATGCTCTCCTCCACCGCCAACGGCCTGCCGTTGAACGCCGGGCAGGCCACCCTGGTGCGGGAGATGGCGACCTCTGGCGCCCGTCTTCAGCTGGCCATCGCCCCCGCCGGCGCAGGCAAGACCACAGCCATGCGTGCCCTCGCCCACGCCTGGATCGAAGGAGGCGGAACCGTCCGTGGTCTAGCCCCTTCAGCGGCTGCCGCCGACGTCCTCGGGGCGAACATTCAGGCCACCACCGACACGATGGCCAAGCTCACCTGGCACCTAGACCACCCGGCCCTCGGCGAGCTGCCCGAGTGGGCGACGTCCATCGGCCCGACCACCCTGGTGGTCATCGACGAGGCCGGCATGGCCGACACACTCAGCCTGGACAAGGTCATGGACTTCGTCATCGAACGGGGCGGTTCGGTTCGCCTTATCGGCGACGACCAACAGCTCGCGGCTGTTGGCGCCGGCGGAGTCCTGCGCGACATCCAAGCCACCCACGGCAGCCTGCACCTGAGCGAACTGATGCGCTTCGCCGACCCCGCCGAAGGCGCCGCGTCCCTAGCGTTGCGCGAAGGGCTCCCCGAGGCACTGGGGTTCTACCTCGACCGGGACCGCGTCCACGTCGGTGACCTGGCCACGATGACCGACAACGTCTTCACCGCGTGGTGCGACAGCCGCGACAACGACCGAGACGCGATCATGCTCGCCCCCACCCGCGACCTCGTGTCCGAACTCAACCAACGCGCCCGAGCACACCGCCTCGGCGTGAACCCGGCGACCGAACACCGCGCGGTCACCCTCGCCGACGGCAACCTCGCCTCCGTCGGCGACACCGTCATCACCCGCACCAACGACCGCACCCTGCGCATCGCCGCCACGGACTGGGTCAAGAACGGCGACCGGTGGCAGATCACCGGCCTCGGCGAGGGTGGAACCATCACCGTCCAGCATGCACGGAACGGCCGGGTCGTCGACCTTCCCGCCTCCTATGTCGCCGCCTCCGTCGAGCTCGGATACGCCTGCACCATTCACACCGCACAAGGAGTCACCGCTGACGCCAGCCACACCCTGCTCACCGGCAGCGAGGCGCGGCAACTGGCCTACACCGCTCTCACCAGGGGCCGAGCCGCCAACCACATCTACCTTGAGGTCGTCGGCGACGGAGACGAGCACAACATCGTCCGCCCCGACCACACCCACCCTCCGACCGCCACCGACATCCTTGAGCAGGTCCTGGCCCGGGACGACTCCTCACGCTCGGCGACCACCACACGACGCGACGCCCACGACCCTGCCTTCCAGCTCGCCGACGAGGTCAGCCGGTACTTGGACTCGCTCTATGTTGCGGCCGAACGCCGCCTCGGTCCGGCCCAGGTCGCGCGCCTCGATGCGACCGCGGACCGCATCGTTCCCGATCTGACCCGCGCCGACGCGTGGCCCACCCTGCGGGCCCACCTGCTGCTGCTCTCCGCCCACGGCCTGGACCCGGTACACCAACTCCACGCAGCAGCAACCGTGCGTGAAGTCGACACCGCCGGCGACGTTGCCTCCGTCATCGACTGGCGCCTGGATGACAGCGGGCTACGCAGCGCCGGGACTGGCCCCCTGCCGTGGCTGCCCGGCATACCGGAAGACCTTGTCGACGACCCACACTGGGGTCCCTACCTCGGAGCCCGGGCCGCCCGGGTCCGGGACCTGCGTGACCAAATCGCCGACCAGGCCACCGCCTCCACCCCACTGCCGTCCTGGGCCCGGCAAGGACAGGGCCGTCCCTCACCCGACCTGCTCGTTGACGTCGCCGTATGGCGCGCAGCCATGGCCATCGATCCGTCCGACCGGCGCCCCACCGGGCCCACCCAACTGAGCAAAGCCCCCAACCGGTGGCAGGCCGGGCTCAATACCCGCATCGCCGGCACCCGCACCCCTGCCCTCGCCGAGTGGGCCGACGTCTTCGACCGGGTCCTGATCCACCCACGCAAGGACCCCTTCACTCCCCTGCTGGCCGAACGACTCTCGGCGATCGCCCGCGCTGGCCTCGACGCCCCCACCCTGGTTCGCCGAGCCCTCTCCGTTGGCCCTCTGCCTGACGACCACAACGCGGCCGCCTTGTGGTGGCGCATCGCCGGCCACCTCTCCCCCGCCGTCGCCACCCACGTCGCTGGCGACCACCACCTGACCACCACCTGGGCAGACCGGCTCCCCCAACTCCTGGGCACCGAACACGCGGACGCGCTGCGCGAGTCCAGCTGGTGGCCCACCCTGGTCGCCGTCATCGACCACGCCATTGCCCGAGGCAAGTACATCGAGGACCTCCTCGCGGACGCTCCCACGGCCGGGGATGACGTGGACCCCTGCCAAGCCCTCGTCTGGCGGATCTCCGTGCTCACCGATCCCCCACCCACCGACGAAGAACGGGACGCATGGCCCGATCTGGACCACCACGACGACGAACCCAACCCCTTCTGGCAAGACCTCGACGAACACCACTGGACACCCACCGAACACGAGTGGGAGCACCTGCAACCCGCAGGCGAGCCAGACGAGGAAACAGCACCCGTCGACGACGCCGAAAACCTCACCGAGGGGCCAGATCCCGACGTCGACGAGGTCTACAGCACCCTGACCTGGGCAGCTGCGGCACGCGAGTTCGCCAGTCCGCTACCGCCCACGGACCAGGAGATCGACCGGCAACTCACCCGAGCCTACGAAGCCGACACCGCAGCCGTCAGCCCCGCCCGAATCCTCGAACTGAACCGCCTCGCCCTCACGTTCTATACAGAACGGTTCCCACACTCATGGGCACAGACCTACTTGACCGAACGGGTCGGGACCGACCTGACCGGCGACCCGCACGTCCAACCCGGCTACGCCCCCGCACGATGGACCCACCTCGTCAGCCACCTACGCCGCCACGGTGCGACCGACCTCGAGCTGACCGAATCCGGGCTGGCAACCACCACCCGCAACGGGCGCATCATCGACCGATTCCGCGACCGACTCGTCTTCCCCATCACCCGCACCACCCCAAGCGGCGACCCCGAACCGCTCGGGTTCGTCGGGCGCCGACACCCCCAACAGCAGGACAAAGACGCCGGCCCCAAGTACCTCAACACCCCCGACACAGCCCTATTCCACAAAGGCGCTCAACTGCACATCCTCCGCGAAGACCTGCTGGCCTCCGGTGCGACACCCGTCCTCGTCGAAGGCCCAATCGACGCCCTCGCCATCACCATCGCCGGCGACGGCGCCTTCGTCGGCGTTGCCCCGCTAGGGACCACGCTGACCGAAGAACAAGCCGCACAACTGGCCCGCCTCGCCCACGAACACCACACCATCCCCGTCGTAGCCACCGACGCCGACCTCGCCGGACAGATCGCCGCGCAACGCGACTACTGGCTCCTAGCCCAACACGGGCTGCCCCCTCACACGGTGGCAATGCGTCCAGGCAGCGACCCCGCCGACCTCCTCGCGCTGAACGGCCCAGCAGCACTCAACATCGTCCTTCGGGACCGGTCCCCGCTGTCC
>Ga0116180_1002620_pt1 | contig 14111 bp, 12 predicted proteins | sample AD_UKC073_MetaG_FD_89804 | JGI IMG/M metagenome (GOLD analysis project Ga0116180, IMG submission 89804) | Active sludge microbial communities of municipal wastewater-treating anaerobic digesters from USA - AD_UKC073_MetaG | ecosystem: Engineered > Bioreactor > Anaerobic > Digestate | place: USA...
GAGCCGGCACGCGGGCGCCGGTGGCGGCGCCTGCCCGTTGACGGCCGCGCGCCGCCACAGCGCCGCCTCGCCCGCGACCGGAGGGCAGCCGCCTTTCGGCGATGATCGGCGCATGCCCTGTCCCGCTGCCCGCCGATGCCCCACCTGATCACCCGCCGCCGTGGCCTGGCGCTGCTGGGCGCCTTTCCGCTGGCCGCTCACCTGCCGGCCTGGGCGGCCCCGCGGCCGGCAACGGCTGCTACCGTGGCCGCCATGCCGCCGGTCAGCCTGGCGCCGATGGCGCTGCGCCAGCGCCGCCTGGCCAACGGGCTGCAGGTGGTGAGCCTGCCGATGCAGGCCACCGGCACGGTCAGCGTGCAGGTCTGGTACCACGTCGGCGGCAAGGACGACCCGGCCGGCCGCTCGGGCTTCGCGCACCTGTTCGAGCACCTGATGTTCAAGCGCACGCGCCACATGCCCGACGAGATGTTCGACCGCCTGACCGAGGATGTGGGCGGCCAGAACAACGCCTTCACCGCCGAGGACATGACGGCCTACCAGAACGAGGTGCCGGCCAACCACCTGGAACGCCTGTTGTGGGCCGAGGCCGAGCGCCTGGCGCACCTGCAGGTGGACCAGGCCAACTTCGACAGCGAGCGCAAGGTGGTGATCGAGGAGCTGCGCGAGCGCGTGCTGGCCGACCCCTACGGCCGCCTGTTCAACGCGCTGCCCGGCCTGGCCTTCGAGGCCCATCCCTACCGCAGGCCGGTGATCGGCAGCGAGGCCGACCTCAACGCCGCCACGCTGGACGACGTGCGCCGCTTCCACGCCACCTACTACCGGCCCGACAACGCGCTGCTGATCGTCGTCGGTGACTTCGACGCGGCCCGGCTCGACACCTGGGTCGACCGCTACTTCGGCCCGCTGGCCACGCCGGCGGCGCCCATCCCGCGGGTGCAGGTGGCCGAGCCCGCCCGCCTGCGCGACCAGCAGGCCCGGGTGCAGGGCCCGAACGTGCCCCTGCCCGCGGTGGCCCTGGTGTGGAAGGGCCCGCCCGCCAGCCATCCCGACGCGCCGGCGCTGGAGGTGGCCCAGGCCCTGCTGTCGGCCGGTGAATCGGCGCGGCTGAACCAGGCCCTGGTCTACACCGCCCGCAGCGCCCAGGCCGCCGGCTTCAGCGCCGACCTGTATGCCGACGCCGGCCTGCTGGCGGCCTATGCCATCGCCGCCAGCGGGCAGGACCTGCGCCGCCTGGAGACGGCCCTGCTCGACGAGCTGGCGCGGCTGGCCCGCGGGCGGGTGGGCCTCGACGAGATCGACAAGGTGCGCACCCAGCTGCTGACCGCGGCGCTGCTGCAGCGCCAGACCCCGCAGGGCCTGGCCAATGCCATCGGCATGGCCGCCCTGCAGCTGGGCGACCCGCGCGAGGCCGACGCCCGCCTGGCGCGGCTGCAGGCGGTGCGCGTGGCCGACGTGCAGCGCGTGCTGGAGCAGCGTGTGCTCAAGGCCCGCCGCGTGACCATCGACTACACCCAGGGGGGTGCGGCGTGACGCAGGCCATCGACCCCCGCCGACGCGCCCTGGCCCTGGCGCTGGGTGCCGGGCCCGCCATCGGGCTGTCCGGCTTGGGGCTGTCCGGCATCGCGCTGCCCGGCAGCGCCGGTGCCGTGCCGGGCGTGGACGAACCACCGCCGGCGCAGCCGCCGCGGGCGCTGCAGCTGCCCGAGGTGGCCGAGCGCCAGCTCGACAACGGCCTGGTGGTGCAGGTGGCGCCGCGCCCCGGCCTGCCCCTGGTCAGCCTCGTGCTGGCGGTGCGCGCCGGGCCCGAGGCCGACCCGCCCGGGCGCAACGGTGCGGCCGAGCTGCTGGCCACGCTGTGGCCCAAGGGCGCGCAGCGCGGCGGGCGGCCGGTGGGCGCGGCCGAGCTGGCGCGGCAGGCCGAGGCCCTGGGCAGTCCCCTGGACGCCCGCAGCAGCTGGGGCCTGGGCACGCTGACGATGACCGTCACCAGCGCCCGCACCGATGCCGCGCTGGCCCTGCTGGCCGATGTGCTGCGCCGCCCGCTGCTGGCTGCCGGCGAGCTGGACCGTGCCCGCGCCCAGGCGCTGGACACGCTGCGCCTGAGCCTGGGCAGCCCCGACGAGGTGGCCGGCCGGGTCTTGCGCCGCAGCTTCTGGGGCGACGTGCCGCACGGCCGGGTGGCCACGCCGGCGGCGCTGCAGCGCCTGGCCCTGGCCGACCTGCGCGGCTTCCAGGCCACCTGGGTGCGGCCTGACCGCGTGGCCCTGGTGCTGGTGGGCGACATCACGCCCGACGCCGGCTTCCAGCTGGCGCAGCGCCTGCTGGGCGACTGGCGCGCGCCGGCCGGGGCGCCGCCGGTGGCCGTGATGGCGCCGCCGCGGCCGCTGGACCATCCGCTGGTGCTGGTCGACCTGCCCGGCGCTGGCCAGAGCTGCGTGGCCGTGGCCGCGCCCTTCGTCGCCCAGGCGGCGGCCGATCGACGCACCGGCGTGGTGGCGCATGCGGTGCTGGCCGGCGGCTATTCGGCGCGGCTGAACCAGGTGGTGCGCATCAAGCGCGGCCTGAGCTACGGCGTGGCCGGCACCACCGAGGCGCTGGCGCCCGGCGGCATGGCCAGCGCCCAGGCGCAGACGGCACATGCCAATGCACCGCAGGTGCTGGCCCTGCTGCGCGGCGAGATCACCCGCCTGGCCGACGCCCCGCCCGGCGCCGACGAGCTGGCCGCGCGCCAGGCCACCCTGGTGGGTGGCTTCGGCCGCCGGCTGCAGACCACCGGCGGCCTGGCCGGTGTGCTGGCCGGCCAGTGGGCCGCCGGCCGGCCGCTGGCCGACCTGGCCGACCATGTGCCGCAGTTGCTGGCCGTTACCCCGGCCCAGGTGCAGGACTTTGCGCGCCGCCACTGGTCGGCCGGCGCGCTGCGCGCGGCGGTGGTGGGCGACCTGTCGGCCACCGGCGACGCCCTGGCCGAGCCCGGCGCACTGCGCCTGCGCATGGCCGAGCTCGACCTCGACGAGCCGGCGCTGCGCAAGCCGCGCTGAGCACCCGCCAGCAGCCACCAGCCACCACCCACCGTCCCGACCACCGCCATGCCCAGCCGCCGTTCCGCCCGCGCCGCCGCCGGAGTGCAACCTGCCGCCACGGCCGGCCGCCCCATCGTGCTGGCGCTGCAGGGCGGTGGCTCGCATGGCGCCTTCACCTGGGGCGTGCTCGACCGCCTGCTCGACGAGACCGGCCTGGACCTGGCCGGCATCAGCGGCACCAGCGCCGGCGCGCTGAACGCCGCGGTGCTGGCCTGCGGCTGGGTCGACGGCGGGCGGCGCGGTGCGCAGGCGGCGCTGCGGGCGTTCTGGCTGGACGTGGGTGCGCAGTCGGGTGCCTGGGGCGGCGGCTGCTTCGCCGGTGCCGGCGCGGCGCTGCCGCTGGCAGCCTTCAACCTCGACCTGAACCCGTTCTACCTGTGGCAGCAGCAGTTCCTCAGGCTGTTCAGCCCCTACCAGTTCAACCCGCTGGGCCGCGACCCGCTGCGCACGGTGCTGGCCCGGCATGTGGATGCGGCGCGGCTGCGTGCCAGCCCGATCCCGCTGTTCATCGTGGCCACGGCGGTGCGCACCGGCCAGCCGCGGGTGTTCCAGCGGGCCGACCTGGACATCGACGCGCTGCTGGCCTCGGCCTGCCTGCCGCAGCTCTTCCGGGCAGTGGAGATCGACGGCGAGCCCTACTGGGACGGCGGCTACAGCGGCAACCCGGCGCTGTGGCCGCTGGTCTACGAGACGCCCGCGCTGGACCTGGTGCTGGTCAAGATCAACCCGCTGTCGCGCCCGGGCACGCCGGACACACCGGCCGAGATCGCCGACCGCGTCAACGAGATCACCTTCAACGCCGGCCTGGTGGCGGAGATGCGGGCCATCGGCTTCGTCGGCCGCCTGGTCGAGCAGGGCCGCCTGTCGGGCGACGACTACAAGAACCTGCGCCTGCACATGGTGGCCGACGACGCCGGCCTGGCGCCGCTGCGCGCGTCCAGCAAGGTCAACACCGACCCGGCCTTCCTGCAGGCGCTGCACGCCCTGGGCCATGCCGCGGCCGACCGCTGGCTGGCCGACCACCGCGCCGACATCGGCGTGCGCTCGTCGCTGGACCTGGCGGCCACCTTCCTGGCGCCGCGGGTGGCGCCCACGCCCGCGCAGGGCGCACGCTAGGTTCTCAGGCGGCCAGATCGCCCAGCAGCCGGTCCAGCGTGTCCACCAGCAAGGTGGCGTGCTGCGGCGCGAAGACCAGCGGCGGGCGGATCTTCAGCGCGCTGGCGGCCTGGCCGGTGGCGCTGAGCAGCACGCCGCGCTCGCGCAGGCCGTTGACCACCTGCAGCGTCCGCGCGGCATCGGGCGCACCGCTGCCGTCGGGCTGCACGATGTCCAGCGCGATGAACAGGCCCGCGCCGCGCACGGCGCCGATGCAGCGGCGGCGCGCCGCCAGGCTGCGCAGGCCGTCGCGCAGCAGCGCGCCCACGCGTTGTGCGTTGTCCTGCAGGGCCTGCTGCTGCAGCACGTCCAGCACCGCGCCGGCGGCGGCCATGGCCACCGGGTTGCCGCCGAAGGTGTTGAAGTAGCGGCACTGGTCGCCGAAGGCCTTCAGCACCGCCGGCTGCACCGCCACGCCGGCCACCGGGTGGCCGTTGCCCATGGGCTTGCCCATGCTGACGATCTCGGGCACCAGGCCGTGGCGCGCGAAGCCCCAGAAGGCGTCGCCGCTGCGGCCGAAGCCGGCCTGCACCTCGTCGGCGATCAGCACGCCGCCGGCGGCGCGCACGTCGGCCACCGCCTCGGCCACGAAGCCGGGCGGGTCGGTCAGCACGCCGTCGCTGGAGAACACGGTGTCGACCAGCAGGGCGGCCGGTGCCAGGCCGTGGGCGCGCAGGTCGGCGATGGCCGCGCGCACGCCCGCCGCGAAGCGCGGGCCGATCTGCTCGGGCGGCGCGTGCAGCGGCAGGTCGACGGTGCGCACCGCATCGCCCAGGCGCATGCCCGCGCCCAGCGAGGGCGAGGCCTCGGCGATGGTCTGGGTGACGCCGTGGTAGGCCCAGCGGGTGACGATCAGCCCCTGGGCGCCGGTGTGGGCGCGGGCGATGCGCAGGGCCAGGTCATTCGCCTCGCTGCCGGTGCAGGTGAACATGGCCTGGCCCAGCGCGGCCGGCATGGTTGCCAGCAGGCGCTCGGCATAGGCCACCACGCCGTCGTGCAGGTAGCGGGTGTGCGTGTTCAGCGTGGCGGCCTGGGCGGCGATGGCCTGCACCACCTGCGGATGGCAGTGGCCCACGGCGGCCACGTTGTTGTAGGCGTCCAGGTAGCGCCGGCCGTCGGCGTCGAACAGCCACACGCCCTCGCCGCGCACCAATTGCAGCGGGCGCTCGTAGAACAGGCGGTAGGCCGGGCCCAGCACGCGGGCGCGGCGCGCCAGCAGGTCGTCGGTGGTGGTCATGGTCGTCAGAGCTTGCAGGCAGCGCGGATGGCCTCGCGCGCCCGGTCGGGCGGCACGTCCGCGCAGGCGGCCAGCCGGGCCCAGGAGATGGGGTTGTTGCGCAGCAGGTAGGGCGCGATCTCGGGTTGGCGCTGCGCCCGCCAGCCGCTGATCGCCACCACCATCAGCAGCCGGGCGTTGACCAGCGGCCACAGCAGGTCCAGCTCCGCCGGCTGGAGCGGCGCCTGGGCGTGGTAGGCCGCCGCAAACGCGGCCACGGTGCCCAGCGCACGGTCGGCGTCGCCCTCGGCGTCGAGCTGGTAGGCCGCGGCCACCGCCAGGTCGTTGATGCGCGGCGCGGCCAGCATGTCGCCGAAGTCGAGGATGCCGCTGGCCACGGCGGGCCGCTGCGGGTCGACCAGCAGGTTGTGCACGTTGAAGTCGTTGTGGATGGCCTGGCGCGGCAGGGCGGCCAGGTGCGGCAGGGCCTGGGCCCGGAACAGCCGCAGCGCGCCCTCGGCCAGCGCGCGGCGGCCGGGGTCGGGCATCTGCGCCACCAGGCTGGCCACGCCGTGGGCGCGCTGGATGTCCCAGGGCAGTTGCAAGGCGGCGGCCGGGTGCTGCAGGCCGGCCAGCGCCAGGTCCAGCCGCGCCAGCAGGCCGGCCACGCTGGCGCGCAGTGCATCGGTGCGCGGCGCCTGCGGCATCGGCAGGCCGTGCAGCCAGCGCAGCAGGCGCAGCACCCGCGGCCGGCCGTCGGGCGCGGTGGCGGTGACGGCGGGCTCGCCGCGGGCCGCCGGCTGCAGGCGCTGCACCGGCAGCCCGGGCGCGTGGCGCTGCAGGTGCAGCAGGGCCTGGGTCTGGTAGTCGGTCACCAGGGCAGGCTCGTCAGGGTGCGAGGACTTGAACAGCAGCTTGGTCGGCACGCCGCCCATCACCGCCGTGCCGCTGAAGTTGCTGTCGCGCTCGCCGCTCACGGGCTCCAGCGCCAGGTCCAGCGCCCAATGCCGCTGCAGCATCTGCTGCGCCCACGTGATGGGCACCGGCGCCGCGGCGGCGCACAGCACCGCCGCTTCGGGCAGCTGGTCGAAGTCCGTGCTCACTGGACGACCCTCCGCGCTGCGCGCGCCGGGATTCGCGCTTGGGAGCGGCCCGGTGCGCTCATGCGGCGGACAGGAAGCCGCGCAGCGCGCTGCGCAGGCTCAGGCCCAGGTCGTCGGACAGGTAGCCGCCTTCCTGCACCAGCACGGTCGGCAGGCCCAGCCGGGCGATGGCGGCGAGCACCTGGCCGAAGCCCGGCGTGGTGACGGCCAGCGCCTGGTAGGGGTCGCGCTCGTGGGCGTCCAGGCCCAGGGCCACGACCAGGGCGCCAGGCGCGTAGTCGGTGATGCGCTGCAGCGCCACGCCCAGCGCGGCCAGGAAGCCGGCGTCGCCCGTGCCCTTGGCCAGCGGCAGGTTCAGGTTGTAGCCCAGGCCGTCGCCCTCGCCGCGCTCATGCGCATGGCCGGTGAAGAACGGGGTGCAGAAATGCGGGTCGCCGTGCAGCGAGATGGTCAGCACGTCGTTGCGGCGCCAGAAGATGCCCTGCGTGCCATTGCCGTGGTGCACGTCGATGTCCAGCACCGCCACCCGGGCATGGCGCTGGCGCAGGTGCTGGGCGGCGATGGCGGCGTTGTTCAGGTAGGTGAAGCCATTGGCGCGGTCGGCATAGGCATGGTGGCCGGGCGGGCGGCACAGGGCGTAGGCGGCGCGCTCGCCGTCCAGCACCAGCTGGGCCGCATGGGTGGCCACATGGGCCGACCAGACCGCCGCCGTCCAGGTGTGCCGGCCCACCGAACTCGCCATGTCGCCCAGGTGGAACCCGGCCTGGCCGACCAGGCTGTCGGGGTAGCTGCAGGGCTGGCCGGGAAAGGGGTGGACGTTGGGCAGCACCTCGTCGCTGGCGTCGGGCAGTTGCTGCCAGCGCTCCCACACGGTCGCCAGGAAGTGCAGGTACTCGGGCGTGTGGATGGCGCCGCGCGGGCCGGGGCCGTGGTCGGCGGGTTCCACCGCATGCAGGCCCTCGGCCAGCGCGGCGGCCAGCAGGCGCTCGGCGCGCTCGGGCTGCTCGTTGCTGCGCCGGAAGCGGCCGCGCACGATGAACTGCTGCGGGTCATGGCCGCTGTGGTGGGGGCTGTGGACGACGTGCATGGTGGCTGTGGTTCAGGCGGAAGGGCGCTGGGCGAACAGCCGGCGCACATGCTGCACGGCATCGTCCAGGTGGTGGCGCAGGGCCTGCAGCAGGGCGGCCTCGTCGCGGCGCTGCAGCGCCAGCGCAATGGGGCGGTGGGTCTCGGCCAGGGCGGCGGGGTCGCCGTAGCTGTCGGCGCTGAGCGCCAGGAACAGCTGCACCTCCTGGCGCAGGTTCTGGAACAGCCTGAGCAGGTAGGCATTGCCGCTGAGCGCGCACAGCTGCTGGTGGAAGGCCAGGTCCACCGCCACGCGCCGTGCGCGGCTCAGGCTGCCGGCCTGGGCCACCATCTCGTCGACCCGCGCCAGCAGCGCGGCGCAATCGGCGTCGCTGGCGTGGCGGCAGGCCAGGCGGGCGCCCATCAGCTCCAGCTCGATGCGCACCTGGTACAGGTCGTCGACCTGCTGCAGCGTGAAGTCGCGCACCGCGAAGCCGTGGCGCGGCCGGGCCATCAGCAGGCCGCTGCTTTCCAGTCGGCGCGCGGCCTCGCGCACCGGGGCGCGGCTGATGCCCATGCGCCGCGCCAGGTCGGCCTCGACGATGCGCTCGCCCAGGGCGATGCGGCCTTCGAGGATGGCGTCCTGCAGCTGGGCCTCGACCATCGCCACCAGGTCGGGCACCTGGATCGACGAGAAGCCGGGCCCGCTGTCGTCAGCGTCGTCGTTGTCTGGCAGGGCGGCCATGGGCTTGTCTCCGGGACTGTTCTTGTGGATGTCAACCGCGGCGCAGCGCCAGCGCCACGCCGGCGGCGGCGATCAGGCCCATGCCGGCCAGGGCCAGGCCGTCGGGCGGGCGCTGGAACCAGAAACTGCTGATCAGCACCGCCAGCAGCAGCTGCAGGTCGTTCAGCGGCGCCAGCGTGGCCAGCGGCACGCGGCGGAAGGCCGCCAGCAGCAGCCACTGCGCCGCGCCGCTGACCAGGCCGCCGGCCACCAGCAGCGCCATCTGCGCCGCGTCGGGCCAGGCGCCGCCGGCACCGGGCATGGCCGGCACCTGGCTCACGGCCTGCGTGAGCACCAAGCAGACCGCCGCCATGTAGGCGTATTGCGTGGCCGGGCTGACCCGGCCCGACAGCTTGCGCGTGAGCAGCTGGAACAGCGCATCACTCAGCGCCGCCACGGCCATCAGCCCCGTGCCCACCAGCGGCAGCGCGCTGCCGGGCCGCACGATCAGCAGCATGCCGCCGAAGCCCGCCGCCACCGCCAGCCACTGGCGCGGCGCCACCGCCTCGCCCAGCAGCCAGGGCGACAACGCCACCATCACCAGCGGCGCGGTGAAGTAGATGGCCGTGGCCTCGGCCAGCGGCATGCTGACCAGGGCGGTCATGAAGCAGGTGGCGGTGACGGCCAGGGCCAGCGCCCGCAGCAGCAGCAGGCGCTGGTGCGGCGCCCGCCAGGGCCGCAGCTCGCCGCTGTGCAGCAGCCAGGCCAGCGCCAGGCTCCCCACCGCGATGTAGCGGCCCCGGTTCACCGCCACAGGCGAGAAGCTGCCCACCATCTGCTTGGCGAAGGCGTCGTCGAGCGCGAAGCAGAGCAGGGCCGCCAGAAACAGCAGCACGCCGGTGGCACGCTGATCGGGCGCCGCAGTCGCGCTCACCCGCCCAGGCCCTCCAGCAGCGCCTGCAGGCCCGGGCCCAGGGCCTCGACCATGTAGCCGCCTTCCTGCACCACCACGGTGGGCAGGCCCAGGCCGCGCACCCGCTGGCCCACGGCGCGGTAGGCGTCGTGGGTGAGCTTGAGCACGCTCAGCGGGTCGTCGCCGAAGGTGTCGAAGCCCATGCACAGCACCAGGGCGGCGGGCTGGAAGGCGCGCACCGCGGCCACGCCGGCATCCAGCGCGGCGGTGAACTCGGCATTGCCGCTGCCATGGGCCAGCGGCAGGTTCAGGTTGAGCCCCAAGCCGTCACCCGCGCCGCGCTCGTCGGCCCGGCCGCTGTAGAACGGGTAGTAGAAGTCGGGGTCGGCGTGGGTGGAGACGGTGAGCACGTCGCCCCGGTCGTAGAAGATCTGCTGCGTGCCGTCGCCGTGGTGGGCGTCGACGTCGAGCACGGCCACGCGGCCGAACCGCTGCACCAGGCGCTGGGTGGCCACGGCCGCGTTGTTGACGTAGCAGAAGCCGCCCGCCCGGTCCCGTTGCGCATGGTGGCCGGAGGGCCGGCACAGCGCATACGCGCGTGGTGCGCCCGCGCACACGGCCTCGGCGGCGGCCAGCGCGGTGTGGGCGGCGCGCAGGATGGACCGCCAGGTGTGCGGGCCGATGGGGCAGGCCAGGTCGCTGATGTACCAGCCGGTCTGCGCCACCACCGACGGCGACGGGCAGTCGCCGCGCGCCAGGTCGCGCCGCACATGCAGGGCCGGGCCCAGGTTGGGCAGCACCTCGGGGCCGGGCTCGACGCCGGGCATGGCCAGCGCCTGCCAACGCTCGAAGGCCGTGGCCAGGTAGGCCAGGTAGGCCGGGCTGTGCACGGCCTGCAGCGCATCCAGCCCCGCTTCGGCGGGCAGGTGCACCGGCACGGCCAGGCGGGTGAGCGTGTCGCGCAGCGCCTCGGCGCGGGCGGGCACGTCGGCCGGCTTGTGCAGCCGGCCCAGGCGCATGAACTGCTGCGGCGTGTGCAGCAGCTGGTCGGGGCAGAAGAAGGCTTGCATGGCGGTGGTGGGGTCAGTAGCCGCGGTTGAGATCCACCAGGGCGGCCGGGGCCCGCCCGGCGCGCACGGCGGCCAGGTTGGCCAGGGTCTGGCGGGCGATCTCGGCGGCGGTGGTGCGGGTGGCGATGTGCGGCGTCACGGTGACTTGCGGATGGCGCCAGAACGGGTGCCCGGCCGGCAGCGGCTCGGTGCTGAAGGCGTCCAGCGTGGCCGCGGCGAGCTGGCCGCTGTCCAGCGCGGCCAGCAGGTCGGCCTCGACCAGGTGTTCGCCCCGGCCCACGTTGACCAGGTGGGCGCCGCGCGGCAGTTGCGCGAACAGCGGCGCGTTCAGCACGCCGCGCGTGGCGTCGGTCAGCGGCAGCAGGTTGACCAGCGTGTCGCAGCCGGCCAGGAAGGCGTCGCGCTGGGCGTCGCCGGTGAAGAGTTCGACGCCCTCGGGCACATCGCCGGTGGCGCTGCGCCGCCAGCCGCGCAGCGTGTAGCCCAGCGCCCGCAGCGCGCCGGCGCAGGCGGCGCCCAGGGTGCCCAGGCCGGCGATGCCCACCCGGTGCTGCCGGGTGGGCTGCACCGCGTGCACCTGCCAGCGGGCTTCAGCGGCCTGCTGGCGGTAGGTGCCCAGCTGGCGCTGCTGCTGCACCACGGCCCAGGTGACGTAGGCCGCCATGCCGCTGGCCATGGTGCTGTCGACGATGCGGCACAGCGGCACACCGGTGGGCAGGGTGGGGTCGCCGGTCAGGTGGTCGATGCCGGCGGCGGCCGACTGCAGCAGGCGCAGGTTCGGCAGCGTGGCCAGCACGCCGGGCGGCGGCTGCCAGCAGGTGGCGGCCTCGATCTGCGCCAGGTCGCCCAGGTCAGGCAGCCCGCGCAGGTCGACGCCCGGGCAGGCGGCCTCGAAGGCCGGCTTCAGGAAGGCCATGTCGACGCTGCGGCTGAGCAGCGCGATCACCGGCGGAGACATGTCAGCCCCTCGTCCGACGGGTACGTCGGCCGATCCCCCGAGGGGATGGCGGGCCGGCTTGGGAGCGGCCCGGCGCTCGGCCCGCGGCTTCGTTGTCGGCTTGGTCATGCAGCAAGTCTAGGCACGGCCTCGATCAGCGCCCGGGTGTAGGCGTGCTGCGGGTCGGCCAGCACTTGGGCGGTGGGCCCCATCTCGACGATGGCCCCGCGCTGCATCACCGCGATGTGGTCGCACATCTCGCCGGCCACGCGCAGGTCGTGGGTGATGAAGACCATCGCCAGCTGGAAGCGCTGGCGCACCTCGGCGAAGAGCTTCAGCACCTGGGCCTGCACCGAGACATCGAGCGCGCTGACCGGCTCGTCGGCCACCAGCAGCTCGGGCCGCAGGGCCAGGGCGCGGGCGATGCAGATGCGCTGGCGCTGGCCGCCGGAGAACGCGTGCGGCCAGCGGTCGGCCGCCTCGGGCCCCAGGCCGACCAGGGCCAACAGCTCGCGCATGCGGGCCAGCGCTTCAGCCACCGGCACGCCCTGGGCGATGGGGCCGGCGGCGATGGCCGCGCCGATCTTCTGGCGCGGGTTCAGCGACGCGTTCGGATCCTGGAACACCATCTGGATCTTGCCGCCGGCCTGGCGCATGCCGCTGGCGCCGGGCAGCAGGCTGCGGCCCTTGAACAGGATGCGGCCCGACTCGAACGGCGACAGCCCCACCAGGCAGCGGCCCACGCTGCTCTTGCCCGAGCCCGATTCGCCAACCAGGCCCAGGGTCTGGCCCTGGCGCAGGGTGAAGCTCACGTCCTTCGCCGCCTGCACCTGGCGCCCGCGGCTGAACAGGCCGCGCCCGGTGACATGGGTCTTGCACAGGTCCTGCACCTGCAGCACCACGTCGGCGTCGGCATCGCCGGCGGTTTGGCGCGCCTGGCCGTGCGGAATGGCGGCGATCAGCTGGCGCGTGTAGGCGTGCTGCGGTGCCCGCAGCACCTGCTGCGCGGCGCCGGCCTCGACGATGCGGCCGGTCTGCATGACGACCACCTGGTCGGCGATCTCGCTGACCACGCCGAAGTCATGGGTGATGAAGAGCACGGCTGTGCCGCGGCGGTGCTGCAGGTCCTTGATCAGCGCCAGGATCTGCGCCTGGGTGGTCACGTCCAGCGCGGTGGTGGGCTCGTCGCAGATCAAGAGCGCCGGCTCCAGCGCCATCGCGCAGGCGATCATCACCCGCTGGCGCTGGCCGCCCGACAGGCGGAAGGGGTAGCTGTCGATCAGCAGCGCGGGGTCGGGCAGGCCCACGTCGGCCAGCGCGGCCAGGATGCGGCGGCGCTTCTCGGCCGCCGGCAGCGTGACGTGGGCATCGAAGACCTCGCCGATCTGCTCGCCGATCTTCAGCACCGGGTTCAGCGCCGTCATCGGCTCCTGGAACACCATGCCGATGCGGCTGCCGCGCAGTGCGCGCAGGCCGGCTTCGCCCAACTGCAGCAGGTCCTGCCCCTGGAACAGGATGCGGCCCGCGACCGGCGCCACCTGCGGCTTGGGCAGCAGGCCCATGATGGCGTTGGCGATCATCGACTTGCCCGAGCCCGATTCGCCGACCACGCACAGCGTCTTGCCGCGCAGCAGCTGCAGGCTGGCGCCCTGCACCGCCAGCGGGCGGTCGGCGCCGGCCGGCAGGCGGATGTCCAGGCCCTCGATGGCCAGCACCGGTTCGGTGGTCGCGGGCATGGCGAGTTGCTCCAGGTCGAGGCGTGCGTTCACCGGGTCCTCCCGTCGGCGCGGGCGTTCAGGCCGTCGTTCAGGCCCTCGCCCACCAGGTTCAGCGCCAGCACCGTCAGCACGATGGCCAGGCCCGGGAACACCGCCATCCACCAGGCCTGGCGCAGCACGGTGCGGGCCGAGCCCACCATGTAGCCCCAGCTCATCTGGTTGGGGTCGCCCAGGCCGAGGAAGCTCAGCGACGATTCCAGCAGGATGGCCGTGGCCACCATCAGCGAGGCCATCACCACGATGGGCGAGGCGGCGTTGGGCAGCACCTGGGTCAGGATGATGCGCGGCGTCGACAGCCCGGCCAGCTGGGCGGCGGCGACGAAGTCGCGCTGGCGCAGCGTCAGGAATTCACCGCGCACCAGGCGCGCCACCGGCGGCCAGGAGACGATGGCGATGGCCGCGACGATGGCGCCCACCGAGGGCTGGAAGATGGCCACCAGCACGATGGCCAGCGCAAAGCTCGGCACGGCCTGGAACAGCTCGGTGAATCGCATCAGCGTGGCGTCGACCCAGCCGCCGAAGTAGCCCGCCACCGCGCCGATGCCCACGCCGATCAGCAGGGCCACCGCGGTGGACACCACCGCGATCAGCAGCGAGATGCGCGCGCCGCGCACCACGCCGGAGAAGATGTCGCGGCCCATGGTGTCGGTGCCCAGCGGAAAGCCGGCCTCCTGCAGCGGGCGCAGGAAGGGCTGCTGCACCATGTCCCAGGGGTCGTTGGGCGCCAGCAGCGGCCCGACGGCCACCAGCAGCAGCGCCAGGGCCAGCACCACCAGGCCCAGCACCGCGCCCTTGTTGCGGCTGAAGCGCCGCCAGAAAGCTTGACTCATCGTGATGGCCTTTGAGGTTTGTCACCCAGCGATCGCCGCGGAGCCGGCTTTGCCGGGCCGCTGGCGGTGCCCCCTTGAGGGGGCGCGCGAAGCGCGTAGGGGGTGGTCAATGAAGTTCAATGCGCGGATCAACCAGCGTGTAGACCAGGTCGGTCAGCAGGTTGAACAGCACCGCCATCGCGGCGGTGACCAGGAAGCAGCCCAGCAGCAGGTTGTAGTCGCGCTGCAGCAGGGCGTCGA
>Ga0116180_1002621_pt1 | contig 14111 bp, 16 predicted proteins | sample AD_UKC073_MetaG_FD_89804 | JGI IMG/M metagenome (GOLD analysis project Ga0116180, IMG submission 89804) | Active sludge microbial communities of municipal wastewater-treating anaerobic digesters from USA - AD_UKC073_MetaG | ecosystem: Engineered > Bioreactor > Anaerobic > Digestate | place: USA...
CAGCCCAGCGCCAGCCCTGGTAACCGGGATGAGGACACGCGAACAGGTGCGTGACCACGCGCTCGTCGTCGGCCACCACACCGAGGTGGTCTCCGACGCCGAAGTCGCCGGCCGCCTCGACAGCGACCTCACGGGCCAGTTCCTGCGCCTCTGCGGTCACCTTGTCGAGCTTGACGGCCGCCATGCTCAGAGCTCGAGCTCGTCGGCGACGGCGCGCAGCATCTGAGCCACCTGAGCAGCGGTCTTCGGCTCAGGGTGACGACCGCGGCGGTAGCCGTTGCCAAGATGGTCGAGCATCTTGATCAGATCCTCAGAGATCACGGCGAGCTGCTCGGGGGTCTTGCGCGAGGCCTTCGACAGGGAGGGCGGCGCCTCAAGCACCCGGACGGACAGGGCCTGCTCGCCTCGGCGCCCTTCGATCACGCCGAACTCGACCTTCTGGCCAGCCTTGAGAGCGGTCACTCCCGGGGGCAGCACATTGGAGCGGACGTAGACGTCGCCGCCGTCGTCCTTCACCAGGAAGCCGAAGCCCTTCTCCGCGTCGTAGAAACGCACCTTGCCGACGGGCACTCCAACCCCACTTCACATCGTCACCGTGCACAGGACGGGCGTCCCGGCGCCCACAGCCTACCCAGGTTGTGCGAGCAGCCACCACCGGGTAATCCAGTACGCCCGCAGGTAGAATCGCCGTGTGGCGAGTTGGACCGACGGACCCGAGTACGCGCCGGCGCAGCGGCCGGACGCCTTCGCCGCGCCCGCAACCACGCCCCTTGACGACGCCGCCCCGCAGGTTGACCTCTCCGCCGGCGCCCCGTCGTTCGCGCCCGCATCGTTCGAAGAGCCCCGGGACCGGGTGCCAGCATTGGCCTCGCTGGTGCCGATCCTCGACCCGGGCCGTGACCCGCACGAACCGTTCGTCGCCACGTCGGCGGTGATGACGGCTGGATCTGCCTGGGGATCGGCCCACTCGGCTGCGACCGTCGCGGCTCCGAACTGGCAGCCTGGCGGGGGTCCAGCGTGGTCAGCGAACCAGCCGTACTTGTCTGCCTACCCCCCGCCCAGCGCCTCGAACCAGTTTCCGGCGCCGGGAACACCGCAGTGGTTCGGGCCAGGTGCCGAATGGGCCCCGCCGGCAGCGCCCGTACCTGCGACCCTGACGAACGCAGCGAAGGCAGCGTCGATCGGGATGTTGATCGTGCTGGCCGTCGGCGGCATCGTCACACTGCTCGCCCCCTTCCTCCTGGCTGTGGGCTGGGCACTGACATCTCAGGTCCGCTACCGCCGCAAGCAGGTCCGTACGGCCTTCGCCATCGCCCTAGGTGTGGCGCTGACCTCGGGCGTGCTCCCGATCCTCGGCGACCGAGGCATCGACGGCGTGTTCGAGACGGTCGGCCTGGTGGCCCTGCTGGGTTGCTGGGTGATGCTCGTGACGGTGACGTTCCTGCAGTACACGGCCCTGGCTGCCGGCGAGCGGCCGGAACCCAACTAAGGTCAGCCCATGTCGGCACCCCGCGATGGTCGCCCCACCGACCGACGCTTCGTGGTTGTTGCCGTCGGTCTGCTGGTCGCGGCCGCGGCTGTTGCCGTGCCGGCCATCGTGTGGTTCGTCGGGAGTCCACCGACGCCCACGGCAAGCCAGCCCGTACGGAGCACAGCCCGCCCGACCCCACCATCGACGTCGAGCGCGACTCCCCTCCCCAGTCTGCCGACCCCGAGCCAGCCCACCAGTCAGGCCCCTCAGTCCGACGTACCGAGCGCGCGTCCGAGCGCCGACCTGAAGCCCCCTACTGCCGTCTCGAACCTGCGGATGGTCGGCAGCACCGCCACGTCAGTGACGGTGGCCTGGGATCCTGCCGTCGACAACGTCGCTGTATCGCACTACATCGTCATGCAGGACGGGAGCCCCGTGCTCGCCGCCACGGTGACCTCTGTGCGGCTGGACTGGCTTCGGCGCGGGGCCCAGATGCTGGTCCAGGTGTCGGCGGTGGACACTGCAGGCAACCAGGGTGAATGGCGCTCGCTCGTCGTCGTACCAGCCACCACTCCCACCCGAACCAGCTCGCCGCCCTCGCCGACCGCTCCGCCGTCCACGTCCCCGACCGTGACGTTCACGGTCACGGTGACGCACAGCCCCACCCCGTCTGCGACGCCGACCACACCGACACCGACCCCGACTCCGACGCCCACGCCGACCCCGTCAGGCCCGAGCGCCGCCAGCACGACGACCCCCTGAGGTCAGCTCACGGGGACGGTGCTCTCCTCTACCTCGCCGAGGTCCAGCACGCCCTCGATGGTCGCCGCCGCCAGCTCGTACGCATCCGCTGGCCAGACCGGCAGCCTCGACGCACGGGCGTCAGCCTCGCTCAGCCACCGGTGGTCGACGATCGTGCGCTGCTCCTCCTCGGTGTGGCCCGTCATGGACACGGAGAACCTCGGCACGGTCATCCGGAAGAAGACCTCCGCCTGGATGGTGATCTGGTCGGAGTAGCCGTGGGTGACCGTACGGCGGGCAATGGGCGAGCCGATCTGATCGACGGTCACCACGAGCCCGGTCTCCTCGGCCAGCTCTCGTACCGCTGCTGCCTCGGCCGTCTCGCCCCGGTCGATTCCGCCACCGGGAGTCATCCACCAGCTGGACCCGGGCACCCCAGGATCAGTGTCGCGGAACAGCAGCAACGCACCGGCCTCATCCTGGAGCAGCACCCGCGCGGCGCTCCGCTGCTTGACCGGCCGCTCATTCGGCGGCACGGCGCGGAAGCTCCTGGTGCGGAACGGTACGGCGTCACCCACCCCAACAGCGTAGGACAGCGGTACGATCGCCCGTCCACCCCCGGTACCCGTCAGCTGAGGAGCTGTTCATGACACGCGACCCGATTCTGACGGCGGAACGCCACCACCTCGCAGAGTCCCGTACCGCGCTCGCGCGGATGCGCGCCGAGACGGCCAGCCTGACTGCCATGGGTGGCAACGCGGTCTCGACTGAGTACCTCAAGCAGCTGCTGTACCGCCGGATGCGCGCCCTCGAGGATGACCCGACCGTTCCGCTGTTCTTCGGCCGGCTCGACTACGACACTGCCCTGGGAGCTGAGCTCAACGAGACCTGCTACATCGGCCGCCGCCACGTCACCGGCGAGATCGGCGGCGAGCCGCTGGTGATCGACTGGCGAGCCCGAATGTCGCTCCCGTTCTACCGCGCGCGTCCGGGCGAGCCGATGGGAGTGTCGCGCCGGCGCCGGTTCGGCTTCCGTCAGGGAGAGCTGACCGCGTACGAGGACGAGGATCTGACCCGGGCGAGCCAGGCATCCTCCAGGCTGCTGGAGGATGAGATCGAGCGGCCCAGAACCGGCCCGATGCGCGACATCGTGGCGACGATCCAACCGGACCAGGACGTGCTCGTACGGACGGACCTCGACACCTCGCTGTGCATCCAGGGCGCTCCCGGTACGGGCAAGACCGCCGTCGGCCTGCACCGCGCCGCCTACCTGCTCTACACCCATCGCGACCAGCTCTCCCGCTCCGGCGTGCTGGTGATCGGCCCGAACGAGTCATTCCTCGGCTACATCGCTGACGTCCTCCCCGCGCTGGGCGAGATCGACGCCCGGCAGTCCACGGCCCGAGCCCTCCTCGAAGCCGCGGTGGGCGTCACGGCCAAGGCGGTGGACGAACCCGCGGTGGCGATCCTGAAGGGGGATGCTCGACTGGCCGAGGTGCTCCGCCGTGCGGTGTGGGCCCGCCTCGCCGCGCCGACGGAGGCGCTGGTCGTACCGCGGGGCTCGCGTCAGGTCCGGGTGCCAGCCCATCGCGTCGAAGCAGCCGTCGCCGCCCTGCGCGACAGGGGCGTCCGGTACGAGGCAGGCCGCCGGATGCTCGCCCCCCGGTTGGCGCACGAGGTGCTCGTCAGGCTCGAGGCAGCCGGCGACGTGACCGATGACCGGGTGCAGGATGCGGTCGCCCGCAGCGCTCCGGTCAAGCGGATGGTGTCCCAGGTCTGGCCGGCGATCGACGCGACTCGGCTGCTGTTCGAGCTGTTCAGCGATGCACAGGCCTTGGCAGCCGCGGCCGACGGCGTCCTGGCTCCCGCCGAGCAGGAGCTGTTGCTGTGGCGAAAGCCGGCACGGAGCGCCGGAGCGACGACATGGGCCGAAGCCGACCTGCCCCTGCTCGATGAGCTGAGCGACCTGCTCTCCCGTACGGGCTCCGTCGGCCACGTCATCCTCGACGAGGCGCAGGACCTGTCCGCCATGGCCCTGCGAGCCGTCGGACGGCGCGCCTCGACGGGTTCCGTCACGGTCCTCGGGGACCTGGCTCAGGCCACGACACCCTGGGGCGCAGTCGACTGGAACGACGTCCTGACCCATCTCGACAAGCCCCGCACGCCCGTCTCGGAGCTTGTCGAAGGGTTCCGGGTGCCCGGGTCGGTGATCGACTTCGCCGGCCGGTTGCTCCCGGTGATCGCGCCCACCTTGACGCCACCACGTTCCGTACGGCGCTCGCGCGGCGAGCTCGACATCCGTACCGACAAGGGCCTCGCTGACCTTGGCGCGACTGCTGTCCACGTGGCCACGCGGGAGGGCACGGTGGGCCTGATCGTCGCAGACCTCGACCTGGCCAATGCTCGCACGGCACTGTCGAAGGCTGCTGTCCCCTACCGCGAGCTCGGAGCAAGCAGCGCGCCAGGGGAGGAGTTAGACGCCCACGTCGAACTCGTCCCCGCGTCGTTGGCCAAGGGTCTCGAGTTCGACCATGTGGTCGTGGTCGAACCAACCCGCATCGTGTCGGGCGAGGCAGACAAGATCACCGGCTGGCGCAGGCTCTACGTCTGCCTGACCCGAGCCGTCACATCGCTGGTGGTGCTCGCCAGCGAAGGCCTTCCCGTACCACTCCTGGCGGCCGCCGGCTCAGACTCCGTTCAGAGCTGAGGCCGCACGATCGCGTTGCCGACCTTGCGCCCGGAGTCCACGAGCGCGTGGGCCGCTGGCAGCTCCGCCAACGGGAACGTCCGCGTGATGATCGGGTCGAGGATGTCGCGGTCGAGCAGATCCAGGAGGGTCGCCATGTCGTCGGTGCTCTCCGGCGACGAACCGGCCGTCACCTGACCACGCGCAGAGATCGTCTGCCACAGGTCGGCAACCGCCAGGTACAACCGACCAGTCGGGCGCAGCAGTGGCTTGCCGGTTGCCGCGGTCAGGTTTCCCACGGCGTCAACCACGACATCGAACTGCCCCGTCAGGGACGTGACCGGGGTTCTCCGGTAGTCGATGACCGCAACAGCCCCCAGCTCACGAACGAGCTGCTCGTTGGCCGCGCTCGTCACGGCCGTCACCGTCGCTCCCAGGTGCCGCGCGAGCTGGACGGTGCTCGACCCCACTGCTCCGGCGGCGCCGTTCACCAACACCGTCATTCTCGGTCGGACCTCGACGACTCGATGGAGGAAGTGCCACGCCGTCGTCCCACCGAACAGCACGGCCGCCGCTGCATCCAGCTCAACACCGTCCGGTACGGCCACCAGCTTCGTTGCTGGCACGCGCAGCAGCTCCGCGTGGGCTCCCATCGCCATGCCAGCCATCCCGGCCACGCGATCACCTGGCTGCCAGTCCGTCACTGCTGCACCGATGGTGACCACCGTGCCAGCGAAGGCGCTCCCCAGCACCCTGCGTCGTGGCGCCCTGATCCCGAACATGAGCCGCGCCATGGGCGCGAACCCCCGCGGGAAGCGGGCTGCGCGGATCCTGGCGTCCGCCGCTGTCACCGCCGCCGCGTCCACCCGTACGACGACGTCTCGTGGGCCGGGCGAAGGGTCGGCGAGCTGGGTAATGACGACCACCTGGGGGTCTCCGTACCGTCGGTAGACTGCTGCTCGCATTCTCATCCTTACACTTGTAAGATCACGTGGAACGAGACGCTACCTTACGACTGTAAGGATCGCAAGCAGCCGAAGGAGGCACATGCGAGCCAGGACACCGTTGAGCCGCGAACGGATCATCGAAGCCGCGGCCGCTGTCGCCGATGAAGGTGGTCTCAGCGCCGTGAGCATGCGCAACGTCGGCAGGAAACTTGGGGTCGAGGCGATGTCGCTCTACCACCACGTCGCCGACAAGGAGGCCCTGATCGACAGCCTCACCGACTGGGTGTTCGCCCAGGTGGACCTGCCAGCCATGACCGACCCGTGGCGCTCAGCCATGGCGAGCCGTGCCGCCTCAGCCAGACGCGTGCTGAGCGCGCACCCCTGGGCACTGGGCATGATCGAGTCGCGGACCAACCCCGGGCCAGCCACGTTGCGCCAGCACGAGGCAGTGCTGGGCAACCTGCGCAGGGCGGGGTTCTCCCTACGCCTCGCGGGGCACACCTTCTCGATCCTCGACGCGTACGTGTTCGGCTTCGTCCTGACCGAAGTGCACTTGCCGTTCGAGGACGACTCCGGGGCCAAGGAGTTCGTCGGAAACCTCGACCTGGACGCCACGGCCTTCCCGTACCTCAGCGAGTTCATCTCCGACCGGGTGATGGGCGGCTCGTACAACTACGGCGACGAGTTCGACGACGGCCTGCAGATGATCCTTGACGCGATCGAGGCGAGGCTCGCGGCTGAGGCGTCTCAGCGAGGAGTGACTGGCGCGTGATGGCCGACCTCGTCGTCGACGAGCCGGCGCCAGGCCGCCACCAGCCCAGGGTCGACATAGGCCTTGAAGCTGCCCAGGGGTCGGGCCGGGGACCCGATGTGGAAGGCCCTGACCCCCGCTCGCGCCAGCCAGGGCACGTGTTCGGGCTGGAGGCCCCCACCTGCCATGATCAGCCTGGCCACTGCCGGGTCCGTGGAGCATCGGGTGACCAGGTCGTCGAGACCTTCGCCCACTCCCCTGGCCGAACCAGCGGTGAGCACCTGGTCGAGTCTGGGCATGCCCCGCAGGGTGCGCCAGGCCCGGTCAGGGTCGAATGTGGCATCGATGGCGCGGTGGAAGGTCCACGGCCAGTCACCATCGGCGAGGAGGGCACCACAGACCTCCAGGTCAACTTGCGAGTGGCCGTTGAGGAAGCCCATCACGATCCCGTCCGCACCGGCATCCACGTACGCCGACGCCAACCCTCTCAGCCGCGTCACCTCGCCGCCGTCGGTGGAGTAGCCCGCGCGAAGCCGGAGCATCACCCGGAGCTCGATCGACACCGTACGGCGGACCTCCTCGACGAGGCCAGGTTCGGGCGACAGACCGCCGTCATCCATGGTGCCGACGAGCTCGACCCGGTCAGCGCCGCCATCAGCGGCGCGCTGGGCGTCAGCGGCGTGGAGGGCGATCACCTCAAGCAACCCTGACATGCCCCCATCGTGCCCGCCTCGCGATGGTGCGCGGTGGCGACGCGCCACAGGTCACGACGGACGCCTAGGTCAGCGGCGCCGCAGACTGTCCTTCGACCGAGCCAGATGCATGCGCATCGCCGCGGCGGCTGCGAGCGGATCCCGAGCCAGCACCGCGTCCACGATCAGCTGATGCTCACCGCACACCCGCTCGAAGTGCACGGGGTTCGTCACCTCGACGCCCTCCTGCAGGGCGGCCCGCTGGATCATGATCATGCGTGGGCCGAGCTGGAGCAGGTTCTCGCGGAAGAACTTGTTCCCAGAGGCTGTGGAGATCCTCAGGTGCAGGTCATAGTCGGCGGGGATCACGTCCTGCGGCCTGCCGGCTGAGTCCTTGAAGCGCTGCAGCGCGCGCGAGATGCCCTTGCGCTGGAGGTCAGTCGCTCGTACAGCTGCCAGCGCTGCCGCCTCGGACTCGACGCCGATCCGGAACTCCAGCAGGTCGGCAGCATCGCTCAGCGACACGGCATTGAAGGCGACCTTCTCCGTCCCATCGACTGCAGTGGGCTCGGGAAGGTTGAGGACGTACGTCCCCCGGCCCTGGAACGACTCGACCAGCCCGCTGGCTTGGAGGTGCTGGAGAGCTTCTCGTACGACAGAACGACTCACCTCGAAGGTGGCCGTCAGCACGTTTTCACTCGGCAACTTCTCCCCAACCGAAAGCTCCCCCGTGAGGATCTGGGCGCGAAGGCTGTCAGCCACGTCACCAGCACGCGTACGGGCGGCGCGCGCCACTTCAGTCGGCATGCCGCCACCATACAAGATCGCGGTTGTCTGACAAGAGCGGCGAGCGGCCCGTCGTCTGGTCGGACAGGAACGACAGGACCCCGGCAGCTCTCGCTGTCGGGGTCCCGTGGTTCTGTCAACCGCGCAGAGGCGGTCGGTCAGCTCAGAAGTCCATGCCGCCCATGCCGCCGTCGCCGCCACCGGGAGCAGGCGCAGCCTTCTCCGGCTTGTCGGCGATGACTGCCTCAGTGGTCAGGAACAGCGCCGCGATCGAGGCCGCGTTCTGCAGGGCAGAGCGGGTGACCTTGGCGGGGTCGATGATCCCGGCCTTGAGCATGTCGACGTACTCCTCGGTCGCCGCGTTGAGGCCCTCACCCGCCGGCAGACCGGCGACCTTCTCGGCCACGACGCCACCCTCGAGACCCGCGTTGACGGCGATCTGCCGCAACGGTGCGGCGCAGGCGGTGATGACGATCTGAGCACCCGTGGCCTCGTCGCCCGTCAGGTCAAGGGAGACCTTCTTGGCAGCCTGCAGCAGCGCGACGCCACCACCAGGCACGATGCCCTCCTCGACGGCCGCCTTGGCGTTGCGAACGGCGTCCTCGATGCGGTGCTTGCGCTCCTTCAGCTCGACCTCGGTCGCCGCGCCGACCTTGATGACGGCCACGCCGCCAGCCAGCTTGGCGAGCCGCTCCTGCAGCTTCTCGCGGTCGTAGTCGGAGTCGGAGTTCTCGATCTCCTTGCGGATCTGGCTCACGCGACCAGCGATCTGGTCGGCATCGCCGGAGCCGTCGATGATCGTGGTCTCGTCCTTGGTCACGATGACCGAGCGAGCATGACCCAGCAGCTCGAGGGTGACGGCGTCGAGCTTGAGGCCGACCTCCTCAGAGATGACCTGGGCACCGGTCAGGATCGCGATGTCGGTGAGCATGGCCTTGCGGCGGTCACCGAAACCGGGAGCCTTGACGGCCACCGACTTGAACGTGCCGCGGATCTTGTTGACGATCAGGCCAGCGAGGGCCTCACCGTCGACGTCCTCGGCGATGACGAGCAGCGGCTTGCCGGACTGCACGACCTTCTCGAGGATCGGCAGGAGGTCCTTCAGGCTCGAGATCTTCGAGTTGGCGATGAGGATGTACGGATCATCAAGAACCGCCTCCATGCGCTCAGCGTCGGTGACGAAGTACGGAGCGATGTAGCCCTTGTCGAAGCGCATGCCCTCGGTGAGCTCGAGGTCGAGGCCGAAGGTGTTCGACTCCTCGACGGTGATGACGCCTTCCTTGCCGACCTTGTCCATCGCCTCGGCGATGATCTCGCCGACGGTGGGGTCGCCAGCGGAGATCGACGCGGTGGCGGCGATCTGCTCGCGGGTTTCGATGTCGGTCGCCATCTCGCCGATCTGGGCGACGACAGCAGCGACGGCCTTCTCGATGCCCTTCTTGAGCGACATCGGGTTGGCGCCGGCGGTCACGTTACGCAGGCCCTCGCGGACCATCGCCTGAGCCAGCACGGTGGCGGTCGTGGTGCCGTCACCAGCGACGTCATCGGTCTTCTTGGCGACCTCCTTGACGAGCTCGGCGCCGATCTTCTCGTACGGATCCTCGAGCTCGATCTCCTTGGCGATGGAGACACCGTCGTTGGTGATCGTGGGAGCGCCCCACTTCTTCTCGAGGACGACGTTGCGGCCCTTCGGGCCGAGGGTGACCTTCACCGCGTCGGCGAGGGTGTTCATGCCCCGCTCGAGCCCGCGGCGGGCCTCGATGTTGAATTCAATGAGCTTTGCCATGGTGTTCCGGGATTCCTCCGGCTCCAGGGGGTAACCCCCGTGTGGTCATGTGTGGGTTGTCTGCCGGTGCCCGCGACGGACGGCCCTGGGGCCTCACCTGCATGACGTGGCACTCGCACGTGTCGAGTGCTAACTCCATGTTTAGCACTCTCCCCTGCCGAGTGCAAGAAGTGAGCGGCTGGGCCAGGAGCACAGAGCACCGAGCGTCGCCGAGTAAGCCGTTAGGGTTACCCCATGGACAAGCCCTTCATTGATTTTCCCGACGGCCCCCCGCCCGCCGATCTCGTCATCGAGGACATCACCGTCGGTGACGGCCCCGAGGCAGTGAGCGGCAACACCGTGCAGGTGCACTACGTGGGCGTGGCCCACTCGTCGGGCGAGGAGTTCGACTCCAGCTACGACCGTGGGCAGCCGCTGCCGTTCCGCCTCGGTGCTGGCCAGGTCATCTCAGGTTGGGACCAGGGTGTCGCCGGAATGAAGGTCGGTGGCCGCCGCAGGCTCACGATCCCGCCGCATCTGGCGTACGGCTCCCGTGGCGCGGGTGGCGTGATCGGCCCGAACGAGACGCTGATCTTCGTCTGCGACCTGGTCGCGGTCCGCTGAGGCGAGCGTGACTCAGCTCACGCTCGCCCATCAGTTCCGGCGCGTCGCCAACCTGGTCAACGGGTCCACCCTGGCCGGGCTGGCGATCGCGCGGCTGGGCCGTGCCACCGTGCGCCCGGGTCCTCATGGACTGGTCCTTGCTGAGGGCTATATGTTGCCGTTCCCGATCGCGGGCGCCTTCACCGTCGGCAACGTGGTGGTGACTCCTCGGACGTTCGCCGAGCTCGAGTCGTGGGCACCGCAGGTGCTGGACCATGAGGCCCGGCATTCGTGGCAATACGTCTGCTGCGGTGTCTTCTTCCTGCCGCTGTACCTGCTGGCCATGGGTTGGTCGATGGCCCGTACCGGAGACCGTGCAGCGCGCAACGCGTTCGAACGCTGGGCGCGCTTGGCGGATGGCGGCTATGAGGACGTGCCCGTACGACCGTGGCGGGCGCAGATCAAGGCACTGACTCGGGCTCGTCGGTCCCGACGCTGACCAGGAGGCAGGTCAGCCTTCCAGGCCGAGCTTCGACGCGGACCGCTGCCGACGCCGTTCAGCGCGCAGCCGGCGCAGCCGCTTGACCAACAACGGGTCGGCCGCCAACGCCTCGTGGGTGTCGATCAGGTTGTTGAGCACCTGGTAGTAGCGGGTCGGCGACATGTCGAACCGCTCGCGGATGGTCTGGTCCTTCGCTCCCGGCGACTTCCACCAGTGCCGCTCGAAGTCGAGAATGTCGGCATCACGCAGGCTGAGGGTCTGCCCTGGGGTCACCGCCGTCGACGTCATGTCGGCCATGCTACCTGCGAACCACACCCTTGTCATTCACCGTACAGACCGGGCCGGGTAGGCTGTTGCGGGCTTCGTGACCGACGCGCAGCCCGCTTCGTGAGGAGGACCGGTGCGACGCATCACAGGCACGGTGCAGCACTACGCGTGGGGCTCCCCCACTGCGATCCCGATCCTCCTCGGCCTCCCCGTCACGGAGCAGCCCGTGGCGGAGTACTGGCTCGGTGCCCATCCCTCCGCACCGTCGATCGTCGACGGCGTCGCGCTCGATTCGCTCCTCGACGACGAGCCTGAGGTGCTCGGGGAGGGCAGCATCTCGCGGTACGGGGCACGCCTCCCGTACCTGATGAAGCTCCTCGCCGCGGCGCAGCCGCTGTCGCTTCAGGCGCACCCGTCCCGCGCACAGGCTGAGGAGGGGTTCGCCCGCGAGGAGGCCGACAACATCCCGATCACGGCCTTCGCGCGTACCTACAAGGACGACTGGCCCAAGCCCGAGACGATCATCGCGCTGACGGAGTTCCACGGCCTGTGTGGCTTCCGCGACCCAGCCCGGACAGCCGAGCTCTTCGCCGCGATCGGCGCGCCGGTCGAGTCGATCACTGGTCCCCTCGTCCAGCGTCGCGGCTCCGCGGCACTGGCTGAGGTGTTCCTCGATGTCCTGAGCCTCGACGGTGACCGGATGAGCCTGGTCACCGAGGTGCTCGACGGTGCCAGGGCACACGCCGACGATGAGGGCGAGGTGGGTGAGTTTGCCCGTACAGCCCTCGAGCTCGACGCGTTCTTCCCCGGTGACAAGGGCATCGTGGCCGCGCTGCTGATGAACCGCTTCGTGCTGCAGGCCGGCGAGGGCATGTTCCTGCCCGCGGGCATCATGCATGCCTACATGCGTGGCCTGGGCGTCGAGGTGATGGCCAACTCCGACAACGTGCTGCGCGGCGGCCTCACGTCGAAGCACATCGACGTCGAGCAGCTGCTGACCGTCGTCGACTTCAGCCCGTCCCCTGCCACGGCGATGCCGACGAACGACCTGGGCCACGGCGTACGGCAGTACGAAGCTGAAGCCGAGGAGTTCGCCGTCTGGTCGATCGACCTTGGTGCCCAGCCGGTTGACGTGCCGGGCTCAGGTGCGCGGATCCTGCTGGTCGTCGAGGGCGGTGCGGAGGCCACCGCGAACGGTGACTCGATGGCCCTCGACCAGGGCCAGGCGGCGCTCGTGGCCGACGGGGAGACGGTGCAGGTGACGGGTCAGGGCCGAGCCTTCGTCGCCGGCCCCGGCAGTCGCTCCGTCTGAGCGCGCACGCATCCCAGCGCGGGCACTATTGTGGTGCCCCCGCCCCTGTAGCTCAGAGGCAGAGCAACCGCCTTGTAAGCGGTAGGTCGTGGGTTCAATTCCCACCGGGGGCTCCACCGAGCCGAGGTCTGATCGCGAGGCGATGTGAGTCTCACCGAGGTACGAACGACGTTGCCGTACGAGGGCCCGTACGACGCCCGCGCGGTACTCGGCCACTTCGTTGCCACCGCCACGCCAGGGGTCGAGCAGTGGCGGGCAGGGACGTACCGGCGCACGGTCGGTCTGGCTGGTGGGGCCGCCATCCTGGCCCTGGCTATCCGCCCAGAGCACGTTGGCGCAGTCTTCCGACTCACGAGCGTCGAGGACGAGGCCGAGGCCGTCTCCCGGTGTCGCAGGCTCCTCGATCTCGATGCCCCGATGGGCGAGATCAGCGCATCCCTCAGCGCCGACCCGAGCCTGGGGCCCCTTGTCAGTGCCGCGCCTGGCCAGCGGATTCCTGGCTCGATAGATGCGGCCGAGCAGATCATCAAGGTGATCTTCGGCCAGCAGATCTCCACGGCGAGGGCAGCGGCGCTCGTGGGGCGGCTTGCCGAGCAGTACGGCGAGCCCATCAACGACCCTGACGGGTCGCTGACGCACCTGTTCCCCACTTCGGCAGTTATCGCCGGCGTCGACCCGGCCACTCTCCCCATGCCACGCCGACGAGCCCACACGATCGTCACGGTTGCAGGGCTGCTTGCCACCGGCGAGATCGACCTGACCACCATCGCGGCAGCCCGTGAGCAGCTCGCCGCCGTGCCCGGGATCGGTCCGTGGACCGTCGAGGTGGTCGCCATGCGCGCCCTCGGTGATCCCGACGCCTTCCCTGCCGGAGACCTGGGTGTACGGAAGGCGCTGGCCACGCTGCCCGGCGCCGATCCCGAGCGATGGCGACCGTGGCGGTCGTACGCGACCCAGCAGCTCTGGGCCTCCCTCGACCACGAGATGAACCGCCTGGTCTGACCGGAGATGGTCAGGCGTCGACGTCGTGCAGGTGGTGCTCGATGTCGTGCAGCAGGTAGGCTGCGAACGTGGCGACGGTGAACTCCGCTCCATTGGAACGCAGGCCACGGTTGCCCCACGCATCCTCGGGCACCGCGTCAAACGCCGCAGCCAACGACTCCCCTGCCTCGGCCAGCTCGTCTGCGACGGCAGCCGGGTCCTGACTCCAGTAGGCACCGCTCACGGCAGCCTCGTCCTGATCCCAGTTGTCGAACCTGGCGCCGTCGGTGGCCAACATGAGCCCAAGCCGTACGGAGAAGACCCGGAACACGTCCCGGACGTGGCAGGCGTACTCCAAGGGCGACCACACCTCGGCCCGTGGGCGTTCCTTGACGTCAAGCCCGGAGAGGGCCGACTGCCACCGCAGCACGGTGGCGCGGATTCTATCACCGGTGGTCGCCGGGTCGTGCTCTGGCGAGAAGCCGCACTGGCTGCAGCCCGCGGTGAGAACGGCGGTCCAGTCCTTCTCGTCGGCTGGCGGTGCCGGTGGCGGCTGTGTGGTCATGTGTCCACGATGGCAGAATCACACCCGTGCGAGAACCCAGCA
>Ga0116180_1002624_pt1 | contig 14104 bp, 14 predicted proteins | sample AD_UKC073_MetaG_FD_89804 | JGI IMG/M metagenome (GOLD analysis project Ga0116180, IMG submission 89804) | Active sludge microbial communities of municipal wastewater-treating anaerobic digesters from USA - AD_UKC073_MetaG | ecosystem: Engineered > Bioreactor > Anaerobic > Digestate | place: USA...
AGGGCTTGTCGTTGGCGTCGTGGTCGCTGGTGATCAGGTTGGCGGCTTCGGCGTCGGTGCGGGCCAGCACGATGGTGGGCACGCCCATCACGTCAGCGGCGAAACGGGCGGCGATGAGCTTTTCGCAGGCTTCCTGCGTGGGCACCAGCACCTTGCCACCCATGTGGCCGCACTTCTTCACGGCGGCCAGCTGGTCTTCGAAGTGAACGCCGGCAGCGCCTGACTGGATCATGTTCTTCATCAGCTCGAACGCGTTCAGCACGCCACCGAAGCCGGCTTCTGCGTCAGCCACGATGGGCAGGAAGTAGTCGATGAATTCCTTGTCGCCGGGGTTGATGCCGCGGCTCCACTGGATTTCGTCAGCGCGCTTGAAGGTGTTGTTGATGCGGCGAACCATGGTGGGCACCGAGTCGTAGGCATACAGCGACTGGTCGGGGTACATGGTTTCGGAGGTGTTGCCGTCGGCAGCCACTTGCCAGCCCGACAGGTACACGGCTTCCAGGCCGGCCTTGGCTTGCTGCATGGCCTGGCCTGCGGAGATAGCGCCAAAGGCGTTGACGTAGCCCTTCTTGGCGCCGCCGTTGATCTTGGCCCACAGCTTTTCTGCGCCGCGCTGGGCCAGGGTGTACTCAGGCTGCAGGCTGCCGCGCAGGCGCACCACGTCAGCGGCGGTGTAGCCGCGCTTCACACCCTTCCAGCGGGGGTTGGTGGCCCAGTCTTTTTCCAGGGCGGCAATCTGTTGTTCACGGCTGAGTTGTTCGTTCAAGGACTGGGGCATGACATCACTCCAAAGGTTAAGAAGAAGAAACCGGTCCGGTGGCTGCTTGCGTGGGGCCTGCAGTGCACTGGCTTGGGATCAATTCTAGTCTTGTATAAGAGTTGACCAGCATCTTATGTCTTATATAAGAGTAATTTTTTAATCTTTAAAAATCAATAACTTACAAATTAAATATCTCAATATGAAATTTGTTTTCTTGTATTGAGAAAAATTGACGCGACGCAGCATAGGCATTTTTCATATTAAGAAATAGCATCCTGCAGATGAAATGCCACCAACTCGGCGTCAGCTGCGTGCACACCAGTCGCCGCCCTCCATGATCCGCAGCCCCGGTGCCAGATGGGGTTTCAGCGCGTAGACCAGGCACATCACGGTGCCCTGAGCGGTTTCCACCGCAACCATCTGCCGGGTGTACTCCGCAGCCTCGGGCGGGTCCATTTCCTCGATGGCGTCCAGCACGGGCTCGAGCGCCTCAGGGATGGCATAGACCTCCCCTTGTACCCAGCCAGCATGGCCCAGCACGATGCCGGGATAAGCCCCCAGGTGGTACAGCTTGCCACGAACCCGGCCCTCACCCACCCAGCGTGGCGCAGGCTGCAGCCGGGTGATGTCGTTGGCCTGCCCGCGTCGCAAGGTCCCATACACAAATACATGGTGATCTGTAGTGGTTGTTTCATCGGTCATGTGTCTCTGTGATGGCATGTGCGCCCTCCCCTTGTGGCCTGGTACACAACTTTTACCGTAAAACCGGTGGCCCGGCGCCCGAGCCCGCCGTGATGCGGCGACAATCTTTGCCTTGTTTTCATACCAATGGCACACGCCTAGAGAGAGTCAGTGTTCAAGAACATCATCACCTTCCGCATCGGCGCCGACTGCGCCCTCCAGCTTGAAACCATCGAGGAAAGCCTGCAGAAGATGCCCTTTGTGGAATGCGGGCTGACGCAAGAACGTTCATTCGGCTGGGTGCCTCCGCGCGGTGACGCCCATGGCCTGATGGCAGAGTCCATCGGCGGACAGTTCATCCTGCGCTTCATGACCGAGAGCAAGGCGGTGCCGGCCTCGGTGCTGGCGCGCAAGGTGAAGGAGCGTGCCGCGCAGATCGAGGCCAGCACCGGCCGCAAGCCCGGCAAGAAAGAGTCGAAGGAACTGAAGGAAGAAGCCAAGCAGGCGCTGCTGCCCATGGCCTTCAGCAAGCTGTCGTCCACCACGGTGTGGATCGACCCTGCACAGCGCCTGCTGGTGATCGACGCGGGCAACCAGTCGCGCGCCGACGAGATCGTGACCTGCCTGGTGAAGGTGCTCGACGGCTTCGCGGTGACCGAGTTGCAGACGCAAACCTCTGCCGGCGTAGCCATGGCCGAATGGCTCACCACCCAGGAGCCGCCGGCCGGCTTCAACATCGACAAGGAATGCGAGCTGAAGGCCACCGACGACACCAAGGCCGTGGTGCGCTACTCCAAGCACCCGCTGGACATCGAAGAAATCCGCCAGCACATCGCCACCGGCAAGGCCCCCACCAAACTCGCCATGACCTGGGACGACCGCGTGTCCTTCGTGCTCACCGACACCATGCTGGTGAAGAAGGTGCAGTTCCTGGACGTGGTGTTCGAGGGCAACAAGCCCGAGGACAGCGGCTTCGACGCCGACGCGGCCATCGCCACGGGCGAGCTGAAGCAGTTGATTCCCGACCTACTGGAGGCGCTGGGTGGAGAAATGGCGCTGGGCTGAACGTGTGCCGCCCAGCAAGTGGAGTCGACCTCAGTAGCTCCACTCCTCATGCCGCACCGGCAGATTATTCAGTTCATCCCGGATGCGCTACGCGAAGACCTTGGACAGCTTTCGTTCACCAAGGATGGCCTTCAATGGGAAAATCATGCCAAATAGTCTTCTAGCCCTCATTCCACCTTGGCATAAAGCTATTTATTTAGTAGCAAATAAATATTGCAGGCATCAGTTTTGGCCGGCCTGCCCTGCCTGCAACGCGTCGCAGTGCTTTCGGTAGATGCGCCGGGCCATCGCCAGGCTGTCGTCGCGCTGGGTAAGGCCCTGGCGCTCCAAAGCCGCCTTGCGTGCGTTCATGGAAAAAGCCAGTGCAAACAGCGGCGGAAACACGGATTCGTTGTATTGCGCCCCCTGCACGGCGAAGGGCTCGACGATAAGGACGCTTTCACCGCGCCAGGCGTGGATGGCAATGGCTTTGACGTGGACGCCGTCCACGTCAAACTCCAGCACCTCATCCCATGTGGGGAAATATGGATAAGGTTGGCTCAAACCCAGCCATGGCTGCACCTTGTTGAGGGGGATACCCATATTCATCGGGCTTCAGGCTCCAGCCGGACATTCACCACATGCTGAAACTGGGCCTGGGCCAGTTGCTGGGCTTCGTGCAGGCTGCGGGCAAAGATGTAGGCAACGGTGGCCTTGGTGGCGTACTGGCCCGCGGTCTGGTTCCACACCACGCGGTAGCGCTGAGGGGCGTCGTAGGGGTTGCTCATGGGTTTCCTTTCAGGTTTGCAGAAATAATTGAAACTGGGACGTGACGGCGTCCAGCACGTCGTTCAGGCGGTGGTCGCCGTCCAGCAGGTGCAGCGCACATCGGTGCTGCTGGGCAAAGCGCATGCTGTGGGCGACGGGCACCACGTCGTCCTGCCAGCCATGGATGACCAGGGTGGAGCCGGCACGGGGCGTGGGCTGCTGTTCGGCATAACCCGGCAGGTAAAAGGCGGGGGCCAGCAAGAACAGCTTGTGCACGGCCAAGTGCTGGCTGGCCACGGTGGACACGTAGCCGCCCATGCTGGAGCCGACCAGCACCAAGCTTTGGTGTGGCGGCAAGGGGGTGGCCAACAACTGCGCCACGCGGCGCTCGGCTTCTCCGAGGGCGTCCTGGTTGTGCAGGGTGCCACTGGGATGTTCACGGTAGTTGACCGACAGGGTGCGGGCCCCCAGGCGCTCGGCCACACCGGCCATCGCACGGATCTTGGCGCCCATGGGGCCGGACTCTTTGCCGTGCGAGAAGACCACCAGGGTATCGCTTGTCGGTATATCTGCCATTTCCTTCAGTCCATCCTTTGGGTTGATCGTGAGTTCAGAAGGCTTAGTCATGGTCCGTGCTGGGGCTTTCCTCATTCCCGGGCAGCAGTGCAATGGTGTGGTCGGGATCGAACCGGGACAACCCCCTGAGGATGCTGGAGCTGAACTGCCGGACAGAGCGAATAAGATTTTCACGCAAAACACCGTCCCGGTAGTTAAGAGCATGCTCGAACACCATTTTTTCCTTTCGGACATACACCGTGAGCATGTACTGGCTGGCGTTCAGGCTATTACACAAATCCAGGCGATCCAACTGGCTGGATGCATGAGTGAAAAGAGTGTAACTACTAAAAATAATCAGACCTGCACTGCTGTTGAGCTTGATCCAGAACGGGAAAAAATCATCTTCAGTTACATAAATGCTTTTGTCTTCGTCGAGCATGTGGGCAATCACGGCACGCTCCAGCTCCACCGATAGAGTGACGGCACTAACATCGTTTTCTTCAATCAAATGACCCATGTATTTCAGTCCTTTCAATGAGTGAATGCAAATTTGCCGAAAATGCTCTACCGCACCTGAACGCAGGCCAGCAGGCACGCCATGGTCGCCCCATGGCAAGGGGGCGGCTAATCAAACGAAAACAGGTGGTATGGGGAAGGCAGTATTTTCCGGTTTAGTCATTTGGCAAAAGCCGGGGTGACAATCAGAGCAAAATCCCCGATCCGTAAGGAGGATCAAGCCAAATAAAAAAACCCGTAATGCGCACAGCAAAACGGGTTTCATCCGGTTTAGCTGAATTTATTGTGCGCCCGCAAGAGGAAAATCAGCGCATTTTTTTATTATAATGCAACCTAGCTTATTTTGCAAGCATTTTCTTCTGTGCTGCAAACACGACCGCATTACGTCATGACATGGCTTCCGGCGACATCGGCCCCACATGCCGCCCGGGCGGCCATCCATTGGAGCGGGGTGTTGCAACAACACAGCGCACTGCCCCGTTCTACAGGCCAAATCCCTCGGTTTCTGCCACTGTGGCATCGTCAAACACCAGCGTTTTTTCTGGCCAGCGCAAGGCCGCCAGCTTGAAGTCGTGGCCTATCGTGGTCCCGGCCTTGCGCTCTGTCCACCGCCCACCTGCTGAAAAATCCACGCAGAACACATTGCCCCGCTTGCCGTGCCAGGCAAACGGGTGCGTGTTTTCAAACAGGTCCGGGTCCCCCTTGCCTACCGCACCGCGGTCAGTCTTGTGCACACGCCGCCAGTAGTGGCCCACGACGACTGGAACCGGATCCGTGTACGCGTCCCACCAGGGCATGCGCTCGACAAAACGCCATTTACCGCCGGAGAAAAAGGGCTCCCTGCCTTGTTGCTCAACGCCCGAGGTCAGCACCTTCAACGGGTTCTGCATCTGCTTCTGCTCCTCGTACTCCGCATGGGCGCGCAGAAACGGAGGCTGGTGTTGGCTGTTCTCCAGGCCATGCTCCCACTGCTCCAGTTCACGGGCCATGCGCTCTTCCAGCGCAGTATCCCGGGCCTGCTGCTGCGCGGTGTGCTCCCGTTGGTCGTACTCGCGACGCACAGAGCCCAGCGCCAAATACCGTGCAGCCTCGACCTGTTCGTCTTGCCACGCAGCGTGGATTACGCGCAGATCCGGGCGCTCCAGACCAATGGGCAGTTCCGACAGGAAAGCCACGATGTCCTGGCGCTGCTGCTGCGTAGGCCGATGGAACGGGGCGTACTTGTCATGGTCACGCGCCATACGTGCATCAAAAAACCAGCCCGATCCATCTTTGGCATCCTCGCGCAGGAGGTTGATTTCATGGTTGCCAATGACTGCGGCGGCGCGGCCTGATTGCACCAGCGCCTGCACCAGCGCCAACACGGCGGGGCTGTTGGGTCCCCGGTCACAGAAGTCGCCAACAAACACCAGCGTGCGGCCCTGCGGGTGGTGCCCTTTGATGTCATAGCCGAGGTGACCGAGAAGCGCGAGCAAGGCATCAAATTCACCATGGATGTCGCCAATGATGTCGAGTGGCCCGGCGGGCAGTGTTTGAATCAGGCTCATGTGGCGTTCTTGGTGTTGTGTGGCGAGGTCGTGGCAACGCTGCAAGGTCAGCGCAATTCCCGGGTGTTTTTTGAAGTGCTGCCAGCATACAGGCCACGCCCATGTGCATGCGTATGACCGCACCAAGCGCAAATCTCGTTGCTTGGCGGTGATGCGCATGGAGGCCGTTCACCCTAGAAACGGAGGTTGGATGCATCCGAGCGTGCCAGTCAAGGCGTAACTACACATCGCGATGGTGCGATCAGGTGCATAGCGTACTGATCCAACAGGTGGCGTTGACCCGGATACAGCGTGAGGATCGGAAAACAAGCCGGCAGCCAATACGCGAAAGTACTGGCCGCCCAACCACAAAAACACTGAGGAGTGTCGTACGGTTGGTGGGCAAAAAACCCGCACAATGGCAAAAAAGAAAGCCGCTGGAACAGCGGCTTGGTGTGAGTGGTAGGACGTACAAGATTCGAACTTGTGACCAACGGATTAAAAGTCCGCTGCTCTACCAACTGAGCTAACGTCCCACTCATTTCCAACACATTAATGCGCTGGAAAGCCTTGGATTATAGCCAGAAATTCAGGGGTTAAGTCCGGGCGGTCGAGGCAATCTGCTCCAGCACCCAACCCGCCGCACACTGGCCAAAGGTGGCCGTCACGCTGACGACCGAGCCGTAGCCGTGGCAGTTCAAAGTGCCATCGCCGCCATCGACCGAACACGATGCATCGGGCGCGGCCACGGCCTCGCGGCTGAATACGCAGGGGATACGTATGGGCTTGCCTTCACGGGGAGCGCCATGCTCCTTGCGCAGGCGTGCGCGCATGCGGGCCAGCAGGGGGTCGTGGGTGGCCTGGGACAGGTCTTCGATGTCCACCTTGTGGGCCAGTCGTTTGCCACCTGCTGCCCCCACGCAAATGAAGGCCGTGCCGGATTGCCTGGCCCATGCGGCCATGCTGACTTTGGCGGGCATGCTGTCGCAGGCGTCTACCACGGCATCCACACCGGGCGGCAACAGGTCGGGCCAGTTGCCGGGCTCCACGAAGTCTTCGATGCAATCGACCACACACGCGGGGTTGATCTGCCGGATGCGCTCCTGCATGGCCAGCACCTTGGCCTGGCCTACGGTGGCGGTGAGGGCATGGACCTGGCGGTTGATGTTGGATTCGGCCACGTGGTCGAGGTCGATCAGGGTGAGGTGCCCTACCCCGCTGCGGGCCAGGGCTTCCACGGCCCAGGAGCCCACGCCACCCACCCCCACCACGGCCACATGGGCCGCACGGATGGCAGCGGCGCCTGGCACACCATACAGGCGCTCCAGCCCACCAAAGCGCCGCTGCATGTCGGCGTCAGAATCTGCAGCAAGCATAGGTTGGGGAGTGTTCATCAAAAAGACCCGCCCGGCCAATGGCTGAGCGGGTTGTTTGGAGGGCGAAACGGACCAGGGGACCAGGCCCTTATTTCATGCGTGCCAGGCGTTCCTTGGCCGCTGCGGCAGCTTCGGACTGGGGGTACACCTTGATCAGGTCTTCCAGCGTCTTGCGCGCCGCCTTGGCATCTTTCAGCTCACCCTGGCAGTTGGCAATGGACAGTGCGGCTTCGGGTGCCCGCATGTGGTTGGGCGCCACGGACAGCAGTTGCTTGAAGTTGCTGATGGCTTCCTTGTAGTCGCGCTGGGCGTATTGGGCATTGCCCAGCCAGAACAGCACGGAGGGGGCGTAGCCACTCTTGGGGTAACGCTTGTCGAAGCCCGAGAACGCGGCCTGAGCGGCCGGGAAGTCACCCTTGCGGAACAAGGCCAGGGCAGCATCGAAATCACGCTTCTCCGCCGGGTCGGCCGAGAACTCCAGCCCATCGACAGACACGGGAACGGGCTCGAACTGGCGCAGGCGCTCGTCCACACCCTTGGCCATGTCCCGCTGGCGGCGCTGCAGCTCGGTCACGTCGCGCTGCAGTTGCTCGTTCTGGCCGCGCAGGGTCGCTTGCTCGGCACGCAGGGCCTCGATCTGGTTCTGCAAATCCAGCAGGCTGCGGCGCATCTGGGCATTGTCGTCCCCCAGTCGCTGGCTGCTGGTCTCGGCCGACTGGCGCAGGGCATCCACACGCTGGCGCAAGTCCAGCACGGCGCGTCGGGCCTCGTCGTCCTCGAAGAGTGCTGCCTGGCTTCCGAGGCTGCACAGGGCCAGCACGACCGCAATGGCCAGCCGTGCGGGTGCCGTGGAGGGGCGGTGGCAGTCCATCAGCGTGATCAGCGGTAAGAGACTTCGGCGCGGCGGTTCTGTGCCATGGCCGCTTCATCACTGCCTTGCACGGCAGGCTTTTCCTTGCCGAAGCTGACGGCTTCGACCTGGTTGTCGGTCACACCCAACAGACCCATGGAGCGGCGCACGGCTTCGGAGCGGCGCTGGCCCAGTGCCAGGTTGTATTCACGCCCACCGCGCTCGTCGGTGTGGCCTTCGATAACAACCTTGCGGTTGGGGTTGGCCTTGAGGAAGCGCGAATGGGCCTCGATCAGCGACTGAAACTCGGGCTTGATGGAGTAGCTGTCAAAGTCGAAGTAGATGATGCGCGCCACGTTGGCAGGTCCGGCGGCATTGGCACTGGAGGCGCCGATATCGACGGGCGTCACGCCGCCCTTGGACGAGCCACCCGCCCCGGCGCCGCTGCCCGCGCCAACGCCGGCCGTGCTGGTGGCGCTCTTGTCTTCCACCGGCACATCGTTGAGCTTGACGCCGGAACTGCAGCCTGCAACCAGCGCAAGGATTACCAAACTGAGGGGAATACGTTTAACCATGATGCAAAAAACTCCTGAATCAATGAATCGATAAAACTGAAAACCTGCATAAATTCAGGTTACTGTGCCTGGAAGGGACCCCAATCGGGCTCCCGAATGTCTCCGCCCTTGCCGGCCAGGCGGGCCTTGATTTTTCCATCCAGCGTAGTGGTCATGAGGGCCTCACGGCCTTGCAGCTGAGTGGCATAGACGATCAGCCGGCTGTTCGGCGCAAAGCTGGGGCTTTCGTCCTCGCCGGTGTCGGTAAGTGACGTAACGTTGCCGGTGGCCAGTTCCATCACCTGCAGCTTGAAGGCCCCCCCCACGCGGCTCACATAGGCCAGCCAGCGGCCGTCCGGGCTGGGTGCAGGGGAAATGTTGTAGCCGCCGTTAAAGGTGACGCGCTCGGGGTTGCCGCCGCCAACACCCACTCGGTAGATCTGCGGTGCACCACCACGGTCGCTGACGAAGTAGATGCTCTTGCCGTCGCGCGAGAATGCCGGTTCGGTGTCGATACTGCTGCTTTGCACCAGGCGCTTGGGCTCGCCGCCGTTGGCATCGATGGTGTAGAGCTGCGAGCCACCGTCGCGGCTCAGGGTCACAGCCAGCGTGCGGCCATCAGGCGCCCAAGCGGGTGCACTGTTGGAGCCACGGAAGTTGGCCACCAGACGCCTGCGGCCACTGGCCACATCGTGCACGTACACCACGGGCTTGCGGGACTCGAAGGACACATAGGCCAGTTGGGTGCCGGTGGGCGACCATGCGGGCGAGATGATGGGCTCGGGGCTGGCCAGCGCGGCCTGGGCGTTTTCACCGTCGGCATCGGCCACCCAGAGTGTATGCCGGCCACCCGAGCGTGTGACATAGGCTATGCGGGTGGAGAACACCCCCTTCTCGCCGGTCAGTTTCTCGTAGATGAAGTCGGCAATACGATGCGCAGCCAGACGCAGATCGCCTTGCGGCACCACGTAGCTCTGCCCCCCCAGATCCGCAGCCTTGACGACGTCCCACAGCCGGAAGCGGACATCGAAGCGACCATCAGCGAGCCGGCTCACACTGCCGGTGACAAGCGCATCAGCGGCTTTTTGCCGCCACACCCCCATGTCAGGGCGACTGGTCTCGTCCAGCACGGCGCCCGCCGCGTCCACCGGACGGAACTGTCCGCTGCGCTCCAGGTCGGCCTGCACAATCGCAGCAATTTTCTGGGGCGACTGCGCCTCGCCACGGAATGGCGCAATCACGATGGGTAACTGGGTCAGCCCTACCCCGGTGACCTCGACACGGAACTGCGCAAGAGCCGGCAAGGCAGAGGTACCAGCCAGGGCCGCGAGCATGGTGCGGCGCTGCAGATGGCTGGGAGAAGGGAGTACGGTCGCCGGCACGGATGCGGTTCGTTCAGATTTCATTGGCTCTTGGGTTGAAAACTTGGACTTGAAGATACGATGCACAGGAGCAGACCCGAATGTTACACAGCGGCAAACACCCCCTGTGACAAGTTGTGACCCATCTGCTGTGAGAAAAATTTGCAAATCACACGAAAAGTAGAATCCGCCCACCTTTTCGTTATTGTCCATGCAAGTACCGACCCCGCCCTCTGCGCCCCACCCCGCACCACCGGCTTCATCGACATTGACGCTGACCGGTCGCCTGCGGCGGCTGGCGGTGTATTTTGGCGACCAGCGACTGGCATGGTCGCTGGCGGTCATTGCCACCCTGGTGGGTGCACTCACCGAGCCGCTGCTGCCCGCCCTGCTTAAGCCCTTGCTGGACCAGGGCTTCACCGAGGGCACCCTGCCCCTATGGATCATTCCCATCGCCCTGCTGGGCCTGTTTGCCATCCGGGGGCTGGCGCAGTTCGTGGGCCAGTACGCGCTGGCGCGTATCGCCAACGAAGGCATGCTGCGCTTGCGCCGCAAGATGTTCGAGCGGCTGCTATCTGCCGAAATGGGGCTTTTCAGCCGGCAGTCGGCCAGCGCCTTGTCCAACACGGTTGTCTATGAAGTGCAGACCGGAGCCACCCTGCTGGTGCAAGCGCTGCTGGGGCTGTCGCGTGATGGCTTCACGCTGGTGGCGCTGCTGGTGTACCTGCTCTACCTGAACTGGCAGCTCACGCTGATCGTGGCCGTAGTGGTGCCTGGGGTGGCCTGGATCATGAAGACCTTGTCCCGGCGCCTGTACCAGCTGACCAAGGCCAGCCAGCAGTCGACCGACGACCTGGCGTATGTGGTGGAAGAAAACGTGCTGGCCCACCGCATGGTGCGGCTGCATGGCGCCCAGGCCAGCCAGATGAGCCGCTTTGAGCAGTTGAGCACCAAACTGCGCAGCCTGGCCATCAAATCCACCATTGCATCCGCGGCCATGACGCCGTTGACCCAGTTGCTGGCAGCAGGCGCACTGTCTGCCGTGATTGCGGTCGCACTCTGGCAAAGCAAGACCGGCACTACACAGGGCGCCACGGTGGGCGGTTTTGTGGCGTTCATCACCGCCATGCTGATGCTGATCGCCCCCATCCGCCGCCTGGCGGACATTGCCAACCCGGTCACCCGCGGCGTAGCCGCGCTGGAACGCGGGCTAGGGCTGATCGAGGAGGTCAAGCCCGAAACGGAGGGGACCTACCACCCCCTGGCGAATACACCCGCTGTCGGCCGCCTGGTGCTGGACCAGGTGAGCGTGCAATACCGGGAAGATGCTGCCGCAGCACTGGACAAGGTCAGCCTGGAGATCCAGCCGGGCGAGGTGGTGGCCCTGGTCGGCCCTTCCGGATCGGGCAAGACCACACTGGCCAACCTGCTGCCACGCTTTGTGCTGCCGTCCGGTGGGCAGATTCTGCTGGATGGGCATGACATCGCCACCTGGCGCCTGGACGCCTTGCGCAGCCAGTTCGCCATGGTCAGCCAGGACGTGGTAATGCTCAACGATACAGTGGCCGCCAACGTCTGCATGGGCCAGGCCATGGATGAAAACAAGGTCTTGCGTTGCCTGGAGGCTGCCAACCTCTCCAGCCATATTGCTGCCATGCCCCAGGGTATCCACACCACGGTCGGGCACAACGCCACCCAGATGTCGGGCGGCCAGCGCCAGCGCCTGGCCATTGCTCGCGCCTTGTACAAGGATGCGCCCATCCTGATCCTGGACGAAGCCACCTCGGCGCTGGACACCGAGTCCGAGCGGCTGGTGCAGGACGCCCTGCAGCGACTGATGAAGGGGCGCACCACCGTGGTCATCGCACACCGCCTGTCCACCATCGAGCACGCCGACCGGGTGATCGTGATGGAACGGGGCCGTATCGTGGAGCAAGGTACCCATGCGGCCCTGATGCAGGCACAGGGGCTGTACGCCCGGCTGCAGGCGAAACACCCAGCGGCCAGGGACGATGCCTGACGATGGTGGCTTGAAAGTGGGAGGAATATGGCCTGTCCGACAGGAATCGAACCTGTGACCCTCAGCTTAGAAGGCTGATGCTCTATCCAACTGAGCTACGGACAGTCAAAGCGGCTGAAAAAGGCGTGTTTGCCACACGCTGCCGAAGTTCAAATCATACCGTCAGAACAGGCATCGGCCACTGACGAAACTTATTGCTGGTGTATCAATTCCTGTGGCCTGGAACGATCTATCCGCCCAGGCGCACACTTGAAGACATAGTCACGGCCCGCGACTCCCTGTTTGCTGGTTTCCGACACCAGTTGCGGAGACAGCACCGGGCCACAAACGCTTCCCATTTGGCCGGCTGCAGCCCGGCCATACAGACGCAAGTCATCGAGCCGTTCGGTACCGGTACGGCTGGAGGTTTCCCGCACCTGCACGGTGATGGTCGTGTCCGACGTGCGCTCCAGGCGCACCGTCATAGGTACGCCTTCGTACTCTGACAGCTGGGTGGCTTCACTGGTGTTCTTGTTGGCACATCCTCCCAGCAGGCCCAGCACCAGCGCCAAAGTCGCACTCACCACTGAACGGGTGCAGACTGCAGGCCTGCAGAAAGTGGGTATGGCATGCATGCACATCTCCATCAACTCGCCAGTGCAATCGACTCCAGGCGCTGCGCGCAGGCCAGCGCCTGCCCGGCATCCCTGGCCTCGACCATGACACGCAGCAAGGGTTCGGTTCCGCTGGGCCGGATCAGGACACGGCCGGCCGTGCCCAGCTCGGACTCGACTGCCTTGATGGCACTTGCCAGCTGCACGTTGGCGCGCCAGTCCTGCCCGGGCTGCAGCCGCACATTGATCAGGGTCTGCGGGAACAGATCGACACCATCCAGCAGATCCGCCATGGTGGCGCCGCTGCGGACACAAGCCTGCAGCACCTGCAGAGCACTGATCAGGCCATCGCCGGTAGTGTGGCGGTCCAGCGCCAGCAGGTGGCCCGAGCCCTCGCCGCCCAGCACCCATTGGCGCTTTTCCAGCTCTTCCAGCACATAGCGGTCTCCGACGCGGGAGCGGACGAAGGCAACCCCCTTGTCGAGCAAGGCCATCTCCACGGCCTTGTTGGTCATCAGGGTGCCCACCACACCCTGCACCTGTTCACCTCTGGCCAGGCGGTCCATGGTCATCAGGTAGAGCAGTTCGTCGCCGTTGTACAGGCGCCCTTGTGCATCCACCATCTGCAGGCGGTCTGCATCTCCGTCCAGGGCAATACCGTAGTGGGCGCCGTGCGCCTTGACCGCAGCCACCAGGGCTTCGGGATGCGTGGCACCTACATCGCGGTTGATGTTCAGCCCGTCCGGGGCACAGCCAATGGCAATCACCTCGGCACCGAGTTCATGGAACACGTTCGGGGCGATCTGGTAAGCAGCACCGTGGGCGGCATCCACCACGATCTTCATGCCTTTGAGCGTCAGGTCGTTGGCGAAGGTGCTCTTGCAGAACTCGATATAGCGGCCAGCGGCATCGGCCAGCCGGCGGGCCTTGCCCAGGCTGGCGGAGTCGGCCCACACAGGCGCTTGCTCCAGCACCGCCTCCACCTCCTGCTCCCAGCTGTCTGGCAGCTTGGTGCCCTGGGCGCTGAAGAACTTTATGCCGTTATCGGCAAAAGCGTTGTGGCTGGCGCTGATCACCACCCCAAGACTGGCACGCTGCGCACGCGTCAGGTAGGCCACCCCGGGTGTGGGCAAGGGCCCCAGCAGCACGACATCCACACCCGCCGAATTAAAGCCAGACTCCAAGGCACTCTCCAGCATGTAGCCGGAGATACGGGTATCTTTGCCGATCAGTACGGAGGGCCTGTTTTCGGTGCGTTTGAGCACCCGACCCACGGCATGGGCCAGCTTGAGCACAAAGTCGGGGGTTACCGGCGGCACACCCACCGTGCCACGGATGCCGTCGGTTCCAAAATATCTGCGTTGCATGTTGTTATGGGGAACTTGGCCCCTGTCAGTTTGTCGACCGCATCGCGCTCCATACGGCTAGGACTGCGACGGTTTCGCGTACATCGTGCACCCGCACGATCCGTGCGCCACGATCCACGCTGAGCAGCGC